>Ga0164243_10002568_pt1 | contig 29925 bp, 18 predicted proteins | sample OricompcompostOP_FD_108781 | JGI IMG/M metagenome (GOLD analysis project Ga0164243, IMG submission 108781) | Organic Plus compost microbial communities from Emeryville, California, USA - Original compost - Organic plus compost (OP) | ecosystem: Engineered > Solid waste > Mixed feedstock >... | reverse complement strand
GCCGTCCAGCCAGGTCAGGTCGCACTGCACCATCGCCGTGCCGGGCTGGTGCGGCAGCAGCCGCAGGGTGTCGGGGTCGAGCTGGAACACCATGTCGCCGTAGCCGCTGTCCCAGGACGAGATCGCATAGCCGTCGACGGTGTTCATCTCGATGTCCACCGCCAGCACTCACCGCTGTCGATCATGGCCTGCAGTCCGGCGATGCTGAGGTGTCGATCGTTGCGCAGCTGGCTCACCTGGTTCATCCTGGCGGGTTCCCCGTACCATCGGCTCCCGTGACATACGTGGTGGGGATCATCGGCGCCGGCCAGCTGGCCAGGATGATGCATCAGGCCTCGATCGGCCTGGGTATCCGGGTGAAGCTGCTGGCCGAGACGGCCGACAGCTCGGCCGCCCAGGTGATCGCCGACGTGCAGGTCGGCGACTACACCGACCCGGAGACGGTACGCCGGTTCGCCGCCTCGTGCGATGTCGTGACCTTCGACCACGAACACGTCCCCACCGCCATCCTGGAGGATTTGGAGGCCGACGGGGTGGCCGTGCGGCCGGGGCCCAAGGCGCTGGTCCACGCCCAGGACAAGGCGGTGATGCGGTCCCGGCTGGGCGCCCTGGGCATCCCGTGTCCGGTGAACCGGCCGGTCGGCTCACCGCAGGAGCTGATCGCCTTCGGCGACGAGGTGGGCTGGCCGGTGATCGCCAAGACCACCCGTGGCGGCTACGACGGCAAGGGGGTCTTCAAGATCGACTCCGCCGACCGGGCGGCCGAGCCGTTCGCGTCGGGCGCGGACATCCTCGCCGAGGAGTACATCGACTTCCGCCGCGAGCTGAGCGCCCTGGTGGTGCGGTCCCCGAGCGGACAGGCTGTCGCCTACCCGGTCACCGAAACCGTGCAGACCGACGGGATCTGCACCGAGACCACCACTCCGGCGCCCGACCTGACCGAGGACCAGGCGATCGGCTGCCAGCAGCTTGCCCTGCGGATCGCCCACGAACTCGAGGTCACCGGCGTGCTCGCGGTCGAGCTGATGCAGCGTGCCGACGGCAGCGTGGTGGTCAACGAGTTGGCGATGCGCCCGCACAACACCGGGCACTGGTCGATCGACGGCTCGCACACCTCCCAGTTCGAGAACCACCTGCGCGCCGTGCTCGACCTGCCACTCGGCTCGCCGACGACACGGGACCCGTGGACGGTGATGGTCAACGTGCTGGGTGGCACCGTCCAGGACCTGCCTGCCGCACTCTTGCACTGTTTCGCCCGCGATCCGCGGCTTCGGGTGGAGTTGTACGGCAAGGAGGTCAAGCCGGGTCGTAAGGTCGGGCACGTGACGGCGTACGGCGACGATCTGTCGGGTGTCCGGAAGCGCGCCCGGCACGCAGCCAACTACTTGATGGGAGTCGGCGATGAGTGACGGACCGGCACGGGTGGGCATCGTGATGGGCTCGGACTCGGATTGGCCGGTGATGGGCGAGGCGGCCACCGTTCTCGCCGACTTCGGCATCCGGTATCAGGCTGACGTGGTCTCTGCCCATCGGATGCCCGAGGCGATGGTCGAGTACGGCCGGACCGCCCACACCCGCGGGCTCGAGGTGATCATCGCCGGGGCCGGCGGTGCGGCGCACCTGCCCGGCATGCTGGCGGCGTTGACACCGCTCCCGGTGATCGGCGTGCCGGTGCCGCTGAAGTATCTGGACGGCATGGATTCCCTGCTGTCCATCGTGCAGATGCCGGCCGGGGTGCCGGTGGCGACCGTTGCGATCGGCAACGCGCGCAACGCCGGACTGCTGGCCGTCCGGATGCTGGCAACCGGCGACGCATCGCTGACCCAGGCGATGATCGACTTCCAGGACGAGCTGCGTCGAACAGCAGAGGCCAAGGGCGAGAAGGTGCGGGCCGAGCAGGGCTGACCGTGATCTCCGAGGCACTCAGTGGGGCAGTGTTACTGGTCCGCGGCTTCGCCCTGGTCTTCAGCCGGCGCCGACTCTTCCTGCTCGGCGGGCTGCCGCCGCTGATCACCTCGGTGATCTTCCTGGCGTTGTTGATCACCGGGATCAGCAACCTGGACCGGATCATCCCCGACTACGCTCCATGGGTCCGGGTGTTGATCGGTATCGGGGCGGTCGGCGGGTCGATCCTGATCATGGTGCTGGTCTTCACCGCGCTCACCCTGGCGATCGGCGGGCCGGCGTACGAGAAGATCTCCGAACTGGTCGAGGTGGAACTCGGCGACGCGCCGGACGAGGTCGGTGAGTCGTTGGTGCGATCGGTGCCGCGATCGGTCGGGCAGTCGCTGGCTCTTCTCGCGATGTCACTGGTCGGTGCGGTGGTCTTCGCCCTGCTCGGGTTGGTCCCAGTAGTCGGCCAGACGGTGATCCCGGTGCTCTCGGCGATCTTCGGCTCCTGGATGCTGGGCATCGAACTGCTCGGCACACCGTTCCAACGGCGTGGGCTGACGGCCATCGCCGAGCGCCGCGAGGCGATGCGGCGGCGCAGGGCGCACACCCTCGGTTTCACCGTGCCCACGTTCCTGTTGCTGGCGATCCCGTTCGTCTCGGTCCTGGTCTTCCCGGCTGCGGCAGCGGGCGGCACCATGCTGGCGCGGAATCTGCTACCTTCCCGATCGTGACGTCCCCCCTCGGTTCACGATTCGCCTCGGTTCTCGTCGGAGTTGCAGCGCTGACTGCGGGTCTGCTGGTCGCGCCGTCGGCGCAGGCCCATGATCACCGCCCTGACCAGCACAGTGATCACCGGAAGCTGGCACCGCGCACCCACTTCACCCTCGCCCCGGACGGTTCGTCCGGGTTGCGGGCCGACGGCGCCGGGATTCCGAACATCGACTCGGTGAAGTCGACGATCCGCACCTACTACGGCGACACCGGCACCGGAATCGCGGACAAGCAGCGGTCGCCGTACATCAGCCAGATGGAACGGATCGTGCAACGTGAGGAACGCGGCCTGGCGACGGCGTACCGGAAGGCGGTCCGGCACGGCAAGAAGCCGGCGCTGGTCTTCGACGCCGACGACACGACGTTGTGGACCTACGACATGGAGGCCGGGGCGATGAACTTCGTCTACGACCCGGTGTTGCAGGACCAGTGGGTGCAGGACGAACGCTTCCCGGCCACGCCCGCGATGGTCGATTTCGTCAACTCCGCGGCCCGGATGGGCTTCGCCATCTTCGGCATCACCGGACGCAACGACGATCAGAAGGCCGCCACGCTGGCCAACCTCAGCAAGGTCGGATACACCGGCTTTCGCAGTGATCGCTTCTTCACCAAGTGGACCGGCAAGGGCGACTCGACCCAGCCCGGCTACATCACCTGCGCGACCAGCTCGTGCACCACGGTGGAGTACAAGGCGCTGACCCGCAGGCACATCGAGCGCCACGGCTACGACATCGTGCAGAACTGGGGCGACCAGTGGTCGGACCTGCAGGGCGGGTACGCCGACAAACCGGTGAAGCTCCCCAACCCCACCTATTACCTGCCTTCGCCGGACCTGCCGGGTGTGCACGAGCCGTGGCTGACGCCGCGGACCCACTTCACCATGCTGCCGGACGGTTCCAGCGGCCGGATCCCCGACGGCGACGGCATCCCGAACATCGACTCGGTGAAGGCCACGATCCGCACCTACTACGGCGACACCGGCAACGGCATCTCCGACAAGGACGAGTCGCCCTACATCACCGACGTCACCAAGATCATCCGTCGCAACGCCGGCCCGGTGTTGCAGCAGTGCCGGGTGGAATCGCGCCGACACAACAGGCCGGCGATCGTGCTGGACGCCGATGACACGACGTTGTGGACCTACGACATGGAGGCCGGGGCGATGAACTTCGTCTACGACCCGTCCCTGCAGGACGAGTGGGTGCAGGCCGAGAAGTTCCCGGCGACCCCGGCGATGGTCGATTTCGTGAACGCCGCCCATCGGGCCGGCTGCACGCTGATCGGACTGACCGGACGCAATGCGGGGCAGAAGGCCGCAACGCTGGGCAACCTGTCCGCCGTCGGCTACGAGGGCTTCACCGACGCCAACTACTACACCAAGCAGCCGGGTGATTCCCGCAGCACGATCGACTACAAGTCACAGACCAGGGCGTACGTGGAATCCGACGCCGGCGGCGATTACGACATCGTCGCCAACTTCGGTGACCAGTACTCCGACCTGATCGGCGGGCACGCCGACCGGACGGTCAAGCTGCCGAACCCGACCTACTACCTGCCGTAGCGCTAGTCGGTCTCGTCCCAGGGCAGTTCGCCGTGCTCGGTCGGCGTCAGCGGGATGACGATCACGGGCCGCGGCTGCCGATGGCTGAGATGGGCGGCCACCGAGCCGCCGAAGAACTCGGCGATCCCGGAGCGCAGACCAGGTCGTCTGGTGCCGACCATGATCATGTAAGCCTGTTCGTGCTCGGCCAGTTCGGCCAGCGCGATGGCCGGCTCACCCATCGGCCTGCGGAACTCGACCGGCACCTCCTTGTCGGCGCAGACGGCGGCGAGCTTGTCCCGCAGGCTGTCCGGGAACGGAGTCGGCTCCTCGACGATGTCGGGGTCGAGTGGCATCGCCATCAGCGTTCCGTCGGCGCCCTCGAACATGCTCATCTGTCCGGTGTCGACGAAGGCGCAGACCAGCCGACCGTTCAGCTTCCGGGCGAGTTTCGCGGCATGCCGGATGACAATGTCGGGCTGCCCTGGCGTGACACCGACAACGATGACGGGGTCAGTCATGCGAACCTCCCTGTTCGACGCCCATGCCAAAGGATGGCACGCAAACCGACCCCCTCCCAACAACTGAAACGGTTCGGTAGTGTGTTGGCCCGGACATCGGCACAGCGGTGTCTCTCTAGACGAGTAGTTCTCATCGAGGAGATTTAATGCCTACTTTGGGCACCGACGTGTTGTCGGTTCAGCTCTACACCGTTCGCGAGGCCCTGGCCGAGGACATTGACGCAAGCCTTCGACGCATCGCCGAGATCGGCTTCAAGCAGGTCGAGCCGTTCGCGTTCCAGAACTTCTTCGACGGCCTGAAGGCTGGGCTCGCGAAATACGACCTGACCGCTCCGACCGTACACACCAGCGTCGTCGACGCCGACGTAGACGAGATCCTGGGTGCGGCCAAGGAGCTCGGCATCAAGACCGTGATCACTCCGCACACGGACCCGGAGCTGTGGAAGTCCGAAGAGGGCATCTCACACATCGCCGACCAGCTCAACGCTGCTGCCGAGAAGGCGGCCGGGCTCGGCCTGTCGGTGGGCTACCACAACCACTGGTTCGAGCTGGAGTCGTCGATCGACGGCAAGCACGGGCTCGAGGTGCTGGCCGCGAAGACCGCACCGGAGGTCGTGCTCGAGGTCGACACCTACTGGGCGCTGGTCGGCGGCGCGGACGTGCCGGCGTTGCTCGGCCGGCTCGGTGACCGGGTCCAGGCGCTGCACCTCAAGGACGGCGACGGCACCCGGAACAACAAGAACCAGGTGGCGGTCGGCAACGGCGTGATCCCGGTGTGGGATTTCATCAACGCCACCCCGAACCTGAAGTACGGCGTGGTGGAGCTGGACGACAGTGAACTCGACCGCTTCGAGTGCATCGCCCAGAGCTTCGCCTACCTCACCGGGAAGGCGTGATCATGGCAGGATCAGGCCCGATCGGTGTCGGCATCATCGGCGCCGGGGTGATCAGCAAGACCTATCTGGAGAATCTCACCTCCTTCCCCGATGTCGAGGTGCTGGCCATCGGCGACATCGTCAAGGAAGCCGCCGCGGCACGCGCCGAGGAGTTCAACGTCCCCACCGCCGGTGGACCCGAGGCGGTGCTGGAGCACGACGGCGTCGAACTGGTGATCAACCTGACGATCCCGGCCGTCCATGCCGAGGTGGCCAGCAGTGCGATCGAGGCCGGCAAGCACGTCTTCAACGAGAAGCCGTTGGCCCTGGAGCGGGTGTCGGCCAAGGCGCTACTGGACGCTGCCGAGGCCAAGGGGCTCCGGGTCGGCTGTGCCCCGGACACCTTCCTGGGCAGTGGTCTGCAGGAGGCCCGCAAGCTGATCGATCGCGGCGACATCGGCGAGCCGCTGTCGGCGCTGACGCTGATGCAGAGCCCGGGCCCGGAGTCCTGGCACCCGAACCCGGCGTTCCTGTTCCAGGAGGGAGCCGGCCCGCTGTTCGACATCGGCCCGTACTACTTCACCGCCCTGGTGCAGCTGTTCGGCGCCGTCGACACAGTGGGCGCCATCGCTTCCAAGTCCCGGGAGCAGCGGGTGATCGGATCGGGGCCGAAGGCCGGCGAGACCTTCGACGTCACCGTGCCGACCCACGTCAGTGCGGCCGCGAAGTTCGCGAGCGGGCAGTCCTCGCAGACCATCCTGTCCTTCGACTCGGCAGCACGCCGGATCCTGTTCGAGGTCAACGGCACCGAGGGAACCCTGGCCGTACCGGACCCCAACACCTTCGACGGCGAGGTCAGGATCATCCGCCGCACCGACGACGACTGGCAGACCGTGGCCACGACCGAGGCGCAGTCCAGCCGCGGCACCGGCGCGCTGGAGATGGCCCGGGCGATCCGGGAAGGTCGTCCGCACCGGGCGACCGGTGCCCAGGCCTACCACGTGCTCGACATCATGGAGTCGGTCGCCGAGGCTGCGATGTCCGGTGAGTACGTGAAGCTGGACAGCTCGGTGGAGCGTCCGAAATTGCTGCCCGACGATTGGGACCCGAAGGCCAAAACTCTCTGAGAATCGGCCGACAGCACACCGGCACGGGCCCGGTCACCGTTACGTTGGAGCGGTGACCGGGCCCGTTCCTGTGCGACCGAACCGTGCTGAGCAGCCGAACCGTGCCGACCTGCCGAACCGGGCCGACCAGCCGAACAGGGCGCTCACCGGTGTCGAACAGCGCATCGAGGCGGCCGCCCACCGGCTGATCACCCGACTCCCGGACCGGAGGGGCAGCCGGTGGCTGGTCGAGTTCCTGGTGTTCGGCGCCAAACAGGCGTGGGCCTGTGTCTTCGGCGCGGCCATGCTGCTGGTCCTGCTGGCCGCCAAACTCTGGTATCCCGAGGGATTGCCGACGGCCCGCAACGACGCCGTCACCGTCGCAGCGGTGATCATCCAGACGATCATGATCACCACGAAGCTGGAGACCTGGCGTGAGCTCCGCGTGGTGTTGATCTTCCACGTCGTGGGCACCGGGATGGAGCTCTTCAAGACGTCGATCGGGTCCTGGAGCTACTCCGCAGGCGGGTTCCTGCACATCGGCGCCGTGCCGCTGTACAGCGGCTTCATGTACGCGGCGGTGGGCTCCTACATGGTTCGTGTCCACCGGCTTTTCGATCTTCGCTTCACGCGCTACCCGCCGCTGTGGCTGTCGGCGATCGTGGCAGCGGCCTGCTATGTGAACTTCTTCACCCACCACTTCATCGTGGACCTCCGCTGGCTGCTGATCGCCGCGGTGTTGATCATCTTCGGCCGGAGCACGATGTACTTCCGGGTCTTCGGCCGGCGGCTGCGGATGCCGCTGCCGCTGGCGTTCGGGCTGGTGGCGACCTTCATCTGGTTCGCCGAGAACATCGCCACCTGGGCGGGCGCCTGGTTCTACCCCGACCAGCTGGCGGGTTGGCAGCCGGTCGGACCGACCAAGCTGGCCGCCTGGTTCCTGCTGATGATCATCTCGGTGGTGCTGGTCACCTGGGTGTACCCGCCGGTGCCGCCGGACCGTGTCCCGGACAACCTCAGCTGGGAGCGCTCGTCTGCACCAGAGCGACCGCGCCGGCAACGCAGGCGTAGCCGCGGCCGGGAGTCATCGCGACCGGCGCGCGGCGGGGGAGGGTGACGCCGAGCAACTCCCCGTCGTAATCGACGTTGGGCTGCAACAGCACGCCGCACCGGGACTTGCGGACCGCCTTGGTCCAGTGACTGTAGAGGGTGCGCAGATCGTCCGCGCGGCCGGAGGCGATCACCACGACGTTCGACAGCCCGGCGCTGAGCAGGTTGCTGATCGCCTGGTCCGCATCGTCGACCCGCTCGGAGTCGTCGATCATGATCACCAGCGGACCGGTCTGGATCCGCGCCTCGGCCATCAGGGCCGGCAACTCGTCGGCTCCCACGGCGACCCGCTCCAGCAGCGGGTTCCCGGCCAGCGGCGACCGGCGGTCGCAGGCACCCCAGACCCGGACCGGCGGACCGTCGGGATGCGACGCGCTGCGCAAGGCCTCGGCGATCGCCAGCAGCAGCGTCGACTTCCCCGACCGGGCCGAGCCGGCGATCAGCAGGTGCTCGCCCTCGTACAGCTCCAGGTATTGCGGTTCGAGATCGGCCTCCCGGATGCCGACCGGGATCAGCCAGGGTTCGCCGACCACCGAGGCCGCAGCGCCGAGCTCGGCGACGGTGACGCTTTCCGGCAGCCGACCGACGACATCGGGTTTGCGGCGACTGCCGGTCCACCGGGAGCCGACCGCCGAGACCGCTCGGTCCAGTTCGGTGCCCGGCGTCGCGACATGGGTCTGCAGTCGGGTGCCGGCAACGATGCACCGCCCGGGAACGGCAGCGGGTGTCTCGTGGGGACGGATGCCCGCCGCGGCATAGTCGTACTGGTCGGCCAACCGGAACAGCCATTTCTGGGTGGTCACCTCGTCGATGGCCGGCGGCACCGCCTTGGCGCGGGTGGTCGAACAGGCGAACGACATGCCAAGGTCCGGACCGTCGGTGTACGAGCGGTAGAGGCCCTCCATCAACTCGATGCCCTCGTAGTCCTGGAATTCCTCCCGGAGCGTCGCCAGGCCGTCGATCAGCACCACGGTCCGCCGGTGCCCGCGGGGGTCGGCCTTGCGTCGGTCGGCCTCGGCGCGGACGTACCGCAGGAAGCGCACCTGCTGCTCGCGGGAGCCGCTGCCTGAGCCGACGTAGCCGGTGGTGTGCGGCAGATCGGCCAGCGGAGCAAGATCGCCGGATCCCATGTCGAGGACGACGAGGTCGAGATCATCGGGCGACATGGCGTTGGCCATGGACAGCGCGATGCTGGACAGCGCGGTACTGGTGCCGCTGCCGGGAATGCCCATCAGCAGCAGATTGCCCTGCTCCAGATCCCAGCACGCCGGGATCTGGCGCTGCCGGTCGGGGTCGTCGGCGATCGCGAAGTCGACGCGGTTGCGATCGGACACGCCGCCCACGACCGGTACCTCAGCCGGCTCGTCGGGCTCGAAGCCGGCCAACTGGACCCGCTCGCCGAGCGGTTCGGGCCAGACCGGCCGCGGCGGGGCGAAACCGGCCGCCTCGTTGGCCAGGATCACCGCGTCGATGAGCCGGTCCAGGTCGGTCGGGGCGCTCTCGCTGATCCGGGGCGCCGGCGGCCGTTCGGTCCGGCCGAAGACGACCGGATAAACGTCGATACTGGTCTTCGCCTGCTGCTCGGCCTGCCCGGTGACCAGCGCGGTCTGCACCGGCGTGATGTCGTCCTGGCCGAGTTTGACGTACGCCCGACCTTGCTGCTGCCGGCTGATCGCGGCCGCATCCGGTACGCCGATGACGTTGCCGGAGTCCTCCCGGCTCTGCACCCGCAGCGCCACCCGCAGGTTGGTGTTGGCCAGGATGTCCTCGTTCACCACGCCGGCCGGGCGCTGGGTCGCCAGGATCATGTGCACGCCGAGGGTTCGGCCGACCGCTGCCACGCTGACCAGCGACGACAGTACGTCGGGATATTCCTTGGCCAGCATGGCGAACTCGTCGACGACCAGCAGCAGCCGGGGTAGTGGTTCGGCGGGGTTGGTCGCCAGGTAGGCGTCCAGGTTGTCCACGCCCTCACCGGCGGCGGCGAACAGCCGTTGCCGGTACTCCATCTCCGCCTCCAACGCGCGCAGCGCACGGTTGGCCAACTGCTCGTCCAGATTGCTGACCGTGCCGATGGTGTGCGGCAGGCGTTCGCAGGTGGCGAAGGCGGCACCGCCCTTGAAGTCGATCAGGATGAAGGTCAGCCGGGTGGGGTCGTTGCGGGCGGCGAGACCGGCGACCAGCGAACGCAGGAACTCGCTCTTCCCTGAACCGGTGGTGCCACCGACCAGGCCGTGCGGTCCGTCCCGAACCAGATCGAGCCAGAAGCTGCCGCCCTCGCCGATGCCGACCGGGGTTGCCACCCCGCGGGCTTCGGCCCAGGCCGAGCGCACGGCGTCGGCGGTGATCTCGTCGATGTCGAGCAGCGGCGGCAGTCGGACCAGCGACGGCAGCGCGGCGCCGGGGACGACCAGATCAGGATCGTCGAAGCGGGCCAGGTCCATCGCCCCCCGGAGCGCTGTGTCGACGCTGATGCCCGCCAGGACGACGTCGTCGACGTGGGTCAGATCGCCCGGCCTGGTGACCGTACCGGCGGCGTCCGCGCCCACTGTGATGACCGTGGTGCAGGCCGCGGGCAGCTTGTCCTCGGAGGCGGCGATCACGATGCCGGACACCTGCGTCACCGGTTTGTGCGATGCGCCGGCGGACACCGTACGGCCGTGTCCGAGCAGCGTCCTGGCCGGAGCGTTGCGACCCTCGGTCAGCACGTCGGAGTCCAGCAGGAGCAGGATCGCGGGAGTCGGGTGCTCGTCGATGTCGTCCCGGAGCGTACGCAGCAGCTCTTCGCTCTGCGACCGGTCGTGGGACAGCCAGCGCTCGCCGGAACTTCCGCCGTGCCGGCGGATCTGGGGGAGCCAGGAGGTCCAGGACCAGTCCTCGTCGCGGCCTCGGTCGCAGAACACACCGACGGTCAGATCGGCCGGGCCGCAATGCACCGCCGCCTGGACCAGCAGGCTCCGCGCGACGGCCAGGGCGCCTGCCCGGTCGCCGACGATGCCGACGACTCCGCCGTCGGACAGGTCGACGTCCACGGCCGCCGACGGCAGCCTGCTCTCCTGGATCACGAAGCGGACCTTGTCCTCCAACCGGCCGGCGGACCGGTTCTCGATCGGTGGGGACCAGGGCAGGTCACCGACCCCGGCGTGCAGGTGAAGGAAGTCATGGGAGCCGAAGCGGGACCGCCACAGGGTGGTGGTCGGGATGGCGGCCCGGCGCAATGTGGTGGCCGGGTCCGGGCGGTCGATGTAACTGGTGCGGCTCTCCGTCTCGGCGACCCGACGCAGGTCACTTGTGAACGTCTCGAGCGCCTTGGCGAATCGTTCGTCCTCTTCTTTGAGGTTGCGGGTCCGCCGGTGTCGCTGCTCGAACCAGGAGCCGACACCCATGATCGGGCTGAGTCCCGCCATCAGTGCGAAGCGCGGGTCGCCGAGCAGCATCACCATGGCCACCGCCACCACCAAGGGGGCTGCAACGGTGATGATGTTGAACCGGGTGGCCGCCGGGACGTCCTTGCGGCTGGGCGGCTCGATCGGGTCCGGGGCCGGTGGCCGGCCGGGTCGCGGCGGACGGTTGAACGGTGCGGTGGCCGCCGGGGTCAGGTTGTGCAGCGATCCGGGTTTCGGTGCCGGGTCCTCGTCGAGGTCCTTGCGCACCAGGACGGTGACGCCGCCGGCGATGATCACCGCGCGTTCGGCGACCAGCACACCGTCGTCGTCGATCCGGCGGCCGTCGACCAGGGTGCCGTTGGTCGACCCGGCGTCCTTGATCCGTACGCCGTCGGCCTCCCGGTTGATCGTCACGTGCTGCCAGGAGGTGCTCACCGAGTCGACCGAGATGTCGGCCTGTGGCGAGCGGCCGATCACCAGCGGTCGGTCGGCCGGCACCTGCACCACGCGGCCGGCATCGAGGCCGCCGGACAGGGTCGCGGTCCAGCCGGTGATCGGGCGGGGCCTGTCCAACGCCGTCCGCGATATCACGCTGCCTTCCAGCAGGGTGATCGAGGACAACGGGGTGTCGGCGGCGTGGGCGGTGTCGTCGACGTAGAGAGTGGTGTCCGGCGATACGTGCTCGCCGCAGCCGTCGGCGACCAGATCGGCCAGGGTGGCCGATGGCGCCATCCGTTCCACGTCGACCTCGTGTCGCTGTCCGGCGAGATCGATCAACAGCCGCATCGTGCAGAACTCACTTCGTGACGGGGCCCGCGAACCAGATCAGCCGCGGCTGGGAGTCCTGGCTCTGCGGGCGGAGGCCGAGGTCCTGGTCCGATGATCGCAGCGCCACGACAGCCCTCTCGTCAAGTGCAGCCGGGTGGGTGAAGTCGAGCGCCGGACCGGCCAGCCCCTGGGTGTGATCCAGTCTGAGGTGTTGCAGCGCAGCCGCGACATCGGACGGTGCCGTGCTCTGTGCCGCCGCGGCGGCATGCACCAGGGCGATCACGGCGTCGTGACTGGCCGGATCCGCCTGGTCGGCGGCGGTGGCGAAGGTCTGATCACCCGGCAGGGTCTTCTCGTCGCCGTCCTGGGCAACCAGCCGGACCGCCGCGAGGAAGGAGGCCATTGCCCGTCCGTTGGTGTCGGTGCGCAGGGCGACGGCGTCGCTGTCGTCGACGCCCACGGTGTTGAGATTGCTGGACAGGCTGGCGTCGGCTTCGAGCAGGGCGTCGCTGAAGGCCGGACTGGTGGCGTCGGGAGTGAAGAACACCGGCAGGTTCGGTTGTGCGCCCTGCAGCGCCCGTTCGACGGCGGCCAGTTGGGTCGCGGGTCCGGAGACCACGATCGAGTCGACCGAGTTGTGCTTGGCTCCGGTCACGGCCTCGATCTGTTTGATCAGCTTGTCGCTGTCACCACCGGTCTTGAAGGTGATCTTGTTGTCCGGCTCGATCCCGTCCGGAGCTCCGTCGCCGGCGTTGATCAACAGCGGATGGGACACCTTCGCCGACGCCAGCGCGGCCTGCATCGCGGTCCCGATGACCTGGTCGGTTGCGCCGGTGGCCCAGACATGATCGCCGATCAGGTCGAGGTCGGCTTCGTACGGCATCAGCAGCGGCGTTCCGCTCCGCTGCGCTGCCTCGACGGCACCCTTCAGGTGAGGTCCCTCACTGGCGACGACGATGCCGGCGACGTGTGCCGCGACGAGTTGCTTGACCGCCTTGCGGGCGCCGTCGGTGGTGCCCTTGTCGTCGACCGTCTTGAGTTTGACGTGGGTGCCGCCCATCGCCAGCCGCTGCGCCGCGACCTGTGCGCCGTTCGCCGCGGCCTTCCAGTCCTCGCCCTCGCCGGGTTCGGAGGAGAGCGAGAGGATCACTCCGATGGTCAGCTTGTCCGGAACGTTCGCCACCGACATCGCCACCGGGGTGGCAGGGGCAGGCCTGGTCTGCGGCTGCTGCTTGGAAGAACTCCACCAGAGGACGCCGCCTGCTGCCCCGCCGACCACGACGACGGCGGCGATGACCAGGGCAATCCAGCGCCGGGTGGTCACTTCGTCTCCTTGATCTGGAAGGTGTACACGGTCTGGCTCTGCGCTCCCGACGGCACGGTCAGGTGGAAGGCCGGCAGGTTGGCGCCAGCCTCCAGGGCGGCCGACAGCTGGGCCTGTCGGAGCACGATGCCGTTGACGTCCTCACCGCGCACGCCCGCGTAGGAGGTGGTCGTGGTGGACGCCAGCGCCAACTGGTAGTCGGCGGTGCCGACCTTGGCCGCGCTGGTGGTCATCGACCCCAGCAGGCCCGAACCGTTGACCTTGCGGGTGCCCAGATCAAGCAGCACCTTCTTCAGGCTGTCGGTGAGCTGGGCCGAGGCGCCGTTCATGTCGCGGGTGGAGGCCGAGACGCCCTTGGCCATCCGGGTCAGCGCCTGGTCGACCTGCTGCGACGCAACGCCCTCAGCGTGCTTCTCCGATTCCTGCAGTTGGCGTCGCTGGGCGTTGATCGTCCGCGTGCCGTTGCGGGAGATCTGGTCCGACGCGTTGGACAGGCCTGCCGCGGACTGGTCGAACATGTCGCCGACGGCCCGGCTGTCGACCTGTGCCTGTGCGGCGACCTTGCGGATCTGCGGTTCGATCGCGCCAGCGACCTGGGTGTTGGCCTCGTTGGCGGCATCGTTGAACGCTGCTTTGATCTTTGGACCCAGACCGTCCTGCTCTTCCTTCAATCTTTGGAGCTTGTCACCCAGCGCCTTTCGATCGGTCCTCAAGACCGCAATGTTCTTTCGGAGAGTGCCGATCTGGCTCTCGAGGCTCGAACGGTCAGCCTCTTGGCTGTCTTCAATCAAGCCGACTTGCGTATCAAGCTTACGAATTTCAGTGCTAAGGTCCTTCGCCGCCTTTGCAACCCCTTTCGCTGCCGAGTGAGAGTCCGTCAGGGCTGCAATGTTGCGCCATGCACCGAGCTCGCTGTTCCAGGCCGCGGCCTCCGCTTGCCAGTCGCTCGTTTGATCGGCGGAATGGGTTTTCAGCTGGGAGAGCAGGGATTCGTCACCTGCATCGTCGCCGTCATCGACGTGCTCATCCTGATCCCGGTCCCAACGACACTTGGTATCCACTAGCCCTGCACGAAGCGCCCGGACTTGCGCCAGTTGCGTGCCGCCGAGGAGTCCGCTGTGGTTGAGTTGGCAGACCTGTCTGGCGAGGTCCCGGGTCTGCTGCCGCATCTCTGTAATCTGACGACGCAGATCTCTGGGTCCCCCTTCAGGGACATCTCGACCCTTGATCGTTTTTATCGCTTGCAGGGCGTCACTGTGGATCTCATCGATGCTGTCCGTCAGAGCTTCACTAGCATTTTTTACATCTCCGAGGGCGGTATTCACTACGGTCAATTGGTCATCGATGTTGGAGAAGGCGTTCCGAGGGTCCAGATCCTGCGCGGCTTGTTCCAGTTCTTCTAGATCCGCTGAAACAGTGGCGAAGTCCTTCTGAGCATTAGAGATGATCCTGGGTTGGAGCTGGTCAACCAATGTGTCGCCCTGCTCCACCAGGTCTTCCATGATCACGCCGAACTGTTGCTCGGTGTAGTAGAGCGAGCAGGTGGTCGACTTGTTCTTCTCGCAGTTCTTGTCACTCGGCTTGGCCGGACCCACCGCCTCCAGCAGTACCCGTTGGGCCTCCATCTTGCAGCTGCCGGTGGCGGTGGCGTACCCGTCGAGCTGGGCGGTGACCTGCATCAGGTTCCCGTAGACGGTGCCGGCGTTCTTCGGATCCTGAACGACTGTCTTGCAGCCGTTGCCGTCGATCACCGGCGTCGGCGGGGGAGCGGACGTGTCGCCGAGCATCTGGTCCATCGTGCCGACCGTCTGGCTCAGCTCCTGCAACACCGACGACTGGGTCTGGCCGAGCGTGCTGGCGATGTCGGAGTTCAGGCTCTTGAGTTCTTGATCAAGACCCTTCATCGAGGTGGAGACGCCCTCGGTGCTGGACTTCAACTCCTCGGTCGTGCGTGTGCCCAACGTCTTGGAGGTGGAGTCGAGGTTCTTGCGGACATCGGAGATGTTGTCGCTGGCTCTGGTCAACACCTGGTTGACGTCGGTGATCACCTTGATCGTCCGTTGTTCCAACGCCAGTTGGGATGTCGGGTCGGAATTGAACGCGGAGTCGATCACCCCACCCACCGACGGGTCGGTGACCAGCCCCGGTTCGACGGTGAGATCGATCGTCGGTACCGAGAAGTCCTTGACATCGCTGACCAGCCGCAAGGTCGCCACCGTGCCGGTCTGCGGGGCGGCCAGCAGCGCCGCCCACTGCACCACCGATCCACCGTCCTCGGCCTGACTGAGGATGCCGTTGGTTGCCCCGACATCACCCGGTGCGGTCGCTGTGATCACATCTGTCGGCTTGACGTCGGGCAGCGCGGTCGAGGCCACGACCGTCAGCGGCGATCCGACCATCGCCGGCTGGGTTCGCGACGTGCCGGCCGCGTCGTAGGTGATGTTCTGCGGTTTCACCGTGAGGTTCTGAATTGTGACGTCGATCTCCACCCGGCCGGTGTATCCGTCAAGGTCACGCAGATCCGTGCCGGCCTTCTCGTCGGTCCGATAGGTCGTGCTGACCCGGACGGGAAGATCATCTGCAACCTGCGCAGGAGAGTAGGTCGTGTTCTGCGTGGTCGCATCGGAGGCGTTGTCCCGTACCGACACGGCCGTGCCGCGGATCGCCGTCGTCGTCCCGTCGGGAGTCATCTGGACCGCGACGGACTGCAGGACCCGGCTCGGCGGTGTGGGCGGTTGCGGGCCGTCGGCGTTACAGCCGGCGACGATGAGCAGTGCGGTCAGGGCGGCCGAGAGCGGGCCTGCCACGCCGAGGTGACGGCGGCCGGACCGGGTCTGGCGGGACCTGCTGATCATCTGTGACTCTCCGTCTGTCGCAAGCGGCGTACGTCAAGGTCGTCCGGCGGCATTGGGGGATCGACTCTGCGGGAGCGTAGCGGACCATGGTGTCAAAGTCGCTTGCAGAATTCGCCTTTCCGTACAGTTCTCACGGCCGGGGTGAACCCTTCGCATTGCTACATTTCCGTGTGGTCGTTCGCCCGGCTTCCGAGGTTCGGACAAGGTGTGCGGGCGACACGTCAACATCGAATGATCAATATCGAGCCGACTCCCGGAGTCGGGGTGTGGAGGAGGATCCATGAGCTCTCGCGTGCTGTCGACAGAGGACGCCAAGACGGCCATCCGGCAGATCCAGACGATCATCAACAACGGCCTGGCTGATCAGATCGGACAGCTGGATGCGCAGGGTCAGAAGCTGTCGCAGCCCGACGTCTGGGACGGCCCGCTCGCGGTGACGTTCCGTACGTCGACCTGGCCGGAAACCAAAGCAGCGTTGGAAAAGGCCAAGTCGGAGCTGGAAGACCTGCGTGGCCAGCTGGACAAGATCTCGCAGAACATCTTCACCGCGGGTGGCGGTTCCTGAATCACTCGGCCTTCGGCACGTCCGGGGTCGGGCGGCCTGCGCTGATCATGGGCAGGCGGCCTGTCCCGGACGTGTTCCACTGCTGAAGCGGTATCGACACTTCGATGGCACCGTGTGGTCGGGTCGTTGGAGTGTCACAACGGCAGCCGGCGTTGTTTCGCAACCCGGTTGAACATATTGACCACGTCTGAATTGATTCGCGTCGTCGGGCAATTCGAGCGCGTACGCACAGTTTCGCTGGAGGGGAATTTCGATGGTCAGCGCGGGCGACCTGGATGTTGATCAACTGAAAGGCATGCCGGACGTCAAGTTCGACTTCGGCGTGTCGGGTGATCTCAAGTCGGCCTTCAGTGCAGCAGCCTCGAAGTTGGAGGGACAGCGAGACTCCCGGTCGGGTTGGCGGTCCTCCGGTGGGACCGACTTCAAGGGCTATTTCTCCGAGGTCTTCAAGGACAACGGAACCCAGCAGCTGTCGGATCTGGACGAGATCGCCAGTGCCCTCCGCGACGTCGTGACCAAGGTCGGCAACGTCGAACAGGCGGCCCGCGAGGAGAACAAGCGTCGTAAGACCGCACGGGACTGGGCGAAGAGCCAGGCCGACCGGAACTGGCTGGAGAAGGGCTGGGACAGCGTCTTCGGCGGTGACGATCCGCCCGCTGTCGACATCTCCGACTCCGGCCCGCCCCAGACCGCGAAGAAGCCGACGACCAAGCCACGCAAGACACCCGCGCCGGGTTCTGGTGGCGGCGGGAGCGGCGGTACCTCGTCGGCGCGACCCTCGAACCTGCGGACCTTCGCCAACAACAGCCGCGGCGGCGACGACGCATTCTCCGGTACTGCCGGCGGATTGCAGAACCATTGCGACGACTTCGCCAAGTCCTGTTCCTGGGCGACCCTCGACGCATCCGGCCCGATCAGCGCGTTGAAGGAGTGGCTGCGACTCAACGAGGAGGACGCCACATGGGCCACCACGGTGGCCGACGCGTTCAAGGCGGCCGGTGGCGAGGGCAACGTGTCCACGCTGTCGAACGCGACCATCGCGGCCGCCCTGGCCGCCGCACACGTGGCGGTGAACCGGGCCGACATCCAGGTGGACCCGGCGACGGCGTTCGGCAGCCCGCCGACCACCGGCTACTCCGACGATCCGGTCAACACCGCGTCGGGCAACTTCATCGAGAACGAATCCGATCTCGGCTTCACCGGCCCGGCTTCTTTGTTGGCGCTGACCCGCACCTACAACTCGCTGAACAACTCGGTGGGAGGGTTCGGAATCGGTTGGTCGTGCTGGACCGAAGCCGGCCTGACCTTCACCGATCAGGCGGCCCGGTTGCGGTTGGGCGACGGGCGGGAGATCGTGTTCCCGAGGCTGGGTGACGGTTGGGATCGGGCCCACGGGGAGAACCTGTGGCTGGTCCGGGCCGAGTCGGACAATGGTCACGCCCCAGGGTTTCTGGTCATCGGTTCCACCGGCCTCCGGTGGGAGTTGTCGGCCGACGGTCGGCTGCAGTCGACCTCGAACGGCCCCGGCACGGTGATCAACTTCGCCTACGACACTGCCGGACGGTTGTTGTCGATGGCCCATCAGTTCGGCCGCTCGGTGTCCCTTGAGTGGGACGACGCAACCGGAAGAGTGATCCGGGCAGCGGCCTCGGACGGCCGCCAGGTTTCCTACCAGTACGACGAATCCGGCCGGCTCGTCGCCGCGATGACGCCGGCCGGCACCAGGTCGTACCGGTGGAACGACGAGAACCTGATCACCGCGGTGGTCGACCCTGACGGGATCATCGAGGCCGAGAACACCTATGACGAAGTCGGCCGGGTCACCTCTCAGCGGTCGCCGTTCGGGCGGGTGTCGCGTTTCGTGTATCTGCCCGGCGGCATCACCTCGGTCTCGGACGAGAGCGGCGAACGCTCCAACACCTGGATTAGCGACAGCAAGGGTCGGCTGATCGGCGTCATCGACGCCGACGACCATCGGCAGTCGACCAGCTACGACCGCTACGGCAACCCGGTGATGGTCACCGAGCGCAACGGCGCGGTGACCGTCAACTCCTATGACAATCGCGGCCGTCGGGTCGGGCAGGTGTTGCCGTCCGGTGCCCGGATCGCCTGGTCCTACGATGATCAGGACCGGCCGGTCAACGTGACGGTGACGTCCACCGATGATCATGGCGGCACGGTCGAGGCTGTCACCCGGTACGCCTACCAGGGAGACTCGCGGGATCCGTACCGGATGATCGATCCCGAGGGCGGGGTCACCGAGATGATCTGGTCCGGCGGTCTGCTGAAACAGGTCACCGATCCGGTCGGTGTCACGGTGACCTTCGACCATGATCAGCACGGCGAGTTGATCGCCGCCACCGACGGTGACGGGAACACCGCCCGCCTGGAGCGAGATGATCTTGGCCGGGTGACGGCTGCGATCACGCCACTGGGCCACCGCACGACCTACCGGTACGACGGTGCCGGCCCGCTGTTGTCCCGTACCGACCCCGATGGTGCGGTGTGGCGTTACGAGTACAGCCCCGGCGGCCGCCGTACTGCGGTCATCGACCCGGAGGGCGGCCGGACCGAGATCGAACACGACCTCGGTGAGCACGGACACGGTCTGGAGGCGCGCACAGTCGACCCGCTGGGTCGTGCGGTCCGATCCTTCTACGACGATCTGGGCAATCGGGTCCGCGCCGAACTTCCCGACGGCAGCGCCTGGGAGTTCGGATTCGATCCCACCTCCCGGCTGACCGAGACCCGCGATGCCACGGGCGGCCGCTGGCAGCTGCAATACGACGTCCAGGGACGGGTCTCCACGACCATCGATCCGACCGGCGTGGAGCGGACCATCGACCGGGATGTCGCCGGCCGGCCGGTGGCAGCCGGCGACCTGGCGTCCCGGACCACCGCCGGCTACGACGCGCTGGGCCGGACCGTGACCCGGACCGAAGCCGACGGCACCACGTCCACCTTCAGCTACGACCTTTGCGGACGTCTGGTGCAACACGTCGACCCGACCGGCGCCGTGACCCGGCTGGAGCGCGATGCCGCCGGCCGGGTGGTCGCGGTGACCCACCCGATGGGCACCACCTATCGCTATGAGTACGACGCCTGCGGTCGCCGGTCGGCAACCATCGACACCGACGGGACCAGATACGGCTTCGCCTACGATGCCGACGGCCGGCTGATCCGGGAGCACTGGCCGACCGGCGAACAGGCGTGGATCCGCTACGACGAGTGCGGTCGGGCGGTCGAACGGTTCGAGCCGGGCAAGGGCGTCACCCGGTTCGGGTACGACCGGTTGGGCCGAATGGTGCGGATGGCGGACGGCTGGCACGGACTCCGCCGATTCCGCTACGACCAGGCCGGGCAGCTCGTCGCGGTGACGAACGCAGCCGGCGGCGAAACCCGCTTCGAGTACAACGAACTCGGCCAGCGGGTCGCGATGATCGACCCGGCCGGCGGACGTACCGAGCGGCGGTTCGACGCGATGGGCCGGCTTCTCGCCGAGACCGATGCGCTCGGGAGGACCACCCGGTACGCCTACGACCGGTCCGGTCGACTGACCCGCCGGATCGACCCGACCGGCTCGGAACTTTCCTGGAGCTACGACCGGACCGGGCGAGTGGCCGAGAGCTTCGCCGGCGGCCCGGAGAACCGTCGACTGCTGACCCGCATCGAGCGCGATTTCGGCAGCCGGACCACTCGGATCCATGAAGGCGACGGCGCCGGCGACGCGGTCAACGAACTCGTCTACGACGCCGACGGCCGGCTGGTCAGGCGGACCCGGGCCCGTGCAGTCGCGGGCGCCGGGGCGATCGGGTTGTCCTGGACCTACGATGCCGACGGCCGTCGTACCGCGTTCACCAGGACCGACGGGACGCAGACCCGCTACGAGTACGACGCGGCCGGCCGGGTCGCCGGGGTGACCGAGCCGGGGCTCGGCCGTGCGGTGATCGACCGGGACAGCATCGGCCGGATCGTCTCGATGACCGCGCCCGGACTGCACGCCACCTGGCAGTGGGACGGCGGCGCCATCACCCGGCAGACCGTGACCCGGGCCGGCGTGACCGAAGTCACCGAGATCGACCGTGACGAGGCGGGCCGGGTGGTCGGCGAGACCGTGAACGGTGTCCGTACCGGTTACCTGTACGACCCGGCCGGTCAGCTGGTCGAGATGCGATCGAGCGACGGGTCGGTGACCAGCTACACCTACGACGCGGCCGGCCGATTGGTGCGAGAGACCGTCGACGGCCGGGTGACGACTTATACCTATGACGCTGCCGACCAGTTGCTGACCCGTCGGAGCAGCGCCGGGGTGACCGAGTTCCGCTACGACGCGGCCGGTCGGCGGATCAGCGAGACCGGTCCGGAAGGCGAGCGGCGGTTCGGTTGGGATCCGCGCGGTTTCCTGTCCCGGATCACCACCGTCACGCACGAGAACGACAAGGTTGTTGCCCGGACCCGGGAGTTGCAGGTCGATGCACTCGGTGAGCTAGCCGACATCGACGGACAGCCGGTGGCCTGGGACAGCGCTTCGGGGCTTCCGGCCCTGGCACAGGTCGGCCAACTGTCGATCTCCAACTACGGGCCGCTGACCGCGTTGCTGCCGGATGCAGCCGGTGGCGCGGGCGGTTGGGTGACGCCGGACTGGCGGCACCGCAACACCGGTACGGACCCGTGGGGGATCACCGAGGCAGGGCAGCTCGCCGGTGCCGAAAGCCCTGCCGAACTGCCGTCCGGCGTCTCGATCGGCAGCCACGCGAATCTGTTGGTGGACGGCATGGAGTGGATGCAGGCCCGCGTCTACGATCCGCTGTCCCGCGGCTTCCTGTCCACCGACCCGCTGGACCCCATGCTGGGCGCCGGATGGGCGGGCAACCCGTACTCGTTCGCCGGGAACGACCCGCTGAACCAGTCCGACCCCTGGGGCCTGAAGCCCGTTACGGATCAGGAGCTGCAGGCCTACCGGGATTCCAACAACGGGGCTCTGTCGGACGCCTGGCATGCCACCACCTCCTGGGTCAAGAACAACTGGGAATACATCGCGGCCGGTGCACTGATCGTGGGCGGCATCGCGGTGATGTGTACCGGGGTCGGCGGCCCGATCGGTGCCGCCATGATCGGCGGCGCGCTGATGTCGGGCGGTATCTCAGCGGCGACGCAGAAGTACACGACCGGCGGCGTCGACTGGGGCAAGGTCGGCGTCGACGCGGCGATCGGCGGCGTTGCCGGGCTGGCCGGCGGTGGCGCGGCGGTTGGCGCGATGCGGGCAACCGCCGGTGTCACCAGCTGCCTGGGTCGGAACATGCTCACCGGGGCGGCGGCCGGGATGGCGGACGGCGGCGTCTCGGGTGGCCTGTCCTATCTGACGTCGGGACAGCCGCTGAGTGTGAACGGATTCGTCGAGGCGACTGCCAACGGCGCGGCCTTCGGCGGCGCGACCGGCGGTCTCGGTGGGGCGGCACTGACCAAGGTCAGCGGTTCAGCCTGCTTCGTGGCCGGCACCCAGGTCCTGATGGGAGACGGGTCGAGCAGGAACATCGAGGACCTCACGATCGGTGACGAGGTCACCGCGGCGGATCCCGAGACCGGCGAGACCCACGCCCGCCGGGTGATCGACACCTACGTGCATGAGGACGTGCCGACCTACGACGTGCACACCACCGCCGGAGTCGTCACCTCGACCGAGGAACACCCGTTCTACGTCGAGGGCCGGGGCTGGACGCCGGTGCGTGATCTTCAGCCGGGTGATCGACTGGTGGATCCCAAGGGCGGGCCGGTGTCGGTGCTCGGTGTTCGGGAGACCGGACGGACCGAGACGGTCTACAACTTCACCGTCGAGGAACTCCACAGCTACCACGTCGGAGTCGAGGCCGCGTGGCTTCTCGTCCACAACGAGTGCGGACCGACCATGTACCGTGGGATGAGGGGCACGGCCGATGGCCCTGAGCCTGGCGCTTCGGCTTCAACCTTGGGCGCACGGCCGAACGTCGACATACCCGTCGACGGCAACGGATTGGTCAGACCAGGCACGGGTGGCATGTCGGTCAACGACTCACCCACCGGTATGCCGGAGTTCCGGCGTCCACCTTCCTTCGGCGGATCGGGTAAGAATTTGAACATGTACGGAATGGATCGCAACAACCTTGGTCCACACCTCCAATACAGTCCGGATCCCACCAATCCCGGTCACGGGTTCGTCGAACCGTCGCGGGAAATGCCGTTTGACGAGTACCAGGGACATCTGCACGGAACTGCCGGCTCCTGGTCGGAGGTGACGCCTGAATGACCACTCAGCACCGTCGAGATCTCATGCTTCAGGCGATTGAGGCCGGCTCGGGGTTCGAGGACTTGCGTGACCTAACCCAGCGCCTTCTTGACGAGGGCGTACCGTCGGACGTCTTGCTCGATGACCTCGGCCAGATCCGTGGCCTTGTCACGGACGAGCAGGAGGAGTCCGTGCTCGACGTCATGGACCTTCTCGTCGGTTGGTGCGCGCCCAGCGCGAAGCTGACGCCGAACTCCGGTGACAAGTAGGCGTCGTTCGTTTCAGGCAATGACGTGGAGCCGGGACCGATGACTGAGATTGTCCCTCGCCAACGATTCTGTTGCGACTTCTGATTCGGAGGAGCTCGAGATCGCCTCAGCGCTTGAGTCGTTGAAGGGAAAGTCGATCGTCGATGTTGAGGTCGATGACGGCGCTGCTCGACCCGACGTTCCATTTCGCCGGCGGTGAGAAAAGGGTTTTCAAGGTGGACCGTCTCTCGCAAACCGTGGTTGGGCGCGGCGGACGCGCATAGGCAATGGCTGTGGCAGGAATGCGTGAACTGCTCGATTAGTCGGGGCCGGGTACGGACCGTTCGGATGTCATCATCGTGACGATGGAATTCAGCGAGGCCCTGGGAGCTTCCTACCGGCTCGGAAAACGGGTGGGCAGGGGAGCCTCCGGTGAGGTCTGGCAGGCGACCGACCTTCGTACCGGCGAGACGGTCGCGGCCAAGATCTTGAGGGCCGAGCACGCGTCCGATCCGGCGCTGGTCGAGCGGTTCGTCCGGGAACGCTCCATCCTGATCGGTCTGCGCCATCCCAACATCGTCGCCGTTCGAGACCTGGTCGTCGAGGGCGACCGGCTGGCGATCGTGATGGACTACGTCGGCGGCGGCTCGCTCCGCGATGTCCTGGATCGGCAGTCGAATCTGCCGCCCCAGACTGCAGTCGAGACCACGGCTGCCGTGTTCCGTGCGCTCGCCGCAGCACACCAGCAACGGGTGCTGCACCGCGACATCAAACCGGACAATGTGCTGCTGCACCCGGAATGGCTGGTCGGGAATCCGGACGCCTGCAGGGTCACCGACTTCGGCATCGCCCGGATGATCACCGATCGTCCGCGGGTCTCCACGGGCCTGCTCGGAACGCCGGAGTACATGGCCCCGGAGTTGATCAGCACCGGTGACGCCGGGATGCCCGGCGACGTGTACGCGGCCGGCGTGCTGCTCTACGAACTCCTCGCCGGGCGCACCCCGTTCGCCGGGCCGGGGACCGACTTCACCATCGCCTATCGCCACGTCTCGGCGGAGGTGCCGGCTCTCGACCTGCCCGACCAACTTTCTGAACTGCTGCTCCGGCTGTTGGACAAGCGACCGCAGAACCGGCCGGCGGCCGCCGACGCCGCCGCCACGCTGGCCGCGATGCGTCCCCGGCTGGACGGCTTACCCGCGCTGGAACCCGCTTCTGCGCCGGAGGACTTCGTCCAGACCGAACGGCCGGCCACCGCGGTTCGGGGCCTCCGGCAGGCACCCGAGGACGACGGCGACGATGTCCGTCCGCACCCGCCCCAGGAACTCGGCCCGATCCCCGACCTGGGAACGCCAAGCCGGGAGACGGTCTACCGCCCGATGCCGCGCCGGTCCGCCGCCGAACCCGAAGAACCCGACGAGCCGGACGACACCGAGTCGCGGCAGTCCTGGTGGAGGTCACCGCGGATGATCGGTGCCGCAGCCGGCTCTCTGGTCCTGTTGGTTGCGCTCATCGTCGTTGCGGTGCAGTTCGTGCCGAAGAGTCGCGGGGCCGGCCCGAGCCCGAGCCCACAACCGGTCGCGCTGCAGGCCACCCAGCAGGACCAGCCCACTCCGACCGGACTAGGCATCAGCCGCAAGGCGGAGTACGACAGCGCCACGGCGTCGATCGGACTGACCATCACCTACAGCGCACAGAAGGGACCGTTGCGGGGACCATTCCTTGAAGTGCTGCCCGGACTGACCAAGCAGACCGACTGCCCGACCGTTGCCTGGTCCGGCAAGAATCAGCAGCAGAACCTGCCGAGCGTCACCGGCATCACCGCCCGCTGCGGCTGGAGTGTCGACGGGATCGCCGTGCCCGCGCAGAGCAGCCAGCAGATCTCGGTCGAGGTCCACCTGGCGGTCACCGGCCAGGAGCAGTTGCAGAACTGGCTGGACGCCGCCGCGGCGGCGACCACAGCGGCCGTCCAGGATGCCGACGTGTCCGGTACGGCCTACCCGGTGCAGCGGCTCCAGGACATCCAGGTCGAGACCCCGGCACGGATCGTCAGCCAGAAGACGCTGCCGATCACCCTGGTGCCGGTATGGCCGAGCGGTCCCGACGCGGTCGACCCGCTCTACCGCAGCCCGGCGATCGGAGATCCGTCCACAATGTTGGTGGCGATCGCCGGCGGTGAGAAGGGTGTTCGCTTCAGCGACGGCTGTTCGGGTGCGCTCTCGGTGTCCGGCGACGGGCTGACCGTCACAACGCTCTCCCAGGCCGCCGAGTGCACGGTCGATGCCCGGGTGGGCAATTTCACGGACCTGTCCAGCCAGCCGTTCTCGATCGTCACCCGCGGCGGGTGATCAGCCGAGGTAGGCGATCGCCTCCAGCTCGACCCGGACGTCCGGATTGCCGAAGCCGGTGACGACGGTGGTGCGGGCCGGCGGCACGGCGCCCAGACGCCTCGCGTAGATCTCGTTGAACGCGGCGAAGGAGGCGCCGTTGGCCAGGAAGGCGTTGATCTTGACGATCTGGTCGACACTGCCACCGGCCGCCTCGACGACCTTGATCACGTTGTCGATCGCGCCGTTGACTTCGGTCTCGAAATCCCCGATGATCACCGCGCCCTGATCGTCGGTGGCCACCTGCCCGGACACGTAGACGAAGTCGCCGGCCTTGATGCCGGGGGTCAGCGGGATCCCGGGGACGGCGGCGCCGCCCGGATTGATGGGTTCGATCATGACGCCACCGTATCGTTCACCGACCGCAGTACCGGTCGGGTGGCCAACTGGTGGTGATCCAGGGACCCCGCGCCGGTGATGGTGAAGGTGTGGCTCTGACCGGCGACCAGGGTGATCAGTCCGCTGTCGGCCCGGGCCGCCGGGTCGAGCCGGTCGGGGAAGATCGCCAGATCCTTGACCAGTGCGTTGGCGGTGACGGTCACCCGGTAGCCGTCGGTATCGGCGATGACGTCGGCCCGGTACGCGTCGGCGGACGGGAGCAGGACCAGCGCGGTGTCCTCGACGAAGTAGTGGTACGTCGTCACGTCACCGCTGCGGGCCTGCAGGAACTCGGTGCCGGGCGCCGACGGAGTGATCACGTCGGCGTCCAGCGCGATGTTCAACGTCGACCGGGCTGCGACGTGCAGATCCAGTCGCTGCTCGGCGAGTACCGGACTGCCGTCCGCCGTGGAGCGTCGGGTGATCACCAGCTCACCCGACCACGGCTCGGCGGAGTCGTTGTGCGCGATCAGCGTCGGCACCCGGTTGCCCTGATCGTCGGTGCGGGGCTGGATGGTCAGCAGTCGTTCGGCGAACATCGCCCTGAGTGCGTACCAGAGCGGTTTGCGGATCCCGGCATAGTCGACGGCCGCCCAGCTGATCACCGGCCAGTTGTCGTTGAGCTGCCAGACGACGGCCCCGGAGTTGGTCGGCGCGAGGCTGCGGAAATGCTCGATCCCGAAGCGTACGGCGCGGGCCTGGTTGAGCTGGGTCAGCCAGTGCCAGTCGTCGATCGCGATCTCGGGTTCGGTCGCCCAGTGCGGGAGATGATCACCGAGGCCGCGTTCCAGCTTCAGGTTGCCGTCGGCTGCCTTCTGGTGCACCAGCATCTGCGGACCGTACGGGTCGAGCGGTTGATCATGGACGACGGACGTCAGCGTCGACCAGGCAGGCGGCCCCTGGAAGCCGAATTCCGACACGAATCGCGGCTGGTAGTCGGCGTAGTGGCGGTAGTCCAGCCGGTTCCAGACGTCCCAGATGTGCATCGTGCCGTGCCACGGATCGTTCGGATGCAGATAGTCGCTGAACGAGAACGGGCTGGCCGGCGAGTACGGGGTGCGCGGATCCAGCTGCTCGACCAGTTTCGGCAGCAGGTCACGGTAATAGCCGTTGCCCCAGGTCCTGCCGACCAGCTGTGGCCGCCAACCCCAGGCGACGTAGCCCCAGATGTTCTCGTTGTTGCCGTTCCAAACGGCAAGGCTCGGGTGGGCCGACAGCCGGGTGATCGCCTGGCGGGCCTCGGCCTCGACCTCGCTCCACAGCGGCTCGGACTCGCTGTAGGCGGCGCAGGCGAACAGGAAGTCCTGCCAGACAAGGATTCCCAGCTCGTCGCAGACGTTGTAGAAGTAGTTGCTCTCGTAGATCCCGCCGCCCCAGACCCGAAGGAGATTGGCACCGGATTCGTACGCCTCCATGATCGAGGTCCGGTACCGACCGGCATCGAGTCGGGTGAGGAAGGCGTCGTCGGGGATCCAGTTGAAGCCCTTGACATAGATCGGCTGATCATTGACCGTGATCGCGAACCCGGTGCCGCGATCATCGGGAGTCACCCGGATCGCGATGTTGCGGAACCCGACCCGGGCGTCGAACCGGTCGATGACCTCATCACCGCGGGACAGCCGTACGGCGGTCGGGTAGAGCGGTTGGCCGCCGTAGCCACGCGGCCACCACAGGTCGACGTCGGGAACCTCGACGCGCAACGAGGCTGTTGTCGTGCCGGGCTCGAGTTCCCGAGTGATCAACTGGCCGGCGACCTCGGTCGCCAGGGTGACCGGTCGGTCGGCATCGGGCAGCCACTCCAGTTCCGCCTCGACCTGCAGCACGCCGACACCGTCGACGACCGTCGCCAGCGGGCGAACGGCCTCCAGCCGGACCGTGTCCCAGGACTCGATCCTGATCGGCTTCCAGATCCCGGCCCCGGCGAGGTCGGGCCCCCAGTCCCAGCCGTAGCTGCTGGCCATCTTGCGGACCGCGTTGTACGGGTGGTGATAGGAGACGGGCAGCCGGCCGAGTTCGGCCTCCGCCTGCTCGGCCGCGGTGGCCGGTGCCGCGAAGGTGATCACCAGTTCGTTGCTGCCCGCTCGCAGCTGGGAGGTGACGTCGAATCGATAGCTGCGGTGCTGGTTCGCTGTCCGGCCCACCTCGGAACCGTTGAGCGTGATCACCGCGAAGGTGTCCAGGCCTTCGGCGACGAGATCGTGTCGTGTCTCCGGGCCGGGCTGCCAGTCGAAGGTCAGGCTGTATCGCCAGTCCGTACGGCCGATCCACTGCAGCAGGGTCTCGTTGTCGCCGTCGAACGGGTCCGGGATCTTCCGCGCCGCCAGCAGGTCGGTGTGCACCTCGCCGGGCACGGTGGCCGGGATCGGATCGGCGGTGAGCTCGCTCCATTCCTCGGGCGTCGGACTGGCGGCCCGGAGGCTCCACTGATGGTCGGCAACGCTGTCCGTCGTCAGCGAATAGGTGCGCATGACGGTGACTTTAGCGTTTAAGTAGATGCGGACCACCGCTGGCCGGTGCGGGACTAATCTGGCGGCGTGACCGACTTCAGCGACATGTACCGGCCGAGCGAAGAGCATGAGGCGTTCCGCGCCGCGGTCCGCGAGGTGTGCGACGAAAAGGTCGCGCCGAACGCGGCCGAGGCCGATGAATTGGCGCAGTTCCCGAAGGCCTCCTACGAGGCGTTGCGTGCCGCGGACTTCCACGCCCCGCATGTGCCGGAGGCCTACGGCGGCGTGGGCGCCGACGCGCTGGCAACGGTGATCGTCATCGAGGAGATCGCCCGTGCGTGCATGGCATCGTCACTGATCCCGGCGGTCAACAAGCTGGCAACGCTGTGCTGGATCAACGAGGGCTCGGAGGATCTCAAGCAGAGTTACCTGCCCAAGATCGCCGGCGGTGAGTCGATGGCGTCGTACTGCCTCTCCGAACCGGAAGCCGGATCGGACGTCGCGAGCATGAGGACCCGCGCGGTCCGCGACGGCGACGAGTTCGTGATCAACGGCGTGAAGCGCTGGATCACCAACGCCGGCGTCTCGGACTTCTACACCGTGTTCGCGGTGACGGATCCGGAGAAGCGGACCAGGGGGATCAGCGCGTTCCTGGTCGAGAAGGCCGACGCCGGAGTGTCCTTCGGTGCTCCGGAGAAGAAGCTCGGCATCAAGGGATCGCCGACCTGTGAGGTCTATTTCGACAACGTACGGATCCCGGCATCGCGGATGATCGGCGCCGAAGGTACCGGCTTCGTCACCGCGATGAAGACCCTCGACCACACCCGGATCACCATCGCCGCCCAGGCGATCGGTGTTGCCCAGGGCGCGTTGGACTACGCCCTGGGTTATGTCAAGGAGCGCAAGCAGTTCGGCCGTCCGCTCAGCGACTTCCAGGGCCTGCAGTTCATGATCGCCGACATGGGCATGAAGCTGGAGGCGGCCCGGCAGCTGACCTACGCGGCGGCGTGCAAATCCGAACGCAACGATGCCGATCTCGGCTATTTCGGCGCCGCCGCGAAATGCTTCGCCTCCGACGTGGCGATGGAGATCACCACCGATGCGGTGCAGTTGCTTGGCGGCTACGGCTACACCAAGGATTACCCGGTGGAGCGGATGATGCGCGACGCCAAGATCACCCAGATCTACGAGGGCACCAACCAGGTGCAGCGGATCGTCATGGCCCGCTCGCTTCTTGGACGCTGACGTCGCGGTACCGGTCGGCGGTGGCCAGGGCGAGCTGCCTGAGCCGGTCCGCCGCCTCCGGCGGGTCGATGATCACCAGATGGTCGGCGAACTGCAGCAACTGGCGTACCGCGTCCAACTGGTCGTAGCCGACGGTGATCCTGACCTGATGATCATCAACTGATTGGACGGTGCGGAGTCGGCTGCCGAGTACCCGCCGGGCCAGGTCGACGCGGTTCGCGTCCAACAATGCGGTGATCATGAT
>Ga0164243_10002567_pt1 | contig 29930 bp, 26 predicted proteins | sample OricompcompostOP_FD_108781 | JGI IMG/M metagenome (GOLD analysis project Ga0164243, IMG submission 108781) | Organic Plus compost microbial communities from Emeryville, California, USA - Original compost - Organic plus compost (OP) | ecosystem: Engineered > Solid waste > Mixed feedstock >... | reverse complement strand
GGCGTGGCAGAATGATCGTCCGGCGGGTCGGGGCTCCGACACGTTGCCAGGCGCAAAGTGGCTTTTCCTTCCGATGCGGACGGGGCGCGGGGCGATCGGGGTGGTCGGCATTGATAGCGACCGTTCGGGAGCTCTGCTGACACCCGACCAGCGCCGCTTGCTCGATGCTTTGCTCGATCAGAGCGCGCTTGCCATCGAGCGTGTCCATCTGGTCGAAGACATGGACCAGGTCAGGCGCAGCGCCGAGACGGATCGGCTTCGATCGGCGCTCCTGACTTCGATCTCGCACGATCTCAAGACGCCGCTTGCAGCAATCCTGGGATCGGCGGAAACCCTGCGCGATCTGTCCGGCAAACTCAGCGGCACCGAAAAAGATGACCTTCTCGCAACCATTATTGACGAATCTGAGCGGCTGAACCGGTTTATTGCCAATCTCCTCGATATGACCAAACTTGAATCGGGGGCAATTGCGCCAAATCTCACGCTGCATGATCTTGGCGAGATCGTCGGCAGCGCGTTGCACCGCGCGAGCAAGCTTCTCGTCAATCATCCAATCGATCTTCGACTTGCATCAGATTTGCCGATGGTCGCGGTAGATCCGGTTCTGCTCGAACAGGTGTTCTTCAACCTTCTCGACAATGCTACAAAGTATGCCCCTCCGGGCAGCGCGATTCACATTCGTAGCTGGCGCGATGGCGACTCCGCATGTGTGCAGGTTGCCGACGAAGGAGAGGGTATACCGCAGAATGACCTCGAGCATATCTTCGACAAGTTTTATCGGGCGAAAAAGGCTGACCATGTCCGGGCCGGAACCGGACTTGGGCTTGCGATTTCCCGCGGCTTCATCGAAGCGATGAAAGGCACCATCGTCGCGACAAACCGTTTGGACCGGTCGGGAGCGGTGTTTACGATCCGCTTGCCGATCCCGGCAAACTCACAATCTTTGGATACAGCCGAATGAGCGCTGCTTCCCTCAAGGTCCTGGTAATCGACGATGAGCCGCCAATCCGCAAGTTGCTGCGGATGGGTTTGACGGCCCAAGGCTATCAGGTCATTGAGGCATCCAATGGCAAGATGGCGCTTGATTTGCTGAACCAGACACCTGACCTCGTTATTCTCGACCTCGGCTTGCCCGATATTCAAGGACACGACCTGCTCAGAATGATTCGTGCCCGCAACGAGGCTGTTCCGCTCGTTGTCCTGTCGAACCGCGGCGACGAAGCCGGTAAGGTTCAGGCGCTCGATTTTGGCGCCGACGACTACGTCACGAAACCATTCGGGATGGAGGAGTTGCTCGCGCGCATGCGCGCTGCGCTGCGCCATCAGCTTCAGGTTCACGGCGAGCGGCCGGTATTTCGCGTCGGCGATCTTTCAGTGGACCTCGTGCGCCGTATTGTGCGGATAGGCGAGGCGGAGGTAAAGCTGTCACCGAAGGAATATGAACTGTTGCGCGTGCTCGTGCAGCACGCCGGCAAGGTGCTAACGCACAAGTTTCTGCTTGGCGAATTGTGGGATGAACTCACTGACGCGCAATATCTGCGCGTCTATGTGCGTCAGCTCCGACAGAAGATCGAAAAGGATCCTGAACGTCCACAATATATTCTGACAGAAACCGGAATTGGATATCGGCTGCGCGCCCAGGACTAACAACGCGAAGTACCTCCCGCAACCGAGATCAGGGTAGACCTGCAATGGACATCGGAACTTTTCTGGCACCGGAGCATGTGCTTGTCGACCTGCAGGCGACTAACAAAACGCGGCTGCTCACGGAACTGAGCGCTCGGGCAGCAGCCAGCGTCGGACTGGAGTCAGCCGTTGTCGCCCGCGAGATTCTGAAGCGGGAGGAATTGGGCTCGACCGGCGTCGGCGGCGGTGCGGCTATTCCCCACGCCCGCTTTTCGGAAATGTCGAAACCTTTCGGCATTCTGGCCAGGCTTCGCAAGCCGATCAACTTCGACGCCATTGACGGCCGGCCCGTCGACCTGATCTTCCTGATATTATTGCCCGCGGTCCCGACCGGGGACCAATTAAAAGTGCTCGCAACCGTCGCCCGCAAGCTTCGTCACGCGGATGTTATGGTTGCGTTGCGGCGAGCCAGGGATAGCGCGAGCCTGTTCGAGACCATGCGAGCGGAGACATGAGTTTCTCGTCAGTCCAGTCATTGGTCAGGCTCGCGCAATACCGAATCCGAGGCGGGCTGACAGTTGCTTCTCCAATTCCACCAGTAACAGCATCACCGCGCCAGTTCCGATCACCGCAAATCCGTCCAAGATTACGATCGGACGACTGCCGAAGATGGATTGCATTATCGGCAAATAGGTGAACGCAAACTGGGCCGCGGTCACACCTGCTACCCCAATCAGCACAGCGCGCGTGCCGAGAATCCCGCGCCAGGTAAGCGAGGTGCCGTGCACATAACGAACGCTGAACAAATAGAACGTCTCCATCACGACGAGCGCATTCACCGACATGGTTCGCGCTGTATCGATGTCGTTGCCGCGCGCAATTGCGAATTCGTAGATGCCGAATGCGCCGGCCGCTATCAGCGCCGAAACGAAAAATACGCGCCACAGGAGAATACCGCTCATCAGAGGACTATGCGGCGGACGCGGGGGGCGGTTCATGGTGCCCGGCTCGGTCGGTTCGAACGCCAGCGTGAGCCCGAGGGCCACCGCCGTGACCGTGTTCACCCAGAGGATTTGCACGGGCGTCACGGGTAGCACCAACCCGAACAGAACGGCGAGGATGATCGTGAGGGCTTCGCCTCCGTTGGTCGGCAGCGTCCAGGCAATCACCTTGGTGATGTTGTCGTAGACTGTGCGACCTTCGCGGATCGCCGCAACAATCGACGCGAAGTTGTCATCGGCAAGGATCATCTCGCTTGCTTCCTTGGCGGCCTCAGTGCCCTTGTTGCCCATGGCAACGCCCACGTCAGCGCGCTTAAGCGCTGGCGCGTCGTTCACGCCATCTCCCGTCATGGCAATAATTGAGCCGTCGGATTGCAGAGCTTCCATCAAGCGAAGTTTATGTTCGGGTGTCGAGCGCGCAAATATGGTTGCCGTGCGGGCTTCTGTCAAAAAATCCGCATCGCTGAGTTCGTCGAGTTCGCTGCCGGTTACAGCTTTCGGGTTCCTGGACAGGCCGAGTTGTATGGCAACGGTGCGGGCCGTTGCGACGTGGTCGCCGGTGATCATCTTGACGTCGATGCCTGCCGTCCTGCACTCGGCGACGGCCGCGATCGCTTCCGGCCGCGGGGGATCGATAAATCCCACGAGACCGAGGAGCGTAAGACCACTCTCCGCGCTATCGGGTGCGATGCGTTCGGTATCTCGCGGAAGGCTGCGCCGGGCGAGTGCGAGGACGCGCTGGCCGTCTGCTGCAGCCGATTCAATTTCACTCCGCCAGTAGGCCATATGAAGTGGCAAGGTTCGGTCAGCGGCCGCCACATCGTCGCACATGGCGAGGATCTGCTCGGGCGCACCTTTCACGAACAGGATTCCGGAATTGCCATCGGCGGCATGCAGGGTCGCCATGTAGCGATGGCGGGCATCGAACGGTATTTCGTCTCGGCGAGGATGGCCGGTGCGTTCTGCCGTCACATCCAGGCCACCCTTGACCGCGAGCGAAACAAGCGCGCCCTCCATAGGATCGCCATCGACGACCCATGTATTGTCAGAATGACGCAGCCGGGCGTCGTTGCACAGCAACCCAGCCCGCAGCAAGGCATTAAGGCTGCGCTCGGAAGGATCGATAGCCGCCCGATCGCGTTGGAAAGAGCCCTCCGGCGCATAGCCGGCGCCAGATACAGATATGCGTCCATCCGCAAGGACAACGGTCCGCGCTGTCATTTCGTTTCGCGTCAGCGTGCCGGTCTTGTCCGAGCAGATTGTCGAGACCGAACCGAGGGTTTCCACTACGGGCAGTCTACGGATGATGGCATTACGTCGCGCCATCTTCTGTACGCCCACTGCGAGCGTTACGGTCATCACGGCTGGCAATCCTTCCGGGATTGCAGCCACTGCCAGACCGATAACCACCATAAGCGCTTCGTCAATTGGGTAGGCGCGCCAAAAAACAGCAAAAGCAAATACGAGGGCGGAGATAGCGAGAACGCCCGCGCCGATGTAGCGCGCAAACTGATCCATCTGCCGGACCAGCGGTGTCGTCAGGCGCTCTACCGCGCCGACCATCTTGCTGATCCGGCCGAGCTCCGTGGAGGTGGCTGTTGCGACCACCGCGCCTAGACCTTGACCGGAGGAAACGAATGTTCCGGCGTAGGCCATGGAGGTGCGGTCCCCAAGCGGAGCATTGACAGCAACTTCCGGCACAGCCTTGTCAGCCGGCACAGACTCCCCCGTTAGCGCGGCTTCGTCGATGCGAAGGTTGCGCGCACTCACCAGGCGGATGTCGGCAGCGACGCGATCGCCGGCTTCGAGGAAAACGATGTCGCCCGGCACGATATCTGCCGCGGCGATCGTCGCGCGGCGGCCAGACCGCACGACGGAAGCACGCGGATCGATCAGCGCGCGAATACTGTCGAGAGCCTGTTCTGCGCGACCCTCCTGGACAAATCCGATCACGGCATTTGCAAGGACGACGCTGGCGATCACCAACGCGTCGGTTAAATGATTTTGGATGCCTGCGAGGAGGGACGCAGCCATAAGCACGTAGATCAGCGGGTTATGGAACTGCACCAGGAACCGCAGGACGGCGCTGCGCCGGGAAGTGAGAGGCAAAAGATTTTTGCCGTGAATTTCAAGTCTTGCAGCGGCATCTTTTTCATTCAGGCCTTCGACGGAGGTGTTGAGGCGTTGGAGGACCTCGCCGGTCGCCAATGCATGCCAAGTGACAGTCTCGTGCGATTCACCAGCAGCTGTTGCGCTTGTGTGGGCTTGCTTGACGGGGGTTCGGGGCAGATGTCGGGTTGCGCTCACGTGTCTTCGAAATCCTCGATCTCCAGCTTGCGGAAGTTGCCCCTCGCGCCAGGCTATTGCTGTACAGCAAACGATGTCCGGCTTGAAGCCGCGACGTAAATAGCCTGCCCAAAGTGGCGAATTGTCGCTCGCGCCCGCTCTTCGCATGCGGCATGCGAAATGTACGCCGCTGCCAAACCAAATATCTGGATTGGATAATACCCGCTGTTGGATTAACCCATAGGCCGGTTGATGAACGCACGTCAAAGGTGAATGATGCCGAAATGCCGCGTCGGTAGCGACGAAATCTATTACGAAACGCTGGGCGCGGGGACACCGCTCTTGCTTGTGCCTGGGCTTGGCGGCGCTGGAACTTATTGGAATCCCAACCGCGACGGTTTGTCGAAAAATCATCTGGTCGTCATTCACGATCATCGCGGTACGGGGCAAAGCACCCACGCACGTATTCGCTATTCTGTGGACCAGATGGCGGATGATATGCTCGCTGTGATGGATGATCTCAAACTGGAGAAAGCACATCTCGTCGGTCATTCGACTGGCGGAGCTATAGTGCAGACAGCGGCGGCACGATGGCCTGATCGTCTTAAAAGCATCGTCATTTACGGGAGCTGGACAAAAGCTGACCCGTTCTTTGACCGAACTTTTGAAGCGCGTCGGACCCTCCTGATGGCGGGAGGGCTCGAAGCCTATGTTCGCTCCAATCCGATTTTTCTTTATCCCGATTGGTGGCTGAATGCGAATATCGCTTCGCTCGAGCAGCGCGAAAAGGTCATTCTCGCGAATTCGCCACCGGCCGAAATCATCGCAAGCCGCATCGATGCCATCCTCGCATTCGACCGGACTGCAGATCTGCCGAAGGTGACAACGCCGACGCTTGTCCTATGCGCAAAGGATGACATCCTCACGCCTCCCTATTTCAGTCGGGAGCTTGCGCGGCTCATTCCCGGGGCCGAGCTCGTCGAGATGGAGAAGGGAGGTCATTTCGTATCCGAAGTCGATGCCGACGGGTTCAACAAGGTTGTGCTCGATTTCATTGGACGGCACGAATGAGTCGGCGCATCCTAACACCTTAATATTGTTCGAAGGTCTTTTTGATCTGTTCAAGCGGTATGTCGGCTGCCAGCAACAAGGCGAGCAGGATGCGGGCCTTGGAGGCCTGCATGGCGCCGCCTGAAATAAGGCCGCGAGACAGTAGGTCGCGCTCGCTACCGGCGTAGGAATAGGTCGAGCGCAGCGATCCGCCGGCCATGCAGCGCGAACTTAGGATGCAAGGGATCATGCCCGCCAGTTGTTCTAACGGTTCGATCCATCCGACCGGAACATGGCCGCCACCGAGGCCCGCGACGATGACGCCGGCCGGCGGTGAAGCCAAAAGCCGATGGACGCTCGTTGCTTCTTGCGCAAGACCAGGGGTTACCACGACAACTTCGGACGGTGTTCGCCGCCAAGCGATCGTCGGAGATTGCGGGGGACGCAACATAAGATACGGGCTGCCTTCCGACAGCCAACCAATCGGCCCGAGTCCCGGCGAGGCGAAAGCGCCAGCCGCTGAGGCATGTTGCTTCATCACAAACCTTGCAGCATGAATCTCGTCGTGGACGACAACAAAAACACCTTTTCCAGTGCTGGGATGAAGCGCAACACGCACGGCAGCGACAAGATTGGCTGCGCCGTCGGCGCCGGGGTGGTCCGCTGGTCGTAGCGCGCCGGTGATCACAACAGGAATCTCAACATCGATACTGAGGTCGAGCGCGATGGCAACGTCTTCCAGGGTATCCGTGCCATGGGTGATGACGATGCCCTGAGCATCCGTTTGCGCGAGCCGCGTGATCAGGTCTGCGAGATGTCGAACATCCTCGAACGTGACATGCGGGCTCGGCTTGTTGTTGGCGCGAAAAACGGTGATGTTCCCGGCAAGGGCTTTGACCGCATCAACAATCTCGCTCTCGCGTGTTGAGTCGGGTTGCGCGCCGACGTCGCCAGCCATGGCAATGGTGCCGCCGGTCATGATCAAGGCGATCCGGCCGCGCGGTGGTGACACGCGTTTGAGGCTCATAGAGCTGGAATTCCGATCCCGTATCGCGCGCACTGAAGCAGTGAGAACGCCGTCAGCATTGATGTCTTCGGATTCTCGGGAAAGGCGTTCGCGAAAATCTCAAACCGGAACCAGCCGAAATCCCCGGAGGCCTCGATGATTCCTAGCGGATTTGACACGCGGCGCGAGGATACGAGACGGACGCGGGTCTTCTCCAGTCCAAGCCCTGCGATCGCGATCGCGGCGGAAACGTTCGCGTTCTTTGGATATCGAAGTGCGGCCTGACGCGCCGAGTCATCGAAGAATACCAATTCCTCCTCACGATGGTTCAGATCGATCGTGTCTTCGGCGGCCGTCCCTCTCCATGCGGCGGGAGGCTTGAGCGAACTATAAGTCACCTCGCGCAAGCCGGCGATGCGCGCGGCCACAAGTCCGTCGAGCCCCGCGATTGCGCCAGCCGGAACGATCGCGAGCTGGCCGGATGGATCTGCTGCACGCAGGCGTTCGGCCACGTTGTCATCGGCGAGCGCGCCAACCGAAGAAATGATCAACCGGCATTCACGCTTTACGATTTCCGGACCGAATGCCGCAACGGCCCCATGTCCGGCGGCCTCGATAACGACCTCGGGCTGGGCTTCGAGAAACGCTTCCAGTGAGTCACGAAACGGAAGGCCGGATTCGAGGGACTTTCCCGGCCGGACCAATATGGCAGCAAGCTCGGAGATGCCGCCCTCTGCGCGTAACCGCGACGTGATTGCTTGTCCGATAGCGCCATGGCCGATCAGTCCAAGGCGCGGTCGCGCTGCTTTATCTGTGGCCATCAGGCAATGTTTCTTTGACGAGAGCCGCACAAGGCTGCAGGCCCTCAGCCGGTTTGGACTCTGCAAAATCTGGCCCGCGCGGATTTACACTAACTAGTTAGGTTATACTTGACCGCGTAGCGATATGGCAATAGCTTCGGGCAGACGAGGCAATCCGCGGCGTGGCGCGGCCTGCTCTCGCAGCAAGGAGGCGGCACGATGTTGCGCACCGGAGATCAATACCTGGACGCTCTTCGCGACGGACGGGTTGTCTATCTCGGCGGTGAGCGGGTGCCGGACGTCACGGTGCATCCGGCGTTCCGGAACACGGCGCGAACCTTGGCTGCAATGTACGACTACAAGGTCGTCCATCGCGAGGCGATGTGTTTTGAGGAAGACGGCGAATGGTACTCTAATTGGTATCTCGTGCCGAGGTCGCAGGATGACTTGCGGCGCCGCGCGGAGGCGCACCGCCGCATTGCCCGGCTGAGTCATGGTTTGCTGGGGCGCTCGATGGATCACGTCGCCTCCTACATGAGCGGACTTCGCATGCGCCCCGATTTGCTCGACAGCAATCGCCAGGGGTCCGGATCAAATTTTGTCGAATATTTCGACTATCTCAAAAAGAACGATTTGTTTTCGAGCTATCTTATTCTTACGCCCCCAGGCGCCCGACCGAAAACGTCGGGAAGCAGGGCTGACGATCCCGCACCTATGCTCGAGGTGCTAAGCCATGATGCCGACGGTGTCGTCGTATCCGGCATCAAGACGCTCGGGACCAGCGCGGTCTTTGCCGACGAGGCATGGCTCGGCAACGTTCTGCCTTTGGCGGAGCATCAGAAGGAACTGGCGCTGACCTTTGCGGTAGAGATAAACAGGCCAGGCGTCGAGCTGTGGGTCAGGAAGTCGATTGAGCAAAGAGCGGACGACGGCATTGAGGGCTACTTTTCGTCTCGTTTTGACGAGTCGGACGCGGTGTTGGTGCTAAAGGAAGTGAAAGTGCCGTGGAGCCGGATTTTTGTCCTCGACGACCCGGCGCTGTCGCGCGACATTTATTTCAAGACACCTGCCCATACGATGGGCAATCACCAGTCTGCTATTCGCTTCACTGAAAAGATGCGGCTGCTGAACGGCATTGCGCACAAGGCGGCGGAAGTAAACGGCGTAATCGCGATTCCGGCCGTTCAGCAAACGCTCGGCCGTCTCGCGGCCATGGAAAGCGCGCTCCTTGCTTTGGTCGAAGGACAGATCAGCCAGCATGAGCGAATGGTTCCCGGTTACGTGAACGTCAACCGAAGTTTCGTTTATGCATCGATGCAGTGGAGCACGCACAACTACTATCAGGTTGCCGAAACGGTGAGGGATCTTTTCGGCGCGGCGCCGTTCCAGATGCCGGCAGACAACAGCTTTGCCGATCATCCGGCGTTGCGGGCGACATTCGATCGTTATTGGCTTTCCGCGGGCGCTTCGGCGATGGACCGTTACTCGTTTATGAAGATGGTGTGGGATCTTCTCGGGTCCGACTTCGGGGCCCGACAAAACCATTACGAGCGCTTCTACGGCGGTCCGGCCCATATGAACGAGATGTATAATTTCTGGACTTTTGATTGGAACGATCGCCGTGCTGTCGTCGATGATATTCTGGATCGGTTTCCATTTCCAAATGCGAGCCGCGAAGCGGCGGAATAATCGAACCTTCGCTGGAGCTTCTCCGTCGTGGATCTGACAGCGCGGGTTAATGGATCGCGCTTTTGGGGAACTGTTGAACGCTCCGCCGAAATCGGGGCGACGTCCGACGGCGGCCTTGATCGGCAGACCCTTACTCCTGCCGACAAGCAAATGCGTGACCTCTTCGTCGGCTGGTGTGCGGATGCAGGTCTCGAGATTTCCACCGATCCGCTGGGCTCGATCTTTGCCCGCCGTGCTGGCCGCGACAATAATCTGCCACCGGTGGTGATGGGGAGTCATCTCGACAGTCAGGAAAACGGTGGCCGTTATGATGGCATTCTAGGCGTTCTGGCTGCCCTTGAGGTCATCCGCACTTTGAACGACATTGGCCATATCACGCGGCGGCCGCTGGAGATCGTTAACTGGACCAACGAGGAGGGCTGCCGCTTTTCGCCACCCATGCTGGCTTCGGGCTGCTTCGCCGACGCCTATTCTATCGATTGGGTCTATCAGCGGCAGGACCAGGCCGGGACGACGTTCAAGCAGGCGCTTGATGCTCTAGACATTGCCGGCACCGCGCCGCTGGGCCGCAAGTTTGATTGTTATTTCGAACTGCATATCGAGCAGGGAAGCCGCCTTGACGATACCGGCGTCAAGGTCGGTGTTGTGACGCACGGGTATCATTCCAATCGCGTCGTAGTGCAGTTTTTCGGGGAAGCGGGTCACACCGGGACAGCGCCTATGGGAACGCGGCGCAGCGCCATGGTCGCTGCTGCGCATCTCGCCGTGAAGCTGGATCAGATCGGTCTGCGTTTCTCCGATACCGGAGGGATGGCGACGGCAGGGCAGATTCTCGCTCTGCCGAACCGGGCCGGGGTCATTACGCCGTGGTCGCAGGTCGTGTGCGACGTCAGGCACGACGACATGGGGACGGAGCAGGAAATGCTTCGGGAGCTTGAGCAGGCGATAGAGGAGGCTGCCGCGCTCGGCAGATGCCAATTCAAGATCGTAGATAATTGGAAATGGGGCGGAGAGCTTTTTGACGGTGGTCTGGTCGACCTGATAAAGACTTCGTGTGAAAAGCTTGATTTTCCTTACCTCACGCTTCCAAGTCTTGCAGCCCATGACGCGTATTTTGTCGCTTCGACATGTCCTGCCGCGATGATCTTCACTCCCTGCCGGGCTGGTGTTACCCATAATCCCAACGAGTTTACGACGTGCGAGGACAGCCTGCCCGGTGTCAATGTGCTCCTGCATAGTGCGGTCCGGCGCGCCGATCGGTAAGGATTGTGGTCCATGATCGCGGCGCAGCATGCGTACTCCGCGCAGGCTGTAAATCGACTAGACTGCCGGCTTGGCAAGGAGATCGGTGACGATGAAGAAACGGAAGCCGGCGATTCGAAAAGACGGGGCTCTGACGCGGGAAAAGATACTGGGCGCGGCCGCCAAGGAATTCTCCGCCAAGGGGCTCGCAGGCGCCCGCGTCGACGAAATCGCTGCGGTATCCGGCGCCAACAAGAGTTTGCTCTATCAATATTACGGCAGCAAGGACGGTTTGTTTGCTGCCGTCCTCGAGCGGTATTACGAGATCATCCGCCAAGGCGACCAGGAAGTCGTAAACCTCGACGATCCGGCGGCTGCGCTGACCGCGATCGTCACGTCTACTTATGACGCATGGCTGAACGTTCCGGAATTCGTCAGCATCCTGGGCAGCGAGAACCTGGTCGGCGCGAAACACGTCAAGCGCCTGAAGAAGGTGACCGAACGCTATGGTCGACTGATCAAAACGATTGAAGACATTCTCAAACGCGGCGCGAGGGATGGGCTATTCCGGCAGGATATCGACGCCCGCCAGCTATACGTCACGATTGCCGCGTTGACGACCTATCATGTCTCCAATTCTCACACGCTTTCAACGCTCCTGGAGACCGATATCGCGTCGCCACGGTTCCTGAAACAACGCCGGGAGCATGCGGCTGATCTGATTTTGAGCTATGTTACCAATCGGCAGGCGAGCGGCCCGCCCAAGAGCAGCGCCGCTCGCAGTGTCGAGAAAGCGATCAGTTCGGCAGAGTGATCGACTTATCGAGGAACTCGTTCGTATAGGTCGTTTTCGGATCGAATTGCTTTTCGAAGCCGATGTATTTATCGACGATCTGGTAGTCCGACGCGATGCGGTCACCATTGAACCAGCCGAGCGACATCGTCTTGGATTCCGGCGTCGCAGCCAGTTCCTTCAGTCGGCCCCATTCGTCCTTTTGTACGTTTCGATCAAGCCCGGTCACCTTGGCCATCAAAGCGTCGAGGCAGGGATCAATCGTTTTCATGCAAAACGCGAAGGCCTTTTGAGTAACGGCGACAAAGGCTTTGACCGTTTCGGGATTGGCCTTGAGGAAGGCGGTGTTGACGATGACCGACTTCCCATACGGGTCGATGCCGAGTTCCCGCCAGCGCAGAAATCCGAGCTTGTCGCCGAATTCCTTCACTTTGAGATCATGACCGTTATAGAAATCGGTGATGATGTCGACGGTCCCGGACCGCAATGCGGCAACCTTGGCCGCCGGCGCGAGATTCACAAAGCGGATGGTTTGCGGGTCGATGCCTGCCGAGCGCGCGAATCCCGGAAACATCGCGCGTCCGGCATCGCCGGGAGGATTGCCGATGCTGTGGCCGGGAAAATCCTTGTAGCTCTCGATTCCATGTCCCTTCAGCCAATAGAAGGTTTGCGGGGACTGACCGTAGATGTTCATGACCGCTTTGATATCGGCACCCTTGCTGATTGCAACCAGCGCGGTCGCAAAATCGGCCTCGCCCATCTGTGCCGCGCCGGAACCGACTGTTTGTGCGGCGAAGGCTGAGCCTTTGCCGACTTCGATCGAGAGATCGATGCCCGCTTTTTCGTACCAGCCTTGCTCGCGTGCATAGTAGTAGGGCGCGTGCACGCCGGTTGCGATGAAGTCGAGTTGGAAGGAGAGCTTTTTTTGCGCGCTAGCCGGCTGCACTGCCGCGGCGAGGCAAAGTGTCGCGAAGGCAGCGAGCCGAAGCATCGGAAATCCTGTCATATTTGGCGCCTTGTTCCAGCGTTGGCCCGGCATTTGGAGGGTAGCCGCAGTGATTGTTTCGTGTCAATATAAGCTAACGAGTTAGTTTATTGGGGTGGCACGGGAGTTGCTAACTTGTTCGTTGAACGATCGACCTGTCGCGATGCCCGACGAAATCAGAAGCAGTGATGCAATTGAGGGCGAACCTGTGACCGCAATTTCAGCAGCAAGTTCGCCGGTAGCCACCAGCGAGCGAAGTCCTCTGCCATGGCCGCGGTGGCTTTTGATCGTCGGCGTTCATGTGGCGCTGGTTGTGGTATGGCAGGCGGCGGTTGAGATCTTCAAGATCCACCCTTTCTTCCTGCCGTCGCCGGTGGCGATGATCCGCAGTTTGGCGAAGGCCGAATATGCGTGGTTCTCGAACAGCATCGTCACCGCGCAGGAAATCGTTGGCGGCTATCTTGCCTCGACAGTCATTGGAATTGGTCTGGCATTGCTGTTCTACTGGTCGCGGTCGCTTACGGCGGCAGCGTTTCCATTATTCGTGACGCTTAACATGATTCCAAAGGTCGCCCTGGGACCTTTGATCATCATGTGGCTCAAATACGGCGTGTTCGCGAATATCCTCATTGCCTTCAGCATGTGCATCTTTCCAGTCCTGCTGAACACGCTCCGCGGATTGCGCGAAGTGGAGCCCGATTTGCTCGACCTGGTCAGGTCGCTTAAGGGCAACCGCTGGCAATTGTTCGTGAAAATTCAACTCCCGGGATCGCTTCCCTATATTTTCTCCGGCTTGAAAGTTGCGGCGATTCTCGCTGTCGCGGGCGCGATCGTTGGCGAGTTTCTCGCCTCCGACCGTGGGCTGGGGTATCTGATGGTGCAGGCGCAGAACCAGCTTGATACAGCCGCGATGATGATGGCAATCGTCATCCTCACGTTCATTGGTGTCGGCGTCTATCTCGCGACCGTGATCGTCGAGCGCTTCGTCACCGTAAACGTCCGTGATGACGGTCTGTGAGGTGCATATGAACAGTCTAGTGCGGCCCACGCCCTCGCTGCCGCAATCCGAGGCGCTGATAAAGCTCAAGCAGCTTCGAAAGAGCTATGGCCGGGGCGGAAAGCAGTTTCTCGCGGTTTCTGAAGTGTCGATGGACATTGAGGAAGGCGCGTTTGTCACCATTGTCGGTCCCTCGGGGTGCGGGAAAACGACGGTCCTGAAGATCCTGGCGGGATTGCATGAGGCCGATGGCGGCACGTTCGAGTTCCGCCCCAGCTTCAACGGCGGTCCGCAGGACATCAATGTCGGCATGGTGTTCCAGCAGCCCTTGCTGCTGAAGTGGCGCACGGTTCTGGAAAACGTCGTATTGCCTGCGGAGATTTTGCATCTTCCGAAGAAGAAAGCCGTCGAGCGCGCTCACCATCTGCTTGAAATCGTCGGTCTCAAGGGCAGCGAAGACAAATATCCGCACGAATTGTCGGGCGGCATGCAGCAGCGCGCCGCGATCGCGCGAGCCTTGATACACGATCCAAAACTGCTTCTGATGGATGAACCGTTCGGAGCGCTGGACGCGCTGACGCGCGAGCGGCTCAACCTCGAACTTTTGGATATCTGGCGGGAAACCGGGAAGACGATCGTCCTGGTCACGCACGGCATTCAGGAAGCGATTTTTTTAGGCTCTCATTGTGCCGTGTTCACGGCGGGGCCGGCGCGAATGGCGGATTACTTCAAGGTCGATCTCCCCTATCCGCGCAGCCTTGAGATGAAAACATCGCCCGAATTCGGCGAGTGCGTGAAAAAAGTGTACGGTCTGTTGGGGATGAAATAACGTCCGCCGACAGGCCGCTGCCAGGAACTGAGCGCGTCTCTATTGGAGCAACGCCATTCAACGCGCTTCGTCGAGATGGGATTCCCGTTTGTCGTAAAGGGTCTGCTTGGCAAAGCCTGCTACCTCCGGACGTCCCTTGCCGAGCGAGACGATCAGGTGCATCGGCTTGTCAGTGTGGTTGTGATAGCCATGAATGACGCCCGCCGGACATGAAATACAGTCCCACTTCTTGAGAATGGCGGAGACCCGCCGTTCAGTCTCGTCTTCAATGAAAACCGTGACTTCGCCATCGAGAACGAAAAAAAGTTCTTCGACTTCGTGCGTGTGCGACGCGTTTCCCTGTCCGGGCGGGACAAGCATGATCGAAAGAGTAAAGCTGCCGGCGGGGATCACGCTCTGATCGTCATGCTTTCCAGAGGCACCCGCCCCGATGAAGCGATGCTGGGCGCGGCGATATCCATCGATATTGGCGTCGGCAAATGCGTTCCAGTCCGGAACGCGGTCTTCGAAGCGCGCAACATATTTTTGCATGATCTCTTCGAGACTGACGCCCTCGAGTTCCTGCGGACGCGGATGACGGGCAATACCCATTTGCAGCTCCTGTGGAAACGGCGCATATGACAAAAATGTCAGACTAACTAGTTAGGTGTCAATGGAGCGCACTCTGCCAATGATTATCGGCATTGGAAAATTCCTTTTACAATTCGAGGGCGTCACCTGTGCGAAATGGCGCCGGAGGCTCCTGCCTACACTTTACTTTGGCGAGCTTGCCGCTGATGTGCGGGGCGGTCCGGAAAGCCGGTTCCTGCTCAAGATTTATCGGGGCGCGACCGCCAGGTTCGCGCCGCAGAAGACAGGTTTACTACCGGTGGCGGCCTTTTACGCGGAAAGCCGTGCAAGGTGGCGGAAGGCGCCTTTGTAACGAGAGTCAACAGTTGAGCGCACCAACCGGTCGACCAACGACACAGACGGTACAATTCCCGGCAGCGCCAGCTCGGCAAACCAGCCCTAGGGCGGGACATCGTCATTGTGACAATTTAGTGAATGATCTGCCGCAATACGGCCGTCACGGTGTCGTGCGTTATTTAACGCATGAAATCGAAGATTATCGAGAAGCTCGGGCGGACCGATATTTTACTGCCGTCGCTCATCGCAGACGGCTTGTCGGCTAACGACCGGGTGAAGGTCCGCCTTGGTGTTTTGCAGGCGGCGGGGCGTCGCGCGCGCAGTCCTGACAGTACACATTTCGATCTGATGGAGGAGTGCCGCGCGGCCGGTATCGATCCGGTCACAATGGAATCCGTGGTCAATCACGCTAGCCTCTCCAGCGATGAAACTGTCGCGTCGCCGGGTCTCGACAAGCTGGAGGCGGCGATATGGGACGACGTCGCGACGATGGCGCAGGCGGTCAAGGCAGGCGACGCTGCGCAAGGTGACGCCGCGCTTAGCCGGCTGTCTGCGCTTAAGACTGGTTTTTCTCAAGAAGCGGCCGACACGATCGAGTTCGCCCAGATCGCGCGGCTTGCCAGCATCGCGAATGATAGCGATGACAGCCTGCACCGACTGGTGATGGATTTGCACAAGGCGCTGAATCGCCTCACCATCGAGCACGCCGAGGAAGTGCTCGCTGGTGCCCACGTCTATGGTCTGCGGCCGGAGGACCGGCCAGCGGTCGAGGCATTCATGCGTGGCGTTGAATCAACTCGTGCGCTGAAATTCGACCATCCGGGACTCGCAACCACGGCGACCCGATCCGACAACCACCTCACGATTCAGAACGATATCGGCGAGACCGATGCGCATGTCGTGGTGATTACGGTTGAACGGGACGCTGTGACGGTCACCTATACCGATGTGCATCGCGCACGGGCAAAATTCTTTGCCGATCTGTTCCGCGACTTTGCGTTTCAGTGGAGTGGCCTCGATCGCAAGAGTGCGGAAGGTCTCGACGACGGCGGCGCTTTCTATCTCATTACTGGGCGTTGCCCCACTAATAGCGACGATAGGCGTCATGCCGTCCTGGAAGCAGTCGGCGCCGCGCTCGTGTTCCTGATCGATTGGAACAAAGCCCGTAAGGCGCTGCGCACCTGGATATCGAAGAGTGAGGCGATCCATGTCCTTGATTGGGGAGCGCGCAATCGTTTCGGCCATCGGGCATTCCTCGAAATGGGCGGCGTGGAACTTATTGCTTCGGCAGTGCGCCACGCGGCGCCGTCCCGCATCGGCTTTGGCGAGCGTCTGGAGGATGTGCTGGGCCGCGCCGCTGCGGTAGACTTCCTCAAGTCCGTGTTGTGCATTTCCGCTGAAGTGCTGTTGCAGGGCCATTCGATCCGGGCGGCGCGCGACCGCATCGAAGCGGAGCTTGCCCGGAATCTGCAGCGTGCTGACACGGCCTTGCTGGCAACGGTCATTCGTCAGGCCGGCCTCGCACGCGACATTGCCGTGGCGATCGCCCACTTTGTCAGCGAAATGCAGGCCAAGCGTCCATTCGATCAGGCTGCGCTGGCAGTGCGGGCAAGACGCATCGAAGAGAAGGCGGATCGTATCGCGCTTGAGGTCAGAAGTGAAATCGCGCGACTTGATGCCGATGCACATATCGAGCGTCTCTCCGCCGGTGTCGAGGATGCGATCGACGAGTTGGAACAGGCCGCCTTTGTCGCTTCGCTCGTGCCGAACACACTGACCGCCGAGACGCTTGAGCCGCTGTCTCATGTCTGCGCGGCAGCAGTAACGGGTGCGGAAGCAACGGCGGCGGGCCTTGCTGCAGCGGTCGATATCCCTGAGGGACACCGCATCGATGCCGACGATGCGCTTGCGGCTGTCGGCCGGCTCGTCGAAGCTGAACACGATGCCGACGCGGCGGAGCGCGCCATTACAACCGTCATCTTGCGCGGCGGCTTTGATCTGACAACGTCGCTATCGGTCCTGGACCTTGCGCGCTCAATCGAGCGCGCAACAGATAAATTCGCTGGCGTCGGGCATCTCTTACGCGCACATGTCCTCGCCAATCTATCGGCATAGAGGTCGCCATGCACATCGTGCGTATCGGAAGCGGTGAAACCAAGCTCCACTCCGCCGAAAGCGTCGGGGCAAAGGCGGCCAATCTCGCGCGCATGGCCAGCTTGGGCGTCCCGGTTCCGCCGGCCTTCGTGCTGCCCGTCAGTCTCTGTGCGGCGATTGCCGACGGAGATTCCCACGCTCGGCACAAACTTGCTGATGGGCTGAAAGAGGGCATCGAATTCCTCGAACATGCTACCGGCAAGTCGTTCGGGGATCGGCGGTCCCCCCTGCTGGTCTCGGTGCGTTCCGGCGCAGCGCGGTCGATGCCGGGGATGTTGGAAACGGTGCTCGATGTTGGCTGCAACCTTACGGCGGTTCATGGACTTATCCGGATGACCGGGCATCCGCATTTTGCCTGGGACTGTCGGCGGCGGTTCCTCGAAAGTTTCGGCAGCGTTGTCCTCGGCATCGCCCCGGCGTTGTTTGCAAAATCGTCAGCCGAGCTTGTTTCCGGCGAAACAGTGACAAGTCTCGCCGTACTCGATAGCGAAGCCATCGAACGTCTTGCAAGCGCCCATCAACAGACGATCGAGGATCAGGACCTGTCCATCCCGGAGGACCCGATGGAGCAACTGGAAGCCGCCGCACAGGCGGTGTACCGGTCCTGGACCAGCAAGCGTGCCTGTACCTACCGCGAACTGCAACATCTCGAACATCTGAAAGGAACGGCTGTCACGGTTCAGGCGATGGTGTTCGGAAATCGCGGGTTGTCGTCAGGTGCAGGCGTTGCTTTCTCGCGCGATCCGTCTACCGGCGCGGTGCGCCCCATCATCGACGTGCTGTTTGAGTCCCAAGGCGAAGACGTCGTATCCGGAAGCCACACGCCTGAAGACGAAAGCGGTATCGTCCGTGCGGTTCCGGGAGTGGCGCCGGAACTGCGCGATACGTTGGCGCGCCTCGAACGGGAGTTCGGTGACGTCCAGGACGTCGAATTCACGATCGAAGAAGGCAAGTTATGGATTCTGCAGACACGGGCTGCGAAACGGACCCCGCTGGCGGCGTTGCGATTTGCCGTCGATTTCGTTCATGAGGGTATGTTGACCCCTTCACAAGCTTTGCAGCGGTTGAAGGGTCTCGACGTCGATGCCTTGGCGCACCAGCGTCTCGTTGATCCCAGCGCGCCGGCAGCCTGCGGGATCGGGGCGTCCACCGGCATTGCCGTCGGGCGGGCCGCGTTCAACTCCACAAGTGCCGAACGCATGGCCGCTGCTGGCGATCCGGTGATCCTGGTCCGGCCGGATACGAGCACAGCCGACGTTGCCGGCTTTGCCGCTGCGGCAGGTATTGTCACTGCAGTGGGGGGGCGAACCGCCCATGCGGCATTGGTCGCACGCCAGATGGCGAAGCCATGTGTCGTCGGATGCAAAGCGCTGATGATCGATGCGACGGAGACGCACGCACGGCTTGGTGACCATGCCATACAGATGGGGGACTGGCTCTCCATCAACGGCGAGACCGGCGATATCCATCTCGGCCGCTGCGAGGTGGCCGTCGAACGTCCCAACGCCGAACTCGCCGAACTTGAGCATTGGCGCGCCAGCCTCCACAAATAAAGCTTGCGATAGAGGTCGTTGCGTTTCGGATGCCTCGAACGGAGGGATGAGCGCCAAAAAATAAGCTTGTTAGTAGGCCACCTCAACGGTTATGAAGATCAACGAAATAATGCGTCTCTCTTGCTGACGCCGACATGCGGGACAGTGGACGCATGCGGCGAGCTGGTCTCCAATAAATAATCCGGGGAGTTAAAATGAAACGTTCGCTAACCCGCATTTCACGCCGGAACCTGCTCAAATGGTCCGCCGCTGCCGCCGCCATGCCGGCGGGGTATTTGATATCCTCGCCCGCAGTGGCGCAGGCCTATCCGTCGCAGGACATCCATTTCATTTGCGGGTTCGCTCCCGGCAGCGGCGCCGATGTGATCGTACGTTTCTTTGCCGAAAAGGTGCGCGTATTGGCGGGCCGGCCGGTGATCGTCGAAAACAAGGTGGGCGCCCTCGGCAATATCGCGACGGAGTATGTCGCACGGGCAAAGCCGGACGGCTACACTGTTTACATTACTGGCGCGAGCGCGCTCGCGGCGGGCCAGAATATCATGAAGAACCCGTCGGTTAATGTCGGCAAGGCGCTGCAGATCGTTGCCACGATCAACAAGCAGCCGTCGATGGTCGGCGTTCGCGCCGACGCACCGTTTAAAACGATGGCCGAACTGACTGCCGCCATGAAAGAAAAAGGCGAAAAGGCAAGCTACGCCGTGGCCAACCCGGCCGCGAAGGTGATCGGCGCATTGTACGTTGAAAAGGCTGGGCTCAAGGCTGTCGAGATTTCGTACCGCACGTCGGCGGACTATTTGAATGATCTTGCCGGCGGCAATGTCGATTTCTCGATTCCGGACAATGTGTTTGCTGTTGCTCAGTCAAAAGCCGGACGTATGCGCATTCTGGCGGTGAGCACTGGCGAACGGTTGAAGGCCGCGCCTGACTACCCGACGCTGAAGGAACTCGGCTATCCGATCGAAATAACAAACTGGTGGGCGGCGCTCGTTCCGTCCGCCACGCCGCGGCCGATCGTCGATCAACTCGGCAAGTGGGTCAGCCAGGTCGTCGCGAGCCCGGAGGGTACGGCTTTCCTTGCCAGTGTCGCCAGCGATGCCTGGGTCAGCGGTCCCGACGAGGCGCAGACGTTCTTCCTCCAGCAAATCCAGCAGTGGGGCGACTATGTTCGCATCGCCAAGATCGAACAGCAGGGATGATGCAACGAAGGCGCGGGTGAACCGTACGGTGATGACAGCAGGTTCTCCCTTCCCGGTAAGGGGGAAGGAGAAAAATTCAGCGGAGTCATGACGAAATTCGCAGTTGATCGAGGAACGCCGTCAGGTCATCCGTGACATGATCGACATGCGGCGCATCGCGGCCCGCACGTTCCCAGTCCTGCCGGCCGGTTTCGCCGGCCTGTTCGCGTGAAAGCGGCGGCACCACAAGCACCGTCGTCATGCCGAGGGCATGGGGCACTTCAAGATTGCGCGACAAATCCTCGAACATCGCCGCGCGCTCCGGCATGACTTTGTGGGCTTTCAGGAAGCGATCGTAAGTTCCGCGCGACGGCTTCGGATCGAGTTCGGCGGCGACGATGTCGAACACGTCCTCGAAATGGCCGTGCAACTCCAGCCGTGCCACTACGGCGTCTGCATGTTTCCGTGTGCCATTGGTAAGGATGAGTTTCCGGCCCGGCAGCTTTTCCAGCGCGGCGCCGAGCGCTGGGTTGGGTTCGATTGGCGAGTGGTCGATTGCGTGCACGATCTCAAGATACTCGTCCGGTTGCATGCCATGCTCGACCATCAGGCCGCGCATCGAGGTGCCGTAGCGCTGGTAGTAGTCCTTCTGGATCTCGAACGCGCGCTCCTTGGTCACGCCGAGAAAATTCGCCACATAGGTGCGAATCTTGTCGTCGACCTGTCGCCACAGTCCAACGTGATGCGGATAGAGCGTGTTGTCGAGGTCGAATACCCAGGTCTCGACGTGAGCAAATCCGCGGGTGGAATCGTTTGTCATCACCTTATGTAGCCCAAATTCAGCCGGCCGGAAGCTGCTAGTGAGGCCAGGCTTTTACCAGCGCCTGCGATGAGAGCAGGCCCATCACCGGCAACGCCGCGAAAATGATCCCGTGAAACTCGAACAGCCGGGTCGCGGAAGGATCGCCGCGTCTCCAAGCCTGCCAGGCCTTCACAAAAATCGCGAAAGTGGCGACGCCATAGAGCGCGACCAGGACGTAAATGAGGCCTTTTTCCGTGATTGCAACGCCCAAGCTCTGGAGGGCGGGTGCGATGACAAACACGGTGGGAGCAATAAAGAACGCGACCGCGATTCCGAACATGAAACCGACCAGCGCCCCCGGAAACGGCGCTGCGCACAGCAATACAAGGATCGCAAGCGCGGCCACACAGAATATGAATGCCTTCGGACCCATGTGCGCAGCATAGTGCGAGGGACTTAAATGGGGGTTATCGCGAACTTTATAAAAAGAGCATGACCTGGCGCGGCGGCAGGCTCCTAAAAAGTCTTGTTGCGCAGCCGCGTCGGCACGTAGTTCAGCGCGCGGGCTTGTTCGCCGAGCGAGCAGCCCTCGCAGTAGCGCGAGTCCTTGTAGTCGATCCAGTTATGCGCATAGACCTTGTCCGCCGGAATGTCGTAACGCTCCTGCAGGACGCGCACGAGAATGGTCCAGGCGCGGCGCTGGGCTTCGGTCGGCGCCTTCGCGACATCCGGAAAATTGCCGGCAAACTCCACGCCGAGCGTATTGTCCTTGAGCACCTTGCGAAACGTCGCGCTGTTGTCGACGAACTTGTTGTCGCTGCGGTTGGCGCCGTCACCATGGGTCGGCACGGCAGTTTCCGGCACCGCCCAGTAAACCGTGCCGTCCGTTTCCACCCACAGGGTGACGCCGCGGCGGGTCGGATTTTTTGCCTGCTCGCGTGCGCCGTTGCGCGCTGATCCTTCCGGTCCTTCGGTCTGGTGCGCGACAATATGTTTCCACGGCGCTTGCGCAGGGTTTCCGAGCGGCGCCAGATAAACGATGTTCAGACCGGGAAACTGCGGCTCGCCCGACGACTTGGCCAGTCGGGTAAAGGTACCGTCGCCGTTTGAAGCAATCTCGGCGATAAGCTTGCGCAGGATTGCCTCGGCGAAATTCTCATAGTCCTTTGCGGCGATCGCAAAGGAACCCGGTCCCCCGATGACATTGTCGAGGTAGTAGCGCTCGAGGTCGGGCTCGAGGACCGTGATGGGCAGACCATTGACAGTGACGCCCTCCGCAACGGCCTCGTCGCGAGCATTGTTCACCGAGCGGCCGCGATTGTTCGAGCCATCGCCCGAGATGTCCACGATCTGGCGCTTTCCCTTGAACGGGTTTTGCGGAAACAGAGTGCGGGCATGGTCAATCGCACCAGAAATGGAGGTGCCGCCGAAAAACAATCGCCGCGGCGTGTCCTCTACGGTCGCTGCGAAACGCTTGATCGATTCTTCGTCCCGCAAATGCATCCAGGGCACGGTTTGTACCTGCAGCGCAGGACCGGTCCATTGGGTCATCGTAACGGCAATGCTTTGCAAGGCGCCGGAGCGGATCGCTTCCAGGACACGCGGATTGCGAAACGCGGTGACGTAACCCTGCTTCTGCAGCTCAAAGCGCCGTTCGTCGACGCTGCCGGATGTATCGACGGCGAGGACAAGCTGGAGGTCGGTGGTTTGCGTGTGGCCCGGCGTGAGGCCCGCGACAATGAGTGCAGCGGCAAAAAGGAAGCGGCGCATAAAAATATCATGCCCACGGCGGCGCGGGCCTGCAACAGCTGTCCGGCGGGCTTGGAATGTCTCTTGGTAAACTTTCCGTGGCGCGCCGGGCTTGAAATAACGGCCTTTGACTACTTGTGAATCAACGTACCGGCGCCGAGATCGGTGAGAAGTTCGAGCAGCACTGCATGCTCCACCTTGCCGTCGAGGATGACGACGCCTTCAACCCCCTGATCGAGCGCGTAGATGCAAGTCTCGACCTTCGGGATCATGCCGCCCGAAATCGTGCCGTCGGCAATCAGCTTGCGCGCTTCATTGACGGAAAGCTCCTTGATAAGTTGTTTCGACTTATCGAGCACGCCCGGCACGTCGGTCAGCAGCAGGAAACGCTTCGCCTTGAGCGCTCCGGCAATGGCGCCGGCGAACGTGTCGGCGTTGACATTATAGGTGCCTCCCTGGGCGGACGTCGCGATCGGCGCCAACACGGGAATGAGTTCGCGGCCGAGAATCTGGTCGAGCACCGTGGTATCGACCTTGTCGGGCTCGCCGACAAAGCCGAGATCGACGACTTTTTCGATATTCGAACCCGGGTCGGCGACTGTGCGCGATACCTTCTTGGCGCGCACCATGTTGCCGTCTTTCCCGGTGAGACCCACGGCGCGGCCCCCGGCTTCGTTGATGAAGCCGACAAGCTGCTTGTTGATCGAGCCGGCGAGCACCATTTCGACGATTTCGATGGTCTTTTCGTCAGTGATACGCAGGCCGGCCGCGAAGTGACTTTCGATGCCGAGCCGCTTGAGCATATCGCCGATTTGCGGGCCGCCGCCATGCACCACCACCGGATTGATAGCGGTTTGCTCCATCAGCACGATATCGCGCGCGAAGCTGCGGGCGGTTGCCTCGTCCCCCATGGCATGCCCGCCGTATTTCACCACCACGATTTCGTCATCGTAGCGCTGCATGTGCGGTAGCGCTTCGGTCAATACGCGGGCGATGTCGTGGGGGGAGACGGTCATGACGTATCCTGGTGGTGGCGAGATCGTAAAGGCAACTGGAAGGCCCGAGGCTGGGTTCAAACCTCCGGGCGCGGCAGGCCTCTCTTAGCCGAGACATTTCGGCACGACAATGTCGGCCGGCAACTCTCGGGAAGCCGGCGGGTTATCGCACAGCGAGGAGACTTCCATGTCTCAGACAGGCCGGATGACCTATCCGCCGCTCAACGAACTGAAGAAAGTTGCCGAGGATGTCTGGATCGTCGACGGGCCCGTCATCCAATTCGGGCTGCGCTGGCTGAAAATGCCGTTCCCGACCCGGATGACCATTGTCAGGCTCGGCGGAAATCTGTTTCTACACTCGCCGACAATGTCCACGCCAGCTCTGCTGTCGGAGGTCGCGCAGGCCGGTGCGCCGCGTTGGATCGTCGGTCCCAACAGGATCCACTTTTGGTGGATACCGGAATGGCGGACGGCCTTTCCGGACGCGGCGGTCTTTCTCGCCCCACGAATCGCGGAACAGGCGGGAGGCCGCATCGATTTTCCATTCAATTCGCTGACCAGCGAGACCGGTTACGCCTGGGACGATGAAATTGCGACTCTCCCTGTTATGGGCTCGTACATGACGGAGTTTGTATTTTTTCATCGCGCGAGCCGGACGCTGATCCTGACCGACCTGATTGAGAACTTCGAACCGCAAAAGCTGGGCTCTCCGTTGTTGCGCTGGCTTGCCTGGCTTGGCGGCGTACAGGACCCTCACGGCAGCATGCCGCGCGATATGCGGGTGAGTTTTGCCAGCAGCAGGCCCCAGCTCAGATCTGCCGTGGAGAGGATGATCGCCTGGAAGCCGCAGCGCATCGTTCTGGCGCACGGCCGGTGGTATGACGCCAACGGCATGGAGGAGTTGAAGCGTGCGTTTGATTGGCTGTTGCGTTAGCCGCGTGGTGGTGAGGAGATCGTACCGATTGCTAACTGACGGCCGCGATCAACGCAGCAACCGCAACCGCCAGCCAACTCGCAATCATGATGACGCCACCGGTCGGCGCGGCCATCGGAAACAAGCGGTGACCCAAAAAGGCGCGGGCCGCGATATCGCCGGCAAAAAGCGACGCCCCGATAATGAGGCCGAACGCGGCGATCAGCGACAGCGGACGGGATGTCAATGCTGGCAGCGAGATGACGCTCGCGAGTGCAATGACAGCCACTGCGTGGAACAGCAGGATTTGTCCGGCGCTGTCGAGCGTTGCGCCAGGGGCGGCATGCGCCGCAGCCGCCAGCAGCGCGACGCCGGCCGCGCCCATCAGCCCGGCCAGCAGAATCAAGACAGATGTCATTGAGGCCTTTCCCCTTTCTCCGCCAGCAGCCGCGCAATAGCGGCGCGGAATTCCGGTATGCCGGCGCCGGTTTGCGACGAGGTCGCTAATATATCGGGAAACGCTGCGGGATGCTTTGTCATTGCCGCCGCAGTTTTCTCGATGCACACGGCGAGCGCCGCCGGCTTGAGCTGGTCAGCCTTGGTCAGGATGAGCGCATAGCTTGTCGCGGCCTCGTCGAGCATATCGAAAATGGCGTTGTCGACGTCTTTCAGGCCATGACGCGCATCAATCAATACATAGACGCGGGCGAGATTGGCGCGGCCGCGCAGGAACGCCTGGATCAGGTCGGTCCAGGCCGCGATCTTGTCCTTCGGGGCCTGCGCGTAGCCGTAGCCCGGCATGTCGACCAGCGTGAGGTCGCCGCCGGCCGTGAAAAAGATCAGTTCCTGGGTGCGGCCCGGCGTGTGCGAGGTGCGCGCCAGCGCTTTTTGTCCGGTCAGCGCATTGACGAGGCTGGACTTCCCGACGTTGGAGCGGCCGGCAAAGGCGATCTCGATGCCGTGCATGGGTGGCAGTGCGCCGATGTTTCCCGCGGCCGCGATGAACTCCCACGGCGCCGCAAACAATTTGCGGCCGGTTTCGATTTCGCGGGAAGTAAAGTCGGGCATGCGCAACCTGCTTCAGACGTCCGTCATGCCAGGCTTTGTGCCGGGCTTCCACGCCATTCTCGAACGTTCTGTTAAGATGCTGATGGCCGGAACAGGTCCGGCCATCAGAGAATATACGAATTTTAGTCCGCTGTTTCAGTCAGGGAAGGTCAACCGGCTTCATTTGCTTTTTTCTTGAACAGACGCTTTATGCCGTCCCCGACCTCTTTGAGGTTGCCCCACAGTTCGATCTTGGCGCCGTTTCTCTTCATGATGACCGATTGCTGGATCACCGACAGGGTGTTGTTCCAGGCCCAGTAAATCACGAGTCCGGCGGAGAAGCTGGCCAGCATGAAGGTAAAGATCAGCGGCATCCAGTCGAAGATCATCTTCTGCGTCGGGTCTGGCGGCGGCGGATTGAGCTTCATCTGGAACCACATGGTGATCCCCATGATGATCGGCCAAACGCCCAGCATCAGGTAGTGCCCGATCACCGGCACCTGCGAGGGATCCCACGGGATCAGCCCGAACAGATTGAAGAGCGTTGTCGGGTCCGGCGCGGAGAGGTCCTTGATCCAGCCAAAGAACGGCGCATGGCGCATTTCGATGGTGATGAACAGCACCTTGTAGAGCGCGAAGAACACCGGGATCTGGATCACGATCGGCAGACAGCCCGCGATCGGATTGATCTTCTCCCGCTTGTAGATCTCCATCATCTCCTGCTGCTGCTTCACCTTGTCATCGGGATAGCGTTCGCGCAGGGCTTGGAGTTGCGGCTGGATGTTCTTCATTTTCGCCATTGACGCATACGACTTGTTGGCGAGCGGGAAGAAGATCAGCTTGATCACGACGGTGACGGCCAGGATCGCGAGACCGAAGTTGCCGAGGAACTTGTAGAACCAGTCGATGGCGACAAACATCGGCTTGGTGATGAAGTAGAACCAGCCCCAGTCGATCAGCAGATCGAACTTGTTGAGCCCCAGTTGCTTGTTGTAACCACCGTCGCCGAATATCCCGTAATTGAGCCCGACGATGGCCACTTCCTTCGCGCCCGCGAACAGGCGGCCATCGGCTTCCGCCGTGCCGCCGGGCTGGACCGTTTTTGAATCGAGCAGGTAGTCGGTCTGATATGTCTTGAGCGTGCCGATTGTCCCGGCACGGAAATTCGCGTTGACGTGTGCGCTGGTGTCCGGAAGCAGAGCGGCGGCCCAGTATTTGTCCGTGATACCGAGCCACGCATTGGTGACGTCGAAAGTCTCGAGCTTCTTTTCGTCGATTTGCTTGTAGGTTGCGGTCTTTTCACCCTGATCGCCGAAGACGCCGATCAGGCCTTCGTGCAGGATGTAGAAGCCTTCGATCTTCGGCAGACCGTGGCGAGAGACCAGGCCATAGGGATAGAGCGTGACCGGCGAACCGGTATTGTTGGTCACGGTATCCTTGACGGTAAATAGATACTTGTCGTCCACCGCAATGGTGCGGCGGAACACCAGTCCCTCGCCGTTGTCGTATACGAGCGTTACCGGCCGATCGACGCCAAGCGCGCCAGAACCTTCCTGTCGCCAAACGGTATCGGCATTCGGCAGCTTGACGTTGCTGCCGGACGCGGCAACCCAGCCGAACTCGGCATAGAACGGGTGTGGCGAACCGGAAGGTGCCAGCAACACGATGGCTGGCGAGTTCGGATTGACTGTTTCGCGATATTGCGTCAGCGACAGGTCGTCGATCCGTGCGCCCTTGAGGCCGATTGAACCGGCCAGTTTCGGCGTGTCGATGGCGACCTTTGGACGGTTCTTGAGAATAGCCTCGCGCGTCGACGCGCCGGGGGTCAGTGGCGTGCTGCTCCCAGGTGCACTTGGCGCCTGCGAATTCTCCGTCCCTGCCGGGGTGCCGCCTTGCGGCGCTGGCGTGGTTGCCGACTGTTGCTGCTGCGCCTGCTGCTGTTGGCGCGCGAGTTCGGCCGCCTGCTTCTGCTTTTCCATTTGCGGAATGCCGAAGAAGTATTGCCAGCCGATCAAAAGGACGGCCGAGAGCACGATAGCTAAGATGGTATTTTTCTGATCCGTCATCAGAGGGGACGCGCCTTCGAAGAGGTGCCGATCCGGTCGAGTGCGCCGGAAAAATCCCGGACAAGCCGATCGAACGGCAAGACGATGGCAGGCTGCCTGCCGACCACTACATAGTCACAGCCGGTCCGAAATGCTCGTTCTGGCGTGCGGCGAACCATTTCGCGGAGGCGACGCCGGACGCGGTTGCGCGCAACCGCGTTGCCGACCCTTTTCGACACGGTAAAGCCTACCCGCGCCGGGCCTTCGTCGGCGCGCCGGCGCAGTTGCAACACGAAACCCGCCGTGTGGCCCTTGGCCCCGGACGCCGCCGCCAGAAAATCCGCTCGTTTTTTCAAACGTTCCATGACCGCGGCCGTGGTGCCGCCGGTCAGGCGCTCAGCCGCTTGCGGCCACGGGCGCGGCGGGCGTTAAGCACCTTGCGGCCGCCTTTGGTGGCCATACGGGCGCGAAAACCGTGACGGCGCTTGCGCACCAGTTTGCTGGGTTGATAGGTCCGCTTCACGGCAATCTCCGCTCCTTAAAGCGCCGCCGCTCCGACGTCGCTCGTACATTCATCATCCGGATAAGTGTATTACGGGGGGGACCGATCGCCGCACAACCGTAATAAAATCAATACGTTGCGCTGGGTGGACCGAACCCGTGACCCGGTCAAGCTCGGGCGCTTATACGGGAGGGGGTGTTGCGCGTCAATGCGACGCGGTGGTCAGTGTCGCCGCAGCCCCGTTCGGGGCGGTCTCGGGGACGCATCTTAGGCAATCGCAAGGATCGATATGGGCCGATATCGATAGCGATGTGGCCTCGTCAAGTCGTTGTATCGAAGCGCAAAGCACCTGTTATCGTCAGTCGTGATTCTTTCCTTCCGATGCGGCGGCTACATCTCCATGACGAGGCAAATACTCACTCCCGACATATGCGTCATCGGGGCGGGGGCGGGCGGGTTCGCCGTTGCCGCCGCGGCCGCTGCCTTTGGAGTGCCGGTCGTGCTGGTCGAGCAAAGCCGGATGGGCGGCGAGCACCTCAATTATGGCTGCGTGCCCTCCAAAGCGCTGTTGGCGGCGGCCCGGCGTTTCGCCGGCAGCAGGGAGTTTGCGTCCGGCGAGACCGCAGACGGCCACATCGATTTCGCGAAGGCGCGCGCGCATATGCGCAGCGCGATCGCTGCCATTGCGCCGACGGTATCGCCGGAGCGCCTCGGCGGAATGGGAATCCGGATCATCTCGGGGACGGCGCAGTTCGTGGACCGCAGGACCATCGCCGTCGGCGACGATATCGGGATCAAGGCCCGGCGTTTCGTAATCGCCACCGGGTCGTCGCCCGCCACACCGCTGATGCAGAAGCTGGAAGAGGTCGACTACCTCACCAATGAGACGATCTTCGATCTCCCCACCCTGCCGGGCCATCTTGTCGTCATCGGCGGCGGCACTGTTGGTCTCGAATTGGCGCAGACGTTTCGTCGCTTCGGTTCGGCCGTGACCGTTATTGAGGCGCAGGCGCCGCTCGGCGGCGAAGAGCCGGAATGCGTCGATGCGGTCCTCACCGCGCTCGCCAAGGAGGATATCGCGATCCGGGCCGGGGCCAGCGTCAAGGGCGTCGCCCGCACCGACGCCGGCATTGCCGTGGTGTTCGAGGCGGGTGGCAAGCAGCACACGCTGGAGGGCACGCATCTGCTCATTGCAACGGGCCGGCGCCCGAACGTCGAAGCGCTCGATCTTGCCGCGGCCGGCATCAAGATCGATGCCAACGGCATCCGCGTGAACAAACGGCTCAAGAGCAGCAACCGGAGAGTTTACGCCATCGGGGATGCCGCGGGCGGCCCGCGGCTGACCAACGCCGCGGAACATCAGGCAAACCTTGTTGTCCGCAATGCCTTGTTCCGGCTTCCGGTGAACGCCCAGCGCAGCGCGATCCCGCGGGTGACGTTCACCGATCCGGAATTGGCGCAAGTCGGCCTCACGGAGACCGCCGCCCGGCGCAAATCCGGTAAGCTGCGCATTCTGCGTTGGTCCTACTACGACAACGATCGTGCCCAGACGGAGGGCGAAACGCACGGTCAGATCAAGGTGATTACGACCGAACGAGGCAAGATTCTCGGAGCGAGCATCGTCGGCGCGCAGGCCAGCGAACTCATCACGGCCTGGTCGCTGGCGATCGGTGAGGGGCTGAATATCCGCAGCATGGCGGAGGTCATCGTGCCTTACCCGACGCGGAGCGAGATCAGCAAACGCGCGGCGCTAAGTTATTTCGTGGCGGATGCGATGTCGCCCCG
>Ga0164243_10002566_pt1 | contig 29931 bp, 27 predicted proteins | sample OricompcompostOP_FD_108781 | JGI IMG/M metagenome (GOLD analysis project Ga0164243, IMG submission 108781) | Organic Plus compost microbial communities from Emeryville, California, USA - Original compost - Organic plus compost (OP) | ecosystem: Engineered > Solid waste > Mixed feedstock >... | reverse complement strand
CTCAAAGAAGGCCCATTCGTCGTCCGACATCAGGTTGCGTGCCAAGCTCACCTCCCACGTAGAGATGATCTTGAATCACAGCAGACCGTGCAGGGGAACCCTTTTTGTCAACACGACCTAGACATGGCGCACGCATTCGCGGGACCCACCGATTCGGGCAGGCGGGCGAAAGCATATCCACACAAGCAGGGTCGATATGCAAAGGACTGCCGCAAATATCCTTGTCGTCGATGATTCACGGGATATCCGCAACTCGCTTGCGGCTTATCTCGGCAGGCAGGGTTTCCAGGTCACCTGCGCGGAAAGCGCGGAAGAGGCGCGCTATCTGGTCGAAAGGCGCATCCCCGACCTGATGGTTCTGGACATCATGATGCCGGGCGAGGATGGCGTCAGCCTTTGTGGAAATCTTCGCGAAAGGCACGCTATTCCGATCATCATGCTGTCCGCCCTGAAAGGCGATGCGACCAAGGTCAAATCCCTGGACATCGGGGCGGACGATTACCTGGTCAAGCCGTTCAACCCCCGCGAGCTTGTCGCAAGGATGCGGGCCGTATTGCGGCGATATCCTGCGGCGGCCAGGACGGACAGGCCCAGCCGGGAAATCGCTCCGGGAATGACCCATGATCCGGGCCTGAAAATGGTGCGCCTGCGCGACGGACGCGAAATCGTGCTGACCACCGGCGAAAACGACATGCTCGCGGCACTGTCCGACGATCCCGGCCGGATCGTCACAAGGGATTACGTCAACAGGAACATGACCAATAACGGCAGGCCGCATACGAACAGGTCGATAGACAATATCATCAGCCGCCTCAGGAAAAAGCTTGGGGACGATGCCCGGAATCCAAGGATCATCATGACCGAATGGGGCGGCGGATACCGTATCCCGCCCCTTGCCGATCGGGAAACGCGATGATCTTGGCCCTGCCCGGAAAGACATCGAACCAATTCGCGGTCATCCTGACGATTTCATTGATCTTTTCAAACGCGATCGCCGCCTTCATCCTGGCGCGCGAAGGGTCGCAATTCGACAGGTTCGTCCGCATGAGCCGGGATATGGGCCGCCTGACCGCATTGGTGTCCGCCATCGAGGAAACGGATGCGGTCACGGCCCGTTCCATCGTCAAGCGTTCCGGCACCGGATATACCCGGTTTTCGCTGGACGAAGTCCCGATCGCCCTTTCCGGCGAAAAAAGGCTGGCAGATGTCGAGAATATCGTCCGGGAGGCGCTGCCCCTGCATGATGTCCGCGCATCGGCGGGCGGCGCACCCGCAGATCGCGGCCCGGCGCTGATGGTCATATCCGTCAGGATATCCACGGGACCCCATGCGGGAAAATGGATCAATTCGCTTGTATATCCGCTGCGCTCGGCCGTGGCATGGGAACAGAAATCCGGCTTTTTCGCCCCTCTGGCCGCATCGCTGCTGACGACGCTGGGAATTGGGCTGCTATATATCAAAAGGATAACCTCGCCCTTCCGGCGGCTGGCGAAAACGGCCGACCTGATCGCCGGCGGAAATTACGGCCGGCGGATGGAGGAAAAGGGCCCGGAGGAAATAAGGGATGCCGCCCGGGCGATCAACAACATGCAGGATCAGATTCAGCGGCTGGAGGCAAGCCGCATGCATATCCTGGCCGCATTGGGCCATGACATCGCCACCCCAATCACCAGCCTGAGGGTGCGGGCGGAAATGATCGAGGACGAGGAAACCAGGACCTCGATGATCCGCACGCTGGAGGATATGGCGACGATGGCCGACGATCTGCTGAATTATTCAAGGGAGATATCCCAATCCGAACCGGCCAGCGACTTCGATCTGGCGGAAATGCTTCGGAATATGGCGCAGGACCATGGTCTTGTTTTCATCGGCCCCGACCGGCTGGACGTTTGCTGTCCGAAAGTCGCCATGGGCCGGGCGATGTCCAATGTGGCGGAAAACATGCTTCGCTATGCTGGCGGCGGCAGGGTATTCCTGTCCCGCCCTTCCGACCGGGCAATCGTCAGGTTCAGCGACGACGGCCCCGGCATTCCCGCGCAGATGCTGGCCAGGGTGACCGAGCCCTTCGTGCGCTGCGAAACGAGCCGCAGCACAAGGACGGGCGGCAGCGGCCTGGGCCTGGCCATCGCGCATAATATCGTGCGGCTGCAGGGCGGGACGCTGTGCCTGAGCAACAGGAGCGAAGGCGGCCTCGACGTGACCGTCACGCTGCCGCTGCCGGGAAAGGCCGCGGAATGCGCGCCCAGCCGCGCCGGCCGCCAGCATTCGGCGGCGTTTCTTGGAGGCCCGGCCTGAAGCCGGACGGCCCGACGGCCATTTCCCCGCCGGAACCGGCCCAAGCCGTCGAGGCCGGCCAGATGCCCCGCCAGCCTTCGGACGCGGGACCACCGTGCGGAAACCGTGCAGAACAGGAAAGCATCCGGGCTCGTGGAGGGCGGACACCCGCCGCCCCGATCCCGTCCATTTCAGATCCCGGCGGTGATGGTCTTGACGGCATAATAGGCCCGCAAGGCCTCCAGCCCCTTTTCGCGTCCGAAACCACTGTTCTTCGTGCCGCCGAACGGCGTTTCGACGCCCCCGGCAAAATACTGGTTGATATAGACCTGTCCCGCCGAGATCATCCGGGCAAAGCGCATCGCCTTGGAAAAATCGGCGGTATAGACCCCGGCCACCAGCCCAAATCGGGTGCCTTCGGCCAGTTCGCAGGCATGATCGAAGTCATCGGCAAGCTGGATGGTCAGCACCGGGCCGAAGATTTCCTCCTGCACTGCAGGCATGTCGGCCCTGGCCGCCCTCAGCAGGGTCGGGGCATAGAACCAACCGCCCAGGCCCTCGGGGTGCAGGATATCGCCGCCTTCCAGCAATTCGGCCCCGGCCTCGATGCTGGATTTCACGATCTGGTCGATCTTCTGCAATTGCTGGCGCGAGACGATCGGCCCAAGTCCCGGATCGTCGATACCGCGACCCACGCCGATGTCGCGGACACGCGCGCGCAGCTTTTCGATGAACGCTTCGGCGCAGCCGCGTTCGATCACCAGCCGCGAACCGGCCGAGCAGACCTGTCCGGCATTGGTGAAGATCGCCTTCAGCGTTCCTTCCAGCGCCGCCTCCTGGTCGGCATCGTCCAGGACCACGACCGGCGACTTTCCCCCCAGTTCCATCGTGACCGAGGCGACGTGCCCGGCGGCGTTGCGCATCACGTCGATGCCGGTAGCGACCGAGCCGGTAAAGGTCACATGCGCGATGTCGGGATGGGCCACCAGCGGCGCGCCGGTGGTGGTGCCGGTCCCGCAAACGATGTTCACCACCCCGTCCGGCAGGCCCGCATCCCTGAGGACGGTGCCCAGCATCAACGCGGTCAGCGGCGTCTGTTCGGCCGGCTTGACGACCGCCGTCGCCCCCGCGGCCAAGGCGGGCGCCAGGCCGCGCGCCGTGGTCACCAGCGGAAAGTTCCACGGGATGATATGGGCAGTGACCCCGACCGGCTCATGCTGGGTGAAGGAAACGAACCCCTTGCCCAGCGGGATCGTATCGCCTTGCAGCTTGTCGGCCATCCCGGCGTAATATTCGAAATAGCGCGCCGAGGTTTCGATATCGCCCCTGGCCTCGCGCAGGGGCTTGCCGCTGTCGAGCGATTCGACCGCGGCCAGTTCCTCCGCGCGCGCCCGGATGCCCTGGGCCACACGGAACAGGATGCGGCTGCGCTCGGCCGGGGCGATATCGGCCCAGTCGCCCGCCAGCGCGGCCTTGGCGGATCTTACCGCCCGATCGACCAGCGCGGCGTCGGCGACCGGAACCTGTGCCAGCACCTGGCCCGTCGCCGGGTCATGGGCGCTGACGTGCTGCGCTGCCTGAACGTGATGAAAGCGGCACCGAATGTCTTCAACAGCGTGTTCTTTCCCGCCCCCGTCGAATCGATGGGCTCTTCGGCGGGATTGCTGAAATCCGCGGACAAACTGGCGCCCTGGCTTACCGACTGGGCCACCGCCCACAAGGAAGACGGCACGATCCGCGACATCTTCCTGAACGTCCTGGAAAAGGCCGGCTACGAAGCCAGCATGGTGCCGGCCGAAGTCCAGTTCTGAGCCCCTGCTCCCGGCACCGGCGCGGATGCGGTCCCCGCGACCGCGCAGCTACCCATCGCTCAGAGAGAAACCCATGGGATATGAATATGACTGGTCGGTCGTTCTCAGGCCGGATGCCTGGTTCGAGGCAATCTACATCACGCTTCTATACGGGATCGGCACCACCCTTGTCGGCTTGCTGCTGGGCCTGTTCCTGGGGCTGGTCCTGATCAGTTCCTTCGCCCCCGGCCGCTGGGCCGTGCAGCTTTTCATCGGCGTCTTCCGCTGCACGCCCGCCCTGATCCAGATTGTCTGGTTCTATTATGCCTTTCCCATCGTCCTGGGCGTGAATTTCCCGGCCTGGCTTGCTGCCGGCTGCGGGCTGACCTTCTACATGGCCGCCTTCTCGGCCGAGATCTTCCGCGGTGGCGTGCAATCCATCGACCGTCGGCAATGGAGCGCCTGCCGTTCGCTTTGCATGTCCTATTGGCAGACGATGCGTCATGTGATCCTGCCGCAGACCCTGCGCCGCATGACGCCGGCGATCGTCAATCAGGCGATCATCCAGTTCAAGAACACCTCGCTGCTTTCGGTCGTCGCGGTGCATGACCTGATGTATACGGCCAATGCCCTGACCTCCGAAACCTATCGGCCCCTGGAAGTCCTGACCTTTGCCGCGCTGATCTACATTGCCGTCATCTGGCCGATGGCCAGCCTGACGAATTTTTTTGAACGCCGTGCGCATCGGAGGCTTGCCTGATGAGTTTCATTACGGTCCGGAACCTGACCAAGACCTTCGGCGATTTCCATGCCCTCGACGATGTCAGCCTGGAGCTTGAAGAGGGCAAGACCGCCGCCATCATCGGCTCGTCGGGCAGCGGAAAATCGACCTTCCTGCGCTGTTTGAACCTGCTGGAAACGCCCACGCGGGCCGATTTGCGCATCGGCCCGCAGGAGGTCCGCTTTGAAAGCGATCGACAGGTCCGTGGCCCCAAGGACGCGCTCGCCTTTCGCCGCGAGATGGCCATGGTCTTCCAGAGCTTCGACCTGTTTCCGCATATGACGGCGCTGCAAAACGTGGCGCTGGCGCCCGCGCTGGTTCGCAAGATGTCCCGCGGCAGGGCGCAAGCCCTGGCGGCGCAGCTTCTGGACCGCATGGGCCTGGGCGAACGGGCCGGGCATTTCCCCGGCCAGCTTTCCGGCGGGCAGCAACAGCGCGTCGCCATAGCCCGGGCATTGGCGATGGAGCCGAAGGTGCTGCTGTTTGACGAGGCGACTTCGGCACTGGACCCCGAACTGGTCGGCGAAGTGCTGGACGTGATGCGCGCCCTGGCCAAAGAGGGCCGCACCATGCTGGTCGTCACCCACGAGTTGCATTTCGCGCGCGAGGTGGCGGATGTGCTGATCTATTTCGACAAGGGCCGGATCGCCGAGATGGGCCCGCCGGCCGAATTGCTCGGCAATCCGCGCACCGATCGCCTGAAGGCATTCCTGACCCGTTACAACCACATGCTTGGCCACTGACGCTCCTGCCCAGCCAATCGCAGGTTTCCGGTGCCGACGACGATTGCGGACCCCGCCTGCAAGCCAATGACCGCACATAAGGAACGACCCCATGTCTGCCTATGATGCCCTTCTCCAGCCATTTCGCCTGCGCGGGCTGACATTGCGGAACCGGATTGTCAGCACGGCGCATGCCCCCGGCTACAGCGTGCAATCCCTCGCCGGGGAAAGATACCGCCGCTATCACGAGGAAAAGGCCAAGGGCGGCGTGGCCCTGACCATGATCGGCGGTTCGACCGCGGTTTCGACCGATGCGGCCGCGCCTTTCGGGCAGTTGACGCTGGCCGAGGACCGGGCCGTCCCGCATATCAAGGCACTTGTCGATGGCGTCCACGAACATGGCGCGGCGGTGTTTTGCCAGATATCCCATGCGGGCCGGCGCGGCCGCTGGGACTCGGGGGCCTGGATCGCCCCGGTCAGCGCCTCGGCCATGCGCGAACCGCAGCACCGCTCTTTCCCCCGCGCCATGGAGGAATGGGATTTCCAGCGCATCCTGAAGGATTTCGAGACTGCGGGCCAGCGCGCCGCTGCGGCCGGGCTGGACGGGATCGAGCTTCTTTTTGCCGGCGGCCAGATCGCGCTGCAATTCCTGTCACCCGCCGTCAACCGGCGCGAGGACGAATATGGCGGCAGCCTGGAAAACCGCCTGCGCTTTCCCCTGCAGATCATCCAGGCGGTCCGGCGGGGCATCGGTGACGAACTGGTCCTGGGGGTTCGGATCACCGGGGATGAGTTCTTTGAATCCGGCCTCGACCGTGACGAATGCCTTTCGATCGGCAAGGCGATCGCCGGCTGCGGCGATGTCGACTATCTCAATGTCATGGCCAGCACGGTCTATGACTGGCGCACCGCCTCGCTTTCCATGCCGGGCATGAGCGCGCCGCTGGCCCCCTATCTGGACATGGCGGCGACGATTAAGGCCGCCGTCCCGGTCCCGGTCCTGCATGCCAACCGCATCCTGGACTTCGCGACCGCCAGCCGCGCGGTCGAGCAAGGGCTGGTCGATCTGGTCGGCATGACCCGGGCCCTGATCGCCGACCCGCACATGGTCCGCAAGATGACCGAGCGGCGCGAAAACGACATCCGCCCCTGCGTCGGCGCCAATTACTGCATCAGCCGCATCTATGCCGGCGGAGAGGCGCTGTGCCTGCAAAACCCCGCCACCGGGCGCGAGATTGCGCTGCCCCATGTCATCCCGCCGGCCAGGACCCGCAGGACGGTGGTGGTCGTGGGTGGCGGTCCCGCCGGGCTGGAGGCGGCGCGGGTCTGCGCCGAGCGCGGCCACAAGGTCACGCTGATCGAGGCCGAGCCGCAGACCGGCGGCCAGATCAACCTTGCCGCCAAGGTGAAGTGGCGCCAGGATCTGCAGACCATCCCGCAATGGCTGGAAGACCAGTGCCGCAAGCTTGGCGTCGACATGTGGCTGGGCTATCTGGCCGATGTCGAAATGGTCCGGCGGTTCTCGCCCGACATCGTCGTCGTCGCGACCGGCGGTTTTCCCAATACCGGCGAAATCGAAGGCGGCGAACATGTCTATAGCAGCTGGGATATCCTGGGCGGCCGGGTGAACATCGGCGAGCGGGTGCTGATGTTCGACGACCAGGGGGCGGATTCGGGCATCAGTTGCGCCGATTACCTGTCGCAATCCCGCAAGAAGCTGGAAATCGTCACGCCCGAGCGACATCTGGGCGTCGAAACGGGGGCCTATAACTTCCCGCATTATCTTTCGCATCTCTACGGCAATGGCGCCACGATATCGCCGGACCGGCGGTTGCGTCGCGTGGCGCGCGCTGGCAACGGCCTGATCGTGACGCTGCGCAACGAATATACCCTGGCCGAAGAGACCCGAGAGGTCGACCAGGTCGTCTGTGACAACGGCACCCTGCCGAACGACGATCTATACTTCGCGCTGAAGCAGCATTCGCGAAATCGCGGCGCCGTCGATCACGGTGCCTTGCTGGATGGCCGGCCGCAAACCATGGTCTCGAACCCGGATGGCGAATACATGCTGTTCCGTGTCGGCGACGCCGTCGCCTGCCGCAACATCCACGCCGCGCTTTATGACAGCCTTCGGCTGTGCAAGGACCTTTGAAGGGCAGAAGGGGCAAGGCCCGAACGGCCGAAAAGACCGGCCACCGCATCGCGGCGCAAGGGCGGCGGCATGTCCCGCCCCTTGCACGCCAGGATTGCGGCGGCCGGCTCGACCCTGGCACCTACAGGGCGAACTCGTTGAAGCCCTGCAGGAATTCCTGGGTCCTGACCTGCCGGGGATGTTTCAGGACCTGTTCCGGCGGGCCCTCTTCCAGAATCCTGCCCTGGTGCAGGAACAGGCGTTCATCTCGATCATCGCGCTGTGCAGTTCGGTGCGGTATTCGGCCTCGATGCCCATGACCGGCACGCCCTGCGCCACCAGCCATTGCATGCCCTTCAGGTCGGCCTGCGGCAGCGGAGACTGGAACGCCTCGATCCGCGCCGGATCGAAACGGCGATAGATCCGCAGCGCAGTCCGGGGATCATAGGAATAGACCGAGTCGACGACCAGCCGGACCTCCGGCCCCACGGCTTTCAGCACCGCCTCGACCCGTGCGATATCCTCTTGCTCGGAAGCGCCGCCGATTTTCATTTTCAGGCAGGAAAACCCTTGCGCGGCCAGGCCCGCCATTTCGTCGGCCAGGTCCTGCAAGCTCTTGTCCCGGCCATAGATCCCGCCGCTGCAGTAAAGCGGCGCCGATCCCGGCCCCTGCGGGTCCAGCAGCTTCCACAGCGGCAGGCCCGCCTGCTTGGCCGCCATGTCCCACAGCGCGATATCCAGCCCCGCCAGCGCCGATTCCAGCAGCCCGTGGCGCGCGGTCAGCGTCGCCCGGCTGCGCAGATGGGCAAAGATCGCCCGCGCCTCGCCCAGGCTGCGCCCGCCGAAGCGCGGGCATATTTCGGTTTTCAGATAGGCCAGCAGCGTATCCGGCCTTTCGTCGAGGCACCAGCATTCGCCCAGCCCGACCGAACCATCCGAACCGTGGATCTGGACGAAGACGCAGTATTTTTCCGTCCAGCGCAGCATGGGGTTCCAGATCCGGCCCCCCAGATCGACCTTGACAGTCGAGACCTCGATGGCGCGGATAGAGACATCGGGACGGGCGTGAATGTTCATTTTTCGGCCTTTGGCCGGACGGGCGCCCGAGGCGGTTCGAGATCGAAGTCGGTATCCGAGCGGTGACTGAGCGCGAAGAGAAAGCGTTCCTGAAACTTCATCGTATGATCGTGGGCCAGGCGGTCGGCGGCCTCGATGTCGCGCGCCTCGATGGCCCGGATCAGGTCCTCGTGCTGGTCCTGCCAGGGATAGCGATGGCCAGATTCGGCAAGGTATTCGAACTGCACATGCAAAAGGCGGCGCCCTTCGTTCAGCAGGTCGGCATATTGGCGCGCCGTATATTGGTTGCCGCCTGCCCTGGCGATGGCAAGGTGCAGGTTGCGGTTGTGCTGGGACATCTTGAGCAGGTCGAAATCCCTGGCGGCCTGGTCGAAACGGGCCGAATGCTCGCGTATCGCGTAAAGGTCCGCATCGGTCCGGTTCCGCGCCGCCAGCCGGGTATTGTAACGCTGCATCAGGTCCAGCGCCTCGATGAAGCGGGGGAATTCGACCAGCTCCAGAGGCGCCACGATGGTCGAGCGGTTCGGCAGCATGCAAACCAGCCGCTCGCTCTGCAGCCTGTTCAACGCCTCGCGCACCGGCGACCGCGACAGCGAGAAACGCCGCGCCAGGGCCGTTTCGTCCAGCACGGTCCCGGGCCGCAAGATCAGCGACAGGATTTCGTTGTGCAGAACGGCATAGACCGAGGCCGCCCCCTGACCACGACGCACCCTGCGACCTTCATTGCCCTGATCCGCATTCATGCACATCCCCTCTTGTCGACTCATTATCGACATAGTTGCATTCTTGCGTTTCTGTTGTCTACAAATTTATCGGCCGTGCTGCGGGCTGGGCGGCATGCCGGAAAGCCGCAAACGTCCAGGCCGGTTTTCCGGGCCTGGACGGCAGGTCGTCCGAATTCCTGCCCTGTCCCGGCCCGCAGCACCCCGCGGCGCAACCGGGCGTGACGGTGGCAGACGGGACGGCGGCAGCGCCTATGCCCAGGTATCCCCGACGGTGAACCCTTCGGTGAACGGGTCGTCATGGTCCAGGACAAGGGTGTTCAACCCATAGATCCAGCTGGTCCCGGAAATTTCCGGCACGACGGCGGCGCGGCCGGCGATCTCGGTCTGCTCCACCAACCGGCCGGTATAGACATTGCCCAGGATGCTCTGGTGGCGAAAGCTCTGGTCCAGCGGCAATTCGCCCTTGGCATGCAGAACCGCCATCTTGGCGCAGGTGCCGGTCCCGCAGGGGCAGCGGTCCAGCGCGCCGGTCCAGGTCGAAGGATTGTCCCAGGAAAAATCTCCCGAGGCCATGGTGACCGCATTCTTCCAATCCGCATTCGGATCGCCGGTCGGCCCGGAAAGCTGCGAGATGGTGATGCCCACGCCTGGATAATCGGGATGCTCGACCGGCAATTGCTCGATCGCCGCCTGCCGGATCATCGCCGAGATGCGGGCGATTTCGCGGCCATGTTCGGGGATCAGCTCAAGCCCGGGGAATTGCCGCACATCGGCAATGGCATAGAACATGCCGCCCCAGCCGACATCGACGCGGACCTTACCCAGATGCGGCACCTCGATCTCGGCATCCAGATGGGCGGCAAAGGCCGGCACGTTGCGAAAGGTCACGCTCTTGACCTTGCCGTTCTCGCAGGCGGCGCGGACCCGGATCAGGCCGGCCGGCGCCTCCAGCACCAGTTCGGTGACCGGCTCCTTCATCGGCAGCAAGCCCATTTCCAGCAGCACCGTGACGACCGAAATGGTGTTGCCGCCCGACATGACCGGATATTCGATCTGTTCCATGATCACATAGCCGGCATCGGCATCGGGATGCGAAGGGGGCACGATGAGATTGCAGCAATGCGCCGGATAGCCGCGCGGCTCGCGCAGCATCAGCTTGCGCAGCTGGTCGTCATTGGCTTCCAGCCATTTCATCTTTTCATAGACCGAGTTCCCCGGAATATGGGGAACGCCGCCGGTAATGACCCGCATCGGCGTTCCGGCATGCGTATCGACGGCATGGATCATTCGCTTGAACGCCATACGAGCTTCTCCTGAGATTGGGTATTCATGCGCAAGGGAGGTGAAAATTTCGCCCGATCGCGGGAACCGGGCGGGCAGCGGGCCGGAAAGCGACCCGCGCGGACAGCCCTTCGCCGGGACCGGCCCGGCGAAGGGGGGCGCGGCATCCGCCGCGATCAGAGGGCGGCTTCGATCTTTTCAGCGATTTCGGCGGGCACCCATTTCGTCCAGATGTCCTTGTTTCCTTCCAGGAAATGGATCGCTCCGTCTTCGCCCATGGCCTGGTTGTCCACCTGCCAGGCCATCAGGCCGGCTACGGTGTCATTGCTCCAGCCGCGGGTCTTGAAATAGTCCATGACCGCCGGATCCACGCGGTCGGCGAAATCCTTGGTCACCACCGTCATGACCGTATCGACCGGCCAGGCCGTCGGCTTGGGATCGGAGCAATCGAGATTGGTGATGCATCTTTGCCATTCCGCCGGGTCATGCTCGACCGAGGCTTCCAGCAGCACCAACTCATACCTGCCCAGCAGGGCGGTCGGCGCCCAGTAATAGGTAATGAAGCCTTCCTGCCGCTCATAGGCCTTGGCAATCGCGCCGTCCAGCCCGGCGGCCGAGCCCGGCCGCATCAGGTTGAAGCCCTTTTCCTCGGCATCATAGGCCTTGTACAATTGGGCGGTGACGACGGTGGCGCCCCAGCCTTCGGCGCCGTTGAAGATCACACCCCGGCTGGGATCCTCGGGGTCGGGGAACAGTTCGGGATGCGCCAGCGCATCGTCGACCGTCTTGATCTCGGGATGCGCGTCGACGACGTATTTGGGAACCCACCACCCCTGGATGCCGCCATCGGGCAAGGCCGGCGCGCCATAGACGATCTTGCCCTCTTCCAGGCCGCGCGGCACGATTTCGGGCAGCAGGTCGACCCAGGTTTCGGGCGAAACGTCGGGCGAGCCCTTTTCGATCATGGATGTCGTCGAGGGCACCGTGTCGCCGGGAATGGTCTCGACAGAGCAGCCATAGCCGTTTTCGAGGATGAACTTGTCGACATAGGCCAGCAGCTCGGCGCTTTGGACGTTGTGGAGCGCAAGCGATACATTGCCGCAATCCTGCGCATGGGCGGACCATGCGCCGCCAAGGACACCGGCGGCTAGAACCGTGGACGCGAAGAGTCTTTGCACATTCATTCTCCCTGTATGCGGCGTTGATCAGGACAGGATGCCGCGTTGTTTCGTCCTGTTCATGTTCATCGGGGGGGTCGGCACCCGGACATTCCGGCTGCCTTGCGGACAAGCTCGTGAACCGGAGTTACTCGTTACCCAAATTGTCGTATACGATATTTATACTACGATAATCTCTGTCTGGAAACGATTCTGTCAAGGGGATTTGCCGGAAACGGGGCCTGGACCGGCCCTGGGCAGCCCAGCCTGCGGTCCGGGCAATGCTGCGAATGCGAATGGCAGCAAGATGCCCCTGACCGCGCCGCGCCGGCAAGCGCCCGCCCGGCACCGGACAGGCCGGCGAATCGCAGCATGGCAGTTCGCCGTTTCCGGCAGGCGCGCGGACCGGCCCGCGCACCGGATGCCCTACAGATCCTTGACCAGGCGAAGCGCGTCGTAGATCGCGGCATGGGTATTGCGGGCCGCGACCGCGTCGCCGATGCGATAAAGACGGAACTTGCCCTCGGGGTTCTTGCGCAGCTCTTGCGGCGCGCCGGCGACCAGGGCTTCGTAATCGACCTCGCCCAGGTTCGAGGACAGCGGCTTGAGGTCGAAATACAGCTCGTCCAGCGGCCGCGTGCCGTGGTTGACCACGACCTGATCGACGATGCGTTCGCGGGTGACGTCCCCGTAATCGCTGCCCAGTGTCGCACGCAGCTGGTTGCCGTCGCGCGCCACCGACCTGAGCCGCCAGGTGACGGTAAAAGTGGTGTCGCGCTTTTGCAGGTTGCGCATATAGGGCACCAGGTTCATCGCCATGACCTCGGGCGAAAAGCTGCGGTCGGGCGTCACGATCTCGACCGCGGCGCCGGTGGCCGAGATCAGGTCGGCGGCCTGCAGCGCCGCATGGTCGCCCGCATCGTCATAGATCAGCACGTTGCGGCCCGGCTTCACGTCGCCCGACAGGATGTCCCAGGCCGAACAGACCAGCTCGTTGCCCTGTTCCAGCACCTCGACATGCGGCAGGCCGCCGGTGGCGATGATCACCTCGTCGGGCGCGGTGGCCAGGACCTCTTCGGCCTCGGCAAAGGTGTTGAAACGGAAATCCACCCCGCGCTTGTCGCACATCGCCTGCCGCCAGGCGATGATCGAGATCATCTCGCGCCGGCGCTCGTCCAGGGCGGTCAGGCGGATCTGGCCGCCGGGCTGGTCGGCGGCCTCGAACACGGTCACCGCATGGCCGCGCTCGGCGGCGACGCGGGCGGCCTCCATCCCGGCGGGACCGGCGCCGACGATGGTGACGCGCTTGCTGACCTGGGCGGCCGGGATGGTCTGGGGCATCGTCTCTTCGCGCCCGGTGGCGGCATTATGCAGGCAAAAGGCCATGCCGCCCTGATAGATCCGGTCCAGGCAGTAATTGGCGCCGACGCAGGGACGGATGTCGTCCTCGCGCCCCTCGACGACCTTGCGGACCAGATGCGGGTCGGCCATATGCGCGCGCGTCATGCCGACCATGTCCAGCAGCCCCGCGGCGATGGCATGGCGCGCGGTCGGCACGTCGGGGATCTTGGCGGCATGGAAGGTGGGAAAATTCGTGGCCTTCCTGATCTGCCCGGCGAATTCCAGATGCGGGGCATTGCGCATGCCCTGCACCGGGATCACGTCGGTCAGCCCGGCATCGGTGTCGATATGGCCCTTGACCACGTTCAGGAAATCCACCAGCCCGCTGTCCTTGAGCTTGCGCGAAATCTCGATCCCGTCCTCGGCGGTCAGCCCGCCCGGCAGGTCCTCGTCGCCGGTATAGCGCACGCCCAGGATGAAATCCTCGCCACAGCGTTCGCGGATGCCGCGCAGGATGTCGAAGGTAAAGCGCAGCCGGTTGTCCAGGCTGCCGCCATAGGGGCCATCGAGGTCGTTGGTCAGCGGCGACCAGAACTGGTCCATCAGATGGCCATAGGCCTGCAATTCCAGCCCGTCCAGCCCCGCCGCCTTCATCCGCTCGGCCGCATCGACGTAATCGCCGATGATGCGGTCGATGTCCCAATCCTCCATCTTCTTGGGAAAGGACCGATGCGCCGCCTCGCGCTCATGGCTGGGCGAGACCACGGGCAGCCAGTCGGCCTTGTCCCAGCGGGTGCGCCGGCCCAGATGGGTCAGCTGGATCATCACCGCGCAGCCATGGTCGTGGCATTCGTCGGTCAGCTTTTTCATCCAGCCGACCACCTCGTCCTTCCAGGCCAGGATATTGTTGAAGACCGGCGGGCTGTCGCGCGACACCGAGGCCGAGCCCGCGGTCATGGTCAGCGCCACCCCGGCCTTTGCCCGCTCGACATGATAGGCGCGATAGCGGTCCTTGGGCATGCCGTCCTCGGGATAGGCCGGCTCGTGGCTGGTGATCATGATGCGGTTGCGAAGCGTCAGGTGCTTCAGCTGATACGGCTGCAAAAGGGGATCGTTCGACATCGGATCTGCCTGTGAGGGTGGGGAGTCGCATTCAGAATCAGATTAATGTTCATCTGTGTCAATTAAAAAATCATCAATGAACATCTGGAGGCCATAGGAGAACATTTTTCTTGAAGCGAATCGAAGACCCGGCTAGGGCATGGGCATGAAAAATCGTGCAGCAATGGCTGAAACCGGATGGCGCGGATCGCGTGAGGGCTGGCTTGAAGCCGGCTACCAGGCGCTGATCGACGGCGGCATCGACGCGGTAAAGATCCTGCCGCTGGCCCGGCAGTTGAACCTGTCTCGCACCAGCTTCTACTGGTTTTTCGAGGATCGCGAGGCATTGCTGAACGCGCTGATCGACGGGTGGGAGGAACGCACCACCACCCCGCTGGTCAATGCGACGCTGGAATATGCCGAATCCCAGGCCGAGGCGATGCTGAACGTGCTGGCCTGCTTTCTGTCGGGCCTGTTCGACAGCAAGCTGGAATTCGCGGTGCGCAGCTGGGCGCTGCAGGATGCCAAGGTGGGCCAACGCGTTGCCGCCGCCGACGAAAGGCGGCTGGCGGCGCTGTGCGGGATGCTGACCCGCTGGGGGCACCAGGAACAAGAGGCCGATGTCCGCGCCCGCACCATCTATCTGACGCAGATCGGCTATATCTCCATGCGCGCGCAAGAAGAGTTGGAAACGCGGCTCGCGCGCATTCCCGCCTATGTCAAGATCTATACCGGACAAGACGCCGAGCAGCGCGAGATCGCGCGCTTCGCGGCCCGGGTCAAGGGCTCTGCCAATCCGCCGTCATAAGAGCGGTTCGTTACCGATGCGAAGCGAGCACCCTCCTTCCAGCCACCCGGACAGCGCGACGGTCCGGGCAGCAAGTTGACATGTCGCGACAGGGAACAAGACCATGAGACAAATCCTTTCCCCCGGCGCCGCCCTTGCCCCGCGCCTTGCGGCAGCGGCCGGAACCGCCGCCGGATTTCCGTCGAAACGCAGCCGGCGCGACAGCGCCGCCATTGCCCCGATTCTCGACGCCCCGACTGCCCGGAAAACCGGCAATCGGCCCATCGGAGAGGGCATGGCGCAGGAATTCCCGCGCCATGCCGGGGCGACATGGACAGAATGGGTCAACCCCGACGCGGCCGAAAGCTTCGCGATCTAGGTCCAAGACAGCGTGCGGCGGCCAAGCCGCGCCTCCCTTCACCATCAACAGGCGGACGACAATCCCATGACATGGTTGACTTCATTCCCCCAATTGAAAAGCGCCTGGCTGCGTGATCTCCAGCGCGTCATCGACGACAGTTTCCGGACCTTTACCCGCAGCTATGGCGACCTGATCGAGGGGTTCTTTGCGCCCCTGCAAACCCTGCTGATCTGGTTCGAGCGATTGCTGCTCGGCACGCCCTGGCCGATCATCCTGCTGGTCGTGGCGGGGCTGGCCTGGGGCGCAAGCCGCAGCCTGCGGGTCGTCATCGGCTCTGTGCTGACGCTGGTGCTGATCGGGCTGTTCGGCATGTGGGACGACACGATGAAGACGATCTCGATGGTGCTGGCCGCCACGGTGCTGTCCATCGCCATCGGCCTGCCGCTCGGCATCCTGATGGCGCGTTCGCAGCGGGTCCAAAGGACGCTTAACCCGATCCTGGACATCATGCAGACCATGCCCAGCTTCGTCTACCTGATCCCGGTGGTCATGCTGCTGGGCATCGGCCGGGTGCCGGGGCTGATCGCGGTGGTGATCTATGCCCTGCCGCCGATGATCCGCCTGACCAACCTGGGCATCCGCCAGGTCGACCGCGAGGTGCTGGAGGCCACCGACGCCTTCGGCTCGTCGGCCTGGCAAAAGCTGACCAAGGCGCAGCTGCCGCTGGCCCTGCCCACGATCATGGCCGGGATAAACCAGACCATCATGATGGCGCTGGCCATGGTGGTGATCGCCGCGATGATCGGGGTGCAGGGGCTGGGCCAGCCGGTGCTGCGCGCCATCAACAACCAGTATTTCACCCTGGGCCTGTTCAACGGCTTTGCCATCGTCGGCATCGCCATCCTGTTCGACCGTATCAGCCAGGCCTGGGGCAAGCGCCTGCAAAAACACCAGGAGGCCAGCCATGGCTGATCCCATCGGCATCGAGATCCGCAATCTCTACAAGATCTTCGGCTCCGACCCGGAAGCCCATATCGAGGCGGTGCGGGCCGGGATGACCAAGGCCGAGCTGCAACGCGAACACCATCACGTGCTGGGCCTGCGCGATATCAACATCTCGATCGCGCCGGGCAGCATCCAGGTCATCATGGGCCTGTCCGGCTCGGGCAAATCGACGCTGATCCGCCATATCAACCGGCTGATCGACCCCACGGCGGGCGAAATCATCATCGAGGGCCGGAATGTCGTGGACATGCCGCCCGAGACCCTGCGCGAATTCCGCCGCCACAAGACCGCGATGGTGTTCCAGAAATTCGGCCTGCTGCCGCATCGCACCGTGCTGGACAACGCCGCCTACGGGCTGGAGGTGCAGGGCCTGTCGCAGGCCGAGCGTTACCGCACCGCCATGCGCTGGATCGAACGCGTCGGGCTCAAGGGATTCGAGAAAAGCTATCCCAGCCAGCTTTCGGGCGGCATGCAGCAGCGCGTGGGCCTGGCCCGCGCCCTGGCCAATGACGCGCCGATCCTGCTGATGGACGAAGCCTATTCGGCGCTGGACCCGCTGATCCGCTATGACATGCAGACGGTGCTGCTGGATCTCCAGCAAGAGGTCCGAAAGACCATCGTCTTCATCACCCACGATCTCGACGAGGCGCTGCGCATCGGCGACCGCATCGCGCTGTTGCGCGACGGCAGCGTGATCCAGCAGGGCACGGCGCAGGATATCGTGATGCGCCCCGCCGACGACTATGTGGCGAACTTCGTCCAGCATGTCGATCGCGGCAAGGTGCTGAAGGTCGGCGCGGTCATGGTCCAGCCCCAGGGCGCCGAGCCGCTGCCGGATGCCAGCATCGCCGCCGAGGCCAGCATCGCCGACGCGCTGCGCCAGATGGCCGCCGGGCAATTGCAGGCCCTGCGCGTCCATGACCCCAAGGGGCAGCCGGTCGGGGTCATCCCGTTCCGCAACGCGATCGACGCCTATACCGGCAGCATGGAAGCGAATCCATGAAGCCTGGCATCATCGGTGCCACCGGCTGGCTGGGATCGGCGCTTGGCAAGCGGCTCCTGTCGCGCGGAATCGTCCGGCCCGACGAGCTGGTGCTTTTGAACCGCAGCGGGCCGCGGGCCGATTATCACGGCCATGCCGGGGTGATCTGGGCACGGGACCTGGCGGAGCTGGTGGCGCAAAGCGAGGTGATCGTGGTCTCGGTCCGCCCCGAGGACTGGCCGGGGCTGGGGCTCGATGCCAGGGGGCGGCTGGTTCTGTCCTTCATGGCCGGGGTGAATGCCCGCGAACTGGCCCGCTGCGGCGGGCGGATCGTGCGGGCCATGCCCAATGCCGCCGCCGGGATCGGCGCCTCCTATTCGCCCTTCTGGGCCGCAGAAGGGGTGACGAATGCCGACCGTGACACGGTGCGGCACCTGCTTTCGGCCATCGGCACCACGGACGAACTGGCCAGCGAGGCCGAAATCGACCTGATGACCGCCCTGCCCGGCTCGGGCGCCGCCTATCCGGCGCTGATGGCAATGGCCATGGCCGATTTCATGCGAAAGCGCGGCATTTCCGACGCCGTGGCCTGGCGCGCGGCCGAGGCGGCGGTGGTCGGCGGCGCCCGGCTGCTGGAGGGGCGGATCGCCGATGCCCCGGCGCTGGTCGCCGCCTATCGCGGCTATCGCGGCACCACGGCCGCCGGGCTGGAGGCGGCCGAGGCGGCAGGGTTCTGCCGCGCCATCGAGGCGGCGCTGGACGCGGCCGCCGACAAGGCAAGGCACATGGCATCTGATACAGGAGAACCGGCATGACCCGCCCCCCGCTCGCCAGTCTGGACCAGACGGATTACGACGTGATCGTCATTGGCGCCGGCGCGGTCGGCTGCGCCAGCGCCCGGCAGCTGGCCGGGCGCGGCTTTCGCACCCTGCTGGTCGATCGCGGCGATATCGGCGCCGGCACCTCGTCGCGTTCCAGCCGCATGCTCTATTCCGGGCTCGGCTATCTGGCCGTGCGCTATCCGCTGTGGCAGATGGCCTTGCGCCCCGCCGACATGCTGCAACGGCTGCTTTATACCCGCGAGGTGATGCGCTGCCGGGCCGAGCTGGTCCGCGACATGCCGGGCCATCTGACGAAGCATCGCTTCCATTACCCGTTCCGCAAGGGCGACCGCTATCCGCCCTGGCTGGTCGATCTGGGCTTTCGCCTGGTCGAGGCGCTGGACGGCTGGCAGGTGCCGCTGGCCTATCGCCGGCTTTCCCCGGACCGGGCCGCCGGCGAAAGCGCCATGGCGGCGGCGCTTGGCGGCCCGCTGCGCGGCGTGGGCGTGTTCGAGGAATATATGTATGCCTGGCCCGAACGCATCTGCGTCGATACCGCGCTGGATGCCCAGCGGCGCGGCGCCACCATCCGCACCTATGCCGAGGCGACGGCCATCGCGCGCGACGGCGAAGGCTGGCTGGTCACGCTGGACGAGCGCGCGCCCGAGGCGCAGGGCCGCGCCCGGCTCAGCGCCCGCCTGGTGGTGAACGCCGCCGGCCCATGGATCGACCGGGTGCCCGGCGGCGGCGGCGGACAATCCGGCAGGCGCCGGGTGATCGGGGTCAAGGGCGTCAATGTCATGGTCCGCCTGCCCCAGGCGTTCCGCGGCCAGGGGCTGGAGGCGTTTTCCAGCAAGGGCGAACCCTATTACGTCTTTCCCTGGCGCGATTTCCATTTCATCGGCCCGACCGAGACCGAGGTCACCGCCGACCCCGACGATATCCGCGTCGAGGAGGCCGAGATCGACTATATCCTGGCCGAGGCCAACCACCTGTTTCCCGACCTGCACCTGACGCGCGCCGATGTGCTGCATTGCTGGTGCGGGGTGCGGCCGACCTCGACCCGCGACGGCCGCAGGACCAGCCTGCCGGTCGAGGTGGCCGAGGACCCGGCCCGGCCCGGCCTGCTGGCCGTCACCGGCTCGACCATCATGCTGCATCGCCATGCGGCGCGAAAGCTTGCCCGCCGCGTCGAAAGCCGTCTGGGAAAGCGCGGCCCGGCACCCGCCGGCGCCATTCCCGCCCCCGATACCGGCGCCGGGGGCATCGGCCGGATCCTGTCGCAAGAACATGTGGTGCGGCTTGCCGACCTGATCCGCCGCCGCCTGCCGGACGGGCTGGAACCCGACCTGGGCCGCGGCCGGGCCGCAGAGCTGTCGCGCATCGCCGCCGCCGGCCTCGGCTGGTCCGAGGCACGCCGGCAGGCCGAATTGCAGCATTTCGAGGCGGACACGGCGCGGGTCTATCGCCAGCCGTAAGGCCGCGATCGTCCCCGCAAAACCCGCCGGCGGGTTTCGAGACCGGGGCGCCGCCCCGGCCGGCCATCATCCGGGACGGCCATCGGGAACTTGCGGGACCCGGCAAGGCCGCCCGCCGCTCCGGACCGGCAAAAGCCGGGGCGGCATCCGGGGCGCAGCCCCGGCGGCAACGGAAAAGCGGCGCGCCGGCGGCACATGCCTTTTCCGGCGCGGCCTCTCAGCCCGCCATCTCCCGGGCGATCCAGGCGGCGATCATCAGGTCCAGATGCGCGCCGCCGCCGTTCTTGAAGACGGTGATCTCATCCGCGGACTGCCGCCGGCGGGCGCCGGGGCGCAGCAGGTCGTAGAAATCGCCCAGCACGCTTTGCGCCGTGATCGCGCCCGAGGCGATGGGCAGCATCAGCTCGCCGATATGGCCCAGGGTGGTTTCCCGGCTGTCCACGAACAGCGCGGCCCGGGCCATCAGCGCGTCGTCGGCCTCGCGCATGTCGGCCTTGAAGGCGCCGATCAGGTCGATATGGGTGCCTGGCCGGACCCAGTCGCCCAGGATCACCGGCTGCCGCGCCATGGTGGCCGAAGAGACGATATCGGCCTGGCCGACCGCCTCTTGCAGATCGGGCACCGCCGCCAGCTCGGCACCGATGCCGGCAAGCCCCGCGACCAGGTCCCGCGCCTGCTCCGGCCGCCGCGACCAGACCGAGACCCGCTCGATCCCCGGCAGCACCGCCGTATAGGCCCGCACCAGGCTGGCCGCGACCGTGCCCGCGCCGACGATCAGCAGATGCCGGCTGTCGGGCCGCGCCAGCAGGCTGGCGCCCAGCACGGAATCGGCGGCGGTCTTGAACTCGGTGACCAGGGGGCTGTCCACGATGGCCTGCAACGCGCCGGTTTCGCCGTCAAAGACCAGCATCCCGCCCTGGACCGTCGGCAGGCCCCGCGCGGCATTGCCGTCGAAGACGGTAAAGGTCTTGGCGCCATAGCCCAGCCCCGGGATCCAGGCCGAGCGGCTCATCATCGTCCCGGTGGGCGGGCCCAGGAACACATCCCTGATCTCGGCCCTGAGCAGGGCGTGGCCCTGGCGCAGCGCCTCGACGGCGCCGGGCCAGGTCAGCCGGCCTGTCGCCGCCTCATGGGACAGGAATTGCGGGGCAGAGCCTTTGCTCGTCATGAAATTGCGATGCCTCCTTGCAGATCGACCGGCCAGGTATCCGACAGGCGGTAACCGCCCTGGAACGGATCCCCCGGATCGACCATCAACTGTTTGGTGCCGACAATCCAGGCCCGGCCCGAAATGACCGGGCTGATCGCAGGGGTGCCGTTCACATCAAGTTCGTCGGCAATCGCGCAATGGAATTCGGTGTCGATGATCGAACGGCCGACAAAGCGGTCCCCGACCTTCATCTGTCCGCGCGCATGCAGCACCGCCATCCGCGCCGAACAGCCCGTCCCGGTCGGCGAGCGGTCGATCTTGCCGGGGCGGATCGCGACGGCATTCCTGCCGTAAAGCACGCCCTCGTGCCGGGTGACCGGGTCCGTGAACTGGCAAAAGGATATGTGGCTCCAGTCGTTCGCCGGATGCCGGAAGCCAAGCTGTTCATTGGCGGCGCGCGTGATCCGCACCCCGACCTGCGCCAGCTCGCGCGCCTGGTCGGGGGCAATGCGCATCCCGATCGACGCCGCATCGACCAGCACGAAACTGTCGCCGCCATAGGCGGTATCCACCGTGATCGTGCCCAGCCCCTCGACCTCGATGCGCGCGTCCAGCCGGTCGGCGAAAGAGGGCAGGTTGCGCACCCGGATGCGTTCGGCCTTGCCGTCCCGGCATTCGGCCTCGACCTCGATCAGCCCGCCGGGCGGCTCCAGAACCATCCGCGTCACCGGCTCCTGCATCGGCACGATGCCGGTATCCAGCAGCACCGTCGCCACGCAGATCGCGTTCGAGCCCGACATGGGCGGCGTGTCGGCCGGCTCCATGACGATCCAGCCCATGCGGGCGCGCGGGTCCTTGGGCGGCACCAGCAGGTTGACATGGCGGAACACGCCGCCGCGCGGCTCGTTCAGCACGAAATCCCGCAGGGTCCCGTCCGCGGCGATCCAGCGCGCCTGGTCCCAGACCGTCTCGCCGGGCGGCGGGGCGACGCCGCCGACGATGACATCGCCGACCTCGCCTTCGGCATGGCAGGACACGACATGCACGACCTTGGAGCTGCGCATTTTCCCTCGCTCGGCTGGCTGATCGGTTGGGGCTGGAATTATATTTCGTATACGATATTATAACTATCTGCTAACCCAACCCTTCCGGGCCTGTCAACCGCCATCTGCAGGGCGCCGGCGGGCGATGTGCGGTCCCTTGCGGCCATATACCGGCTACCATATCCTGCGGCGCATCTGCGGCAAGGGTGCCGGCGTGGGGAGAGCGGGATGCCATTCAGGGAAACAGAGGTCCCCAATCTTGGGAAAGCGCCCACCGCCTCGGACATCATCCTGAAATTCATCCGCGATTCCATCGCCGACGGCTCGCTGGACGAGGGCGAGCCGATCCGCCAGGACGATGTCGCGCGGATGTTCAACGTCAGCAAGATCCCGGTCCGCGAGGCGCTGAAGCGGCTGGAGGCCGAGGGGCTGGTCGAGTTCCAGCGCAACAAGGGCGCCATCGTCACCTCGGTTTCCGAACCCGAGATCGCGCAGATATTCGAGACCCGCGCCATTCTGGAATCGAATGCGATCCGGCTTTCGGTGCCGCATATGACGGCGCAGACCTTTGCCGAGGCCGAGGCGTTTTGCGACGCCTTTGCCGGCGAAACGGACGTGGCGCAATGGTCGGCGCTGAACTGGCAATTCCACAGCCGGTTGTATCTGGACGCGCAGCGGCCGTTCCTTGTCGGCACGATCCGTTCGGTGAACGACCGGCTCGAACGCTATCTGCGCATCCAGCTGACCCTTTCGCACGGGCAGGACACGGCCGACCGCGAGCATCGCGAGATCCTGGCCGCCTGCCGGGCCGGCAATGCCGAAAAGGCGGGCGACCTGCTCTATGCCCATATCATGGGCGCCTGTTCCTCGCTGCTGCACCACCTGCCCGCCAAGGCCACCGGCTGAGCCCGCCGCCCCGGAGCCGCGGGATGGCGCCCCGTTCGTGAACCGACCGGGATTGCGGCATCTTGCATATGCGGATGCGGCCGGCCCCATCGCCGGACATCTCCGGGAACCAGGCCGGAAAAGGGCCCCCGCCCCCGCCGCCGCGACGGGCGGCGGGGGCGGGGGTCGGGCCTATTCCGCCGGCAGGCTGCGCATCACCTCGCGCAGGCCCAGGCTCATATGCAGGCCCACATGTTCCAGCATCGCATCCAGATCCTCGCCCTGGGCCAGGACGGCATAATCCTCATTCGCCTTCGAGAAGACGCCGGCGGGCCCGAACCGCTGGCGATGAACCGAAAGGTAAAGCTTCAGCAACGGCTTGATATTGGTCCAGCATGCCTGCAACAGCGAATGGTCGCTGCATTCGAAAACCCAGCTGTGGAAAGCGATCTCGCAGTCGATGACATCCGCATCCGCACCCTCGGCCCGCGCATGGTTCAGCGCCGCCAGCCGGGCGCAAAGCTCGGCCAGCCGGCCGGGATCGCGGCGCGCCCAGCATTCGCGGAATGCGAATTGTTCAAGATTGGTGCGCAGCGAATAAAGCTCCTGGACCTCCTTGACGCTGATGTCGCGGACGCGGATGGCCTTGTAGGGTTCCTTGACCAGCAGCCCCTCTTCGGTCAGTTTCAGCAGCGCCTCGCGCAGCGGGCCGCGGCTGACGCCAAGCCTTTCGGCAAGGTCGATCTCGGTCAGCCTGCTGCCGGGCGCGAAGCCGCCACCCAGGACATGGCTTCTGAGTTGATCCGCGACTTGCGCGCTGCGCGTCTTTCCGTCGATGGGTTGCAGGTTCATGCTGTCTCGTCGTGATCGGACCTGCCCCGGAACGGGGCGCGGGTCGCGCGGCAGACATGGGGTTCGCCGCGTTGTTTCCTTTATTGCCGGTCAAGCAGCTCGCGCTGGACAGGCGGGGCGTCCTTGGGGTCGATGCCGATTTGGGTCAGCGTTTCCTCATACCATTTCTGGGTGTTGCCAGAGGTATAATAACCGTAAAGCGCCTCATCCACCCAGTTCAGGAAGGCCGGGTCGCTTTCGCGGCGAATAGCCGCGCTGGTGGGCGAGTTGTGGACCGGCTTGGGCAGCACGATCTGGCCGCGGCGCAGCTTCTGCTGGGCGGCCAGCAGGGGCGGGAAATATAGCGACAGGCTGTCGACCCGACCCGATTGCATCGCCGCGATGGCTGCGGCGCTGTCGGGGAAACGCTGGATGTTCGCCTGCGGCACCTGGGCGGTCAGGAATTCGTCCATCGAGGTCGATTGCGGCACCGCGATCGAAAAATCCTCGCGGTTCACATCGGCCCAGTTCTCGACCTGCACGCCGTCCCTGGTCAACAGGGCAAGCGAGATATACAGCACCGGATGGGCGGGGAAATCGACGACCTTCTTGCGCTCGGGCGTGGCGTCCATGATGAACTGAATGTCGATCTTGTCGGCTTGCAGCGCGGCGATGGCGGTGCCCCAGGTCACTTCGACCAGCTCGGGCGAAACGCCCAGGTCCGCGGCCAGCTGGTTGCCCATCAGCACGCCCAGGCCGGACCATTCGCCGCTGCGGGGGTCCTTGATGAACCATGGCGGCGCCTGGGTGACGCCGATGCGCAGCGTGCCGCGCTCTTTCGCGGCGGCCAGGCTGTCGGCCGGCTGGGCGGCGGCCGGGCCGGTCGGGGCGAGCGACAGCACAAGGGCGGTCAGGATCGCCAGGCAGAAGCTTGTCATTCTTTTCACGAGTTTTCCTTTCCTGTTGGTATCTTGCCCGGGTCAGCCCGGCAGCTTGAAAAGCGAATGCCCTTCAAGGAACTCGCGCACGCGCTGCGCCTTGGGCGCGCCCAGGACTTCCTGCGGGGTGCCTTCCTCCAGGATCTGGCCCTGGTGCAGGAAGGTGACCCGATTGGCGACGTGATAGGCAAAGCCCAGCTCATGGGTGACGCAGATCATGGTCATCCCTTCCTCGGCCAGCTGCCGCATGGTCTTGAGCACCTCGCCCACCAGTTCGGGGTCGAGGGCAGAGGTCACCTCGTCGAAAAGCATCACCTCGGGGTCCATGGCCAGGGCGCGGGCGATGGCGACGCGCTGTTTCTGACCGCCCGACAGGCGGGCGGGAAATTCCCGGGCCTTTTCGTCCAGGCCGACGCGGGCCAGCTGCTTCATCGCCTTGGCCTCGGCCTCTTCGCGCGACCGGCGCAGGACGGTGACCTGCCCCTCCATGACGTTTTGCAGCACGGTCATGTGCGGGAACAGGTTGAAATGCTGAAAGACCATGCCGATGCGGGTGCGCAGCTTGCACAGCTCGGCGCCGCGATAGACCGTCCTGCCGTTGCGCTGCTGCCCGACGGCCTTGCCATGCAGGCGGATGATCCCGCTGGACGGCTCTTCCATGAAGTTGATGCAGCGCAGGAGCGTGCTTTTCCCCGAGCCGCTGGATCCCAGAAGCACGACGGTCTCGCCCTCTGTCACGTCGAGGTCGATGCCGCGCAGCACCTCCAGCGAACCGAAATTCTTGTGCAGGTCCTGGACTTGGACGATGGGTTGCATGTCTTTCCTCAGTCACTTTTGCCGAAGCGCCGTTCGAGCACATAGGTCGCCTGCACGATGGGAAACAGCACGACGAAGAAGATGATGGCGACGGTGGTGTAGGATTCGATGGGATTGTATTCCATCGAGGCGATCAGCTTGGCCTGGTTCAGCACCTCGGGATAGGACACGATCGAGGCCAGGGTGGACATCTTGAAGACCTCGATGCCGCGATTGGTCAGCGGCGCCAGCATCCGCTTGATCGCCTGCGGCAGGATGATGCGCCGCATCGTCTGGGCATGGTTCATGCCGATGGCCTTGGCCGCCTCCCATTGGCCGCGTTCCATCGACTGGATGCCGCCGCGAAAGATTTCGGACGAAAAGGCGATGGTGTTCAGCGTAATCCCCATGGCCGAGGCCAGGAACGGGCTGATGTCGAAAGGCACCAGCACCGGCAGCGCGAAATAGAACCAGATGATCTGGACCAGCACCGGCGTATTGCGGAACAGCTCGACAAAGGCGGTGGCCGGATAGCGCAGCACCGGCGATCCGGCATGGCGCAGCATCCCCATGACCAGGCCCCCGCCCAGACCCAGCGTCACCGTGACCGCAAAAAGCCTGAGCGTGGCCAGGCCGCCGCCCAGCAGCACGTCCCAATAGGACAGGACCGTGGCGAAATCCCATTGATATCCCATGGCTGGACCTCCTTACCGGGCCATCGTGTCGCTGCCGCGGGCCAGGCGCCGCTCGACCGCGCCGGCGCCCTGCGAAAACAGCAAGATGACGGTGAAATAGATCAGCGCGACGGCGGAATAGACCTCCAGCGGGCGAAAGGTGCGCTGCGCCAGGTCGTTGGCGCGGAACATCAGGTCGGCAAAGGACACGGTCGATACCAGCGTCGTCGTCTTGAGCAACTCGATCGAGCGTTCCGCGAAGGCCGGGATCATGCGCGCGACCGCCTGCGGCAGGATGATGCGCCGCAATGTCTGGCCGCGGGTCATGCCGATGGCCTTCGACGCCTCCCATTGCCCCTTGTCGATCGAATTGATTCCACCCCTGAACACCTCGGCGAAAAAAGCCGAGGACTGGATCGAAAAGGTCACCACCGAGGCGATGAAGGGCGTCATCTCGACATTGATCAGGATGGGCAGGGCAAAGAAGAACCAGAACAGCTGCACCAGCGGCGGCGTGGTCCGAAAGAATTCGATGACAAAGGCGCAGACCACCCGCAGCGGCCGGATGCCGCCAAGCCGCCCCAGCGCCAGCAGCAGGCCGATCGGCACGCCGAACAGCAGCGCCATCCCCGTCACCTTCAGGGTGTTGAGCAAGCCCGGCAGCAGAAATCCCAGATCAGCGATCAACCGGAGCAACCCCGGATCGGACATCATGTCCTCCCACGTTCTTTTTGTTGCCATTGGTGATAATGGCTTGTCTTGCTGATTGTCAACAATCTATAACCGTTCCGCGGAATAACTTTCGGAGCAATATCCATGTCTCGTCCCAACATCGTCTATATCATGGCCGACCAGCTGTCGGCCAAGGCGCTGCCCTTTTACGGCAACCCGACGGTGAAGGCCCCGATGCTGTCGCGGCTGGCCCAAGAGGGTGTGGTCTTCGAGAATGCCTATTGCAATTCGCCGCTCTGCGGGCCGTCCCGGCAATCCATGATGACGGGACAGCTGCCCTCGAAGGTGGGCGCATTCGACAATGCCAGCGAATTTCCCGCCTCGCTGCCCAGTTTCGCACATTACCTGCGCCTTGCCGACTATCGCACCTGCCTGTCGGGCAAGATGCATTTCGTCGGCCCCGACCAGCTGCACGGTTTCGAGGAACGGCTGACCACCGACGTCTATCCGTCGGATTTCGGCTGGACGGCGGATTGGCAGGACCGCGACAACAAGGTGCGGTTCCAGGACATGCAGAACGTCATCGAGACCGGCCCCTGCCTGCGGTCGATGCAGATCGACTATGACGACGAAACCGGCAACCAGGCCGAACGCTGGCTTTACGACCGCGCCCGCGACCAGGTGAAACAGCCCTTCATGCTGACGGTTTCCTTTACCTCGCCGCATGATCCCTATGTCGCCCGGCCCGAATTCTGGGACCTCTACGACGACGACGAAATCGACCTGCCCGAGGTCCCGGCCGACCGCATCGGCGAACCCGACGCCCATAGCGCGCGCCTGCAGGCGCATTATTCGATCCGCGAAGCGCAGATGGACGAACGGATCCTGCGCAGGCTGCGCCATGGCTATTACGCCTCGATCGAATATATCGATTCCAAGGTCCGGTCGCTTGTCCGCATCCTTGAGGAAACCGGGATGTCCAAGGACACGATCGTCGTCTTTGCCTCGGATCACGGCGACATGATGGGTGAACGGGGCATGTTCTACAAGAAATGCTTCTTTGAATGGTCGGCGCGGGTGCCGCTGATCGTCTGGGCGCCCGACCGCTACCGGCCCGGACGGGTGGCCGAGCCGGTGTCGCTGCTGGACATCCTGCCCACCTTTGCGGATCTGGGGGGGGCGCTGGGACGGGTGATCGCGACCGACGGTGCCTCGCTCGTGCCGCTGCTGGAGGGACGCAAGCTCGCCCCCCGGCTGGTCGCCGCCGAATACCTGGCCGAGGGCGTGCAGGAGCCGACATTCATGTTGCGCGACCACCGCTTCAAGCTGTTTTACAGCGAAATCGACCCGCCGCTGCTGTTCGACATGCAGCAGGACCCGCGCGAATTGCACAACCTGGCCGACAGCCCCGAACATGCCGGGGTGCTGGACAGGCTGACGGCCGCCGCCCGCAAGCTGTGGAACCAGTCCGAGATCCGCGACCGCATCATCCGCGACCAGACGCGGCGCCTGCTGATCGCCGCGGCCCATCGCAAGGGCGCGGCCCCGCGATGGGACTGGCAGCCGCATGTCGATGCCAGCCGCCAATATGTGCGCGCCGGGAAATGGACCGTCGAGGTCGAGGCCAAGGCCCATCTGGACCTGCCGGGCAAGCCCATCGCGCCCTATCGCCGGCATTGACCCCAGGCCCTGCCCGATGGCGCCCCGGCCCATGACCCTTGCCCGACCACGCAGGACCGGGGATGCCGGCCGGCGCTGCATGCCATGCGTGGGCCCGGGCGCGGGGGCTGACGGGCCGCCGCATCGCCCCTGCCCGTCCCCGCGCATCAAGGTCCGAAGATGCAGGACATGCCCCGCCGCGCCCTTGGCCCCGCCGCCATCTGCGCGCCGACGGCCATGACCTGTCCCGCGCCGGGGCTGGCGGGCAAAGCCATGCCGTCGCCGCCGATGACCGGCGGCGCCGTTGCGCGATGGTCCGTGTCGGTGAACTCCGTCCCGACAAGGCCGCGGCGGCGCCGAAAGGCCAGCTTCAGGATTTCTTCCGCCAGAGAACCGGGCTATTGCTGCCGGGAATGAATGCCAGGCAGCCAGCCCGGGCCGACGCCCCGGCCGCGGTCGGCGACCGGACCGGGGCGCGCCGCGCGGTCGGAATGCCGGCCACGGCCCGGCCCTGCGTCGCGATGGCGAGGAACTGGACAAGAGGCGCCGGGAATGCGCCGGCGCAAGCGAATGAGGTGCAAGGAAAGAGACCATGACAGAGCATCGCAAGACATCCTGTTGCGGTCCCGCCGGCGCCGCCCTGCCCGGCCGCGACGCGCAATTCCTGCGCCATGCGCAGCAGGTGCCGCGGGCGGCGCCGGAGGTGACGGCCGAGCTGGTCGCGCGGCTCAAGCCCATCCCCGGCGGCATTTTCGAGATGGGGACGCGCAAGTCCACCTTTCACGGCGACCTGGACAGCCCGCGCCGCAAGGTCAAGGTCTCGCCCTTCAGGATGGCGCCTTGCGCGGTCACCAATGCCGAATATGCGCGCTTCGCCCGCGAGACCGGCTATCGCAGCGTCGCCGAGCAGGAGGGCTGGAGCTTTGTCTTTCACCTGCTCCTGCCCGATGCCGCGGCCTTTCCCGCCTCGCCGCCGGGATTGCCCTGGTGGCGCCAGGTCCAGGGCGCCTGCTGGGCCGCGCCCGAAGGCCCCGGATCGGACATCCGGGGCCGCGAGAACCATCCGGTCGTCCATATGGCCTGGTATGATGCGCTGGCCTATTGCAACTGGTCCGGCCTGCGCCTGCCGCACGAGGCGGAATGGGAAAGGGCGGCGCGGGGCGGGCTGGTGCGGCGCAAGTTTCCCTGGGGCGACGAATTCATGCCCGGCGGCGCCCATGCCATGAACACCTTTCAGGGCGATTTCCCGCGGCAGAACACGGCCGAGGACGGCTGGATCTCGACCGCGCCCGTCGATGCGTTTCGCCCGAACGGCTATGGCATGTATAATATGACCGGCAATGTCTGGGAATGGGTCGCGGATTATTTCGGCAGCCGGCCGAACCCGGCCGGCCTGCCGCCGCTGGACCCCCAAGGGCCGCAGACGGGCCACGCCCGCGTCCAGCGCGGCGGCTCATATCTGTGCCATGT
>Ga0164243_10002565_pt1 | contig 29933 bp, 27 predicted proteins | sample OricompcompostOP_FD_108781 | JGI IMG/M metagenome (GOLD analysis project Ga0164243, IMG submission 108781) | Organic Plus compost microbial communities from Emeryville, California, USA - Original compost - Organic plus compost (OP) | ecosystem: Engineered > Solid waste > Mixed feedstock >... | reverse complement strand
TGATCCCGGAATAGTTGCGGCCGGTGAGCGCGTTGCGCGGCAGGCCGGGCGCGAGGCCCGCGCTGTCGGGCTGGACCCAAGGCTGGACCCAAGGGAAGCGCCCCGCCTCCAGCTCGGCGATAATCCGGCGGGTGACCTCGTCATAGAGGCCGGCGCGGCTTTCGGGCTGCGCTGGGGCCTGCCGTGGAGCTTGCCGCGCGGCTCCGGCCTTGAGCGTGCGCCGGGCGCGGCGGGTGGGGGTTGCTGGCATGGTCCTCGCCTCCTTTCCCGCCCCAAAACCCACATGGCCTCCCCGGAAAGCGGGGGTGGGCGGCGAAGGCGACCGGCAAGGCGCGGGCCCGAGCGGCGGCGGCACCCGAAGGGCCGCAATGCAAATGAAGGAGCCGGCCGCACGGCCGGCTTGCCGCCGCCGCGTCCGCGCCTAGGAGGGAGCGCCGCCCACTCCCGCGCATCCGGGAGAGGCTGCCAGCAGCGCCGCCGCGCGTCGGCGCGGCGACCGCTTCACGCGCCAGCGATCGTCACCGCCAGGCCGAGACCCGCCTCGCGGGGCTCGGCGGCGAGGGGCGTGGCCCCGAGCCGTAGAGCGCGGTCGCGCCTCGCGCGAGGCGCAAATACTGATGCGGCTGGTCCTGACGGGAATGCGTCGTCAGCCGGCCGTGCCGTGCTGCCGAACAGAGGGGCGGACTCGCATACGCCGGGGTTGATGCAGCGCCAGTTGCGCGCCCGATCAAAGGGATTTCACGAACTGTACTGACCCAACCCGTCGCCCGCCTGTACTCGGGCGAGACTGAAACATGGTGTCGGTGATGTCGTTCCCAGAGTGCTCCCGCATCGGGCTCGCGTGGAGACTGGGCGCGGGCCGCAACCCGCTGTCAGGTGCATTATGTCCGGCAGTATTGCCGTCGGATCGGTGCCGGCGTTGAGCTTGGCCCCAAAGGAACGGGCCGGCTTGGGGCGACCGGCCCGTTCCAGGCACCGCGAGTGCGCGGTCAGCGCAGGCTGGGAGGGGGGTAGGTCGCCTGCTGGCCGCCGTATCCGAATACCGTCGCGACCTCATGCATGCGATACTACGTATGTCGCAGATGGCCCATTCCAACGGATAGGTAGTGGGCAATTTTCGTCAGAGCTATTCGTCCTCGCCACACTGCGGGTTCTTGTGTCCGGGGTGCGTCTTGGAATTGGTCCGATGGTTGCGCTGACGAGCGGCTCGCAAAACACCCAGGAAGAACACCGGGCCGCAACGCCGCTGGAACTCATGTTCGACCTCGCGAGCGTCATCGCGGTCTCAGCCGCGGCTTCCGGTCTTCATCACGGGATATCGGCAGGACACGCAGGCCCCGCGATCCTGCAATACGCTGCCGCCTTCTTCATGGTCTGGTGGAGCTGGATGAACTATACTTGGTTCTCATCCGCCTATGACGATGGCTCATGGTGGTTCCGCGTCCTCTCCATGGTGGCGATCGTCGGTGTCCTGACTGTCGCGGCCGGAATAGCCACCACCTATCAGGCCCGGCCACTTCTGCTCGCGCTTTCGGGGTTCGTCATACTGCGCGTGGCGATGGCGGCGCTCTGGCTCGGGGCCGCGATCGGCGATCCTCCCCGCCGCAGGACGGCCATCGGCTACGCGTCCGGCATAATAGCGATGCAGGCGTTCTGGGCCTGGATGATCCTTACGGTTCCCCCCACCGATCCGCGTTACATGGGACTGTTTCTGCTGGGCGCGATCGGAGAAATGTCGGTGCCGGCGATTTGCGAGGCGGCTTGGGGAAAAACGCGATGGCATCGCGGGCATATCGCCGAACGCTATGGTCTGCTGAACCTGATCGTCCTCGGCGAGTGCTTCCTCTCCGTGACCTCGATCCTTGTCGTCAAGGGAGATGGCGGGCTCGCAGGCGCTGGACAGGTGGAGCTGGCACTGGGCGCGGCCATCGTCACCTTTTCCCTCTGGAGTGCCTATTTCACCCGGCATGACCAGGTCATCGGCGAGCAGCTCAGGCAATCCTTGCTGTGGGGCTACAGCCACTTCGTCCTGTTCGCGGCAGGTGCTGCGGTGGGCGCCGGCTTTGCCGTCCGCCTCGAGGCCCTGACCGGACGTTCGGCGATCGGAGAGCTCTCCTCAGGGCTCGCCATCGCCATTCCCATTTCGCTCTATTTGCTGAGCCTGTGGGTCATGCGCGAGGCGAGGAACCCCATCTCGTGGCATACCGTCGTGCTTCCGGGCATCGCATCGCTGCTCCCGGTCCTGCCGTTTCTCGTTCACGACCCGCTCCCGCTCATGACGCTGTTCCTCGTCGCTGGCGTCTGGTTGAGAAACGTGCAGGCAGGCAAACCGACCGCCTGAACCCCTGCCTGACGGGCGAGCAGGTCCCGCACGAGAGGCCGGCAGGGTTCGAAGTCGCGCCCAGCGTGCCTGACCAAAAGCCTACGCATTGATAGTTGAGGGGGCGAGCGGCCTGCACTGGCCTGGCTCACCGGTGAATCGATGCTCATCCGAGCGGCTTGGTCCGTACCAACCCTCGGCCTTGTCGGCCTATCCGATCGTATATCCCGGGCGATGCTTCGTCCCAATCGATCCGCTGCGTCCGCCGACCTAGCCTGGCTGTCGCCGTGCAACTGACGGCAATCGAAAGGAAACCAAGCATGAAACTCGAAACCATTGCCAAACCCGGCAAGCCTGACGCCGACGATCTGGTCCCCTCGCGTTATGCGCTGAGCGTTGGCGATCTCGATGTCCTCGTCATCAGCGACGGTGTCCTGCCTCTGCCGACCGAAACGATGGCGACCAACGTGGACCCTGCCGTCCGCGCCGCCTGGTTCAAGGACATGTTCGTCGGGCCCGACATGTTCGACTGGGCGCTGAACGTCCTTGTCGTCCGCAGCGGTGATCAGACCATCCTCGTCGATGCCGGACTGGGTGGACAATTTCCCGGCTTCCCGCGCGCCGGGCAGTTCCCCAAGCGGCTCGAGGCGGCGGGTATCGACCTGGCCTCCGTCACCGATGTCGTGATCACCCATATGCACATGGACCATGTCGGCGGGCTGCTGGTCGACGACGTGAAGCAGCGGCTGCGGCCGGATGTTCGGATCCACGTATCGGCGACCGAGGTCGCGTTCTGGGATGCGCCCGATTTCACGTTTACCTCGATGCCGACTCCGGTGCCGAAGGTGCTTCGTTCCACTGCCGCGCAGTTCATTAAAGAATATCGGGACAAGCTGAAGACCTTCGACGAGGAATGTGAGGTCGCACCGGGAGTGGTGGCAAAGGTCACCGGCGGACACACCCCGGGGCATTGCGTCGTTCAGCTCAACTCCGGCGGCGAGCGGCTGACCTTCGCCGGCGACGCCCTGTTCCCGGTCGGCTTCGATCACCCCGACTGGCACAACGGCTTCGAACATGACCCCGAAGAGTCGGTTCGGGTTCGCGTCCGCCTGCTGCAAGACGCGGCGGCGAGCGGTGAACTGCTGGTGGCCACTCACCTGCCGTTCCCGTCTGTCGGCCATGTCGCGGTCGACGGCGACGCGTTCCGGTGGGTGGCGGCGTTCTGGGACTATTGATGTCCACCAAATGACCGCCGAGTTGGGGCGCGTACTGCCGATCTCACCGGTACGCGCCCTCGCTCGTGCAGCGGGCGCCCGGCGAGCCCCCCTCCGCAGCGGACCGGGTTGCGAGCGGGAGACGAGAGACCGCAAGCGCCCGTGTTTGCTCTGCCGCGCTGCACCGTGACGACCGCAAGCTGGTGGGCGGTCCGATCAGACCGAGTGCGGCGCCAGGACCTCCGCGAGAAAGTCGGTGAACAGCTGCACGCGCAGCGGGGCGAGGCGACCAAAAGCATGCAAGGAATGGACCGGCACCGAAGCGAGTGGATCGTGCGGCAGCACTTCGACGAGACGCCCCGCCGCAAGATCGTCCGCGACCGCCAGCCGCAGCACCTGCGCTACGCCCACCCCGGCAAGCGCTGCAATCCGCATCGCCTGACCGGAATCGGTATCGAGCGCGCCCTCGGTCGCCAGTTCGGCGCCGTCAGCGAACCGGATCGGATAGGCGTACGAGCCGAGGCGGTAGCGGATATGCGCCACCCCCGACAGATCTTCGCGCGTCAAAGCGCCCCCGGCGTCGGCAAGCCAGTTCGGAGCCGCGACAAGGACGAGCGGGAGCGCGGCGAGGCGTCGCACCATCCAGTCGGCGGTTTCGACCGCACCTGCGCGCAACGCCGCATCGAAGCCCTCACGCACGAGGTCGACATGGCGATCGGTAATGCTGATCTCGAGCCGGATGTCGGGGTAGCGCCGAATGAAGGTGCCGGCGATATGCTCGACGAGCGTGGGTCCGAGTACGCCCGGAACGCTGACGCGCAGAAGCCCGCGCGCTGTATCGGTACTGCTCAGCACGTCGCCGGCTTCATCCAGAGAGCGGAGCAGCGGCGCGACGCGCTCATAATAGGCTGTTCCCTCGACAGTCAGCGCAAGCGATCGCGTCGAACGCAGGAACAGCTTGACGCCGAGCCGCTTCTCGAGCCGCTCGACGCTCTTCGAAACCGCAGATGGCGTCGTACCGGCGAGGCGCGCGGCCGCGCTGAAAGAGCCCGCTTCCGCCGCGCGGATGAAGGCGTGCAGTCCGCTTGTCGGCTCGAGTCCCGCGACCATTCGATAGTTTATGGCAAAAATGTTGTGCCTCGGTCCAGCCTTATCTTCCCAAATGGAAAAGCCAGATGGGCTTCTGACTTCAACATAGGAAGGCAGACATGATCAGTTTGAACGGAAAAGTCGCCGTCATCACCGGCGGCAACAGCGGCATCGGATTGGCGAGTGCGAAGCTGTTTGCCGAGCACGGCGCGCAGGTGGTGATCACCGGCCGGCGGCAACAGGCACTCGACCAGGCGGTACAGGCGATCGGTCCCGCAGCGACCGCGATCCGGGGCGATGTTTCCGATCCGAAGCACCATCGCGAGCTGACGGAGCTGGTACGCACGCGCTTCGGCGGCGCGGACATCTACATGGCCAATGCCGGCGTCAACACGATTACGCCTTCAGGCGACGTGTCGGAGGAAGAGTTCGACGCGCAGTTCGGAATCAACGCGCGCGGCACCTTCTTCGGCGTCCAGGCGATCGGACCCGTCCTGCGGGACGGCGGGTCGATCATTCTCGTCGGCTCGCTGGCGAGCGGCAAGGTGCTCGACGGACACGCCGTCTATGCCGGTACGAAAGCGGCGATCGGCGCTTTCGCACGCAGCTGGGCGCTCGAGTTCAAGGATCGCCGCATCCGCGTCAACGTCCTGAGCCCGGGGCCTACGGAAACCGAGATCCTCGAAAAGCTCGGCGTGCCCGCCGATGATCGGGAGGCATTCACCGCCATGATGGCGGGCGCGATACCCCTCGGACGCCTCGGGCAACCAGGTGAGCTCGCGCGCGCCGCTCTTTTCCTCGCCTCGGACGCCAGCAGCTTCGTCACCGGCATCGACCTGCGTGTCGATGGCGGAATGGCGCTGCTTTGATCCCTTCCATTCAGCCCAAAAGGAAACTGAGATGACCCTATCTGAAATCGATCCCGCGATCGGAAAACTGATCCACGACGTCGTTCACGTCGGCAGCGCCTACGACATCGACGGCATGGAGAAGCTCTACACGCCGGACCAGATCTTCCTCGTTCTTGGCAGTGACGGCGTCGTCACCCGGGTTCGCCGCGATGATTCGATCGCCGAATTCCGGTCCCGACGCGACAGCGGTGAGGAGCCGCTCTCGACCGAACATCGCGTCCTCCATGTCGAGCAGCAGGGCGATCATGCCACTGCGATCCTCTATCGCCGCATGAGCCCCGACGCGCCACCGGCGATGTACGAACTGCGCCTGCGCAAGGACTCGGACGCCTGGAGGGTCGCTGGTGAAACGGTGACGCCGTGGCCCGGCGGCGTCGACGGCAACTTCCTTCCTCCGCGACGCAACCCGGCCTGAGGCCGTCTGCGCGGCTCGCGTAGGCGGCGCCGCGCCCTGTTTCGTCAACATCATCAGATCGGAACTATCGTGAAACACTTCATTTCCGCTTTCCTCCTCGGCGCGGTTCCGGGAGCCGGCATCGCTGTTCCAGCCGCGGCCCAGACGTTCGATGGACCCTATGTCGGCGCACAGACCGGCTGGGCTCAGAACAAGGTCGGAACCGCCGAAACGGACGCCGGAACGGCACAAGTCGATCGCTCGCGCGACGCGGCGACAGCAGGCATCTTTGTCGGTTACAACTTCCAGCCGATCGACCGGGTCGTGCTGTCGATGGAAGGCGGCCTCAACATCGGAATTGATGATCGCATGACGCGCTCGCAAAAGGATGCGACTGCGACGATCAATCCTGAATATGGCTTCGACCTCGGGGTCCGTGCCGGCTATCTCGTGACGCCCAACACGCTGATCTATGCGCGCGGCGGGTACGAGAATCTTCGCGCCTCGGTACGGATACGCGACATTGAGGGCGCTCGGCGGGAGAAGGAGAACTTCGACGGCTGGTCGGTGGGTGGGGGCGTCGAACGCGCGATTGCCAGTCACCTGACCGCACGCGTCGAGTATCGCTACAGCGACCTCGGCGGCTACGGCACCGAATTCGAGCGGCACCAGGTGCTGGCGGGCATTGCCTGGCATTTCTAGCCCGGTGCCCCTTCTCGCGACCCTTCCGGCACGCAACGGTCTGCCATGCATCGGCGAGGCAAGGGACAAACCCTTGCCTCGCTTAACGCGGACAAATATAGTCCGCGTTATGGCGCATCTGACCGCGAGCGTGGAATATGGGCTGCATTGCCTGCTCGGCCTGCTGGACGCCGGCACGCAACCGCGCAGTTCCCGTGATCTCGCCCAATTCCAGGGCGTCTCGCCGACCTTCGTCGCGAAGATTTTCGCGAAGCTCGAAAAGGCCGGGATCGTCGTGGCCGCGGAAGGAGTGCGCGGGGGCTACCGTCTCGCTCGCGCTCCAGAGACAATCACCGTGCTCGAACTCGTCGACGCCATCGAGGGGCGAAAGCCCCTTTTCGACTGCCAGGAGATTCGCGGTCGCTGTGCTCTGTTCGATGAGGGCGTGCCCGAATGGGCAACGCGCGGGGTCTGCTCGATACATGCCGTCATGCTCAAGGCCGAGAAGGCGATGCGCGACGCGCTCGCGAGCGAGACGCTCGCTGATATCGGCGGGCGGCTCGATCACAAAGCGCCGGCCGGGTTCGGCGCCGACACGAAAGCATGGTTCGACCGACGGATCGCGGAGCGGCGGTCCGGAAGTCAGGCGCATAGGAAGGACCTGACGTCATGATCACTGCCACGGCCGACGAAGAGGCTCCGTTGATATTCGTCGTCGACGACGACGAAGAGGTTCGCGAAGCGATCCGTGAACTCATGCTTTCGGTGGGTCTCGAGGCGACATGCTGTTCCTCGACGCGCGATCTGATCGATTCACCCCTGCTCGAACGGGCGGGGTGCATCGTCCTCGATGTCCGCATGCCGGGGGCAAGCGGCCTCGATCTGCAGCAGCATCTTGCCTCGTCCGGCATCGTCAAGCCGATCGTGTTCCTGACCGGCCATGGGGACATTCCAATGTCGGTCCAGGCCATGAAGGCCGGCGCTGTCGACTTTCTCACCAAGCCGGTTCGCGATCAGACGCTCCTCGATGCCGTCACGGCGGGTATCGAACGCGATCTCGCGGATCGCGCGAATGCCCGGGCCGTCCAGAAGCACGTCGAGCATTACCAGACGCTCACCCCGCGCGAATGCCAGGTCATGCGCGAAGTTGCCCTCGGCCGGCTGAACAAGCAGATCGCATTCGATCTCGGCATCACCGAAATCACCGTGAAGCTTCATCGCAGCAATGTGATGCGCAAGATGCAGGCCGCCTCGGTCGGCGAACTGATACGCGCCTGGGAGCGGCTGCCCCTCGACATCCGTGAATCGGTCCCGGCCTAGCCTTTGGTATGATAACAATGCCCTGCAAGCTGCGCGACATAGATGGCTCCCGCACTGGAGGCCGCTTAAGAGAGGATGTCGCCCCTTGCCTGACTTGCCGACCATCGCGATCGTGGACGATGACGAGGCGGTGCGTGAAGCTCTTGGAGACCTGCTGATGGTCGCGGGGCTCACCTGCCACACATTTGCGGGAGCAGCATCGTTCCTCGCCGCGCGGACAACGTGCCAATTCGATTGTCTTGTCACCGACATCCGCATGCCGGACATGAGTGGCATTCAACTCATCGAGCACCTTCGCGACGAGGGCGCCGACCTGCCGGTGATCGTCCTTTCGTCGGTGCTCGACCAGCAATCGCGTGAATACGCCCTTTCACTCGGGGTCCGGGCCTGGTTCACCAAGCCCGTCTCGGACGAGCAGCTCCTTGGCGCCATCGCGGCGGCCATCGAGGATCCGGGGCTGGGCCCCCGGCAATGACCGCCGCGCCAGGCGATCTCCGATGTTACGATCGGTCGGGGATCGCCGAGCTCGCGTCGGAGAGCATCATCATTTTCGACCCGGACCGGAGAGTGCGTTACTGGAACCCGGCGGCGGAACGGCTTTTCGGTTGGCCTTTCCTCGCCATGCAGGGTTCCGAGATCACCGATCTGTCGCCATCGCCTGCCGAAGAACAATGTGCGTGGTCGCAACTTGTGCAGGAAGGCTGGTGGCAGGGCCGCGTCTGCCGACGCGCCCGCAATGGTCGAGTCGTTGTTGCCGATGTACGGCGTCATCTGCGCTATGATGAGACGGGAGCGCATCATGATACAATCGAATTCGCGCGGCCCGTAACCGAGGCAGAAGGCGCGCATGCCGAGGTCGGGCCGGTCCCTGATGAAATAATGGCCGCGAGCTGGGAAATCGATATCTCGCCGGCCTTGGAGGTTGTCGCCCGTCTCGGCGCACGCGCGAGCCTCACCGGTGACGGTGAACGCGAGAAGCTCTGTTTGCGTTTGGTGGAGTGCGCCCGGATCGTGGAAGTGAACGAGCGCACCGCGCGCCTCGTTGGCGGCAACCGCGGACGTGCGCTGATGGCCGGACAATCGGTAGCGGCATTCTGGCCGGTTGAAAGCCGGGCGATCCTTGCCGAACTCATCCTCGAGGCGTTGGCTGCAGAGCTCGGAACGACTTGCAGCCGTCGTCTCGCGTCAGACGGCATCTTGCGGGATCCGCTCGTCAGCGTCTGGCGCGCGGGTCCGGAGCGGCCGGCGCGCCTGTTCGTAGCGGTGAACGGCGCCGCCGACGATGACCGGTCCTACCTGTTCCTGCGGGCCAGCGAAGCGCGCTACCGCAAGCTGGTCGACTATATGCCAGTCGCCCTCTGGCAGGTCGATGCGAGCCATATGGGAAAGATCTACAGGCAGCTGCGGGCGGACGGGGTCGTCGATTTCGAGCGCTATCTCGAACAGCATCCCGAACTGGTCGAACGGGCCGCGCGCACGGTTCCGGTCACCGATGTCAATCGCCGAGCGATTGAACTCGTGGGGGGCGCGGGGATCCACGACCTTACGCGGCCCGTCGGTTACCTTTTTTCCGAAAGCCCCGCCTCGCTTCGCCGGGTGATGATCGGTCGGTTCACCGGTCAGAAGAATTACAACGAACTCATGAAACTGCGCACCTTGGACAACCGCGTGCTCGACGTGTTGTTCTCGGTCACCTATCCGGAGCCGCGCGTCGAACTCGATACCACCATCTTCAGCTTCGAAGACGTGACCGACCGTCTGCGCATGGAGACGCAGCTGCGCCAGCTTCAGGCCGATTTCAGCCATGCGGCGCGCGTTTCGATGCTCGGCGAGCTCACCAGCTCCATCGCACATGAGGTCAACCAGCCGCTCGCTGCCATCGTGACCAACGCCGAAACCAGCCTGCGCTGGCTGGCGCATGACGATCCCGATACCGGCAAGATCGCCCAGCTGACCGAAAGAATTGCGGCGAGCGCACGGCGCGCGGACGACATTGTACAGCGCGTGCGCCGCATGGCGGTCAAGCAGGCACCCGACCCCGTCGAGCTGCCGTTCAACGAGATCCTGCAGGAAAGCCTGCTGTTCGTGCGCCACGAGATCGAGACGCGCTCGGTTCGTGTATCGACGTCCTATGCGCGCGGATTGCCGCGGGTCGTCGGCGACCGCATCCAGCTCCAGCAGGTGATTGTGAACATGCTCATCAATGCGGTGCAGGCGGTTGAGGATCGCGATGAGGCCGAGCGCGAAATCGCGATCGCCACCGGGAGCGACGAAAAGGGCAACCCTCTGTTCACCCTGCGCGATCGTGGACCCGGTATTGCCGCCGATCATCTCGATCACATCTTCGATGGCTTCTTCACGACGAAGGCGCAGGGGATGGGGATTGGCCTGGCGATCTGCCGATCGATCGTCGAGGCTCATGGTGGTGCGATTTCGGCATCGAACCGTCCCGGGGGTGGAGCCGAGTTTCGCGTCGTGCTGCCTCGCGCCGGAGACTATATGGCGGTCGAGCCTGTTATCCGAAATGTGCACCGAGGTTTCGGCGGGAACGCGCTGAGTGCGACCTGATCGACGGCCTGCCATTCGCAGTGTCGCCTGGGCGGCCGCGCAACCCCGGCCCCGAGGGGGGCCTGGCTCGAACAGGATCCGGCAAGACAGGCCCGAGCCCTTGCGCTCCGCGACGCAGAATGGCTTCGACCGACCCGCGGGGCCGAAGGCAGGCTTCGAGTGCGCATGGAAAGCTGGACCTTGGTAGGGGGTCGGCCTGCCCTCGGTAGGGGTGCGAGGATGCTTTGACGCGATAGCTCGTAACGCCCGTCGCCGGCATGACCGGGCTCGCGACAACAGATCAGCGAGCGTCGAGGACGGACCATTGAGCGCAGCGGCAACCCCGAGAAAGTTCACCGTTCCCCGGCGTAAGGCGGTCGGCATTCTGCTTGTACTCATTGCCATTCTCTCGGTCGTCCTCTGGGCATGGGCGAATGCCCGTGGGGCGGCATCGACGGACAATGCTTATGTGCGCGGCGACATCACCTCCCTCGCACCGAAGGTCTCGGGCTACGTCACCGCCGTCGCAGTCACAGACAACCAGGCAGTCGAAGTCGGCGACCTTCTGTTCCGGATCGACGATCGCGACTATCGCGCCAAGCTTGCGCAGGCTGACGCAAATGTTGACGCGGCCCGGGCCCGGCTCGCCCATGTTGCAGAGGAAGAAGCGCTCCAGCATGCACTGATCCGCCGGGCCGACGCCCAGCGTCGCGCGGCGGTCGCCGACCTCGAACTCGCCAGGAAGGCGCGCGCGCGGCGCAGTGGCCTCGTCGACGGCGGCGCGGTGAGCGAGGCCCAGTTCGATGAAGCCGATGCAGGGCAGAACCGCACCGAGGCCGGGGCCGCCGCCTCGGCCGCAAGCGCCGAAGCCGAGCGCCGGAAGCTCGGCGTTCTGGCGGCGCAGCGCGACATCGCGGCGGCCGCCTTGGCGCAGGCCGAAGCCGTGCGCGACCTCGCGCGGATCGATCTTGAAAACACCGAGGTGCGCGCTCCGATCGCGGGCATCGTCGGCAATCGGCAGGTGCGCGTCGGACGCCTCGTCTCGCCCGGCACGCCGCTTCTCGATATCGTGCCGGTCGACGCGGTCTACGTGGTCGCCAATTTCAAGGAGACGCAGCTCGCGCATATCCGGCGGGGACAGCGGGTGCGCGTCGCAATCGACGGCTATCCCGACGTGGCGATCGCCGGCGTCGTGGACAGTTTCGCGCCCGGTAGCGGCACGGCGTTCGCGCTCATCCCCACCGACAACGCCACCGGCAACTTCGTCCGTGTCGTCCAGCGTGTCCCCGTCAGAATCCGCCTCGTCCGCAACCCTATCCCGGGCCGGCTCGTGCCGGGTCTCTCGGCGCGGGTCGAGATTCTCCGCGACGGCGTGTCGTGACGGTCGCAGATCGCTCCGGCGCACGCGCACCTGCAGGCGCGTCCTGGCTGGTCGTCGGGATTGTCATTGCCAGTTTGACCGAGGCGATCACGGGAACGGTGCTAGCGCTCGGGCGCGGCGACGTCATGGGCGATATCCATGCGACACCCGACGAGTTCGCCTGGCTCGATATCGCCTACACTGCGATGAAGCTCATCGGCTTTGCGGCTACGCCATGGCTGCTCACGCGCATCGACGCCCAGCGTGCGTTGCTGGCGGCGACTGCGTCGATGGGGCTTGCGGCAATGTTGGCGGGCTTTGCGGCACGGCTCGACCTTCTGATTGCCCTTCGCCTTGTCCAAGGGCTGGCAGGCGCCATTCTGCTGGTCAGCGGGCAAGCGCTTCTGTTCTGGCGCTATGCCCCGGAGCGACAGCCGGTTGTGCAGGCGATTTTCGCGATGGGCGCAGTGGTGGCGCCGGCGACGCTCATGCCCGTGCTCCAGGGTTGGCTGATCGATGCGCATGACTGGGCGTGGATATTCTTCCTGGTGCTGCCCCTCGCCGTTGTTGCGATCGGCTTCATGATGTTCAGTGAGCCGATCCCATCGCCTGCACTGGAGCGACGCGCCCTCGACGCCTTGGGCTTGGGCGCACTCGCGCTCGCCCTGTTCAGCACGGTGTGGCTCCTCTCGCAGGGGAGCCGCTGGGACTGGCTCGAGGACAGACGTGTCGGGGAGGTGCTCGTACTTGCCGCGCTCGCCTTTCTCTTCGTCGCGAACCGCCAGCGTCGTGCACGCGCGCCGCTTCTCGACCTTGCGCTGTTTCGCAGCGACGACTTCGCTTTTGCATTTGTCGTCAGCTTCGTGGCCGGCGCGGCGCTGTTCGGCAGCGCCTTCCTGATTCCGACCTTCGCACTCACGGTGCTCCATGTTACGCCCACCGAGGCCGGCGCGCTGCTTCTGCCGAGCGGCCTGGTCTTTGCGGCAACGCTCTTCGCTGCAGCGCTGCTCATGCAGCTTCGGCGCGTTCCGCCCGTCGCGACCGTGCCCTTCGGAATCCTGTCGATGATGATCGCCATGTGGATGCTCTCGGGCTCGACACTCGAGAGCGGACCGGATGAGATGATGGCCGCACTGCTGCTCCGGGGCCTTGGTCTCGGTTGCCTGTTCCTCTCGATCACGCTGATCGCATTCGCGCGCCTTACGCCAGCCCATCTCGCTTTCGGCATCGGCCTCTTCAACATGGGACGACAACTCGGGGGCCTGATCGGAGTCGCCGGGCTCCAGACGATGATCGACCATGAGGCGGCCAACAGCCGCGCTGTCCTCGGAGCGGTGCTGACGCCGGGGTCGCAGGCGCTGGCGGATCGCCTCGCCGAATATTCCGCATTGCTGGAGGGACGGGGCATGGATCCGGGGCCCGCGATGGCCGCAGCGCGCGCCCTGCTTGCGCGGTCGCTCGCAGGTCAGGGAACCGTCATCGCTTTAAATACTGCCTTTGCCGCCGTCGCGCTGATGTTCGTCGCCGCCGTTCCGGTCATCATCGCCGTCAAGGTCGCGCTTGCGCGCAACGCCGCGCGGCGGTCGACCGCGGGATCGGCGGCATGAGGTTCTCTGCACCTGGCGGATGGCATCTGCCGGCAATCCTGGGAGCCCTTGCCCTCCCCGGCTGTACCGTCGGCCCCGATTACACGCCGCCGACATCAGCGGTCAGCGAAGCGTGGATCGGTGCGGTCGATCCCGGTACGGTCGACGCCGCCTGGTGGCGAGCGTTCGACGATCCGATACTCAGCGATCTTGTCGATCGCGCGATCGCGGGGAACAGGGACCTCACCGAAGCCGAAGCGCGACTTCGCGAAGCGCGCGCAATTCGGGATGCCGTTCGTGGTCGGGCGATGCCTCAGGCGGGAGTTGCGGGGGCCGCGACGCAGAACCGGCTCAGTGAAAATGGACAGCTTCCCGTCGGCAAGGTGCCCGGACTTGGACGCGATCTTTCGATCTTCGACGGTGGCTTCGATGCCTCATGGGAGATCGACCTGTGGGGTGGTACGCGCCGCGCCATCGAGAGCGCAGAAGCACGCGCCGAAGCGGTCGAGGAGGCTCGGCGCGGCGCCGTGATCCAGGTCATCGCCGAAGTCGTACGCGCCTATATCGATCTGCGTGCGGCGCAGGCGCTAGCCGCCAATGCGGCGACCGAACTCGCGGCGCAGCAGCATATCGCGCGCCTCGTCGCGGATCGGCTGCGGGCGGGGCTTGCCTCCCGCGCGGATCTGACCCGTGCCGAAACGCTCGCGCACGCCACAGCCGCGAGCGTTCCGTCATTCCGCGCCGCGGCCGACGCCGCGGCCTTTCGGCTTGCCCTTCTCGTCGGGGAGCCGCCCGAACGGCACTACGAGCGCCTGCGTGCGGAGGGCCCCCTCCCGTCGGCTCGCCGGGAGGTGCACGCCGGCCTCCGTTCCGATCTGCTCCGTCGGCGGCCCGACATCCGCCGTGCGGAACGCGAGCTCGCTGCCGCGACCGCAGACATCGGGGTGGCAACGGCCGAGCTATTCCCGCGTCTTTCGCTGCTGGGCGGGGTCGGATTCCAGGCGCGCGAGGCGGGCGATCTCTTGTCGGGCGACAGCCTGCGCTTCCAGGTCGGACCGGCGCTGCGCTGGCCGCTGTTCTCCGGCGGGCGCATCCGGGCGCAGATAAGGGCGGCCGACGCGCGCGCCGATGCGGCGCTTGCCCGCCACGAACGCGCGATTCTCGCCGCACTCGCCGACAGCGAAACCGCGATCAATCGCTTTGCTGCGGCGGGTGAGGTCCGCGCCGAACGCGAAGCGGCCAGCGTCTCGGCAGCGGAAGCCGTCCAACTTGCGGGCCGCCGGTACAGGGCCGGCGAGGAGGATATGACGGCCCTTCTCCAGGCACAGCTTGCGCAACAGGCGGCGGATCGGGCGAGAGTTGAAGCGCGGGCGGCCGAATTGCAGCAGCTCGCTGCGCTCTACAAGGCGCTCGGCGGCGGGTGGGAAACCGCCGGCACTCCCGCCGAGCGCTGACGCCGTGACGCTATACCTTGGCACAGATGCGACAACGGTGCTCTCATCCTATCATCGGATGCTGGATGCGGCACAGTCAACGACATGACGGTTCTCGGGCGGCTCATTGGCCTCGGCGGTAGTCGCCATGCTTGCCGGCAGGTCGGCGACCCGGAGCGAGCCTGACTCCGCCCGACCAATCGGGCCGAGCGTCGGCCTGCCGGCCGGAGGCTCGCGTGCGGGCTCGGCAAACCCCATGGGTCCGGTCCGTTGGCGCCGGCATCCATATTGCCAAGATTGGAAGGGGCGGTGTCAATGACCGGAGAAGGCCAACGCGAGGCGGAGCGGACGCTGCGGATCCTGGAAAGCATGCCCGGATTCGGCTGGGCTGCCGATATCACAGGACGCTTCACTTACGTGACTCCCAACACCCTGGATTTCCTTGGAGTTGCGAGCGAAGATCTCAACGCCTCCGATGCCGATGACGAGTTCGGCTGGCGGCTGGTCGTCCACCCGGACGACTATGAACGCGTCGCGGAAAGATGGCGGCATTGCCTGCGAACCGGCGACCATTATGACACCGAACATCGGCTGCGAAGCGCACATGGCGGCTATCGCTGGTTTCGAAACTCCGGCCGGCCTTCCCTCGACGAACAGGGAAACATCGTCGAGTGGTTCGGCACGACGATAGACATCGATGATCAGGTCAGGCTTGTCCACGATATCGCGGAACGTGAAGCGAGGATCCGGCGTCTCGTCGAATCGGACATCATCGGAATTGTGATCTGGGACCTGGACGGAACCCTCATCGACGCCAATGACGCGTTCCTCGGCATGGTCCAATACGACAGGCGGGAAATGGATACCGGCCTGCGGTGGCTCGATATGACGCCTCCGGAATGGCAGGAAATACATGGTCGCGAGGAAGCCGAGGAGCTCGTCTCGACGGGGAAGATGCAGCCCCGCGAAAAGGAGTTCTTCAGGAAAGACGGCAGTCGCGTACCCGTATTAATCGGCGCTGCCTGCTTCGACGGGCAATCCCGCCAAGGCGTTGCCTATATTCTCGACCTGACCGAACGCAAGCGGGTCGAGGAAGCCTTGCGCGAGCAGCGACGGGAACTGTCGCAGCTTGTCGACATGATCCCGAGCTACCTGTGGCGGCTCACTCCGGACGGCGTTCCGGAATTCTTCAACAGGCGGCTTGTCGATTTCCTGGGATTGGACAGCGCGGGTCCGGACAAGCCGGCAAGGACTCGGCTCTCCGCGTTTATCGAGGCGGCCATCCATCCGGACGATGCGACGGACGTTGCCGACGCTTTCGCCCGTTCGTTGGCCAGCGGCGAACCGCTCACGATGAAATGGCGCATGCGCCGGGCGGACGGCGTGTATCGCTGGATGACGGCAAGGGCCGAAGCGATGCGAGACGCTGACGGTCGCATCGTCAACTGGTACGGGCTTTGCCACGACATCGACGATCAGTTGCAGGCCGAGGAGGAATTGCGGGCCAGTAAGCAGCAGCTCGAACAGATGCTCGATGCCGTGCCCGTCAATATCCTCAGCTTCTCTCCCGCCGGCACCATGACCTATGCGAGCAAACGCTATGTGGACAAGGTTGGTCCGCCGCCGGCGCATATCGAGGATTTCGACGCCTTGGCCCTGGACGTGGCGCATCCGGCCGACTTCGCGACCATGTTTCGCCGGGCATCGGAGGGGTTCGCCACCGGAAGCCCCTTCGTGAACCGGTTCCGGAGGCGCGAGAAGGATGGCGTCTACCGCTGGATTGAAGCGCGCGCGCAACCGCTGCGTGCGGAGGACGGTGCGATCGTGCAATGGTACATCGCTTCGATAGACATAGAAGACGAGATGCGCGCGCAGGAAGCGTTGCGCGAACGAGAGCGCATGCTGCACCAGCTGGTGGAAACGTTGCCGGCCATGATCGACTGCGCGATGCCGGACGGTGAACCCATCTATCGCAGCCAACAGATGTCCGAATATCTGGGCTATGGTTTCGACGAATTGGACGCATCGGGAAAGAGTCGGCTGCACGGAACGCTCGAGACCAGCGTTCACCCCGACGATCTGGAGGGTGTCCAGGCGGACTATGCGCACTCCTTGCTGACCGGCGAGCCCTATGCCCGAAGGCACCGCTTGAAGCGTGCGGACGGGGAATACCACTGGGTCGAAACGCGCGCCGCCCCGATGCGCGATGCCGGAGGGGCCATCCGGCAGTGGAACGTGATTTGCCTCGATATCGACAGCGAGGTCAGGGCGCAACGCGAGTTGAAGCTCGCACAAGAACGCCTTGCGCGCGCCAGCCAGGCCGCCAGTCTTGCCGAGCTGTCGGCTTCGATCGCGCATGAGGTCAACCAGCCTCTGGCGGCTATTGTCGCCAATTCCCATGCCTGCCACCGTTGGCTTTCCGCGAGCCCGGCGAATATCGAACGCGCCAAGGGTACGGCCGAGCGCATCATCCGCAGCGCGAATGCCGCAGCCGACATCGTGAGCCGCATCCGCGCCCTGTTCAGTCAGTCGACGGAGAAGAGGGTGATCAAGCCGCTCGGCGACATCATCGCCGAGACGCGGGAGCTGCTTGCGGACGAGGCGGCTCGACGCGGTGTCCACATCATGATCGACATTGCGGGTAATGTTCCGCCCATCACGTGCGATCCAGTGCAGATCCAGCAGGTCCTGACCAACCTGATCCGCAACGGAATGGAGGCCATGGACACCGTCACGAGGAAGCGGGTACTCAGCCTGCGGGTGCTGCGGGTGGACGATGTCGTCCGGACCGAAGTCAGCGACAGCGGTCCCGGTATCGAGCTTCCCGTCAGAGTGTTCGAGCCGTTTTTCACGACCAAGAAGCATGGAATGGGGATCGGCTTGGCCATATGCCGGTCGATCGTGGAAGCTCACGGGGGAGAGTTGTGGGCGGACAACATCGAGCCCTACGGTGCGACTTTCACATTTGCCCTCCCAGTCGATGGAAGCGGCGCGCCTGAACCCAGGTGAAGGCGCGGCCCCCCTTTTTCAGTCGACGACCCGCGCGACAGGAAACGCGGTTGCCGACTGTTGTTCAGCTGCAGCAGCCCAACGCGCGGACTCCTCGACGCCTCGACTGAACTTCGATGCTTGAGCGCTTCGGTCCGATCGATGATCACGATGAGCTCCCGATTGCAGAAGCGATAATTCGCATATCGACGCCCAGCGCGTTCGCTACGCCCTCGCCATAGGCCGGATGCGCGCGGTGGCAGTTGGCGACATGACGCTCCTGTGCCGCCCGGGATGCCCCGGCGATCTGACGCGCAGTGTTCGCGAACAGCGCCTCGCGCTCTCGTTCGTTCATCTTTTGAAATAGGGTGGCAGGCTGTTCCCAGTGATCCGCGTCATCGCGATGGTCCCAATGGGCAGCGTCCCCCTCGAGGGGGAGCGGAGGGTCGTTCAAGGTGGGCTGGTCTTCCCACGCGCCATGGCTGTTCGGGAAATAGCTGGGCATCGCGCCCAAATTGCCGTCGGTCCGCATCGCTCCGTCCCGGTGATAGCTGGTAAACGGGCAACGGGGCGCGTTCACCGGGATATGGAGGTGGTTGACCCCGAGCCGATAGCGCTGTGCGTCGCCATAGGAAAACAGGCGGGCCTGCAGCATGCGATCGGGCGAAACACCGATCCCCGGCACGAGGTTTGCCGGCGAGAACGCTGCCTGTTCGACTTCGGCGAAATAGTTGTCCGGATTACGATTGAGTTCGAGCGTGCCGACCGGAATGAGGGGATACTCGGCCTTGGGCCAGACCTTGGTGACATCGAACGGGCTGTGCCGATGCGTCCTGGCCTGTTGCTCGCTCATGACCTGGATGGCCAGCGTCCAGCGAGGGAACTCGCCGCGGTCGATGGCTTCGAGGAGGTCGCGTCCGTGACTTTCCCGGTCGCTGCCGATCAGGGCGGCCGCCTCGGCGTCGCTCAGATTTGCGATGCCCTGCTCACAGCGGAAATGGAATTTGACCCAGACGCGTTCGCCTTCAACGCTGATCATCGCATAGGTGTGGCTGCCGAATCCGTGCATGTGCCTATAGCTGCGTGGGATTCCGCGCTCGGACATCAGGATCGTGACCTGATGCAGTGCTTCGGGAAGCAGCGTCCAGAAATCCCAGTTGTTCGCAGCACTGCGTAGGCCCGTTCGCGGATCACGCTTCACCGCGTGGTTGAGGTCGGGAAAGCGAAGGGGGTCACGAAAGAAGAACACTGGGGTGTTGTTGCCGACCAGGTCCCAATTGCCCTGGTCGGTGTAGAATTTTACCGCGAATCCGCGAATGTCGCGCTCGGCATCGGCCGCGCCGCGCTCACCGGCCACGGTCGAGAACCGCACGAAGACTGGCGTCTGCTTGCCGACCCGCGAAAAGAGCGCCGCCTTGCTGAAGTGCGAAATGTCATGGGTCACGGTGAACGTGCCATATGCACCCGAACCCTTGGCGTGCATGCGACGCTCGGGAATGACCTCCCGATCGAAGTGGGCGAGCTTTTCGATCAGCCACACATCCTGCAGCAGCGCGGGGCCCCGCCGTCCCGCAGTCAAGATGTTGAGGTTGTCGGCAACCGGCGCGCCATTGCTGTGGTGAAGCGGTATCTTGCTGCTCATCGATGCATCTCCTGGCGTTGATGCACGAGAGCTAGGCGACGGCAGCGGGACCGGGCGACCGTGCTGCGGTACTAGGGTGCTAGTCCCTTGGGACAGGAACGGTCGGAGTGCTCACAACGACGCCTCGAGCCCTGTCTGCGTAGCCGGCGCGCCCTGATCCGTTCGCCGGGGAACACTCGACCTTCGCATACCCGGGCCGCGCCTCCCGTATGGTCGTGGAATCATCGCGTTTCGCTATCCCCGACCGAGCCGCTCCATCCCGATTTTCGGCCTGATCCGGAGTTGGCGCAGTGCAGAGGAGCACAGCATGCCGCTACTCAAAGATTTCATGATCGATCGCCGGGCGTTCTGCGCCGCCGGCGGTGTTGCTGTGTTCGTGAGCGGCCTTGGTTGGCCGGGCATGAGCCTCGGCGCATCTCTCAACAACGCAAGTCAAGGAGCCCATCCGATGAACTTCATTACCGCAAATGACGGCGCGCAGATCTTCTACAAGGACTGGGGACCGCGCGACGCGCAGCCGCTCGTCTTCCATCACGGCTGGCCCCTGACCGCCGACGAATGGGACAAGCAGCTGCTGTTCTTCCTGGCGCAGGGATATCGCGTCATTGCGCACGACCGCCGCGGACACGGTCGCTCCACCCAGACCGACAGCGGCAACGACATGGACACCTACGCCGCCGATGTGGCCGCCCTGGTCGCCGCACTCGATCTCAAGGGCGCGGTCCATATCGGCCATTCGACCGGCGGCGGCGAAGCGACGCACTACGCCGCTCGTGCCAAGCCCGGAACGATCTCGAAGCTGATCCTGGTCGGGGCGGTGCCGCCTGTCATGGTCAAGAAGGCAAGCAATCCGGGAGGACTCCCGATCGACGTGTTCGACGGATTTCGCAAGGCGCTGGCCGAGGACCGTTCCCAGTTCTATCTCGATATCGCTGCAGGTCCGTTCTACGGCTTCAACCGCGAGAGCGCCAAGATCAGCAAGGGCCTGATCCAGAACTGGTGGCGGCAAGGCATGGTGGGCAGCGCCAAGGCCCATTATGACTGCATCAAGGCGTTTTCGGAAACCGACTTCACCGAAGATCTCAAGCGGATCCAGGTTCCGACGCTCGTGATGCATGGAACCGATGACCAGGTCGTCCCGTTCGCCGATTCCGCCCCGCTGTCGGTCAAGTTGCTCGCGAAGGGCGTGCTCAAGGCGTATGACGGCTATCCGCACGGCATGGCGGCGACCAATGCCGACGTGATCAACGCTGACATGCTGGCCTTCATCCGCAGCTGATCCAATCGCCGGGACGGGCAGGTCCGTTCGTCCCGGCACCCCCCCTCGAAGAAGTGGCGACGCGGTGACGAGCATGCTGGCGCGAAAGTTCAGATCACAACCGACGATCGCCTCCGAGGCGATCAGTCCGGTTTTCGGGCGACGCAGCTTCCTGTCATCCGCGCTCGGCGGCGCAGCCTGTCTGGCGACATCGGCCGAACCCGGGCGAGCATCGCCGGACTCCATGCAGACGCGAACGCCACCGCCGGCACTCGGTCCGTTGAAGCGGGTCCGCACGAGCCGGCTCGAAACCGCTTATGCCGAAGCTGGTCCGCCCGATGGTCAAGCAGTCCTGCTGCTCCACGGATGGCCGTACGATATCCACACCTATGCCGAGGTGGCCCCCTTATTGGCGGCAGCGGGATTCCGGGTGATCGTTCCTTACTTGCGGGGATATGGGGCTACGCGCTTCCATTCGGACGCGAGTGCGCGCAACGGCCAGCAAGCCGCCCTGGCAAGCGACGCGATGGAACTTGTCGAGGCGTTGGGCCTCGTCCGCCCGATCGTCGGTGGCTGCGACTGGGGCGCGCGTTCCGCCTGCATTCTCGCCGTCCTTTACCCTGAACAGGTGCGCGCGCTCGTTTCGGTGAGCGGTTATCTCATCGGCAGCCGGGCGGCCGGCTCGGCGCCGCTCGTTCCGGAAGCCGAGCGTAGCTGGTGGTATCAGTTCTACTTCGCGACCGAGCGCGGGCGGCAAGGCTATGCGTCGCACACGCACGACTTCGCTCGATTGATCTGGAGAACCGCGTCGCCGGACTGGGCTTTCGATGCACAGACCTTCGCACGGTCGGCCGCCGCGCTCGACAACCCCGATCATGTTGCGATCACGGTCCATAACTATCGCTGGCGGCTTGGCCTCGCCGAAGGAGAAAGCCGATATGACGAAATGGAGCGCCGGCTTGCCGCCTTCCCGCCGGTGCAGATTCCCGCGATTACCCTTGAAGGGGATGCCAATGGCGCCCCGCATCCCCGAGCCGACGATTATAGGGCGCGCTTTGTCGGACCCTATGAGCACCGTCTGATCGAAGGGGGCATAGGCCATAATCTTCCGCAGGAAGCGCCGCATGCCTTCGCTCGCGCAATCATCGATGCCGACAAGATGTCGAACTGAACGGCAGATGGCGCGCGGGCGCGAGCATAGGCCGGGTTCAGGGAATCTCGCATCCGGTCAGCCGCACGCTCTCACGCCACAGCGCCTCGGCGGTTGCAGGATCGATCGCAAAGGGCCGCACGCCAGGCCCGCCGAGTTCGCCGTCCGCATTGACCGGGGCAATGTCGCAGTCCTCGCAATAGACCCCGCCAACTGCGTTCAGGTCCGGCGATGTCGCGCACCAGATCGTCGTCGCGGCGCCTTGTTGCGGCGTCTTGAAGTCGCGGCCGGGGTCGACCACGGCCGAGCCGTCCGCATTGAGTGCACCGAACTGAGCGATCTCTTCCTTGGTCAGATGCCGAGCGAGCGGACCCAGAATCGAGCCGGGATGAACCGAATAGGCCCGCACGCCTTGCTTGACGCCGCGCGCGTCGAGGGCGACCGCAAAAAGTGCATTGGCCGTCTTTGCCTGCCCATAAGCGAGCCATTTGTCATAGGCTCGATGCCGAAAGTCGAGGTCGGACAGATCAAGACCTCCCAACTGATGCCCGCGCGAGGACAGGACGACGACCCGCGCTCCGCGGGCTTGTCGAAGCGCCGGCCAGAGCGCCGCAGTCAGCCGGAAATGCCCCAGATGATTGGTGGCGAATTGGCCCTCGTGGCCGTCAGCATCGCGAAACAAGGGGCTTGCCATGACGCCGGCACTGAGAATGAGCAGCTCGAGCGCTTGCCCGGTGTCGAGGAAGCGCTTGGCAAAACGTTCGACAGAGGAAGGATCAAGCAGGTGCATAGGCCACACCTCGACGCTGCGCAGGCCTGACAGGGCTTGCCGAGCTCCCTGCGTGTCGCGCGCCGGCACAATGACGCGAGCGCCTTTCGACGCCAGGATCCGGACGGTCTCCCGGCCGAGGTTGGAAGCTCCGCCGGTCACGACAGCTGTAGCTCCGGCCAGGTCCACGCCAGCCGCGACCTCTTCGGCGGTGGAAAAGGGCGTGAAGTTGGTCCGGAGCGGCTTCTGGTAAGAGGGCATTTGCGATCTCCTGTTCGATTGACGCGAAGATGGCGATGCTATTCAGGAGACTCTATGGCAGATTGTCCCGATTCATATCGAGATCGTCCTGAGCCGGTTGACGATCCCCTGTCGCAGATCCTGTCTCTCCTGGACGCGCGAGCCGTCGTTTCGAGCGGGCTGAGCGCGCGGGGTGGCTGGGCGATCCAGGTTTCCCCCCTTCGCGCCCTCAAGTGCAACTTCATCAAACAAGGAAACTGCTTTCTCGAGGTCGAGGGTGAGCGCTGGGCGCTCGCGGAAGGGGATTGCTTTCTCGTCGGACCCGATCAGCCCTTCCTTATCGGTACGGATCTCGATCGGCTGCCGCGACCTGCGGCGGAAGTCTTTGCTGGGACAGAGGTGAGCGGCTTTGCCTGGCTCGACGCGGGACCGGGGCACCGGTTCCATTGCCTCAGCGGTCGAATGGACCTTCCGAACACCGCCGGACTGTGGGTGGAGGGCCTGCCGCCGGTCGTGGTGGTCCGTTCGGATCAGCCTGCAGGCGAGCGCCTGCACTGGCTTCTCGACAGATTGAATGACGAGCTCGCATCGGGCCTGGCCGGCGCCGCGGCGATGGCTTCGAACATAATGCAGATGGTCTTCATCGAGCTGATCAGGAACGTTCCCGGTGAGCGGACCGGCAGCTGGCTCGCGGCTCTCGCCGACCCCCGTATCGGTGCTTCGCTCAGGGCAATGCATCGCGACCCTCAGCGACATTGGCGGATCGACGATCTCGCAAGCATCGCGCATCTTTCGCGGTCACGGTTTTCGGATCGTTTCCGCCGGGCGGTAGGCAAGGCTCCCATGGTTTACCTGCTGCACTGGCGGATGGAACTTGCGCGAAGGGAACTCGCCCGTCCGAATAGCTCAATCGCAATGGTGGCCGAGCGCGCCGGCTACAACTCGGAAAGCGCGTTCGGCCATGCGTTCCGCAGAACGATCGGAGTGACGCCCCGCCAGTCGCAGAAGTTGTCGGAGCGCGACAGGGCCTCGGCCGGGTCGAAGGACCTGCGAGCCTGAAAACCCGGTGCGGCCAGCAAGCATCCGCCTCCGGCAGCAGCGCGGACGAAGGTGCATCATCAGCGGGATGCGAAGTCTTTTCGGCGGCCGTTGCCGTGGCACCCGGCCGAAACCGAGCCTAGCAAAACAGTTCGCACGCCGACTCAGGTTTCGGCAGGACTGATCCACTTGCTTTCGACCGGTGCCCTGTATCGACCGATCGCCTGCAGCAACGCGCCGGGTTCCTCCGCGACGAGCAGCATCTCGCGATGCACTCGCTTGAGAAAGCCTGCATCGACGACATGGTCCAGGAACGCCAGCAACTGATCATAGAAGCCCATGACGTTCAGCAAGGCGCAGGGTTTGCGGTGGCTTCCCAGCTGCGCCCATGTCCAGACTTCGAAAATCTCCTCGAAGGTGCCGATGCCTCCCGGCAAGGCGATGAACCCATCCGACAAGTCGGCCATCAGCTGCTTGCGCTCGTGCATGGATCGCACGACCCGCAGGTCGGTCAATCCTCGATGAGCGATTTCCTTGTCGACCAGCGCTTGCGGGATCACGCCTGTCACACGGCCGCCCTCGGCGAGCGCGGCGTCGGCAACCGCGCCCATCAATCCCACCGCCGCCCCGCCATAGACCAGCTCGACGGAATTGCGGGCCAGCAGCCCGCCGAGCGCCGCGGCGGCGGCCTGGTATTCCGATCCGCAGCCTTGGCTCGATCCGGAAAAAACACAAATCCGCATAGGTTCTCCAGCATGGTTTGGAGTGAATAAGACGCGATCATCATGATCCCGCCTGGTTCTGTCAGGCCGACGGATGTGGGATGGTTGACCGGCCGGCCGTGCGCGGCCAGCCGGGCCTCCGACGTCTCAGAAGTCGACCGTCCTGGCCTCCAAGGCATTCTGGAAAGCCGCTTTGCGGTCAGCCGCCGGCGGATAAATCCATACAGCATTGATTTCCATCTTCACCTTCTTCGCGTCGGCGCCGGTGATCTCCACGCTGCGGGGTGACCAGCCGCGAGTGAAGATCGCAGTGTCGGGACCGAGATCGAGGCAGACGACATAGGATGGCTGATCGTATGGAAGCACAGGTTCGCCCAGCAGATCGGCAGCCGCATTGTGACCGGCGAATGCGCCCAGCCGGCGTGCATGCTGGCACGACATCAATGAGAAATGTCCGTCATTGTCGGTCGCTGCCTTCGCGGTATCGCCCGTGGCAAAGACGCGCGGGCAGCCGGGAACCCGAAGATCGGGATCGACGATGATACGGCCGAGATTGTCGCGTTCGGCAGGCAGTTGCGAGGTCAGCGGCGAGGCGCGCATGCCGGCGGACCAGATCACGGTGTCGGTCTCGATCCGCTCGCCGTTCTCCAGAGTGACGCTGCCTTTGTCGAGCCGAGCGATGCCCGCGCCAAGCATGGTTTCGATGCCGAGGTCGCGCAGCCGTGCCTCGATATAGGGGCGAGGCTCCACGCCCATATCGGGAGCGATGACCGGTCCGCGCTCGACGATGACCACGCGCAAAGGAGCGTCCTGCCCGAGAATTTCGCATAGCCGGGCCGGCATCTCGGTTGCCACCTCAATGCCGGTGAAGCCACCACCGCCAACCACGACCGTGTTTCGGCCCGGCGAATCGGGTCGATCGGCCAATGCGTGCAGATGCCTATCCAGCGCAATGGCACCATCATGGTCCGTCACGGTGTGACCGAATTCGGCAAGGCCGGGAATCGGCGGCTGGAAGCCATGGCTTCCCGCCGCAAGTATCAGGCGGTCATAGGCGATTTTGTCGGCATCGCCGTCGCTGCTGGTGACCGTCACCGTCCCGCGTTCATGGTCAATCGTCTCCACGCTGCCGGCATGGAAGCTGATGTCGGTTGCGGCGAACAGCTCGCCCAACGGTGCGACCATGGATGCCGGCTCGCGCTCGTACAGTCGCGGGCGGACAACCAGGGCCGGCTCTGGGGCGACAACGGTGATTTTCAGGTCGTCTGCAGAGACGCCTTTCTCGTCGCGCACCCGCGCCGCCGAAAGCGCGGCCATCAGGCCGGCAAATCCGGCTCCGACGATAACAATGTGCTGTGCCATGCGATATTCTCCTCGGTGGGCAGCATCGGTAATTGCCGTGCCTCCGCGGGACCGCTGTTCAGGCCTGGAGGACGCGCCGAGGATCGCGAAGGTCGCGCTGATCGGCTACCGTGCGAGAGGCTAGCCTTGGCACGCGAACGGCTATGCAAATCTATCCTTTGGAACAGATCCGGGGTCGCCCTGCGTGCGTGCAAGGGTCTCGGGAGGCTGCATCCGCGACCGACCATTCAGGCGGAGCAATGCCGCCAAGCCGAAAGGCCTGCCGCACGATAAGTCGATCCTCGCCTATTCCGCGCCGCCGACAGCTTCGCCTTCGCAGGCGTGCACCACGGGATTGGCGCGTTGCGTGCAGTGGAACGGGTTTCGTTTGGAGAACCGGTCACGACGCTTCTCGTCGTCATCGGATCCCTGTGGCCAGAATCTGTGCAGCAGCACGGCTAGACTTGCGGCCAGAAGGTCCTGCTCGAGGGGGGTCAGTCGCAAAGCTATGGTTGCGATCATGATCATGCCGTCCGCTGCCAGGCGCCGCAGGTTCACTGGCCGTGTCGCGTTCTTGCATCGTCGCGATCGCTCATCGAGGCCAGCGGCGGCGTAACGGTGATGAACGCCACACAGCCCAAGATCATGGACACGACCAGGTCACGCAGCGAGGCGAAGGTCCATCCCCCGACGGCAAGCGCGACGATCGTCGGACCCACGAGTAGGGATAGCTGGCTCCAGGCCGATCTGTTCGAGCGGGGGGTTCTGGTCCGCGGATTGCCGCGACGGGATGTCTGCTGCTCGGATTTCATGGAATCTGCCTCAGTAGCCTGACGGCAAACTGGCCCTGAGCGCAGGCGGCAACCATCCAGCTATGGTTGTGGGCGACCTGTCCGGACGCATGCGAGAACCAAGTCCAGGGACGACAAGCGGCTATCGTCTCCATGGAACTGACCTCGCCACGAGCCGACATGGGCGCGCGTCCGTCCAACCTGGCTGGCCTCCGGCTATACGGAAGGCTGTGTCGGGTGCGCTGGATCGCTGGCGATGCCCGGCCGATGGAACGATCCCGGGCAGCTGGCGACAGACTTAACGATCTCCCGAGCACGCGCAGCCATTGCCGTGTCCCATGACGATGGAGATTGAGATGAAAACCCGGATACTTATCGCTGCAGCCCTGGCGTGTTGGTCAGCGCATGCGTCTGCACAGGACTTCAACGGGCCGTCGATCGGCGTCCAGGCGGGCTGGAACAGCAACGATGTACGCCTGCCCACGGCGACTGCGGGAATTCCTGGCGTCGACCGATCGTCCGATGCGTTCGTCGGGGGCGCATTCCTGGGTTATGACTACGAAGTGGTGCCGCAGGTCGTGATCGGGGCACAGGCTGAGTTCAATCTCGCTGCTTCCGACGAATTCGGGGCGGCGGGCGACATTGCCAGCATCGAGGTCGACCCTCGGTACGCCTTCGACCTGACCGCTCGCGCAGGCTATCTCGCCACCCCCGCGACCCTGATCTATGTCCGTGGCGGTTACAGCAATGCCCGGGTTCGCACGACGATCACGACAAATGCGCAGAAGGCTTCCTCATCCGACAATCGGGACGGATGGTTGGTTGGTGGCGGGGTCGAGCGAATGATCACCGATCACGTGTCTGCCCGCTTGGAATACAGATATGCGGACCTTGGTGAAGGTCCGGAGAAATTCGACCGGCATCAGGTATTGGTCGGCGCGGCCTATCGCTTCTGAAGCGAGCGCGAGCGCGAGCGCGGCGGCTTGTCCAAGGTGATGTCGCCGCGCTCCAGCTTCCTGGGGCCGACCGCGAATATTCGGCTCTTGCGGCCGAACGAAATCGATGAAGGACCTCGAGACCCGTTCCGGTCCTTCGCAAAGCCGGGTCGACCCGAGGGTGGTCGTTGCGCGAATGATCGCTGATCCCTGCAATATTTTCTGGTGAAGGCTGAACCTGTGCAAAGACAGTCAACTTGTTCCTTACGTACAGCCGCGCCGTCACAGAGTAGCTGATTGGATACAAGATCAAGCCCATCATTGGACGGCAGATAGCCTGATCAGGGTCGTCGGCGCAGCAGATGGCGATAGCCGCCGCGCGCCATCTTTTGCCCATCGCGTACGAGACGACGAACACGGGAGCGCAGCGCATCGGTGCGCTCGCCCCAGCCGAGTGCAATTTGTTCCTCGCCGAACAATGCTGCACCGATCTCGTGCTGGCTGGCGCCCGCCGCAATCGCGTCGTGGACGCGCAGCACCGTCAACCACCGGTCGACCCGCGGGTCGCGGGGGAACAGCGATCGCGCGAAGCGGCCGCGGCGGCAGAGCTCAAGGAAGCGCCTGAGCGGCAGGATCTTGGTTTCGGCAGAGCCCAGGCCAAGGAGGCGATAATGAAGCAGCACCGCTTCTTCGTGTGCAATGCTGCCTTCCTCGACGTCTATGCGGATCCGGCGCCAGCCGTCGGAGAGCACGGCATGTTCGCGGCCGTCGCTATCGGTCGCGAGCGCCAGCCAAGGCGCGAGACGGTCGGTGCGGATGCTGTCGGGGTCCACTGGATCGGACGGCACGGCAGCGACGCGCAACGTGCCGGGGTCGAGATCGGCATGCCAGATGATCCGGGCCTCGGGCGCTGCGCGGTCCGGATTCTCGGCGAAAGTGCAGTCCCCACTGGACCGGCTCGATCTCCTTGGCGTGGCCGCGCGTCGCCTCGCTTGCCCGCGCATACCAGGCGATGTAGCCGGGATCGCGGCGCAGCCATTCCCACATAAGCCCCGCGCGATCTATTCCGCGAAGGCGAGAATAACGCCGGCTGTCTCGCCATTGTCCGGCGCCCTCGTCTTGTGCATCTCCCGTCATGTGCGTGCGGGCAACTCTGCCGCCCTGTTCCGGCGACTTGCCGACCACGGACCGCGCTGGCGCAGGCCTTGCCGACGCGCCCGCCGGCTTCGTTGTTCAACGCATCTTCTTCGTGTGAATTCCACATGATAATCGGTTGCATTCGCACGAGTCGCCGGAGGACGGCGTGAGGCCCCGTCTTCCAGCCCGAGTACATGGGAAAGGGCGGTCTCGGGGCATGCGGTGGCTTGAGACGCCGCCTGGGACCGTGGCGCTGCCCGATGGGCATGCACATGATGGCGGTGCAATTCATTCGCATCGTCGAGGAAGTGAGGACCGTCGACGACCTGACCGCTGCGATGCGGTCGGTGACCGATGAACTCGGCTTCCAATATTTCGCTCTGACGCACCATGTCGATGTGCTCGTCGCCGAGGGCGCGGCGATCCGGCTCCACAACTATCCCGACCAATGGGCGGATTATTACGACCGCAATGCGCTCGGTGTATCCGATCCGGTGCACCGAGCGAGCCATGTGACCAGCGTCGGCTTCTGTTGGTCGCGCATGCCCGAGATGATTCCGCTCACCACCGAGGACCGACGCGTGCTGGCGATGGGGCGCGAGGAAGGGATCGGCGACGGCTTCACCGTCCCTGCCCATGTCCCGGGTGAGGCGCGCGGGTCCTGTTCGTTCGCGAGCGAGGCCGGACGGCCGATCGTCGTCGAGCAGTTGCCGATGGCGCAGCTCGCCGGCGTCTTCGCGTTCGAGGGCGCGCGCCGGCTCTGGTCGCAGCGTGGGCATCTGCCCAAGCCGCCGCCGCCCGCGCTCACCGACCGGCAGCGCGACTGCCTGCTGTGGGCGGCGCGCGGCAAGACCGACTGGGAGATCAGTCGGATTCTCGGCGTCACCGAAGAGACGGTCGCCCGGCATATCAAGCTGGCCTGCGCGCGATACGGGGTGAGCAAACGAACATTGCTGGCGATCCGGGCGCTGTTCGACGGAACGCTCACTTTCACCGATATCTTCCGCCGCTGATATTACCCTTTCCGGGAATAGCGGGCGCCGCCGTCCCGGCAGACCCTTGGCCGA
>Ga0164243_10002564_pt1 | contig 29934 bp, 35 predicted proteins | sample OricompcompostOP_FD_108781 | JGI IMG/M metagenome (GOLD analysis project Ga0164243, IMG submission 108781) | Organic Plus compost microbial communities from Emeryville, California, USA - Original compost - Organic plus compost (OP) | ecosystem: Engineered > Solid waste > Mixed feedstock >... | reverse complement strand
TGCCCTTCGATCCGTTCCCATTGCTCGTCCGTCAGCACGCGTCTGCTCAAAGATCGTCTCCTTCAACGACTTTGAATCAGAACTTCTCCCCAATGGAAATCCCTGAATGCAGACAAGACCTAAAGCGTCGCCTCGATCTCGCGCGCGGCCCGAACAGGATCGGATGCGCGGCTGATCGGGCGGCCGATCACCAGCACGCTCGCCCCGTCGTCCCGCGCGTCGCGGGGGGTGACGGCACGCTTCTGATCGCCCAGGCTGGCACCGGCGGGGCGCAGGCCGGGCACCACGAAAAACCCGTCTTTCCACTGGCGGTGCACGGCCCCCACTTCCTGGCCGGAGCAGACGATGCCGTCGAGCCCGGCCTTCTCGGCCAGCTCGGCGAGGCGCATCACCTGATCATGCGCGGTGCCGGCGACGCCGGTGCGCTGGAGGTCGTTCTCATCGAGACTGGTAAGCATGGTGACGGCGACAACTTTGGTATGCTCGCCCGCTGCCGCCTTCGCGTCTTCCATCATCGCGCGCCCGCCCGAGGCGTGGACGGTGACGATCGCCGGTTCCAGCACGTGGATCGACTGCATCGCGCCCGCAACGGTGTTCGGGATGTCGTGCAGTTTGAGATCGAGGAAGATCGGCAGGCCGACATGCGCGATCTCGTGCACCCCGTGGTGGCCGTGCGCGCAGAAGAATTCCAGGCCCAGCTTGAGCCCGCCGACATGCGCCTTGACCTTTTCGGCAAGGGCCTTCGCGGCGTCGAGTTGCTGCAGGTCGAGAGCGAGATAGACAGGATTGGTCACTTGTCCTCATCGATACGGGGTTGAGGGGAAATATCCGAAATCTCGGACACCGGGAGAGTGCTTTCCTCGGTCGGTTGCGGTGGAACGCCGGTCGCACTGCGCACCGCCGTTTCGAGCGACTTGATCCGGCGCTTGAAGCGCCAGCGCGAGCTCTGGTGGATCAACCAAATCGGCAGCAGGCCGATCAGGAAGGAGACGATCACCAATGCCGGGATCTTCGTCTCCAGTACCAGGTCTTCCCAGATCTTGATCTCCACCGGCTTCCAGTTGTTGATCGAGAACACCAGCAGCACGACGGCAACCACGACCCAGACGATCGTGCGGATGATCTGCATCTCTGCGGCCTCCTTTCCCCTGTTTCGGGCCGGATGCTAGGCGGGTTGCCCGCGGAAGGAAAGCGCGCTGTCAGCCGAAAACGCGCGCGAACACCCGGTCCACCTGCTTGAAATGATAGTCGAGGTCGAACTTCTCCTCGAGCTGTTCCGGTGTGAGCGCCGCGGCCACTTCGGGATCGGCCTTGAGCAGTTCGAGCAGGGAGAGCTGCCCGTCCGACTCCCACACTTTCATCGCATTGCGCTGCACGAGGCGATAGGCGTCTTCCCGGCTGATGCCCGCCTGGGTCAGCGCCAGCAGCACCCGCTGCGAGTGGACGAGGCCGCCCATCCGGTCGAGGTTCTTCTGCATCCGCTCCGGATAGACCAGCAGCTTGTCGACCACGCCGGTGAGCCGGGCGAGGGCGAAATCGAGCGTGATCGTGGCGTCCGGCCCGATGAACCGCTCCACCGAGGAGTGGGAGATGTCCCGCTCGTGCCACAGGGCGACATTCTCCATCGCGGGAATCACAGCGGAGCGGACCATGCGGGCCAGGCCGGTGAGGTTCTCGGTCAGCACGGGGTTGCGCTTGTGCGGCATCGCGCTCGACCCCTTCTGGCCGGGGGAGAAATATTCCTCCGCCTCCAGCACCTCGGTGCGCTGCAGGTGGCGGATCTCGATGGCGAGCCGTTCGATGGAGCTGGCGATCACCCCCAGCGTGGCGAAGAACATCGCGTGCCGATCCCGCGGGATGACCTGGGTGGAGACCGGTTCCACCGCAAGGCCGAGCTTTTCGGCGACATGCTCCTCCACCGCCGGATCGATATTGGCGAAAGTGCCCACCGCGCCCGAGATGGCGCAGGTGGCGATCTCCGTCCGCGCGGCCTGGAGCCGCGCCTTGCAGCGGGCGAATTCGGCATAGGCCTGCGCCAGCTTGAGGCCGAAGGTCGTCGGTTCGGCATGGATGCCGTGGCTGCGGCCGATGGTGGGGGTGTATTTGTGCTCTTCCGCCCGGCGCTTCAGCGCGGCGAGCAGCGCGTCCAGATCGTCCAGCAGGATGTCCGAGGCGCGGGCGAGCTGGACGGCGAGGGTGGTGTCCAGCACGTCCGAGCTGGTCATGCCCTGGTGCATGAAGCGCGCTTCATCGCCCACCTGCTCGGCCACCCAGGTGAGGAAGGCGATCACGTCGTGTTTGGTCACCGCCTCGATCGCGTCGATCGCCGGCACGTCGATCGCCGGGTTCGTCGCCCACCAATCCCACAGCGCTTTCGCGGCGCTTTCGGGGACCACGCCCAGGTCGCCCAGCTTCTCGGTTGCGTGGGCTTCGATCTCGAACCAGATGCGGAATTTCGCTTCCGGCTCCCAGATCGCGGTCATTGCCGGGCGGGAATAACGGGGTACCATGGTCGACTCCGGAGTTGGGGGCTCGATCTATCGTGCGTCGTGAGCGCCGCTAGGGCGGGTGGCCCGGGATGGCAAGTCCACCTTGAATCGCATGGGCTTGGCAAGGGGAAACGGCTGGGTTTATGGAGGCACGCATGAGTGCAGCGCTGATCGATCGCATCCTGTCCCGCGCCATTAAGCGGGGACGGCTCGAACTGACTTACGCCAACGGCCGCAAAGTGGCCTTCGGAGAGCCGACGCCCGGTTTCCCGGAAGTGGCGATCCGCTTCGCCGACAGCCGCGTGCCGCGTGACATCATCGCCGACTACCGGCTGGGCGCAGGCGAGGCCTACATGGACGGCCGCATCCTGATCGAGCAGGGCAATGTCATGGAGTTCGTCCAGCTCGTCCAGTCGAACAGTCCGTGGGAAAACGGGACCGAATTGGCTGAACCTTCGCTGTTCCGGCGCATCCGAGTCAATCTCGGGGTGATAGCCCGTTCCTTCAACAAGCCGGGCAGTTCGAAACGGAACGTCGCGCATCACTACGATATCGGCAACGACCTCTACCAGCTGATGCTGGACGAGGAGCATATGCAATACAGCTGCGCCTATTGGCCACGCGAGGGGATGACGCTGAGCGAGGCGCAGGAGGCGAAGCTGGCCCATATCGCGGCCAAGCTGGTGCTGGAGCCGGGGCAGCGCGTGCTGGACATCGGCTGCGGCTGGGGCGGCATGGCGATCTATCTTGCCCGCAAGGCCGGGGTCGAGGTGCTGGGCATCACGCTGAGCGAGGAGCAGCTGAAGCTCGCCCGCGAGCGTGCGGAAGCAGCCGGCGTGGCCGACCGCGTGCGCTTCGAGCTGGTGGACTACCGCGACCTTGCCAAGCGGGGGGAAAGCTTCGATCGGATCGTCTCCGTCGGCATGTTCGAGCATGTCGGCGTGCCGCAATACCAGACCTTCTTCCGCGCCTGCGCCAGGCTGCTGAACGAAGGTGGGGTGATGCTGCTCCACACCATCGGCCGGCTGGATGGCCCCAACCGCACCGACGCCTTCACCGACAAGTATATCTTCCCCGGCGGCTATATCCCTGCTCTGAGTGAAACGGTGGCGGCGAGCGAACGGGTCCGCCTGCCGCTGACAGACCTGGAGATCCTGCGCTTCCACTACTCCAGGACCCTGCGCGAATGGTATCGCCGCTGTATGGAGAACCGCGACGCGATCATCGCCATGTATGATGAGCGCTTCTTCCGCCTGTGGACCTTCTATCTCGCGGGTGCGACGGCATCGTTCGAAAGCGGCGGGATGTGCAACTTCCAGCTGCAATACGCCCGCCGGCGCGACACGCTGCCGCTCACCCGCGACTACATGGCCGAAGCGGAAAAGAAGCTGCTCTGACATCTCCGGTTTCTCCCCATCGCTTCGTGACAGGGAAGAATTGGGGGCACTTCAAATCAGGCCCTTGGCCTTGAGCGAGACATGTCCATGGCGCCCCACGATGATGTGGTCGTGCACGGTGATGCCCAGCAGGCGGCCCGCTTCGGCGATGCGGTTGGTGATCTGGATGTCGGCCCGGCTCGGTTCGGGCGAGCCCGAAGGATGGTTATGCGCCAGGATCAGCGCGGTGGCGCCCAGGTCCAGCGCGCGCCGGATCACCTCGCGCGGGTGGATCGCGGCTTCGTCTATCGATCCGTCGCCCACATGCTCGTCATAGATCAGCATGTTCTGCGCGTTGAGATAGAGCACCCGCACCCGCTCCACGGTGAGATGCGCCATGTCGATATGGAGATAATCCAGCAGCGCCTGCCAGCTTCCGATCACCGGCTTTTCGCGCACTTCCTCCTTGGCGAGCCGGCGGGCGGCGAGGGCGACGATCTTGAGCGCCGCGGCGCTGGTCTCTCCCATGCCGGGATGCGCTTCGAGCGCCCTGGGATCGGCGTTGAGCACGCCGGCCAGCGATCCGAAGCGCACGATCAGCGACTTGGCGAGCGGCTTGGTGTCGATCCGGGGGCGGGCGACGGCAAGGAGATATTCGATCACTTCGTGATCGCCCAGCGCCTCCGCCCCGCCTTCGAGCAGGCGCTTCCTCAGCCGCCCGCGATGTCCGGTGTGGGGAAGCTGAGCCTTCCCGGCGCTGCTAGAATCCTCCGACAACGGCACTTCCCCCGCCTCCGCGCGTTACCATGCAACGCATTGCCTTTGGCCGTGCAAGCGCGCAAGTGGGGGAGCGATGGCGGAGCAGACCGAAGATCCGGCGCAAGCGGAAATCGAACGGATTCCGCCTCGCCGCCGGCGCAGGTGGCGGATCGCCGGCGCCGCCCTGCTGCTGGGCGCGGGCATCCTCGCCTATGGCTGGTATTCGCGCGAGGAGCTGGCCGACAACCTGATCGCGAGCCAGCTCGAACAGATGGGGCTGGAGGCCAGCTACCGCATCGAATCGATCGGAGCCCGCCGGCAGGTGATCAGCCATGTGGTGATCGGCGATCCCGCTCGCCCCGATCTCACGATCGAACGGGCGGAGATCACGCTGGTGCCGCGCTTTCCCCTCCCGGCGATCGGACGCGTCAGGCTGGTCAATCCACGGCTCTACGGCTCCTATCATCGGGGCAGGTTGAGCTTCGGCTCGCTGGACAAGGTGCTGTTCGAGCAGCCTTCGAAGGAACCCTTCTCCTTCCCCGACATGGAGCTGGCGCTGGAAGACGGCCGCGCGCTGCTGGAAACCGACTACGGGCCGGTCGGAGTGAAGGCGCAAGGCAGCGGACACCTGCAGGGCGGGTTCGCCGGCATCCTCGCGGCGAACGCCCCGCGCCTTTCCTTCGGCGATTGCGACGCGCGGGGAGCCACGCTCTACGGCAAGGTCTCGATCCGCAGCCAGCGCCCCGCCTTCGAAGGGCCGCTGCGGCTGGGATCGTTGAATTGTCAGGGCGAACAGTTCGCTCTGGGCCGATCGGGCATCCAGGTCGAGGCCCGGATGGATCGAAACCTCGCCGGCATCGAAGGGAAGGCGGGGCTTTCCGCAGGGGCGCTGTCCTATGCTGGCAATCGCGCGGCGAAGCTCGGGGGCCAAACGCGATTCGCCTGGCGTGATGATGCGCTGACCGCGCAATACCGGCTGACGGCGGATAGCCTCGCCTCGGGGCAGCTCGCACTGGACACGCTGGCGGCGGAAGGTTCCCTCCGCTCGAAAGGCGGCTTCGACACTGCCGAGCTGCAGGCCGATATCGAAGGGAAGGGCCTGCGCCCCGGTACCGGGCTCGACACTGTGCTGGCGGATGCGGCGCGCGCCGCGTCGGGTACGCTGGTCGGGCCGATGCTGGCCCGAGTCCGCTCTGCCTTGGCGCGGGAAGGGCGGGGGAGCGCGCTCGCGGCGGAGGTGACGCTGCGCAAGACGGGCAACACGTTCGGCTTGGTGGTGCCGCAGGCCCGCCTGCGCGGCGCCAGCGGGGCCACGCTGCTCGAACTCTCCCGCTTCCAGTTCGCTTCCTCCGCCGAGGGCGCGCCGCGCTTCTCCGGCAATTTCGTCACCGGCGGCGAAGGCCTGCCCCGGATTTCCGGGAGGATGGAGGATCGCGGCGCCGGAAGCGACACGATCCTGCGCTTGAGCATGGCGGAATATCGCGTCGAGGGCGGCAGCCTGGCTGTGCCCGAGCTGCAGGTAGTGCAGGGCACGGGCGGAAGCGTGGACTTCACCGGATCGGCGCTGGTGAGCGGAGCGATCCCCGGGGGCGAGGCGCGCAATCTGGCACTTCCGGTCAAGGGCAACTGGTCGTCCGCGCATGGACTTGCCGTGTGGCGCGAATGTACGGAAGTTGCGTTCGATCGGTTGGTGCTGGCCAGCCTGGCGATCGAGAAGCGCAGGCTGCAGCTCTGCCCCCCTCGTGGCGGTGCGATCCTTGCCAGCGACGGGCGTGGAACAAGGGTTGCGGCCGGCACGCCCGCGCTCGACCTCAAGGGTCGCCTGGGCGAGACGCCGATCGCGATCCGCAGCGGGCCAGTGGGCCTAGCCTGGCCGGGCAATCTTGCGGCGCGAGACGTGGACGTGACGCTCGGCCCGCCTGAAGGCGCGACGCGCTTTCGCCTCACTGCGGTCGACGCACGGATCGCCAGCGACGTCCGAGGGAGCTTCTCCGGCACGGACGCGCGCATATTCGCCGTCCCGCTCGACGTGCTCGATGCGAAGGGGGGCTGGCGTTATGCGAACGGGCGGCTCGAGCTCACGGGTGCGGAGTTCCGACTGGAGGATCGCGAGCAGGTGGACCGGTTCAATCCGCTCTTCGCTCGCGACGCCACACTTTCGCTCGCCGATAATGTGATCACCGCCCATGCCCAGCTGCGCGAGCCGAAGAGCGAGCGGGTGGTGACTGGGGTGGACATCGTCCACGATCTCGGCACCGCCACCGGCCATGCGGATCTTGCCGTGGACGGATTGTTGTTCGACGACAGGCTCCAGCCCGACACGATAACCCCGCTCGCCCTGGGCGTTGTCGCCAATGCGAAGGGCATGGTGGAAGGCAAGGGGCGGGTGGACTGGGATGCGAATTCGCTCACCAGCACCGGCCGCTTCTCCACATCCGACTTCGATTTCGCGGCGGCGTTCGGCCCGGTGCAGGGCGTATCCGGCACGATCGAGTTCACCGACCTGCTCGGCCTCGTCACCGCGCCGAACCAGCATTTGCGGATCAGCTCGTTCAATCCCGGCATCCAGGTCGATGAAGGCGAACTCGTCTACGAGCTGCGGCCCGATTTCGAGCTCGTGGTTCATGGTGGGCGCTGGCCCTTCATCGGCGGCGCGCTGGTGCTGGAGCCGACCTCAACCAATCTCGCGGCAGCAGAGGCCCGGCGTTACACGCTGCGGCTCGAAGGCGTGGACGCGGCGCAGTTCGTGGAGCGGATGGAGCTGGCCAACATCGCCGCCACCGGCACGTTCGATGGCACCGTTCCGCTGGTGTTCGACCAAAACGGCGGGCGGATCGATGGGGGCTACCTCCATTCGCGCGCGCCGGGCGGCAATTTCGCCTATGTCGGCGGACTGACTTACGAAGACCTTTCCCCGATCGCCAATTTCGCATTCGACGCGCTGAAATCGCTGGATTATCGCGAGATGGAGATCCTGCTCGATGGCTCGCTCACCGGGGAGATCGTCACCCGCGTGCGGTTCGACGGGATCAAGCAGGGCGAAGCGGCGAAGCAGAACATCATCACCAGGCAGCTCGCCCGCTTGCCGCTGCGCTTCAACATCAACATCCATGCCCCGTTCTACAAGCTGATCACGGCGCTCCACGGAATGTACGATCCGGCCTATGTCCGCGATCCGCGCGATGTCGGCCTGCTTGATGCGGCGGGGCATCCGATCGCGAATCCCGTCATCAAGCCGGACGACCTTCCCGGCGATGAAGAGCCCATTCAGCCCTCAGAAAGTGAGAAAGTGCCATGAAAGGCTGCAAATTGACGTTCTGCGCGGCCCGGGCGCATAAGGCGCCGATGGAGTTGGGTATAAGGGGCCTTGCGGAGGTGATGAAGATGCTGGGTGCGGCCGCGGGGCTGCTGGCGCTGTCGGGATGCATCACCGTCAATGCGCCGGACAAGCCGATCGTGATCGAGCTCAACATCAACATCACGCAGGAGGTGATCTACCGTCTTGCGGCCGATGCCGAGAATACGATCCAGGAAAACGCGGATATTTTCTAATTTTCTGAAGTGAGACCGGGAATGAAGATGAAGAACAGCCGTTCCGCCATGATCGCCGCATTGGGCGCCGTGCTGCTCGGGGCCGGGGCGGCCGCGATCGCCGCGGAGCGCGATCCTGCCTATGACGCGGCGCGCGCCGCCGGCCAGGTGGGCGAGAAGATGGACGGGTATCTCGGCGTGGTCGGAGCCGGCTCGGCCGAAGTGCGCAAGGTGGTGGCCGACATCAACATCAAGCGCAAGGCGGTCTATACCCAGAAGGCCCAGGCCGCGAACGCCACGCTGGAGGAATACGCCTTCACCGCCGGTTGCCTCAACATCGCCCGCACCTCGGCCGGGGAGAAATACCAGGCACCCGATGGCAGCTGGCAGACCCGCGGCAGCGGCCCGCCGCAGCGCGATCCGCGCTGCCCGTAAGGCGGCGGGCTTGGGCTCCTTCGCCGGTCCTTGGCGGAGGAGTGTTTTTGCCGCCGGATTGCCTTCCCGTTCCGGTTGACTCGCGGATACCCCCCGCCTAAGGGGGCGGCGCCTCGGGCGGGCGCCTCGTTGCGCATGTCGTTTCTCCCCTTTAGGAGCAGCGCATGAGTGACGAAAAATCCGCACGGGAACCGATCGGCGAGGATGCGCGCATCGACGCGCTCGAAGAGCGGCTGAAAGCCGCACGCGAGCGCGAAGAACGGCGCAATCTGCCGCAAGTGCAGGGAACCGATGCGAATTACCGCATGGGCAACCGGGTGCTGGCGGAGCTGCTGGGGGGAATCGTAGGTGGCGCGCTGATCGGTTGGGTGATCGACCGGTTTGCAGGCACGTCGCCCTGGGGCCTGTTGGTGATGCTGTTCTTAGGGATTGTCGTCGCCTTCAGAAACATCATTCGGATTTCGAACCAGCGTCCTGACTGATCCCCGGAGGGGAAAGGAAAGGGGCGCTGCCGTTCATTGGCAGGGACGCAAAAGTGGCAGGCGAAGAGGCCAAAGTCGACCCGATGCACCAGTTCAGGATCGAACCGCTTTTCGGTTCGGATCACTGGGAGATCGCGGGCTACAACATTGCCTTCACCAACAGCACGCTGTGGATGGCGATTGCCGCCGTCGCGCTGTGGATCTTCGTGCTCGGGGGCATGAAGCGCGAGCTGGTTCCCGGGCGCTGGCAGATGGCGGTGGAAAGCTTCACCGGCTTCATCGATGACCTGCTGGCCGCGAATGTCGGCAAGGAAGGGAAGAAATACGTTCCCTACATCTTCTCCGTCTTCATGTTCATCCTGTTCGCCAACCTGCTGGGGCTGCTGCCGCTGCCGCTGGCCGTGGTCGGCGTCCACCCGTTTACCTTCACCAGCCACTTCACCGTCACCGGCGTGCTGGCGATCCTGTCGTTCCTGATCGTGCTGGTAGTGGGCTTCTGGAAGCACGGGCTGCATTTCTTCTCGCTGTTCGTGCCGCATGGCACGCCGCTGCCGATGGCCTTCATCATCGCGCCGATCGAGTTCGTGAGCTTCATGATCCGCCCCTTCAGCCTCGGCCTGCGGTTGTTCGTGGCGATGATGGCGGGCCATGTGCTGCTGGAAGTGCTTTCCAGCTTCGTGATCGACGGGCTGAACGCGGGGCCGACCTTCGGCCTCATCGTCAGCGTGCCCAGCTTCCTGCTGATGATCGGTATCTGCGCGCTCGAAATCCTGGTCGCCGGGATCCAGGCCTATGTGTTCGCGCTGTTGAGCTCGCTCTACATCAACGATGCCGAGCATCTTCACTGATAGACATTCATTCAACCAACCGGATTGCCACGGAATTCAAGGAAAAGGAGTTATGGAAATGGACGCAGAAAGCGCGAAGCTGATCGGTGCGGGTCTCGCCGCGATCGGCGCAGGCATGGCTGCCATCGGCGTGGGTAACGTGTTCGGTTCGTTCCTCGAAAGCGCACTGCGCAATCCGGGCGCGGCCGACGGCCAGCAGGGCCGCCTGTTCATCGGCTTCGCCGCCGCTGAGCTTCTCGGCCTGCTCGCCTTCGTCGTCGCGATGATCCTGATCTTCGTCGCCTGACGCACGCTGCCGTCTTCCGGCCGGGCATGTGATCCCGGCCGGGCCGGAATCGTTTTCCCGCTGACCTTCGGACTCTGTCGATGCCCCAGATAGAACAGCTCGCCGCCACCTATTCCAGCCAGATCTTCTGGCTGCTGGTGATTTTCGGGCTCGTCTTCTTCGTGATCGGCAAGGGCATGGTGCCCAAAGTGATGGATACTGTCGCCCTGCGCGACAGGCAGATCGCCGACGATCTGGCCGCTGCTCAGGCCGCGCGTGACGCTGCCGATGCGGACGAGGCCGCCTGGCGGGAGCGGGAGAACGCCAACCGGGCCGAGGCCCAGGCGCTTGTCGCCCAGGCCAAGGCCGAAGCGGCGTCTGCTTCCGAAAAGAAGCTTGCCGCCGCCCAGAAGCGGATCGACAAGAAGCTCGACGAAGCCGACGCCGCGGTCTCCCAGGCTCGCGAAGCCGCGCTGGCGGAACTCGAAAGCGTGGCGAGCGACGCCACCCAGGATATCGTCGAGCGGCTTGTGGGGGCGAAGGTCACTGCCGCCGCCGCCAAGTCCGCCGTGAAGGAAGCGCTCAGCCATGGTTGAAGCCCCCCCCGCTGCCACCGAGGCCGCTGCAGCCGATCACGCCTATCAGGCGGCCGATGCCGCCCCCGTTGATGCATCGCTGGTGCAGGAGCGGCTGGAAAACGCCGACAAGCTGGAAGCACTCGTCCAGCATCCTGACGGCGAGGAGCATCACGTCGAGCCGACCGCGCTGGGCCTAGCCCCGGCGGCCTTCGTCGGCCTTTCCATGCTGGCCTTCCTGCTCATCCTGGTGTGGAAGAAGGTCCCTGGCGTGATCACCTCGGGGCTCGACAAGAAGATCGCCGAGATCCGCCAGCAGCTGGACGAAGCGAAGGGCCTTCGCGCCGAAGCCGAAGCGCTGCGCAAGGAATATGCGGACAAGATCGCCAGCGCCGAGAAGGACGCTGCGGCCATGCTCGCTCATGCGAAGCACGAGGCCGAAGCGATCGTCGCCAAGGCCGAGGCCGATACGGAGGTGATGATCCAGCGCCGCAAGCAGATGGCGGAAGACAAGATTTCCGCTGCCGAGCGCGCCGCGGTCGAGGAGCTGCGGGCCACGGCAGCGGCCGCCGCAGCAACCGCCGCGCGAGGCCTGATCGCCAAGAAGCACGACGCCTCGGCAGACGCGAAGCTGGTCGACGACGCGATCGCGGGAATCTGATCTGGCGCATCGCGCCGCATCCCTGCCATCGCCGACCAGTCTCGTCACACCAGCGAAAGCTGGGGTCTCGGGCGGTTGCGCGCACCTCCTCGTCATTGCGAGGGACCGAAGGTCCCGCGGCAATCCAGAGTCCCACACAGCGGCCTTGGATTGCCGTGTCGGCTTCGCCTCCTCGCAATGACGAGGGCTGAAGATCAATACATCTTGCCGCGAGGGGGCATCTTGCTGCAGGTTCGCCCGTGAACGCGATCTCGGGAGAATGACGATGCATGTTGCGGTTTTGGGCGCTAGCGGGCGCGCGGGTTCGGAAATCACCAAGGAGCTTGCCGCGCGGGGCCATCAGGTGCTGGCGATCGCCCGCAAGCCGGAGGCGATCCCCACGGGCGAGAACATCACGGCGCAGGCGGGCGATGCTTCGGATCCCGAGGCGCTGGCCGGGCTGATCAAGGGTGTGGACGCCGTCATCAGCGCGCTTCATTTCGATGTGACGGCCGAAACCTTGCTCTCCGCCCTCAAGCAGGCCGGCGTCGGCCGGCTGCTGGTGACCGGCGGGGCGGCGAGCCTTGAGGTCTCGCCAGGGCTGCGCCTTTACGATTCCCCGGATTTTCCCGAGAACCTCAAACCGCTGGTGATCGGCGGCATCCATTTCTTCGAAGCGCTGCAGAAGGAGCAGGAGGTGGACTGGACCTTCTTCTCCCCCGCCATGATCATCTTCGAAGGCCCGCGCCTCGGCACTTTCCGCCTGGGCGGCGACCAGCTGATCACCGACGGAGCCGGCGAGAGCAAGATCAGCTTCGCCGACTACGCCATCGCGATGGTCGACGAGTTGGAGCAGCACAAGCACCCTCGCGGGCGCTTCACTATCGCCTATTGAGGGGCGATCCTGTTGGCGCAGTTCCGGTCATGCGGGCATTCTAAACTTCGCATAAGCCGCTCGAGACCCCAGCTTTCGCTGGGGTGACGATGGAAGGGGCAAGGCACCGCCTCAGAAACTGTCTTTGGCTGCCCGCAGTGCGGCGAAGGTCTCGCTGGGCTCGTGCCCGCCCCAGCGGGCCTGCATTTCCGGCGTGTCTGCCCGCAGGAAAGGATTGGTGGCGAGTTCGCGCGAAAGGAGCGTGGGGACGGTAGGTTCGTTTGCCGCGCGCTTCTGCTCGACCTCCCGCGCATAATCCCCCAGCGCCGTATTCTCCGGATCGGCATGGAGCGCGAAGCGCGCGTTCGAGGCGGTGTATTCGTGCGCGCAATAGATCCGGGTTTCGGGCGGCAGAGCCTTGAGGCGCGAAAGGCTGGCCCAGAATTGCGGCGCGGTGCCTTCGAACATCCGCCCGCAACCGAGCGCGAAGAGCGAATCGCCGACAAAGGCGATCCCTGCCTGCGGCAGATGATAGGCGACATGTCCCATCGTATGCCCGCCGACATCGAGCACGTTTCCGATGAACCCGCCAAGCGACACGGTATCACCTTGGCTCACCTTGCGGTCAACACCTGCGATCTTGGCCGCATCACCCGCCGGGGCGGTGATGGTGCAGCGGGTGGCCGCCTTGATCGCTTTGTTCCCACCCGCGTGATCGGGATGCCAGTGCGTGTTCCAGATCTGGGTGATCCGCCAGCCTTTTGCCGCCGCCTCGCGCAGATAGGCTTCGGCATCGGGCGTGTCGATGCACACGGTCTCCCCGCTCGCGGAATCGTGGAGCAGGAAGCCGTAATTGTCGGAAAGGCAGGGGAATTGATGGATTTCGAGCATAGCTGATCCTCCTAGGGGAGGTTGAGCTGCCAACTGACGCCGAAGCGGTCGGCGACCCAGGTGAACAGGCGGCTGAAGCCGTGATTGTCCAGCGGCATCATCACCGCACCGCCTTCGCTGAGCAATCCGGCGGCGTGCCGCAATTGCGCTTCATCGTCGCAATCGACGAAGATCGAGGTGGCCGGGGTGAAGGTGAAATCATGGACCGGAGGGCTGTCGAACAGCCGCCACTCGCTGCCGCCGAGCCTGAAGCGCGCCATCGCGACCTTGCCTTCATAAGGGCCTTCGGCATGTCTTTCGAGCCCGAGCACCTTCAGTTCGGGAAAAGCGCGGGCCCAGAGATCGAGTGCGCCTGCGGCATCGCCCTGGAACATCAGGAAAGGATTGGCGCGCATGGGAACTCTCCTTACCGCCCCAATTTAGGGGCCTAAGGCCGAAAGCAAAGGCGATTATATCGATTGCAGACGCCCGTCTTTCGTCATGCCAGCGAAAGCTGGCATCTCAGACCTTTGCGCGCCCCTGCCCGAGACCACAGCTTTCGCTGGGGTGATGATGGAAACCATTAATCCGCGACCCGTCTGCAATCGATATAATCACCAAAGCAAAAGCCCGCCCGCTCCTTCGAGCGGACGGGCCTTGCGGTTCCTTCCGGTGAGGCCGGGGAAGCGGGATCAATCCTGCTTCTTCAGCGCCTCGCCCAGGATGTCGCCCAGCGACGCGCCCGAATCGGACGAGCCATACTGCTCGACGGCCTGCTTCTCTTCGGCGAGCTGATGCGCCTTGATCGAGAAGTTCGGCTTCTTCGAACGGTCGAAGCCGATGATCATCGCGTCCACCTTCTGGCCTGCCTGGAAGCGGTCCGGGCGCTGCTCGTCGCGATCGCGGCCGAGGTCGGAACGCTTGATGAAGCCGGTCGCGCCATCGTCGCCCGCCTGCACCTCGAGGCCGCCATCGCGGACTTCGAGGACGGTGACGGTGATCACGTCGCCGCGCTTGAGGCCGCTGGTGGAGCCGCCGGCGGCCGGCGCGCCCTTCTCGAGCTGCTTCATGCCCAGGCTGATGCGCTCCTTCTCGACATCCACGTCGAGCACGATCGCCTTGACCTGCTCACCCTTGCGGTGAAGCGCCAGCGCGTCTTCGCCCGAAATGCCCCAGGCGATGTCCGACATGTGGACCATGCCGTCCACATCGCCGTCCAGGCCGATGAACAGGCCGAACTCGGTGGCGTTCTTGACTTCGCCTTCCACGGTGGAGCCCACCGGGTGCTTCTCGGCGAAGGCTTCCCACGGGTTTTGCTGCGCCTGCTTGAGGCCCAGGCTGATGCGGCGCTTGTCCGCATCGACTTCCAGCACCACCACTTCGACTTCCTGGCTGGTCGAAACGATCTTTCCGGGATGGACGTTCTTCTTGGTCCAGCTCATCTCGGAGACGTGGACCAGGCCTTCGATGCCCGGCTCCAGCTCCACGAAGGCGCCGTATTCGGTGATGTTGGTGACGGTGCCCGAAAGCTTCGCACCGACCGGATACTTGGCGTCCACACCGTCCCACGGATCGCTTTCGAGCTGCTTCATGCCCAGGCTGATGCGCTGCGTATCCTGGTTGATGCGGATGATCTGCACCTTCACCACGTCACCGATATTGATGACTTCGCTCGGGTGGTTGACGCGCTTGTAGCTCATGTCGGTGACATGGAGCAGGCCGTCGATGCCGCCCAGATCCACGAACGCGCCGTAATCGGTGATATTCTTCACCACTCCGTCGATGACCTGGCCTTCGGCCAGCTTGTCGATCAGCTCGCTACGCTGTTCGGCGCGGGTTTCTTCCAGCACTGCGCGGCGCGAGACGACGATATTGCCGCGGCGGCGGTCCATCTTCAGGATCTGGAACGGCTGCGGCATGTCCATCAGCGGGGTCACGTCGCGCACCGGGCGGATGTCGACCTGCGAACCGGGGAGGAAGGCCACGGCGCCGTCGAGATCGACGGTGAAGCCGCCCTTCACGCGGCCGAAGATGCGGCCTTCGACGCGCTTGCCTTCGCCGAACTCGCTTTCCAGCTTGTCCCACGCGGCTTCGCGGCGGGCGCGGTCGCGGCTGAGCATTGCTTCGCCGTCGGCATTCTCGACGCGATCGACGAAGACTTCGACCTCGTCACCTACGCTGAGGCCGTGCGACTGGCCGGGAGCGGCGAATTCGGAGAGGCGGATGCGGCCTTCGCTCTTGAGGCCGACGTCGATCACGGCCTTGTCGCCTTCGATCGCGGTGACGGTGCCCTTGACGACGCGGCCTTCGAAGCCGCCATCGGCTGCATCGCCGAGAGTTTCGTTGAGAAGCGCTTCGAAATCGGAGCGCGTCGGATTGTTTTGGGGATTTGCCGAGGAGGCCATGAATGAATTTCCCGAACTGACATTATTCCGGCCAAGCGGTTGGATCCGCTGGTCTTTTGGCCGAACCGCCCGCGAGGCCGGATGCCTTCGCGAGCGTTCGGCGGACGCTGTGGTCGGGCGAGGGCAGATTAACGGGAAGCGGCCGGGCGACAATACGCCGCAACGGAGCCTGCCATGCGCTGGATCTGCCGTCGACCGGGCGATACGCCTGCCGAACGGCGGGGCGACTAGGGCAAAGCGTGGCGGAAAGCAAGGAAAAACGCCGTTTAGGCTAGACGGCGAGGGCTGTTCTTATCTCTTGCAGACGAGAGAACGAGGAGGTTTCAGCTCCGCGCTTCTTCGACCAGGCGGATGGCCTCGCGGATGGCCTCGTCGCGGTCGAGTTCGCTGGTGTCGAGCAGTATCGCATCCTCAGCCGCCACGAGAGGGGCCGCGGCGCGCGAGCGGTCGCGCTCGTCGCGCCGGCGCAGGTCTTCCTCGATCCGCTCCAGCGTCACCTCATCGCCCCGATCGCGCATTTCCAGGAAGCGGCGCAACGCCCGGGCTTCCACGCTGGCGGTGACGAACAGCTTGGCCTCCGCCTCCGGCGCGATCACGGTGCCGATATCCCGCCCGTCCAGCACCGCGCCGCCGGGCTGGCGGGCAAAGGCTTGCTGGCGTTCCAGCAGCGCCGCGCGCACGGGCGGATGGATGGAGACCCGGCTGGCGAGACCTCCGGTCTCCTCGCTGCGCAATTCGGGATCGTCGAGCAAGCTGTCGGGGAAGGAGCAGGCGGCCAGCGCATCTACGGGATTGTCGGGATTACCGCCCTGCAGCGCCACCTGTCGCCCGACTGCGCGGTAAAGCAGGCCGGTATCGAGATGGGGCAGGCCGAAATGCGCCGCCAGCGCCTTGGCGATGGTGCCCTTGCCCGATGCGGTGGGGCCGTCGACCGCGATGATCATGCCTTGTGCTCCCTGCGCTTGGACCAGGCTTTGCCGAGGCCGTAGATCGCGATGGCTGCCCAGAAGAATTCCAGCACCAGCGATGCGGGATTTGTGTTCACCAGCAGTGACACCGTGAGCAACGCCGCCCCCAGCAGATTGACTCCATGCTGGAAGAACGGGTTCGGCCTCTTCACCGCGGTGCCGTAGCCATAGGCCAGGATGATGCATGCCATGCCGGTGAAGCCGAAGCAGTTCGCGAGGAAGGGCGTCATCCGGCGGCCCCGATCCCGGCCAGCAAAGCTTCGAAATCGGGGAAGCTGGTGGAGATTGGCCGGGTATCGTCCACCTCGACGCCGTTCGCGCTGGCGAGCCCGGCCACCGCCATGCTCATGGCGATCCGATGGTCCAGATGAGTGGCGATCGCGGCATCGGTGCCCGGCAGGGGATCGCCTCCCGTCCCTTCGATCACCAGCCCGTCCTCCCGCTCTTCCACCCGCGCGCCGACGGAGGAAAGGGCGGTGGCCATCACCGAAAGCCGATCCGATTCCTTGACGCGCAGTTCGTCGAGCCCGCGGGTGATCGTGCGCCCTTCGGCAAGCGAGGCGGCCACGAACAGGACGGGAAACTCGTCGATCATGCTGGGGGCGAGGGCGGGATCGACCTCGATCCCCGTCAATCGCGAATGGCGCACTGCGAGGTTGGCCACGGGTTCCCCGCCCACTTCGCGCCGATCCAGTTCCTCGATGCTCCCACCCATCGCACGCAGCACCTCGATCAGGCCGGCCCGGGTGGGATTGAGGCCGACATTCTCGATCACCAGCTCGCTTCCCGGCACCAGCAGGGCCGCGACGATGAAGAAGGCGGCGGAGGAAGGATCGCCCGGCACGTCGATCCGCTGCGGCTGCAATTCCGCTTCGCCCCGGATGCGGATCGCGCGCGCGCCATTCTCCTCCTCGACCCATAGTTCGGCGCCGAAGCCGGTCAGCATCCGCTCTGTATGGTCGCGGGTGGGGACGGGTTCGATCACCGTGGTGATACCCGGCGTGTTGAGCCCGGCGAGGAGCACCGCGCTCTTCACCTGCGCCGAAGCGACGGGGAGGCGATAAGTGATCGGAACGGCAGGGCACAGGCCGCGCTCCATCAGCGGCAGCGTGCCGCTGGGGCTGGCGGTGAAATCGGCGCCCATCAGCGAAAGCGGTTCGGTCACGCGGCCCATCGGGCGCTTCGACAGGCTGGCGTCGCCGATGAAGGTGGCGGTGATGGCGTGGCTGGCCACAAGGCCCATCAGCAGGCGGGTGGAAGTGCCGCTATTGCCCATGTCCAGCGCGGCTTCGGGCTGGAGCAACCCGCCCGTGCCCACGCCGCCCACGCGCCATTCGCCGCTTTCCAGCCGCTCGATCCGCGCACCCATCGCCCGCATCGCGGCGGCGGTAGCCATCACGTCCTCCCCTTCGAGCAGGCCGGAAATGCGGCTTTCGCCCACGGCAAGCGAGGAGAACATCAGGGCACGGTGGCTGATCGACTTGTCGCCGGGAACGCGAATCCGGCCGCGCAGCGGGCCGATCGAAGCGAAGCGGCGGGGACGGGAGCCGTTGTCCGGGGAAGCGGGATCGTTATGGGACATCGTGGGAAGGCGGGGCTGCTCGTTGGATCGGGTCGATTGCGCGCGGCTTTTGACAGTGGAGATGCCCTATGGCAAGGCGCGCCACCCGGTGAGGTGCCGGTGCTTGATTCCGGCGCCGATCGCACCCATCACGTTCGAGATTTTTCGTCCCACGCCGACCGCGCGGGCACAGTTCGAGGATTTTGTATGGTCAAGGCTGAGTGGGGGACCAAGCGTACCTGCCCCAAATGCGGCACCCGCTTCTACGATCTCGGCAATGAGGAGCCGGTGGTCTGCATCGAATGCAGCAACCAGTGGTATCCGGAGCCGGTGCTGAAGTCGAAGCAGCCGATTCCCTTCGAGGAAGCGAAGGAGAAGGAACCCGAGGATCAGGACGCGGATCTCGCCGATCCCGATCTGGAGGACATCGACGAGGACGGCGATTCGCCTGATAACGACGTCGATCTCGGAGGGGACGACGATCTCGGCGTGGCCGGTGCGGGCGACGAGGACGACGACGACAATTAAACCGCTTGCCAAGCGGGAGACGTGCCAATAAAGGGCGGCTCCCGGTTCGGCAGGACCGGCGCGGCGGGTTCCCATATCCGCCGAAAAGCGAATGGAACGGGGCCGTAGCTCAGCTGGGAGAGCGCTACAATGGCATTGTAGAGGTCAGGGGTTCGATCCCCCTCGGCTCCACCATTCGAAAAGCGCTGATTTCCGTCACTTTACCCCTCCCCTGCGCGCCTTCAGGTCAATGACCTTGGGACCGACGCGGGACCGAAATACCGTGGTCAGGCGCTCCGTTGACGCCTCGCCGCGCGGTGCACGGCGAGGCGCCGGGTATCACAGCTGGCAGATCACCGTTTTCCCGCTGGGAGCTTTATAGGTGTCCGTAGCCGGATCATACGACCTGAACTTGGCTTGGCATGCTTTCACGTGGCTCTGGTAGGCTTCCTTGGACTTCTTCCAATGTTTGGGCGGAGTGTGCTTCGAAGTCTGGGAAGCGGTCTGCTTCGAAGGTTGTTTGTCGGCGCCCGCGGGCTGAGCGACGGCAACGCTGCTCAGAGCCAGGGCTGCCGCCGCGGCGGCAACTGGAAATAATTTCACGATTTTCTCCCTAGAACGAAGATTGTCGGCTTCCTCTGTCGATAGTCGAGTAGGAAAGTCGATATGATCGGCGGCTTAACGATCGCAACAGCTCACGCCGTGCGACACGGCCGCCGATCGCCTTGTCGGCACGGTTTACAGGCGGCAGCGAACCTTCTTGCCTGCATAGGTGCGGAAGGTGTCGGTCGCAGGATTATAGGACCGGTAGCGCTGCTGGCAGGCATGAACGTGGCGGTGCCAATCCCGGGAATTGGTGAAATGGCGCGGCGGTGGCGGCGGAGCCTTGCCCCAGCTGTCGTTCCATTCGCCATACTGGCCGCGGGGCGGCTGTTTGGGGTTCGGGCCAGATTGCCTCGGCTCCTCTCTTGGAGGGCGATCCTGATTGGCAGGTTGGGCCAGAGCCGGCGCGCCGATCAGGGCCACGGCGGCGACTGCCAGGAATATGCGTTTCATATACATCTCCTTGCGGCCCTCTGTCAGGGAATTGGAGAAGTCGTGGGATTGGGAAACGCTCTGGCGAGGTCGAAGGTTCCGCCCTCGCCACGCCTCCCCTACCTTTGCGGGCCCTACCTTTGCGGGGCCCTACCTTTGCGGGAACGACGAAAGAGGGAATGTTCCTTTCCAAATTCAAACCGGGACAATCCCTCCCGTTTGGTTCAGTTGACAGTGGATGTTCCACGACATATGGCGCGCTTCGAAGAGTAGTGTGGAGGCTGAAGGGCTTAATCCCTCGGTTCCAACCTTACCTTTCGCGAATGCCTTGGTTTCGTCATTGCGGACAACGCAATGGCAAAGCAGGTCTGACGTAGAGATTTGAGTGCTGATCAGCACGCTGGCCGACGAGGTTTCGTCCGCCGGCGTTTTCGGCGTTTGGTGGGGTTTCGGCCTCGCGAAGGAGTGAACGGGCGATGTTCGACAGCCTTTCCGATCGTCTCGGCGGCGTATTCGATCGCTTGCGCGGGCGCGGCGCGCTGCGCGAGGACGACGTCCGTGAGGCGATGCGCGAAGTGCGCGTCGCGTTGCTCGAAGCCGATGTCGCGCTTCCGGTCGTTCGCCGCTTCGTCGATGCGGTTACCGAGAAGGCAGTCGGGCAGGAGGTGCTGCGTTCGGTCACGCCCGGCCAACAGGTGGTCAAGATCGTCCATGACGAGCTGGTCGCGATGCTCGGCGGGGAAGAGGCCGTCGGTCTCGATCTCGAAGCTAAGCCGCCAGTTGTGGTGATGATGGTCGGGCTGCAGGGCTCGGGCAAGACGACCACCACCGCCAAGATCGCCAAGCTGCTTAGGGAAAAGCAAGGCAAGAAGGTGCTGATGGCGTCGCTCGACGTCAATCGCCCGGCTGCGCAGGAGCAGCTTGCTGTGCTGGGCGAGCAGGCCGGCGTCGCCACCCTGCCGATCGTGCCCGGCCAGCAGCCGGTGGATATCGCCACCCGTGCGATACAGTCCGCCCGGCTGCAGGCGGTGGACGTGCTGATGCTCGACACGGCCGGCCGCCTCCATGTCGACGATGCGCTGATGGCCGAGATGAAGGCTGTCGCCGGGATTTCCGATCCGCACGAAGTGCTGCTGGTGGTCGATTCGCTCACCGGCCAGGATGCGGTGAACGTGGCGCAGAGCTTCGCGGGCGAGATCGATCTCACCGGCGTGGTGCTCACCCGGATGGACGGCGATGCGCGGGGCGGCGCGGCGCTTTCGATGCGGGCGGTCACCGGCAAGCCGATCAAGTTCGCCGGCACGGGCGAGAAGCTTGACGGGATCGAGCCGTTCCATCCGGGCCGCGTGGCGGGCCGCATCCTCGGCATGGGCGACGTGGTCAGTCTGGTCGAGAAGGCCGCCGCGGTCGTCGAGAAGGAAGAGGCGGACAAGCTCGCCGAGCGGATGATGAAGGGGCAGTTCGACCTGAACGACCTTCGCACCCAGCTGCGCCAGATGCAGAATATGGGCGGCCTCGGCATGCTCGCCGGCATGATGCCGGGCATGAAGAAGGCTAAGCAGGCGATGCAGGCCAGCGGCATGGACGACAAGCTGCTCGTCCATATGGACGCGATCATCGGCTCGATGACGCCGAAGGAGCGGGCGCGGCCGGAACTGCTCAACGCCAAGCGCAAGATCCGCATCGCCAAGGGTTCCGGCACCCAGGTGCAGGACATCAACCGGCTGCTCAAGATGCACCAGGAGATGGGCCGGGCGATGAAGCAGATCAGGAAGATGGGCGGGCTCAAGGGCCTGGCTGCGATGTTCGGCAAGGGCGGCCTCGGCGCCGCGATGCCGGGGCTTGGCGGGCCGGGTGGTAGCGCGGGCGGCTTGCCCGGCCTGGGCGGTTCCGGCGGCCAGCTTCCGCCCGATCTTCAGAACCTGTTGAACAAGAAGTGATTTTTCGAAGAATTCAGGACAGAAAGGTAAGTTCACATGGCAATTGCAATCCGTCTGTCGCGCGGTGGCGCGAAGAAGCGGCCTTATTACCGGGTGGTCGTTTCCGACACCCGCTCCCCGCGTGACGGCAAGTATCTGGAGCAGATCGGCACCTACAACCCGCTGCTTGCCAAGGACGATCCGGCTCGCGTGAAGATCAACGAGGATCGCGCGCGCTACTGGATCGGGGTCGGTGCCCAGCCTTCGGACCGCGTCGCCCGTTTCCTCGACGCCGCGGGCATCAAGGAACGTGCCGTCAGGAGCAACCCCAAGAAGGGCGAGCCGGGCGAGAAGGCCAAGGAGCGCGCCGAGGAGAAGGCTGCGAAGCTGGCCGAGGCCGAGGAAGCCGCGAAGACCGCAGCCGAAGCTCCGGCTGAGGAAGCTCCCGCCGAGGACGTCGTTGCAGAGGCCCCGGCCGAGGAAGCGGCCGCCGAAGCTCCCGAGGCCGAGGTTGCCGAAGCTGCGGCTCCGGCGGAGGAAGCTCCTGCCGCCGCCGAAGCCGGCGAGGAACAGGCCGAGGGCTGATTTCCTTGGCAGCGGACAAGCCCGTCACCCTGGCCGCCATTGCCGGCGCGCATGGCGTGACGGGCGAAGTCCGTTTGAAGCTGTTCGGGGAAGGCATCGTCGCCTTGAAGCGCTACCAGAGCTTCAACGGTGGCGCGCTCACGCTGAAGAAGCTGCGCGACGACGGCAAGGGAGGGGCGATCGCCCGCTTCGCGGAGATCGCCGACCGCAATGCGGCGGAAAAGCTGCGGGGCACGGCGCTTGCCGTCCTCCGCTCCGCGCTCCCTCCACTGGAGGAAGGCGAATATTATCATGCCGATCTGGTCGGGCTTCCCGCCGTTTCGGATGCCGGCGATCCGCTCGGCACGGTCATCGCGGTCGAGAATTTCGGTGCGGGCGACGTGCTGGAGATCGAACGGCTCGACGGCCGGCGTTTCATGGTTCCCATGCGTGCCGAAGCCGTGCCCGAATGGGATGCGCAGCGCCTGGTGATTGACGCTGCCTGGGTCGGTTAGTATATACATCGCGTATATACGGAGGCTTCGGTGAGCAAGGAATACAAGGCGAAGGTGTTCAAGTCGGGCAATTCGCTCGCCCTGCGCTTGCCCAAGGAACTGGGTCTGCGGGAAGGCTCCACCATGCTCCTGCGCGAAGAGCAGCACGGCTATCATTTCGAGCCGGAAGAGGCGCCCAGGAGGAAGCTCGACGTCGACAGGTTCTGGGGCAAGGCGAAGGGAATGATACATGTCCCTTCACCGCGAGAGGATTTCGAACCGCGTCCGAGTTCCTTGAAGGACAAGCGTTGACCCGCTTTCTCATCGACACCGACAGCACGATCTTCACGACGACGGGGCAGTTTCCGGCGTTGCGGGACCGGCTGGGGAACTGTGAACCTGGCGATGTGGGGCTGTCGGCGATCAGCTACGCGGAAATCGTTCTCGGAATGGAACAGGGAAAGCCGCCGACGCCCGAAGCCCTTGTGCTTTTTGTGGAAGTGGTGCCGATCCTTCCCTTCGACGAGGCGGCTGCACGAGCCTACGCGAAGCTACCGTTCAAGCGTGCCCGGTTCGACCGGTTGCTGGCGGCCCACGCGCTCAGCATCGGGGCGACGGTCATCACCAACAACGAAGGCGATTTCTCCGACGTGCCGGAGTTGAAGGTCGAGAACTGGACCGTCTGAATGAGCTTCGCCGCCACCGTCCTCACCCTCTATCCCGAGATGTTTCCCGGGCCGCTGGGCGTGTCGCTTGCGGGGCGAGCGCTGGAGGAGGGCACTTGGTCGCTCGAAGCGATGCAGATCCGCGATTTCTCGCAGGACAGGCATCGCACCGTGGATGACACGCCGGCCGGCGGCGGGGCCGGGATGGTGCTCAAGGTGGATGTGCTTTCGCGCGCGGTGGATCATGCGCTGGCGGCGCAGCCCGATTGCCCGGTGCTGGCGATGACGCCGCGCGGCCGGCCGATCACCCAGGCCCGCATCCGTGAGCTGGCGGCGGGGCCGGGCGTCACCCTGCTGTGCGGCCGGTTCGAAGGCTTCGACGAACGGATCTTCGAAGGCAGGCCCATCGAACAGGTCTCGGTGGGGGACATCGTCCTCTCCGGCGGAGAACCTGCCGCGATCATGCTTCTCGACGCTTGCATTCGCCTGCTTCCCGGCGTAATGGGCGCGCCCGATAGCGGTGCCGAGGAGAGCTTCGAGGAAGGGCTCCTGGAGTATCCGCATTATACCCGACCTGTCGAATGGGAAGGGCGCACGATCCCTGAAGTGCTGCGATCGGGGGATCATGCGAAGATCGCCGCGTGGCGGAAACGCCGCGCGGAGGAAGACACACGGTCACGCAGGCCGGACCTTTGGGAGCGCCACTGGGGCGCTCGGGACTGACCTGCCTCTGGCGCGCGGCGATTGATGTGAGGAAACAGGGCATGAACCTGATCCAGCAGATCGAGGCCGAGGAAATCGCGAAGGCGACCTCCGCGGCTGGCAAGGAAATCCCGGAATTCCGCCCGGGCGACACCGTGCGTGTCGGCGTGCGCGTCGTCGAAGGCGAGCGCACCCGCGTCCAGAATTACGAAGGCGTGTGCATCGCCCGCTCCAATCGCGGGATGGGCAGCAACTTCACCGTCCGCAAGATCAGCTTCGGCGAAGGGGTGGAGCGTGTTTTCCCGCTGTATTCCCCGAACATCGAATCGATTACCGTGGTCCGTCGCGGTGTCGTGCGGCGGGCCAAGCTCTACTACCTGCGCGGCCGCACCGGTAAACGTGCGCGCATCGCAGAACGGCGCGAGAACCAGAGCGCCGGCCAGGAGGCCTGAGAAGGCCGCGCCGATCCGAAAGATCACCAAGGGGCGTCCTGGCTGGAAGGCTGGGGCGCCCTTTTCTTTTAAACAGTCACACTCCGTTCGGGCCGAGCTTGCCGAAGCCCCGCATTTCCCCTTCCGCAGCAGCGGAAAGCGAATGCGGCCCTTTGAAAGCCAGGGCGAACGGATCGAACAGAGGACCAGGAAATGGGTTACCGGGTAGTTGTTGTCGGGGCGACGGGGAATGTCGGGCGCGAGATGCTCGCGATCCTGGCCGAGCGTGAATTTCCGATGGACGAGGTGGCGGCTGTGGCCAGCCCCCGTTCGACGGGCATGGAGGTCGAGATCGGCGATACCGGGCGGATGGTGAAGTGCAAGAATATCGAGCATTTCGATTTCACCGGCTGGGATATCGCGCTGTTCTCCGCCGGCTCCGGCCCGGCGAAGGAATACGCGCCCAAGGCGGCGGCGGCCGGCTGTGTGGTGATCGACAACAGCTCCTATTACCGCATGGACCCGGACGTGCCGCTGATCGTGCCGGAGGTGAACCCGGATGCGATCGACGGCTACACCCGGAAGAACATCATCGCGAACCCCAATTGCTCGACCGCGCAGATGGTGGTGGCACTGAAGCCGCTGCACGACGCGGCGACGATCAAGCGCGCGGTGGTTTCGACCTACCAGTCGGTTTCCGGCGCGGGCAAGGCGGGGATGGACGAGTTGTTCGAGCAGAGCCGCGCGATCTTCGTCGGCGACCCGGTGGAGGCGAAGAAGTTCACCAAGCAGATCGCCTTCAACGTCATTCCCCATATCGATGTCTTTATGGATGATGGCTCGACCAAGGAGGAATGGAAGATGGTGGTCGAGACCAAGAAGATCCTCGATCCGAAGGTGAAGGTGAACGCCACCTGCGTGCGCGTGCCGGTGTTCGTGGGCCATTCGGAGTCGATCAACCTCGAATTCGAGAAGGAGCTTTCGGCCGAGCAGGCGCAGGAGATCCTGCGCGAGGCGCCGGGCGTGATGCTGGTCGACAAGCGCGAGGACGGTGGATACGTCACCCCGATCGAAAGCGCGGGCGACGGCGCGACCTATGTCAGCCGCGTGCGCGATGATCCGACGGTCGAGAACGGCCTTTCCCTGTGGTGTGTCTCCGACAACCTCCGCAAGGGCGCGGCCCTCAACGCGGTGCAGATCGCCGAACTGCTCGGCCGCCGGCACCTGAAGAAGGGTTGACGAGATGGCCGCCGTTCCGCCTCGGGTGGATCGGCGGCCGCTCTCCTGCGGGCAAAGCAATTCATCCGTTCGTGTCGAGCGAAGGTGTGCGCCCGGAGCCTCGTTCCCGCGGACGGGCGCGGCGCCTCTAACGCCGCCCCAGCTTCGGCGGCTTGATCAGCAGCACCAGCGGGACGATCAACCAGGCGAGCCACATCATCGCGCGGAAATCGTCGGTATAGGCGATGATCGCGCCTTGCCGGTTCACCTCGGCATCGGCGATGGCCAGCACCGCGCCGCCATAGGCCTGGAAACGGTCCAGCGCGGAAAGGTCGATCTTCGCGAAGGTGCCGCTGGTGAAGTTGGCGCCGAGGTCGGTATGGGCCGACTGGATATTGTAGCTCAGGATAGCGGTCAGCACCGCCACGCCGAGCGACGAGCCGATCGAGCGGAACAGGTTCATCAGGCTGGAGGCGTCGGTCCGCAGATGCGGGGGCAGGGTGGCGAAAGCGCTGGTGTTGAGCGGAATGAACACCAGCCCGATGCCGAGCCCCTGGACGAGGCCGGGCAGGGCGACGTCCCACGGCCCGATCTGCAGGTTCCAGCGCGACATCATGTAGAGCGAGAAGCCGGTGATGGCGAAGCCGATGCCGATCAGCGCGCGGGTATCCGCCCCAAAGCGCATCACCAGCCCGGCGATCTGCATGCTCGCCATCACGCCGATGCCGCGCATGGCGAGCAGCAGGCCGGTCTCCACCACGCCATAGCCGATCACGTTCTGCAGGAGGTTGGGCAGCAAGGCCATGGAGGAGAACAGGATCGCCCCCGCGACGAAGATGAAGAACATCGCGGTGACGAGGTTGAGATCGCGGAACAGCGAGCGGTCGAACAGAGGGTGGCGCGCGGTCGCGAGATGGATCAGCGCCATCCATGCGGTGGACAGCGTGACCCCGGCATAGATCCAAATCTCGAGGGAATCGAACCAGTCGAGGCGCGGGCCCCGGTCCAGCATCAGTTGCAGGGCGGAGAGCGTGATGCCGATGAAGGCGAAGCCGGCAAGATCGAACGGGCGCGGCCGCCTTTCCCGTTTGGGGAGTTGGGTGGCCAGCAGGACGAGCGCGGCGATCCCGATCGGCAGGTTCACGTAGAACACCCAGCGCCAGTTCCAGTTTTCGGTCAGCAGCCCGCCCAGCACCGGGCCGAGCACCGGCCCCATTACGATGCCGACGCCCCAGATCGTCATGATCTGCGGGCGGCGACTGGGCCGGGTGGCGTCGAGCATGGCCGATTGGCTCAATGGGCCGATGAAGGCGCCGGCCATGCCCTGCAGCGCCCGGAAGGCCACCATCTCGCCCAGGTTCTGCGCCATGCCGCACAGCATCGAGGCGGCGATGAAGCCCGAGACTGACCAGAGGAACAGCCGCCGCGCGCCGATCCGGCCAGCCAGCCAGCCGGTGATCGGCATGCCGACGGCGCTGGCGATGATGTAGCTGGTCAGCACCCAGGTGATCGTTTCCGCCGAAGCGCCGAGGCTCGATTGCATGTGCGGCACGGCGACGATGGTGATCGTCGTGTCGAGCAGCTGGATCAGCGAGGCGAGCATCGCGCCCAGCACGAGCAGCGGATAGTTCCTGACGACGACTTCCGGTTCGTCGCGCAGGGCGGCTGCCCCCGGGCCTGATGCCGCGCCCGCCTCGGCGGAGCTGGCCATCTAGGGCTTGCCTCGTCGGGCTTGGGACACCCGGAGGTTTCTCTCGGGGCCGGCCATGCGCTAGCGCTTCTTGCCGTCGGTGAAGACGGTGACGTCCACCGAAAGCCCCGCGATCAGCTCGCGCGGGCTCTTCTGGTCGATCGCGACCCGCACCGGCACGCGCTGGGTCACCTTCACCCAGTTGGCGCTGGCGTTCTGCGCGGGGAGGATCGAGAATTCCGAGTTGGTGCCTGCGCCGATCGAGGCGACATGGCCTTTGAGCTTTACTCCCGGATAGGCGTCCAGCCTGATTTCCGCGGGCTGGCCCACTTTCATGTCCGCCAGTTCGGTCTCCTTGAAATTGGCCTCGATGTAAGTGCCCTGGAGGCCGACCAGGGTCAGCATCGGCAGGTCGGTGATCGCCTGCTGCCCGATCTGCAGCCTGTCGGTCTGGCTCACCCGGCCGTCCATCGGCGCGTGCACTTCGGAGCGGGAGAGGTCGAGCAATGCCGCTGCCCGGCGCGCCTCGGCGGCGGCGATGCGGGGATTGCGGCCGGGCACGGCGGCGCCATTGGCCAGCTTGGCCTTCGCCTCGCGCTGCTGCGCTTCGGCGAGGCGCAGTGATTCCCGCGCCTGGGCAACGGCGTGCTGCGCCGCATCGTAATCCGCCTTGGTGGTGAAGCCACGCTCCCACAACGCCTTCTGCCGGGCGAGGGTGGCTTCGGAAAAGGCGATGTCCTCCCGCGCGGCGGCGATGTCCGCCCCGGACAGCGCGGCATCGCTGGAAAGGGCGGTGAGGTCGGCCTGGGCGGTGGCGATGTCGGCATCGGCTTCGGCCAGTTCGATCCGGAACGGCTCGGGATCGATCCGGAACAGCAGGTCGCCGGCATGGACCAGCTGGTTCTCCTTGACCAGCACCTCCACGATCGTGCCGCCGACCTGCGCGCTGACCGAGACCTTGTCCTGCTTCACATAGGCGTTGTCGGTGGAAACCTGGCCCTGCTGGCTGAGCCAGTAGAACACGCCGCCCGCGATAAGCGCCAGGGGAACGGCCAGCATCAATGCGAGCTTCCCGAAGCGGCGTTTCGGCGGTGTTTCCGCGGCATCCTGCGGGTTGCCGGTCAGTTCGGGATCGGCTTCCGCCATAATTCACCCACTTGCCAGTTTGCAGGCCCGCTTCCGCGCGGATGCGCCGCCGTAGCCCCCTTTTTCCGCCTCTATTCCGCAAGACGGCGCGATGGCAACGCTTTTGCGCCTTCATGAAACGGCTTGCCGTCCGGCGTGCCGGAAGCGAGGAGAAGGGCATGACGAGGGAAATCCATACAGGCGGCTGCCAATGCGGCAGGATCCGCTATCGCATCGAAGGTGCCCTGCCGCCCGCCTATGCGTGCCATTGCGGGGAGTGCAAGAAGCAGTCCGCGAGTGCCTTTTCCCTCTCGATCGGCATTCCATTCTCCCGAATCGATGTGGACGGCGAACCGGCCATGTTCGAGGTCACCGGCTATAGCGGCGCGGCAAAACACTGCTCGTTCTGCCCGTCCTGCGGTTCGCGCCTGTGGCATCGTTCCGGCCACGCTCCCGAGAATGCCACGCTCAAGGTGGGTACGCTGGACGACGGGGCAGGCATCGCGCCCACTTTCCATCTGTGGGTGTCGAAGAAGCAGGCGGGTTTCACGCTGGACCCGTCCGTTCCTGCCTATGAGACGCAGCCGGACGACCTGCTCGAGATGCGAGAGCGCCTGTCGGGAAAGGGCCAAGCGTGACGGAATTCTTCGATTCCTTCGACGGCACGCGCCTGGCCGTCCATCGGCTGGGGCAGGGCCGGCCGGTCGTGCTGCTCCACGGCCTGTTCTCCAGCGCGCAGATGAACTGGATCAAGTTCGGCCATGCGCAGCGCCTGGCCGATGCCGGGTTCGAGGCGATCATGCCGGACCTGCGTGCGCATGGCGAAAGCGGCGCGCCGCACGATCCGGCTGCCTATCCGCCTGACGTGCTGATTCGCGATGTGCAGGCGCTGGTCGCGCATCTCGGGCTTGGCGACTATGATCTTGCGGGCTTCTCGCTCGGCGCGCGCACGGCGGCGCGCTGCGTGGTGGCCGGTCTCGCCCCGCGCCGGCTGGTGCTGGGCGGGATAGGTCTGCAAGGCCTGGCAGGGTGGGACCGGCGCGCCGCTTTCTTCATCGATGCGATCGACCGCTTCGACAGCGTCGGGCGGGACGATCCGGCCTTCACCGCCGTGCAGTTCATGAAGACGATGCGTGTCGATCGCACCGCCGTCCGGCTGCTGCTGCAATCGGTGGAGGATCTCCAGGCCGATGAGCTCGGCGCGATCGCGATGCCCACCCTCGTCGTCTGCGGCGATCGGGATGCGGATAATGGCTCGCCCGAAGAGTTGGCCGCGACATTGCCCGATGCACGGTTGGAACGGATACCGGGAACCCATATGGGCTCCGTCACGGGGCCGGAGCTGGGCGAAGCAATGGTGCGCTTCCTAGGCGGGTGATTGGCGGGTAGTGGGTCAGTTTGAAATCTAGCCTGCAATCTCGCGTGAGCCGCGCTATATGGTGCGTATGACCGAGAAAAAGCCCAAGCGCCCGCGCGATCCCAACCAGCTCGCAAAGATGGTGATTG
>Ga0164243_10002563_pt1 | contig 29937 bp, 26 predicted proteins | sample OricompcompostOP_FD_108781 | JGI IMG/M metagenome (GOLD analysis project Ga0164243, IMG submission 108781) | Organic Plus compost microbial communities from Emeryville, California, USA - Original compost - Organic plus compost (OP) | ecosystem: Engineered > Solid waste > Mixed feedstock >... | reverse complement strand
GTGACGGTGGGTGATCGCAGGGCAGAAATCCAAGGCGTGGTGGCCGACTTCCAAAGTGAATCCAAGCATAAAAAAATCAGGGCCTGCTTTCTCTATTACAATCCCGAAAGATTTCGCCAAGCAAGTGTGAAACTTCAATCAAGCAACCTGAAGCAGACCCTTGCATCCATCAACAAAGAATGGTCAGCACTCAATCCCGAGTCTCTATTTAATTATGAATTTCTTGATAATAAGGTTGCCCGGTTGTATGAACAAGAGCAGACACTTTATAATACGTTTAAAGTGTTTACGGTCATCGCCATTGTCATCAGTTGTATAGGTTTACTGGGTCTGGTATCATTAATGGCCGTTCAGCGCGTAAAAGAGATCGGTGTACGCAAAGTCCTGGGCGCATCTGTAAAAAATATTGTGATGCTATTTTTAAAGGATTTTGTGCGATTGATCTTCGTAGCTTTTGCCGTTGCGGTACCCATTGCCTGGTATGCAATGAATAGCTGGTTGCAGGAATTTGCCTATCAGATTAACATTACGCCCATACACTTTATTGTAGGGTTACTGGCCACCCTCTTTGTGGCAGGAACTACCGTTTTTATCCGTAGCTTCATTGCTGCTACAAACAACCCAATTAACGCGATAAAAGAAAATTAGTGAGTTAACTGTGCTGAATGCCCATCGGGATCTTGGAAGTAAGCCGCATAGCCTCCCTAAAAGGTATCCGAGGCGGGTTTGACGATCGTGGCAAGTTTGACACCATCCTGCAGACCAAAGAAGGCCACGGCTCCATATTCGTATTCCTGCCCCGTGATACCGATGGATGGGGATATTTCCAATATATGATACAAATGTACGGCTAATCTCGAAGTACCAAAACAACCCTTGCATAGTTCAAAAAAAGAAGCCCTGAAACACGGGAGAATTTTGTTAGAAAATATATATTTGAGCAAGATGAAACTTATCAAGGGTGATATCACAAAACTTACGGTAGACGCGATCGTAAACGCCGCCAACACTTCCCTACTAGGTGGCGGTGGCGTAGATGGAGCGATCCATCGGGCAGGTGGGCCGGCAATACTGGAAGATTGCAAGCGTATCCGGGCGAGACAGGGTGGGTGCAACGTGGGCGAAGCAGTGATTACCACTGCCGGCAACCTCCCAGCAAAGTACGTGATCCATACCGTAGGGCCGGTATGGAACGGCGGAAAAAGCAGTGAAGAAAGTTTGCTCACCGCTGCGTACAAGAATAGCCTGGCTTTGGCTGTCGAATATGAGATCAAGAGCATCGCCTTTCCCAATATCAGTACAGGAATCTATCGGTTTCCGAAGGAAAGGGCTGCTGAAATCGCGATTACAACCGTGAAGGGATTCCTTCATACCACCGGAGCCGACTTCGGGGTGACCTTCGTTTGCTTCGATGAGGAAAATTACCGGATTTATGAGACATTATTATATTGACAAAAAGAAACCCGTTACCTGAAAGATAACGGGAATCCGCCCCAATGGGGTTAGGGGCTATCAACCTAAACCTGAGACGAAGATAGTAATTCTATCCGATTATTTTTATATCGACTCTTTAAATCTTTGGATATACGCATGAAAAACAACTTAAACACAACCTGGATTACGGTTTACATACTTTTTACGACTTTCCATGCTGCTTTGGGACAACCGGTGAGGATGCTTGAGCCCATGTATCGCGGAGAGGCCCCTATGGCTGGCAAAGCTGTTATCTATGGTAATTTTGTCCAACGGCTGGGGTTCAACAGCGGAGGATTCCCCCAAGACATCCGTTTGCTTAACCTGAACACCAACGAAATTGTAGCATTCCGTGTAAAACCGACCTTCAAATCAGCCAAGGAGAGTCCATTCTGCTATAGCATCGACCCAGGTGAATACGCGATTGCTGATTATTATTGGACACAAAGCAAATGGTATGGCGGAACGATGAACACAGAACCAATTTTCAAAAACAAGGACGCCCTCGGTACCGAGCGTTTCACCCTGCGTTTGTATGCAGATACGGTATATTATACCGGCACATGGCACTTTGATACAGAGCAAGTGTTTTTTTCGGACGAAAAGCGTTCTCTTGATTCTGCCCTGACAAAAAAATACAAAAAGCTAACATTGGAAAAAGCCATAACACGACTACCAAATTAGGGCTATACATTTTTCGGCAATTGGGAAAGGTATAAAACTTGAGTAGAAAATATACAAGGCTCCAAATGGCTCTCCCGATTAAGTCATGCATCATTGTAGAAAATCGGGGCAATATCTTTGCTGAAGTGCTTTATCTATGTTCTTGGATCGGGCTATGAAAAAAAACAAGGTGATCAGCGGAGAAAGGACGGCCAATATTCCGGGTTGGTGCATATCACTTATTTTTGAAACAACTGCCAGATCCAGTAAACTTTTAGGAACTCCTTTGCTGTCGGTCCGGTCATCCCCGGCGAGCCCATATAAGATATAAAGTGATTTCTCAAATCCCACAGATCCGGGTTGTATGGTTGTTGAAAAGAAGACAGGTGCATCGGATTCGTTGGCAAAACGATGTGTTTTTCCTCTTTGAACAGTATATTCCTGCCCGGCTTCCAATACAATCTTTTTCCCTTTGAGATAGACAGTAAGTTCACCCTGCACGACGGTGAACGTTTCAGAGAAATTTTTGTGGTAGTGCAAAGGTGTTCCGCCTCCGGGCATTAATTTTACGGATAGAACAGTCATTTGGCTTTTGGATGCCGCTGCCGTCTGGATAAAAGTGACTTCGTCTTTTACGATAGGATTGACAATTGTTTTCATTTAATATGTTTATGTTTCTAAAAGATTTTTTGACGGTAACAAATGTAGATGATTCAAAAAATGAGGTAACATTTCCTATCGTATAAACACGCTTTTCGTCGACAAAAAGCTCTTTTTAATAACCTAACGACATTTTCTTATATCACCTGTTTTTTTAGTGTCGGATGCTAAAACTACCTATTGCTGTGTCTGAAAAAACAGTACAGCGGCATAGGTGCTATATGACCTGAATACGTCGACCAACGACCAATTCTTTTCCGATTTTGAGCTCTCTTGTGGTCGGTGCCCTGGGAATATGTCCTTTGTGGGATAGGATAAGGTATACTATCTACGAAAGTATGATTTCCGTCTACAGCAATATCTATTTAATAGCAATATGACCATAATTGCCGCAAGTTTTAATTTCAACTTTTAATAAATAATGAGAAAATCAATTTTAATTCTTCTCGCTTGTTTTGCGGTTGCGATCGCACAGGCTCAACCTTTTCAAAAAGGAACCACCACAGCGAATATGGGTATCGGTCTGGGAACAACCTTAGGCGGTTTGGGTAAGGCACGTCCCGCGGTTTCGGCTTCGGTTGATCACGGCATCTGGTCCATTGGTGGTCCAGGTGTTATCAGTCTTGGCGGCTACGTCGGCAATACGGGCTATAAGTACCGTTATTCAGGTTATACCGCTAAGTGGAACTATACTGTTATAGGTGCCCGGGGTGCTTACCATTACAATGGTTTTGAAAAAGTGCCTGATTTGGACGTGTATGGCGGTGTTATGCTGGGTTACAATATCATGAAATACTCGTCGGATGATAGCGAAGAACACTTTTCCGGCAATTACGACGACGGTTTGGGATTCTCCTGTTTTGTGGGTGGCAGGTGGTTCTTCAGCGACAGCTTCGGTGTGTATGGGGAGTTGGGGTACGGCGTGTCCGTATTGAATGTGGGGGTAACATTTAAGTTTTAGCAATGACAAAGCAGTCACTGTACTAAAGAAATAATTATGGAAAATAAAGAATTGGTTTTAGGTTTTATCGCTAACGTATGGAACCGGCAGGAAATAGACCATCTCGTAGACTATGTAAGTGATCGTTTTATAGATCATTCCTTGCCTCCTGGTTTCCCGGAAGGGCTTGCAGGGACCCAAATGTGGATTGCTGCGACAGGAAAATCTTTTCGGCATCGTACCATCGTGGAGGATATACTGGCAGAGGGCAATCAAGTATGCATACGGATCAAAATGGAATTGCACCATATAGGAGAATGGAGAGGATATGCTGCAACCGGCGTTGACATCACGACTTCGGGGTACCGATTCTTTGAGTTGGCAAATGGTCGAATTGTGCAGCAATGGGCCTTGATTGATGGCAATCGTATTGAACAGGCTATCGCGGGAAATTCCCATGGATGCCGGTTGCCGGCATAACTTGGGCATATTTTTTTTATAATTAAAAACATATAATCATGAACAACAGCTTATTCTTGGCAGCCTTACTAATGATCGGCTGCTCCAAAAATTTAGAAGGAGACTCCGCACCGGATTGGGGAGCACAACCCGACTTGCCGATCGTTGATGGCCGGGCAAATTTTACGATCTCCGGTAGTGAATATTATGTCAATGTGATGGGCAATGCAATTCCCAGCATGCCTAATTTCCCTTCCTTGTCGACTAAATCGAATACTGCCCGGGGGTACGTAGCTGACCTGACGGGCAAACCGTTGAAGGGTGCCCATATCGGGGTGTCTTCTTCAATGGGCGGGGGTTATTATTCCAGCGGCAGTGGCGTGACGGATGAAAATGGTTACTACGAATTTCTTATACCGTTGGGAGCGGCCTACTTTTTTGGTACCGCCATTACGGTAACGTATAACGATACACCAACGGTGATGGCGCTATATCCCGTTGGCGGCATTGCTTCTTTCCCTTCAGGCAACGGTGTGGTCAAAAATTTTGTGTTGCTATCTTATGGGCCTGCCAACCCGGATGAAGTTGCGCAACAGCCAAGCAATGAGAGCAATTATTATGGCGGGGCGTTGTCGTTTGATTTTAATACTTATAGTCCGAGCGATTATTACAAGGATCCGGAATATCTACCGGATAATGGAGTGATTGAAATTGAACTTATACCGGTAGGGAGTGGTATGTATGGCGAGACACGCGCTTTCAAAATTATCCGGCAAATAGGTAATTTCGAGCGGTTCAGCATCCATAACATCCCGATAGGAAAATACACCATTAAAGCGAAATTGAGTGATGGCCGCCCGCTAAAAATGACTGCTATAGGCACAATGGCAAATGTATACCCGAATCTTGGACTCCATCGGAATGACATAGACGGTACACAAACCGTAACATTTACACCGAATTTTCAATATACAGCCGTTATGATACCTTCTTTTAAGAGCAATTGGGATGCATTGGAAATTGGGTTAAAATTGTAAAATACTATATTCTTTACCACAATACTATGACCTACGGGACATACGGACCCACAATTTTCTTCCAAACCGAACACCTGATGTTCGGTTTCGTTACACCAATTAGCATAAAATAAATGTTATGTTGATATATATCAGCAAGTTAATAATTTGGAACAGCGATTGACGTAAAAAACTGCTTGAAAACATATAGCTTTGATATCACCCCCTACGACCTAGCCTTTTTGGGAGCGATATTTATTGGGTTATCTTTTGCACTGCAGTTGGGATTCGTCAAAAAAATCAACCGGGCGGCAAATCGCTTTTTGAGTCTGGCCCTAACTACGATGGTACTGTGGTTGCTTTGGCTGCTAGGCAGAGATATCGGTCTTGAAGGTCTTTTTTCTTACTGGAGCTGGCTGCCGCTACAATTTTCACTGGCGTTAGGCCCGTTGATCTTCTTTTACGTCCGCAAAATAACACAACCTAAAAATCCGTTTCGCGTTAAGTACCTTCTGCATTTCAGTCCGCTGTTGCTTGAACAGGGTGCGCTGATATTGGAGATTAAGGAAAGTATCCAGACGGGTGCAGCTACTTACCAAACATTGACCTTTCAGCAGCTGAACCCGGTATTACAATTGCTGGCCTTCCTTTCAGTTAGCGCTTACCTATATGCATCTCACAGGCTGATAGAACGCTTTTACCAAGGACTGAAATTTAACGGTGGCGATCGGCACCGGTACGAATTGAGGTGGCTGCGTCATTTACTGATAGTCTTTGCCTTGTCGTGGCTCTTATGGATTCCCTTCACCACTGTTGATTATTTCGTTTACGATTACCGGTTGGCCACCCATGCTTATTATCCCCTGTATCTTCTTTTAGTGGCAATGGCCATCCGGATGGCGGCCGTGGCCTTTTTCAGGCAGGAAGTTGGTGTACCTGCAGACGCACCTTCGTTCCTGAAACCATCGCTGCCGATGGAATTGAAACACAAAGGCACCTGGCTGAAAAAAGTTGTCAAAACCAATGGCTGTTACAAAGACCCGGAACTGAGTCTGAACTCGCTGGCAGAAAAACTTGAGCTGACTTCCCATGAGTTATCCCGGATTGTCAATACCGTGCTTAAAAAAAATTTCAGCGATTTCGTCAATGAATATCAGAAAATGCAGGACCCCGCTCATGACCACCTGACCTTACTGGGTATTGCCTATGAATCGGGATTTAACTCCAAAACCACCTTTAACCGGGCGTTTAAGCAAATAACCGGGAAAAGCCCGGCGGCGTATAAAAACGATCTTAAAAAAGAAGGCCCATCTTATAACTTGGAACGCCACAATCGGTTTGCGACGGTAATTTCGAATAATGAAACCACTCTGAAGTGGTCTCATAAGGAATCAAACCGCAATTTTATGTTTAAAAACTATTTTAAAATAGCCCGGCGAAATTTATTACGTAACAAAGGCTATACCGTTATGAACATTACCGGATTGGCGGTTGGTATTGCCGTTTGTATGATGATCTTTATCATCATACAATTTCAAACCAGCTTTGATCTTTTTCATGCGAAGAAAGACCGCATCTATCGTGTGCTAACCGAACATCATCCGGCCGATGCAGCAGGCATCTCTTATGGAAAGGGTGTCCCATTTCCGCTGCCTACCGGATTGAAAACAGCTTTTCCGCAACTGGAACAAATAGCCCCGATTTACGCGGGTCATAACGATCAGTTACAGGTATTGGATGGCAATGGGACTCCTGTAAAGAACTTCAAAGAACTGAACGGCGTGTTTTATACGACGCCTTCTTTCTTCAGCATATTTGATTTTCCGCTGCTTGCGGGTTCGTATACTTCCTTAAAAGATCCGAATAATGTATTGCTTACAAAAGAGATTGCAGAGAAGTATTTCGGCGACTGGAAGACGGCCATGGGTAAAACCCTGAAATTAACCGGATCCTATCGCATCGGTGCTGGCTTGTTTCAATCTCCGCCAATTGCGCTAAAGGTTTCGGGCATTCTGGCCAGTGTACCGGCAAATACAGACTTTCAATTGAAGCTCGTCATTGCCTTCGGAACGGATTTTACAGGAGACCAAGAATATGGATTACAGATTCCCGATTGGAACGCTACAGCTCCTGAATTTGGCTGCTACATATTGTTGCCAGCGGATATAACTGTAGACGATTTTAATCAGCAATTGAGCGCCTACGCACGGAAGGTACAGTCTGCCGACAAGAAGGACAGTTATGCGATACAGGCATTAAGTGAGGTTCATTATGACACACAAACCGGTAATTACAGCAATAAAACCATCAGTCGTGAGCTGATCAATGTATTGTGGTTGATTGCCGCATTCATCCTGTTAATTGCCTGTGTTAACTTTATTAACCTCTCCACGGCACAAGCAGTTAATCGTGCAAAGGAAGTTGGCGTGAGAAAAGTTTTGGGGAGCAACAAATCTCAATTACAGATCCAGTTCATCGTTGAAACATTCCTGATCGTTACCGGTGCTGTAGGGCTTGCGGTGGCGATCACCCTCCTTGCTTTACCTTCCATCAATCGCCTTTTGGAACTTTCACTTTCATTCAACATATTGGATAATCCGGCTATTATTTTATTCCTTTTGACAGTAGCCTTTATGGTAACCGCACTCGCCGGTTTTTATCCTTCGCTGGTTTTATCACGCTTCAATCCGGTTCATGCCTTGCAGCGTAAACTTACAGCAGGTACTACAAATGGAATTTCGTTGAGAAGAGCACTGGTGGTATTTCAATTTATCATAGCGCAGGCGTTGATCATCGGCACACTGGTGATTGCGAAGCAGATGAATTATTTTATGAGTCGACCCTTGGGATTCGACAAAGATGCCCTTGTAAATGTTCCTTTCCGCCCGGATAGTACCGGCACCGAGCTGACGGATTATCTACGGCAACAGCTTTTGACTGTAAACGGTGTACAGGCAGTAAGCTTCAGCTCCAACACACCGATTGAAAATAACGATGACCTATGGACAGAACTAAAATTTGATCGTGCAATAAAGGAAGCGGATTTTCAGGCTATTGCTAAATTTGCCGACAACGATTATATACCGACATATAAATTGCAATTGGTTGCCGGAAGAAATTTACAACCCTCCGGTATGACCAGCGAATTCCTAGTAAACGAATCGCTTGTAAAAAGCTTGGGATTGAAAAAACCGGAAGATATATTGGGCAAAGAAATAAGCATGTTGGGTGATCTGATAAAATGCCCCGTTGTTGGGGTATTGAAAGACTTTAACGATCGATCGTTTCACCACAGCCTGGCTCCATTGCTCATTACCACAAACAGCACCATGTACCGCCAGGTGGGAATAAAGCTTACGACGACAAACATTGCTTCCACCATGCTGGCTGTTAAAAAAATATGGGAGCAAACATTTCCGGATTATGTCTATGAATACAAGTTTCTGGATGATAAAATTGAAAGTTTTTACAAACAGGAAAATCAGTTAGCAGCTTTGTATAAAATTTTTGCCGCCATTGCAATATTCCTCAGCTGCCTCGGCTTGTATGGTTTAGTCTCTTTTATGGCTGTGCAGCGAATCAAAGAAGTAGGTATCCGTAAAGTATTAGGCGCCAGCACAGGCAATATCGTTTACTTGTTTTCAAAAGAATTTATCGTACTCATTGCCATTGCCTTTGCGATTGCGACACCCTTAACATGGTATTACATGTACCAATGGTTGCAGGATTATGCGTATCGCATCAACATCAGTTGGTGGCCATTTGTCATAGGCGGACTCGCTGCAATCGTGATTGCACTGGTAACAATAAGCTTCCAGGCAATAAAAGCAGCGATGGCAAACCCCGTAAAGAGCCTGAGAAATGAGTAAGTAATAAATAGTAATACCTGAAACCGATGGATAATGCGTATATTGAGCTACTGAAAATTGCCAAGCTAAATTGAATACCGGTGAACGGAACGCAGTAATACATAGCGGTATGGAAGAGTTTATAAACAAATTGGACATTGGACGATTTGAAAGCACGAATGGGTTATGGAATGAGCTGATGCTTAACGACCCTTGGAGCGTTGGCTACGTTACTAGGCTTATTGAAACCAACGAGTTCCGAGATAAAGAGGAATGGGAAAACTACTATTACAATTCGGGAAAAGAAAGAGAACGCCAGCTACTAGCCTTCAGTCCGGATATCAGGGAAAAGTTGGATGACGAACAGCTGGTTCGCAGAAACAAGACCGCGATACAGCAAATGGGATGGAATTTAAGGAACTTAAATTTCAATTACGGCAGGACCATCGAACAGATAAGTAGAAAAGGGAAGATTCTTTTTGAAACCGCAAGAAGCAGGGGTATAGCTATTTCGGAAAGCGAGTGTGTTGAGGCTGTAAGATTCAGAACGATTTGCCAAACATGGAACGGGGTAATTATCAGGGAACGAAAAACCATCGACTCGTTACGGAAATCTTTCCCTACCCTCTCATTCCGAAAAACGGATGGCGATTTTGACTATGAATATGCCGTAGACTATCAATTGTTTCTGAATGATTCGCTAATCTGCGGAATACAGATAAAACCCGCGTCATATGCCAACAGTGAAGCATCCTACGTCCTCAATGCGAAAGCGGCAAATAAAAGGAAGAATGACAATTACACCAATCACTTCGGAGTGCCTGTATTTGATATCATATTTGAAAGAGGAGAAATTCAGAACCCGCGCATCAAAGATTGCATAAAAGAGCTTCTTCCGTAACATCCCGGCTTCCCGTTGCACAGCGCTCATTTTTTCTCTAAGTTTGCGCCATGTCCATCCCATCCACCCAACATCAGGTTATCATCAGCGAGGCCGCGGGGAAAATGATCGAATTGAACGATCATTCCATAGATTTGGTAGTAACTTCACCTCCTTATCCGATGATCGAGATGTGGGACGACATCATGGCCAACATCAACCCGGCCATTGGCGATGACCTGCGGCAGGGCGATGGATCTGCGGCTTTTGAGCGGATGCACCAATTGCTTGACACCGTGTGGGAGCAAACCTATCGGGTATTAAAGCCGGGAGGGTTTGCCTGTATCAACATTGGCGATGCCACCCGTACCATCGACGATCAGTTTGCTTTATACGCAAACCACTCGCGTATCATCTCCGCCTTTCTCCGCCTGGGCTTTGCCAATATGCCCAATATCCTTTGGCGCAAGCAAACCAATGCGCCCAATAAATTTATGGGGTCAGGTATGCTCCCTGCGGGGGCATATGTGACGCTGGAGCACGAATGGATACTGGTGTTTCGTAAGGCAGGTAAACGGGTGTTTAGATCGGAAGCGGAAAAACAATTGCGCAGGGAGAGTGCTTTTTTCTGGGAAGAACGCAACACTTGGTTTTCGGATCTTTGGGACCTGAAGGGAGTCAAACAGAAGATAGCCAACTCCGGAAGCCGTAACCGCAGCGCTGCCTTCCCTTTTGAGATTCCCTATCGGCTCATCAGCATGTATTCGGTGAAGGGTGACGTGGTACTCGATCCGTTTTTAGGCACGGGTACCACGATGCTGGCTGCCATGGCAACTGAACGAAACAGTTTGGGCATTGACATTGACGGTGCCTTTTTGCCCCTCATCGCCAAATCCATCAATGAGGCGGCCCCTTTACCGTTAAACCAATATATCCGCCAGCGTATAGAAGCCCATAAAACCTTCATGCAATTGCGGGCTTTGGATAAAAAAAAATCACCTATCAAGCATTTCAACGAGACGTTGAGCCTACCGGTAATGACCTCACAGGAGACAGAGATACGGTTTCACTACCTGGATCGCATACAGCAACAAACTCCCACCTGCTATGAAGTGACTTATCGAGACGGGGAAAGGGTTAATTAACCTGCCACTAAGGGATACGCACATTAAACGCCCAATATCCACCGCACATCAAAAGCATCGGTTACCTCAACGAGCTTTTGACTGGCATCATCCTCCATAGAAAGGTTTTCTTCCTTAAGCTTCAGTTTTTCAATGAGCGATTGCCTATCTTCCGTATTTTTACAATACAGGAAAATAGACATGTAATTTCCGAGTGTTCTTCCTTCGTTGTGTACCAGGTCTGAACCGTGAATAATGATGCGATCGGAAACAAGCGAACCACTAACGACAGGCATCTCTGGATAACCCGCTATTTCTTCTTCAAAGGTTTCAAACTGTAAGGTGCCGCCAAAACAGGTTTGGTAATAGGTGAGTGCTTTCTTACAATTACCCGAAAATGTGATGAAGATCGCACTCACAAGTTTACCGTTATCGGGTCCATTCATAACAGATTGTGTTAGGCATCGGGAATTTCAGGTTCTACGAGTTTGATCAATTTATCCAGCGATTCCTGCCAGCCTAAATAACACATTTCTGGGGGTATGGCGGAAGGAATTCCCTCCTGCAATACCTTCAGTTCAGTGCCACACGAAACGGCTTTCAGCCATACAGTTGTGGTGATTTCTCCGGGCAAATTGCGATCGTCAAACGAATCGGTGTACTTAATAAACTCATTGGGTTTTATTTCAAGGAATGTTCCACCGAAAGAATGCCCATTCCCCGTGCTGAAATTGATAAATGTCATGTGATACTTCCCTCCTTCCCTGAAATCCATTTGCTGCACGGTGCACACAAAGCCGTAAGGTGGTAGCCAAGTTGCATGTGCTACGGGGTCGGCAAATGCGCGAAATACTTTTTCCGGACGTGCCTTGATTATCCGGTGTAAAGAAACTGAATTACTTTCCATGATGTTAAAATTTATTTGTCAATAACTATTTCCTATTATGCTCTTTTCTTATTATGCGCTGCCTTTTCCTCATTCTCCTTTTTTCGGAATGCGACGATTTTCTTGATCAGCGTCTCGGGCAGCGGCTTATCCATTGGAAATTGGATAACCGATTTACTGGTTTTATACCCCTCTAGATCGGCCTTGAAGTGCTCCCAAAAGGCCTCGCTATAGGGATGCGACAAGGAGATGTGTTTGGGAAATGCACAATAGTATATCAGATAACCGCGGTATTTAAAACAAGGAATCTGATAGCTGATGCATTCCTCGGCATCGGGCACCACCTCGTTAACGACTTTCCGGACGGTCTCCAATCGTGTCAACGCTTCGCCGCTGAATGCCTGGTGATACTCGTCTATGGTTTGATAATTGGTCTTAGCCATTGGTCCGGATTTTATTGTTATACACGTAAGAAACAGCAAGAATGGCCAATACCACCAGTGGCAACAGCATAAACCCTATGTTTTTATCGACACAGGCATGGCTGATGAATGCAAAGATCAAATTGAACGTAAGCCCTGCATATGCCCATTCCTGCAGCTTACGGGGTGTTTTTCGATAGCCAATCGCGACAACACCAAGTACTTTACAGATAATCAGCGCATAGGCAAAGTAATCGGGGTAACCCAAGGGTCTTGTCCCGACGGTCGATTGCTCTGGTGCAAACAGCAACGTACTAAGCGGCATGACGCCTTCCCAAAGGATGATGAAGGTAGTCGCCACCCAAAAAATTATTTTATGCTTTTTCATCTGTATATAATTTGCTTTTTAACGGTGATGAAGCTATCAGATTTTTCATTTGTGTTTGATTTCAACGGCATTCAAGATGGCTGAAGCCGTTTATTCATTCCCGTGTGCGATTGAATAAATCATGATGGTTTCATTTTACGATAATTAATGGTTTATAAATTATTTTGACTCAACATAGTTCACAAAGTTGTCCAGGATAGCCTGCCACCCCTGTTTCTGAAATTCAGGGTCGTTTTCTGTTTCAGCATCAAAAGTGGTTTCTATGTAGGTGTTACCGTCTTGTGAGGTAAACAACGTGGTGGCTGTTCTGCCATCGGGCATGGTGTAGGTAATTTCCTTATGTAATTCCACTTTGTCGTAAATACCCTCAAAATCGAAACCGAAGCTACCGTCTTTGGCTTCCATCCTATTCTTAAACTTACCTCCTACCCGCAGGTCGTTTTCACTGCTGGGGGTATGCCAACTTGGATCGGGCGTGTTCCATTTCATAATATCGCCCGGTGTGTTCCAAGCCTTCCAAACATCCGCTACGGGAGCATTTGCTGTTGCTTCTACCGTGATTCTTGATACTGGTTCCATTGTTAGTTAATTTTTGTTTATTAAATTTTATAATTCAAAATTACAATGGAGCTCCCGGTTAGGGCGGTTGCAAAGACGACAACTTTAGGGGTAAATTATGACAAAACTTTTTTTACCTTGCAACGTAATTTAGTTCGCTGCTATGCATATCTCTGTCTTTGCACCTGAATATGGGGTAATTGAAGCGGTTACACCGCCATTCAGAACTTTTAACACCGCCAATGAATTTCTGACGGCATTTGGCAAAAAGCCCGTTTTCACGGTGGAGTACGTGGGCCTGAGGGAATATGTACCGGCTAACAATGGCGAATACATGATAAAAACGGACAGGTTGCTCAAAGATGTGACCGAAACGGACCTATTAATCATACCTCCTACATTTGGCGATACGGCCAAGGGGATTCAGGCCAATGCGGAAGCAATACCTTATTTCAAAAAGTTGCACGAAAAAGGTGCAAGCCTTGCCAGTTTATGCGTCGGCGCTTTTCTTCTGGCTGAAACGGGTTTACTCAACGGCAAAAAATGTTCTACCCATTGGGCGCATATAACCGAATTTAAAGAAAGATATCCCGACGTAGAAGTGGAAGATGGAGCGATCATCACAGAACACGATAATATTTACAGCAGCGGCGGGGCAAGCAGTTTATGGAATTTAATCTTATACCTGGTTGAAAAGTTTTCGGACAGGGAAACGGCGATCATGATTTCAAAATATTTTGCATTGGATATCTGGAGGGATAGTCAGTCTCAATTCGCGATATTCAAAGGCCAGCGGAACCACGGTTATGACGATATTCGAAAAGTACAGGATTACATTGAACAACATTACCAGGATAAAATATCCATAGAAACGTTGGCGAATTTAATTAATACCGGCCGCAGAACGTTTGAAAGAAGATTTAAAGAGGCTACCAACAACACCCCCATCGAGTATATACAACGTGTCAGAATAGAAGCCGCTAAAAGCTTCTTTGAAGCATCGAGGAAGAATGTAACCGAAATAATGTTTGATGTAGGTTATACAGACACGAAAGCATTTAGGGATATTTTTAAAAAGATTACCGGGCTTACGCCAATTGAGTATCGGAATAAGTTTGCAAGGGTGACAAATGAGGTATAGCGAAAAATCTGTACGCAAGTAGGGAAATGACGTATTTTTTAGTATTTTCGGCCCCGGTGAAAAATGAATTATAAACGCGGGCAGATCTGCCCAAAAAATCCAAAAGTTGCCAATATGCTCAATTTTTTTAGCAATACCCATGGGATATCCGTTCGGACGTTTGTGTTATGTCCCTTTCTATGCGCCATTACAACCCCATTTTTATGGGCCCAGGAGAAAGAAAAAATAAAGTTTACACCGTATTTCGTCGCTGCCGAAAGCTTTGAATCAGTCGGTGTAATTGATGTGAATAACGACGGTAAACCAGACCTTGTCTCGGGCGACTTTTATTACCTTAACGAGGGTGACGCCAAAACCATCTTCCGAAAACGCCACAGACTGGGAGATCAGCCTGCTTTTGCCGAATACTTCGATGACTTCTCTACGATTCCCATCGATGTCAACAAAGATGGACGCATGGATTTTGTTACCGGTGGCTGGTTTGGAGAGACCTTACGCTGGCACGAAAATCCGGGGACGAATGAAGAATGGCCTGCCCACGAAATTGCGAAAGTAGGCAACGTGGAGACCGTGAGGGCCTGGGATCTGGATAACGACGGACAGGTTGAAATTGTACCGAACACCCCCAATTCACCCCTTCATTATTTTAAACTGGAGGGCCCCGGCAAATTTGTACGTTACGAAGTGGGCGATTATAAAAGTCACGGAATTGGCTTTGGTGACATTAACGGCGATGGAAAAGGTGACTTCATCGTCAAAAATGGCTGGATAGAAAATAAAGGAAACAACCAGTGGGTGTTCCACCCGGATTTTGACATGGGCGAACATGCCAGTATACCGATTATTGTGACCGATCTGAACGGAGATGGAAAAAACGACCTGATTGCCGGTACGGCGCATGATTATGGGATCTATTGGTACGAACAGCAGGTCAGCGCCGACGGAAAACGTTCTTTCAAAAAACACCTGATTGACGATACAGCTTCCCAATATCATGAATTGGTATGGACCGACATTACGGGCGATGGAAAACCGGAGCTGATAACCGGCAAACGTTACAGAGCACACAACGACGGTGACCCGGGCGCACACGATGACGTCGGCTTATATTATTTCACATGGGATGGTAAATCGTTTACAAAAAACATCATTGCATACGGCCCTCCAGGTGTTGGCAAAGGCACCGGTATCTACATGCAAGTTGCCGACCTGAGGGATTCAGGAAGAAAAGACATTGTTGTAGCCGGAAAAGACGGTCTCTGGGTGTTTTTCAATGAAGGACTTCAGTAATTTACAACCATCATATAGTTAATCAAATTCCGAATGTTAAAGACAAAGTTATTTTTGCTTGCCAGTGGAATAATAGGTACCCTGTTGGCCGGCACCTGCTTAGACCTTCCCGCTCAAAGACTGGGCAGTCATGCTTCACTGGAGTTAAAACAAAACGAACGGATCCTTTTTCTGGGAAGCTCGCTCTTTGAAAATGAATTAGAAAAGGGATATCTCGAATTTGCGATTTCCAGCCGTTGGCCTGACAAGGACCTGACGTTCCGCAACCTTGGTTGGGTGGGCGATAATGTGTTTGCAGAAGCACGGAGCACATTCACAACACCGCCTAGCCCGTATCAGCAACTGTTTCAGCAAATCAGGAGCACCACCCCCAATCACGTGCTGGTTGCCTATGGCGGAATCGAATCCCAAAAAGGAGAAGAAGGTCTTGGCGAATTTGTCAAAGGGCTCGAAATAATTATTGACTCAATCGATGCCCTTGGAGCACAAACGATTCTCTTATCTACGATTCCCGTAAAACTCGCAGGGAATCCGGAAAACACAGCGACCCAAAACAAAAACCTCAAGCTGTATGCAGATGCGATTTCAACTGTCGCATCGAAACGCAAAAAAAGGTATGTGGATCTTTATACGCCCATTGCCAAAAACACAGACGATATCTTCCTTGACAATGGCATCCATTTGAACGACAAGGGCTATTATTACCTTGCACAGGTGCTCGAAGAATCTTTCGGATGGCCTCCCCGCGAATCAAAGGTAACCATTAACGCATCGAAATCTACGGCGTCCGGTCCGGCTAAAATCATTTCAGACAAAGAAGGCAAAATTGCTTTCAGCGTGGAAGAACCCATTCTTCCGTTCCCGGTAACTGATTCGGGGAAACCGGCTGCGGAAGTGTCTGTATCGGTGCAGGTAAATGGTCTGAAAGATGGGTTTTATACCTTAACTGAAAACGGACGACAATTGGTTACGGCGTCAGCGGCTGACTGGGCAAATGGCATCGTGCTGGACCATGGTATCTCGCAGGAACAGGCTACCCAGATCTGTGGCTACATTGTCAAGAAGAATGAATTATTCTTTCAGCAGTATCGCCCCATGAACAGAACCTACATTCTGGGATTCAGAGCATATGAACAAGGCAGGCACCAGCAAGGCCTTAAGGACCTGGATTTTATCATTGCCTGGCTGGAAGGACAAATTAAACTGCACCGGCAACCTGTGGTCAAACGATACGAACTCAGTCCTTTGAAGGAATAATAATTTCGGAATAAACCCAACCCATCTCACGAAGACGGGACAGATACTAACAACTAAAAAGCAAAAATAAGCAGATGATTTTGATACGTGTGTTATCGACCTTCCCTGGGCTACTAATTATACCGATACTGTTACTAACCACCTGTTCTACCAATCCGGACGAGCCCAAGGAATATGCTGAAAACGATCCCAGAAAGGAGCTGGAATCTTTCAATATCGCCGAAGGATTTGAAGTAACGCTGTTTGCTTCCGAACCGCTCGTAGCAAAACCCATTCAAATGAACTGGGACGCCGAGGGACGGTTGTGGGTTATCAGCAGTACCGCATACCCACACGTTAAAACCGGAGAGGAGGCGAGCGACAAAGTATTCATCTTAGAGGATACCGATGGGGACGGCGTTGCCGACAAATCAACGGTTTTTGCAGAAGGCCTGCATCAGCCTACGGGTATCCTGCCGGGTGACGGTGGAGTTTATGTGGCGAACTCCACTGAAATCCTGCACCTGTCAGATACAGACGGTGACGGTAAAGCAGACACACGGAGAAGGGTATTAAGTGGTTTCGGAACTGCCGATACGCACCACCTCATCCATACCTTCCGTTGGGGGCCTGAGGGGAGGTTGTATTTCAACCAGTCGATCTACATCCATAGTCACGTGGAAACTCCCTGGGGAATCAGGCGGCTTGAAGGGGGCGGTGTATGGAAACTGGAGCCGCATACACTCGAACTTGATGTATATGCTAAAGGGCTCGTGAACCCATGGGGGCTGCGTTTTGATCAATATGGACAATCTTTCCTTACCGATGGCGCCGGCGAGGAAGGAATCAACTATGCATTCCCGGGAGCTACCTTCCTTGCTTCTCCAGGTGCCGAAGAGATACTCCGGGGGCTGAATCCCGGACAGCCCAAGCATTCGGGGCTGGAGATCGTCTCCGGACGGCACCTGCCGGAAGAATGGGCGGGCAGTCTGATTACAAACGACTTCCGGGCCAACCGCGTCAATCGCTTCCAACTGGAAGAACAGGGCAGCGGATATGCTTCCAAGCAGATGCCCGACTTGCTGTGGACAGACCATGTTGCCTTTCGCCCGGTAGATATTTCAGTAGGCCCGGACGGCGCGATTTACATTGCCGATTGGTATAATCCGATTATCCAGCATGGGGAGGTTGACTTCCATGACCCCCGGCGCGACAAGGAACATGGCCGGATCTGGCGCATCACAGCTAAAAAAAGATCGTTGGTAAAGAAGCCTAAGTTAGCGGGCGCATCTGTCGGCGATCTTTTGGATGCTTTGAAAGCACCCGAAGCTTGGACACGCGGACAAGCCCGGCAGCTGCTCAAAGAGAAAGGGGCCGGCGAAGTTGCTGCGCCACTGCAAAGCTGGATTGATAAGCTTGACAAAAAAAGCAACGATTACGAAAGATTGAAGCTCGAAGGTTTGTGGGTGTTCCAAGCGATTGATACATACAACGGGCCGCTTTTGGAAAGCTTATTGAACGCACAAAGCCATCAGGTACGGAGCGGAGCGCTGAGGGCATTACAACTTTGGCACGATAAAGTTGAAAACCTGAATGTGATTCTGCAGAAAGCAGTCATAGATGCGCATCCACAGGTACGACTCGAAGCCGTAATTGCGCTCCGGGAGTTAAACAACGCCGCGGCGGCAAAAACTGCGCTTGATGTATTGGATCAGTCGATGGATGAGTTCCTTAACTTTGCCTTGTGGCAAACCCTTCGGCAGCTTGAGCCACAATGGCTTGCCAGCCTGAAAAGTGATCCGGAGTTTTTCGGGAATCCTGCGAAAACATCATACGCGTTAAAGTCTGCCGCCAGCATGGATGCCATTGCCTTGCTAACGCAGCTCTTTAAACAGGATCAGGTTCCGCAGCAATACCGCAAAGATGCGTTATCGGCAATAGCCAAACGCGGACAGGTAAACGATCTGAATGACATTCTGGATATTGCCATCGACCGATTTTCGCAGCAGAAGCGTGAGGTGGCAGATGAACTTGCCGCTATTGAAGATGCTGCATTGAAACGGCAGGTCGCGGCGAATCGTCAACTCGAACGCCTCCAGCCCATTATTGCAGGTACTGACGAAGCTTCTGCCCTCGCAGCCATGAAAGTAGCCGGGGCACTGAAAGTCAGGTCGCTGGAACCTCAACTCAAAAAACTGGCGAACCACGAAAACCGTAACTATGCAAGAACCGCAATGGGCGCACTGGGAGCCATAAACCCGGGGGCAGCACAAACACTCCTGAAAAACCTGACTACGGAACAAAACCCACTGGATCTGCGTTTGATCGCGGTTTCGCAACTGGCTTACCTAAATGCACCTGCTGCGGCCAAAATCGGAGTTGGGCTGCTGAACAAACTGGATAACCCCGAGCAGGCCCAAGGAGTATTCGATGCGTTTCTTGCTGACGGCGGACGGACCAAGGCGCTGGCCGAAGTATTGGTGACTACCCGTATACCGGAAGAAGTGGCTGTAGCGGCCCGCCAACACCTTCAGACATCGGTTCCGTGGGACCGCAGGGAAAAGGATGACGTCAAATTATTGATCCAGGGTCTGGAAGCATCGGGCGGTGTATTACCGGCTGAACGAATGCCGCAGGACCTCAATCCGGATCAAATCAAAGATCTTGCTTCCGAAGCACGGAAAACCGGCGATCCCGTAAAAGGAGAGTTAATTTTCCGCAAACGGGAACTTGCCTGCCTGACGTGCCATGCAATCGGCGGAGCGGGCGGACAGATAGGTCCCGACCTAAGCAGTCTTGGTACCAGTTCGCCAGCTGAAACCATCATTAAATCCGTTATTTATCCGACGGAATCAATCAAAGAAGGTTACGAACTGCAACGTGTAGTCCGCACAGATGGCAGTGAAATTATGGGGTACCTGGTGACGGACAGGCCGAGTGAGATTATCGTGCGGGATGTTACCGGCCATGAAGTGGCTATACCGAAAGATAACATAAAGACAAGGGAAAAAATACCGGGTTCGCTCATGCCTCCCAGCCTTACAGCCAGCCTGGATAAGCAGGAATTTATTGACCTGATCAGTTTTCTTTCAAAACTGGGTACATCCGGCAACTTTAGGGTCCCCACGGAACGGTATGTAAGGCGCTGGCAAGCTGTGCCAGCCAACGATAATGTGGTGAAAAGAGTGAAAGAAAATGGTATTGAGGCTATCTCCAAAGACAACAAACTGGCGGGACCGCCTCACTACAGCACCACTTCGGGAGCGCTCCCAATCAGCGACTTACCCATCGTAGAAACGGGTGAAGACAAGCGCTACAGCTTTGTGAAGTTCGAGGTAGAAGTTCTTACCCCCGGCGATATCGCATTTGGCTTTAACGATGCGAACGGCGTTACAGGCTGGGCAGATGAAAAAGCCCTTTCCATCGAAAATAGCAAACTCACCACTTCACTTGCACAGGGAACCCATCAGATTACACTGGCGATAGACCGGAATCTCCGCAAGGAAGGACCGTTACAGGTGCATCTGACAGACGACGGCAGCGCACAGACCAGACTGGTTATGGGAAAGTAAGGGAGAACGGAAATGCTTAGCGAGCCCTTTGGTTATAAAAAGAACCCAGTTATCTTGTAAGATAGCGGGGTTCTTTCACAATGATATTGGACCCTCATCAGGGAGCAAAAGACAAGTTATGCACAAAGCTATTGACCTGTAGATTTGCCGAAGCCTCATCGTTGGCCAAAACCCCATTCACGACAAAATTTTTAAACCGCACAGTGTCGACTGTTCGCGAAACATCCTTTCCGAAAATCCGGCTCGGACTGGCATTGCTACCGGTATACGTGACATTCGTAAAGCTAACATCAGCCACGCTGTTGCCAAACCCCTGCTGGGCGTAGGCATCGGTGTATTGGATACATATAATTTTACCAGCTGTGATATCCTCGATACGAATATTTTTCCACTCGATTTGCCTGAATTCCCCTCCGTCCGCTGCCATAACTGCCATGACACCGGGAAATACTTCATCATTTTGTGCGTTTTCAAGGACGTCTATGTTGTTAAATTGGATATGCTCAAAAGTACCTCCACTGGATTCCGGGCCTACCAGCATATTGTGCGCCCGATCAGCCCACAATACAGAATTCTTTAAGGTAATGTTGCTGGTCGCCGTACTATCGTGAATTTTCAGGCTTATGTTATCATCATGGTTTCTCAGGAACACATCGTCAATTGTAACATGGTGCGATTGGATGATATCCAATCCGTCTGAATTTTCGTTATAACAGAGGTGCTTGATGTTGGTGATGTTTACACTGTCCGTGTTTCTAAGAACGGTCGTCCACATAGGGGCATCTCTCATCACAATTCCATCGATGGTAATGTGACTGCCATTGGTAAGTCCTACCAACCATACCCTATGCTGATTAACGTCATGGTTCAATTTCGATCCATCCAGTATACCCCGCCCGCGTATGGTCACGTTATCAGCGTCGCTGCTCCAAAGATATCCATATACCAACGCCCCCTCAGCAAGGTAAACGGTTTGTCCCGCCGTGACAATTATTTCGCCCGCATTATGGATGCCAGGGCCGAAATAAATAACATCCGGATCTCCGGGGTTCGGCTTATTTTGTTCAGGTGGATTGGCAAACACAAAAAGGTTGTTCATAATATCGCCATTGAATTCCACCGATATTTTTTGTGCGTTCTGCAATGTAAACTGGATCTGGTTTCCGCTTTGCGTATAGGTAATATTAGTAAAGCTGGGCCGTATACGCACACTGCCGATACTGCCCGATGTCTTCGTTACCTGTATTTCGACCGGTTTGGAAAAATCAGAATCGAACGAAACAAAACCACAGTTTCCTAACTGTCCATTGCTGTATTTTTTGGTAACTGCATTATGAGTAAATAGTGTTTTCCACTCCGTATCGCCCTGATCGCGAACTTGAACAATATAGTCGCCATTGGCGGGATAAGTTTCTTCATCCAATTCCGTATCGACAGCGCTTTTGCCAACCGCCGTATAGGAAAGGTTTTTTGTACAGGCAGAAAATGATATAAACAGAATAAAAAATAAATTTTTCATGTTACCTTAATTTTAGTGATATAATACGTACGCGCAGTGTGTTAGTGCTACCATCCTGGATTTTGGCTGAGCCGATCGTTTTTGTCAATTTCCGACTGTGGCACAGGAAACAGATAATGTTTCGTCTTGTCGAAAAGCCGGGTTTCAAACACTGGATACGAAAAGGTGCCATCCGAACGAACAGCGATGCCACGCACCGGGCCATTGTCCACTTGTTCGGCGATTTTCCAACGACGCACATCCCAAAAACGGTGGCTTTCAAAAGCCAGTTCAATCTTACGTTCGTGGCGTATACGCTCCCGGAGCTGGGTTTGTGACAGTCCTTCCGGCAACGCAGGCATGTCTGACCGCTGCCGTATGAGATTAACCGCCGCGAAAGTCTCACCGGGTTGATCGCCGGTTTCGTTTACAGCCTCTGCATAATTCAGGTACAGTTCTGCTAATCGAATAATGGCATAACGGCGATAACTGGTACCGGTATTGGTAAATAGATTGTGGCCTTCATCCAGGTATTTGCGGCAAAAATAGTTAATCCGTGACCGGTCGGATGTATTGTTGTCAAGCCCCCCGGGCGCCACATTGATTGTTCTTCCCTGCCAAAGGGCGCCATGATAAAGTACACTCTGGTAAAAACGTGGATCGCGATTGAGGAAAGGTTGGGTGGGATCGTAGTCTGATGCAGGGTTAACTATGGGTACTCCCCCATTGCCGTATCCGGTTATGGGTATTTCTCCGTTAATCATTTCATACGAATCTACCATTTCCTGAAGCGGGCCAAAGCCGTACCAGCCTCCGTACCCTAATGAGGAAGAAAAGAAGTCCCATGCTTCGGGGCCATTCACATAGGTTCCCGTTTGCGTAGTAAGATTCTTTGCCCAAATAACTTCCGGGTTATTAAGTTCCAAGAAGATACGCTCATAGGCTTTTTTACCACCGGCATCGCCCTGTGACAGGCTATGCCCAGCCTGTAGCGCAAAGTCAATGGCTTCCTTGGCAGCATCGGCCGCCTTGGCCCATCGTGAAATATCGTTTTCGGGATTGAAAAGAGGACTGGCATAATACAATGTGACCCTTGACCACAGTGCTTTGGCAATCGTGGCATTCATCCGGCCAAACTGACTGTTGTCAAGGCGTGGTGGCAATAAGGAAACGGCTTGATCAATATCGGATTTTATGAAGCCAATGACCTGGTCGATCGTACTGCGCTCAAGCATAATTTCTCCTTCGGCACTGGGATCCAATGGTTGGTCGACAATGGGAATCTCCCCCCACATTTTGAACAATTGAAAATAATAGAAAGCCCGCAATCCATGAGCTTCTCCAAGCAGACGCCGCTTGCGCGAAGAACCTCCGCTGCTAACCTCTTCGGGAATCAGATCGTAGTTTGCAAGGAATAAATTGATGCGGCGGATTGCCCGGTAATAATCTGCCCATAACCACTGCATGGGAAATGCCGACGGATTCCAGCTACCGGTATTGAATTCCCTGGCACTGTAGACGTACGTATGCATATACGCCATCTCATCCGTTGCGGCACCGAGATTATACGCGTTGGGAGGATTTCCAGACATGGTGAGGAAATCAGGCAGATCGTTGTAAGCATTATTCAGAAACGACTCTGCATTGGCAATATTGGTGAAGACTTCTTTTTCATTAATAAAGTCACTGGGAGTACGTTCCAAAAAATCCGTTTTACAGGAAACTACCGTGAATAATAGGATACAAAGAATATGATTCGGTTTCATATGTTTTTCCAATAAGTTAAAACCGCAGGGCTAACCCCACATTATAGACACGTTGAATTGGGTAAACCACATCGCCACCGGGCGACTCGGGATCCCTGTCTTTAAACCATAAACGGTCCCAAATACCGACGTTTTGCCCATTTAGGAATACACGTGCAGAGACCAACCTGAATCGGTGGATGAAATTTTGAGGAAGCACATAGCCCACTTCAACATTACGCAGTTTCAGGTAGTCCGTGCGCTGCAAGTTAAGATCAGACAATATATCCGTATTATTGGCGGAGAGATGAGCCACGGGAACACGAGCTTTTTCCTTATTTTCCGGTGTCCAACGTTGTAGTTGAAATGCGCTACCGGGTTGATACAACCGGATATTTGCCGTACCCCCCAAGGCACCATTAAACAGCAGGCTCAGATCAAAACCTTTCCAGGATCCTCCAACGGAAAAACCACCAACATAACGCGGGATATTCTGCAACAGTACAGGAACGCGGTCACGGGCATCAACAACATTATCACCGTTTACGTCCACATACTTGGCATCACCGGGTATAAGACTGCTACTGAAGCTTTGACGTGGACTATTGGCAATTTCGTCTGCATCGCTAAAAAAACCGGCAAACTTATATCCCAGGGCATACCCTACTTCATAGCCAACCAAGCTTTGATAAGGCATAGCCGGACTTGGTTGGTCGTTTCGCAATACCTTATTCCTAGCGTACGTAAGCTGCATCGTACTGAATAGATTTACCTCCCCTACCGTTTTAGTGAGGCGGAGTTCTACTTCGAATCCTTTATTCTCTACCTCTCCTGTATTACGTGGAGCCAGGGAAACAACGCCAATGTAATCAGGAACCGTACCTGGCGCTGTGAGGATGTTGGTACGCAGTTCTTTGAAAACATCAAAGGTAAGCTGGACCTCTCCCTTACTGAAGAGAGAAAGATCCACACCTGCGTTTATTTTGGTGGAACGCTCCCAGGTTACGATGGGATTCCCGGTGCGATTTTCGTTATAACCGGGGATATAAGTAGGCGATATTCCTGTGTAATATCCGCCGCCTGGCGCGTAATCGGATATGAACAACCAACGTTCGCCCCCAATTAAATCATTGCCTACAATTCCATAGGAGCCTCTCAGTTTCAGAAAACTGATCGTTTTGCTATCACTCAAAAAGGGCTCACTGCTGAGTACCCATCCAGCGGATACGGCGGGGAACAATCCATATCGCCGGTTTTCCGGAAAATTCTCGGAACCGTTATATCCGACGTTCCCTTCCAGGTAATATTTTGATTTAAAATTATAGGTAATGCGTGCACTGACACCTTGGTAAGCATAAGGTAATTCGTCGTTTACTACACGCAGGGTACGGTTTCCAAGAACTTGGGCGGTCAGCGCGTGATCTTCCCATGAACGGTCATAATTAAGCCTGAAATCCAAATAATCATACCGGGTTACAAACCTTTGTCCGCTCGTGGCCAAACGGCTGCCGATCGTATACTGCTGGTAGATGGGCTCACCAGCAGCGTCTGAACCGCGGTACCAAAAGGAATCGAAATCCTGCGTGCGCGACGTGTTTTGCTGATTATCATTTTCAAAGCTGAAAAACAGTTGAGCACTCAGACCCTTACCGATAAAATCCAGGTCATGGCGCGCAGACAGGGTACCGTACATGACATTGTTATAATTTGTATAATAACCGCTGCGCGCTATCAGGCCGTATGGATTGTGATCTCCCGGCACCACGGCGGCGCTCCCCGCTCCAAAACTTCCATCGGGATTAAATACAGGCATGGCAAGTGGTGAAATTCCGGTCAGAATACTGAATACTTGCTGGAAGCCTGGTCCCGGTCCGGTTCGGTTTTCAAGTCGGCCTGCTAAATCTACCTGCACTCTCAACCGTTTGGTCACGTCTATATCCACATTGGATCGGAAGTTATACCGATCGAATTTGTTGCTGATCTTATAGTCATTATCCTGATCATGCTTCAACAGGCTTCCCTGACGGATATAACTGCCTGAAATGAAATATCGAACGGCGTTTGCACCGCCCGAAATATTGAGATTGTACTGATTTTGCGATGAAGTGCTCCTGAGTATTTCACGGTACCAATCCACATCAGGGTACAGATAAGGGTCTGATTTGTCCCTGATCGTACTAAGTGCGGTTTCGTCAAAGCGCGGCTGACGCCCATCGTTTATGTCATACTCATTATAATAGAGGGCTTGCTGGAGGGCATCCATTTGCCGCGGAAGGCGTACGGGCTGTTGAAAAGCCTGCTGCGCCGTAAAGCTGACCTGAGGCTGTTCATTGGAAATGCCTCTCCTCGTCGTGACAACAATTACACCATTGGCTCCCTGTATACCGTACAGTGAGGTAGATGATGCGTCCTTCAAGATTGTTACGGATTCGATTTCATTAGGATCTAACTGACTGAAGTTTGCCTGGGAGCGCGGCAACCCATCGATCACAACCAAGGGTGATGTATTTCCATAGGTGGATACTCCCCGGATATAAAGCGCCGAACCGTCATCGCCAGGTTGACCGGTGGACTGTACGGTAATGAGGCCCGGAAGCCGACCGGCAAGTGCATTGCTAAGATTGGCAACCGGACTTTGCCGGAGTTCTTTGGTCTGTATCGTAGCCATGGCACCCGTAACAGATCTTTTGGTTTGCCGGTTATTCATACCGACAATGACAACTTCTTCTAATTCGCCTATCGCTGCACTTAGCTTAACCGTCATCGGAAATTGATCGGTTAACGTTACCTCCTGTTCCTTAAACCCAACGGCAGAAAACACCAGTGCAGATCCCGTAGCCCCGGCTGGAAACTGAAAATTGCCCTTGCTGTCTGTTAGGGTTTGTTGCTGAGTATCTTTTAAAAGTACGGTTACCGCCTCCAAGGGATTTCCCTCTTCATCAATAACTTTTCCGGAAATTATTTTTTGCTGTCCTGAAATCTGCAGCGCAGACCTAGCTTTGCTTGCGATGATCGAGACAATTCCGTCTTCCAGGGTCCACTCCAATCCCCGTTTGTTCAGGATTACCTCCATCGCATCAGCGAAGTCCATCTGTTTGACGCGTACATCCACCCGAATATCCGCAATATGGTTGCCATGGAACAGAAATGAATAACCCTGTTGTTTCTGAATTTCTGACATCACTTTGCTCAGCGGAGCATTCGTTAGGTTAAGCGTAATTTTCTGTGCTCTGCTCTCGGCAACCGCATGAAATGTAAATGCAATCGTTAAGAGAATCGCTAGTTTCATAATTAATACTAATCGGTATTTAAAAGGCCAACAGCAGCCTGTTACACATCGTGTAAATATCATATCTTTGTCCTGTTTGGATAGTTAATAAATTGGTTTTCGGCCTGGCTTTCAACGTTACTGGCCGTTAATCGATCCGGACAATTAAACGGGTGATGGAGTCAACATCATCCGTTTTTTGTGGATGAAACAATTGGTATGGCTTTATTAGGTTTGCATAGTCGTCACTCCTCTCAAGATTTAATTGGTTTCACATTTAGTTTATTGGTTAACTCATATAAGCAATTCTTCACTTATTTTTCTGCAGTAACAAAAAGACGCCGCACAGAATCTGCCCCCCGTACCTCAAAAGCTAACCCACTTTTTCCCAACGATTTCAATACTGAACTCAATGGCTTTTTACGGTCAACCACCCCAAATATAATTGCCTGGTTGGGTATAATCCCTTCGTATACCACTTCCAGGTCATACCACCGAGCGATAAGCTCGATAGCCGCCCTCGGTGTCATATTATCAAAATAAAAAAACCCGTCTTTCCAAGCCGTATAAGGCTCCGTTTCAACATCCCTGACTTCGGATATGTTTTCCCGCGTAACGCTCTGTTGTCCGGGACTCAGTACGACCGAACCGTCTGACTTGCGGGATCCACTACCTTGCATTTCTACTGCCGATACCCCACTGGGAGTAACCCGTACTTTCCCAGATACAAGGGTGGTTTTGATTTCTTCTTCTGGATAGGATGATAAGTTGAATTCGGTGCCCAGCACCTTAATTTCCTGCCCTTTGCTGATGACCTTAAATGGCTTTTGCTCATCCTTGACAATAGAGAAATAAGCCTCACCCGAAATTTCAACCACACGTTCGTCTCCGGAAAAATTTGAAGGATAGCGAAGTGTCGAAGCAGCATTCAGCCAGACATTGCTTCCATCCGGAAGTGTAAGCTGATAAGTACCGCCCTTTGGAGTGCGTATGGAGTTTAAGACATCTCTCTGCAATGCCAATGTTTTGTTGGTTTTTATAATAGGACTTCCATCGTAATAAGTCACCTCATCTCCGACGATGATGCCATTTTGTGACTTGCTGAGCTCCACAGTACGGCCATCGGCTAAGGTAAGCGTAGCCCGATTGCCTCCCGGCAGAATCGCCTCAGCGGCGATGGCCCGCTCTTGAGGTTGTTCTGTCCTGATGAGAAAGAACCATGTGCCGAACATCAAAGCCAAAATAGCTATGGCAGCAGCATAACGAACTTGCAAACGCAGAAAACGTGGCCGATGTTCCTGCCTAAGCTGCGGTGTGGCAAGGATCGGTGGTAGCCCCCGATTCATCCGATCCATCAAATCCTTGGGATGATCGATGGCAGGACTCTCGTTAGCATGCTGTAGGTACCACGACTCAATCTGTGCAACCTCCTGGGGACTGGCAAGACCTTGATGATATCTATCGATAAGCTGTTGAATGTCCTTTTTTGTCATAACTCTACCCCGGTTTTTACAGGTAAGGAACCTTAAGGCAGCTTAGAGGGGACATGGAAATAAAAAAAATTAACGCAGCAACTGCATGGCTATTAGTAACAGATAAGACTTGTCATTGACAACTACACGAAGTTGTCTGAGTGCTCGCTTAATTTGCTCACGGACAGTACTCTCGGATATACCAAGCAACTCGGCAATTTCCTTATGTGAATGCAAGTGTTTGCGACTCAGATTAAAAATCTCGCGCATGCGGGGCGGCATACGGTCGATCTCAGATTCGATCGCTTCGACCAGTTCGTTATATCGTACAACTTCATCGACCTGATAATGCCCGGCGGTAATATAAGCGGCGATTTCGTCGAAATAAGCTCCTTTGACTTTCTCATGGCGGATCTGATTAAGCACATGATGGCGGATTGCACCGTAAAGATACGACGATACCGAGCCTTTGAAAGTAATAAGAGGAGCATTTTTCCAAAACCAGGTAAATGTTTCCTGTACAGCGTCTTCAGCAGCTTTTTCATCACGCAACATACGATACGCGTGCAAATAAAGCAAAGGCCAATACCGATTATACAACAGAGCGAAAGCCCGGTGGTCCCCATCCGCAATTTTGGCCATCAACGCATGATCCGCATGTAAAGGCTGGTCTGCCATCGGGATATTATCGATTATGTGGCGAATATAAAAATTAAAAAGACTAGCAACCGGGATGGCGGGCAATTTTCTAATTCATATCGCTTCCTCCTTTTTGAGGAGCAAGGTGATTGCACCGCTATCAGTGCCTTTTCTTTCACAATGAGGCATGCCGAGCTAAACACACATGGCACATTCGGAATGACAACAAGACAAACCTATAAATAAAGGGGCAGAAGCCGACACCAATAAAGTTAAGCAGGCTGCCCGAATGTCAACAGGTTACTATCTGGATCAAGCATGGAAAACTCTTTCTGTCCCCAGGGCTTTACCTGCAAGGGACCACCCGGATGTATGGATAGTTTTCTTTCGCGCATCAACCGGTACAGTCCGTCGATGTCGTCGGTCCGTATGTATACCTGTCCGTAGTTTTCCTTCGGATCAAGCGCTTCGAATTTGAAAAAATGGAGCTGGAGGTTATCTTTCTGGACCATGAGGTAGTCGTCATAGTCAGGGCTTCCGAATAGTTGAAAGCCCAATTTGCCAACATAAAAATCCAATGTTGCGGCCTTGTTCCGCATCGGCAATTTGGGAATGATTTCATTCAGCATATCGATGTCATTTTATTAAATAACGTAAAAATGGCGTTTTCCGTGCAGGGCCTCATTTGACGATCCAAGGTCCACCAATAAACTTTTTAATTGATTGCTTTCCTTTTCCCAAATAAGTAATAATACTTTT
>Ga0164243_10002562_pt1 | contig 29939 bp, 25 predicted proteins | sample OricompcompostOP_FD_108781 | JGI IMG/M metagenome (GOLD analysis project Ga0164243, IMG submission 108781) | Organic Plus compost microbial communities from Emeryville, California, USA - Original compost - Organic plus compost (OP) | ecosystem: Engineered > Solid waste > Mixed feedstock >... | reverse complement strand
GCGGATGGCTTCCTCGATGGCGGCGAATTGCGCCTTCGACCCATCGAGCTTGTATTCGGAGATCAGCATCCCTTGCTCCTTGTTCGTCCTCACTATCTTCGTGTATTCTCGCACAACGATTGTATTCTGTCAAGCGAAGGGGAACGTTCTGACTCTGATGGCTTCCTGCGCCATCCATCCCCCTGGCTTCAGCCAGGGGCCTTCTGCCGCTTTTTGGTAAACCCTTGTGAGCATGGTGGTTGACCGCCATGCTCGTTTTTTTGCCTGCGGGATATACATGCAAGTATCCAGGAGGACAGGCGCAATGAAGAAAGCAGTAGAAAGAGCGGGCCTCTAGAAAACGTGCTACTCTATGCCATAGACGAGTTACCTAATACATGGTAAAATGGCTGTTGTGTAACTTGTGAGAGAACGGATATTTGGTGAGGTTCTGGTTGTGGCGCGAGTACCGTCAGTGATCGGGGGCTTTTTACAGCTACAGGTATCTGCTCAAAACTCCTTGCAATGCATCGAGCTAGGATCGCCTGCCTGGTTTGAGTGGTTGGAAGATGAGTGCAATCGTTCGTTCTCCTTCAAAGATGGAACAGTCTCCTATACTGCGAGAAGAGAGCGCCAGCGCAACGGCTGGTACTGGTATGCATACCGCAAACAGTCAGGCAAGCTGCGCAAGGTCTACCTCGGAAAGAGTCCCGAACTTTCTGCTGAACGACTGCTTCAGGTAGCTACTCGCCTGGTTGAATCAAAAGAAGAGCAAGTATCCCCTGTCCCGGACGAGCATCATGAACCGGTAGGCCGTACTATCGAACATGATACCGAGTTCCTGATGGCTCATTTGACGCCTCTTCTGGGACGAGAAAAAGAACTCCAGACCCTTTGTGCGCTGTTACGGCGGCCTTCCGTGCGCTTGCTCACACTTGCCGGAATGGGAGGAATTGGCAAGACGCGTCTGGCGATACAGCTTGTGTCACGCTTGCGGGAAGAATACCCGGATGGCGCATATTTTATCCCACTCTCAACCATTACCGACGGCGTACAAGTGATCCTGGCAATCGCCGATGTGCTCGGATTGCGGGATGTTGGTGCCGAGCCTTTTTTAGAGTACCTCGCTCGTTCGCTGGAAAAAAAGCGCCTGCTCTTGCTCCTCGACAATTTTGAGCAGGTGATTACTGCTGCCCCGCTTCTGGTCGAACTGCTGGCACGTTGCCCTTATCTCAAGGTGGTAGTGACAAGCCGGATGGTTTTGCGAGTGAGGGGCGAATATGAGTTTCTGGTGCAGGCGCTGGCTGTGCCTACTGATGAGCAACTACATGATATCGAGCATGTGCTGACATACGGAGCGGTGGCGCTGTTTGTGCAGCGGGCTCGGGCTGTAAAAGTGGACTTTGCCCTGACTCCTGAAAATCTGCCGGCTGTTGTTGCGATCTGTCGGCGGCTTGAGGGGGTGCCGCTGGCGCTGGAACTGGCAGCGGCGCGCTGTAAGCTCTTATCTCCTCAGGCGCTACTGGCTCGTTTAAGTGGACATCATCGTATTCCGCACGGCACGACAGACGCTATCCTTCCCTATCAACAAACCCTGCACCTGCTTTCTCGCCCTGCGCAGGACTTGCCCGAACGTCAGCAAACCCTTCGCAATACTCTGGATTGGAGTTATAACCTGCTGACAGAGCGAGAACAGCGGCTATTCCGTTTGCTTTCACTGTTCGCGGGTGGTGGCTCCCTGGAAATGATTGAGCAAGTGTATCGCGCTATCGATGCGACGACGTCCATTCTTGACGATATCACCTCACTTGTCGACAAGAGTTTGCTCTATCTGATCGAGCAGGATGACTTTGAGCCCCGCTTCTCGATGCTCGAAATTGTGCGTGAGTACGGATTGGAACGGTTACATGAGACAGGAGAAATAGCCGTTACCCAACGGATGTTCGCTTATTATTGGCTGGATTTTACGTTGAGTGCCGAAGCACATATGACGGATGAGCAATTGCACTGGCTGAACAGGTTAAAGATGGAACATAAGAATATTCGTGCTGCTCTGCTGTGGTTTGCCTCGCAAAAAGATTGGGAGCATGCGCTTCAGATGGCTACGGCGCTCACCTGGTTCTGGTGGGCGAAGGGGTATCTGGGTGAGGGACGTCGGGTGCTGGAATGGCTGCTTTCAAGCTGCGAACAGGTGACGCCTCACACCAGAGCAAAGGCGCTGCTGGCTGCTGGCACACTCAGTGGGTTGCAGGGCGAATACAGGCATGCGGAAACGCTCTGTCTTGAGGCACTGTCTTTTTTTGTATCACATGGAGATCGGCGCGACCATGCCAATGCACTCTGGATGCTCGGGCATATGTCCATTATGAAGAGTGATTACCCGAGAGCGCAAGCCTATCTCCACGAAGCACACGGGCTTTTTGAAGAGCTGCATCACATCTGGGGGGTGGCCTCAACGCTTGAGCGGTTGGCCTCGCTGGAGCGTGACCGGGGCGATTATGGGCGAGCGCGTGAGCTGGCTGAGCAGAGTGTGGCGCTCTTTCAGCAACTCTCGGCTCCCTGGGGGCTGGCGCGGGCGTTCTGGATTCTGGGATTGATTTTGTTCTCGCTTGGTGATTTTGCCTTCGCCTCAGTACAGCTTGAGCACTGTTTGAAGCAGGCTCAACTTGTTGGTGATCGCAATACTCTGATCTTTGCCCAGGCACTTTCTGGCTGTATACAGATGTTTCAGGGTGAGGTACAGGCCGGTGAGGAGCGTGTGCGGATGGGGAAGCAGACGGCGCGAGAGGTCGGAAATAAGCGGGGGATTGTCTGGACTGTGACTATTCTCGGGTTGGGGGCTGTGCTTCAGGGTGACTATCAGCGAGCCCGAGAGCTGTTTGAGGAAAGCCTTTCGGTCCTTGCGCAGCTCAGCTTCGAGTATAAAATCTTTACAGCGCTGGGCTTGCGTGGGCTTGCAATGGTGATCGCGAGCCAGGGCCACGCGCTCTGGGCGGCGCGGCTGGCAGGTGCGGCTGCGTCCATTCAGCAGACGATCGGTGCGCCGGTGACACCTCCAATGGTTGAGGCAGTCATTGAGCGTTTTCTACTCCAGGCGCGGTTGCAGGTTGGCGAAGAGACCTTTTTGCAGGCTTATGCTGAGGGCTGTGCCATGCAACCGGCACAGGCATTGATCGCCAATGATGCTCAGTTGCGCCAACCTGCGGTTAGCACCCCAAAGGAAGCGGTTGCGCACACTGCCCTGACCACGCGCGAGATCGAAGTTCTGCGCCTGCTTGCGCTCGGGCTCACCAGTCCCCAGATTGCCGAGAAACTGGTGATCTCGGTACTGACTGTAAATACCCATGTACGCTCTATTTACAGTAAGCTCGGAGTGTCTTCACGGAGTGCAGCAACGCGCTATGCAATAGAGCACAAGCTGTTTAAGCTATCCTGATATCTCGACAAAGAAAAGCTCTTCTCCTCACTTCTACGGAGCCTCTCTCTCGATTGTCTTTTTGCTCGTGAGCGAAATTACCTTATTCTGGGGACGTAAAAGTTTCTGCTATCAGGTATATTTCTTGCATGTGCTAGAAACGCAGCAGTGGAAAAGCAAACAGGAATGTAAATGGCTGATTGCATAGAAAGAAGACACGGTGCATATCGAAATACCGAGTGTCTGACTGTCGTCGGGCGGATGTTGCAGGTGGGCGACTTCGTGCCAGATTGTACCCTGGAATATCTGGATCTCATTGATATGGTGGTACGCCAGACGCGCCTGACCGACTCACAAGGGATGATTCGACTGCTCTCGATTGTCAATTCGCTTGAACGTCAGCCCTGTCATGATGAGACGTTGCATTGGGAAAAATTGCGAGACAAGCTGCCGGCAGGAGCATGTATTTTTACTGTCAGCATGGATTTGCCTTACTCACAGGCCCGCTGGCAGGCTATGCATGGCGTGATTCATCAGACGCTCTCTGCCTGGAGAAATGAACAATTCGGCCATGCGTTCGGTGTGTGGCTGAAAGAATGGCGACTCCTACAGCGGGCTGTTCTGGTGATCGACCAGGAAAATCGTGTTGTCTACACCGAATATATTCGCGATCAGATGAAGGAACCTGATTATCAAGCGGCACTGGATGCAGTTCTCGGTGTTGTTTTTGCGAAGAGCGAATCGTTTGGTAGTGTAAAGGATATATAGATGCAAGAGACAACATCTCCGCAATCTGTTTCCCGCGTCTCTAAGCTTGCAGCAAACTGCAAGAAGGAGCTTGAAGATGCAGACTATCGATGCGCCAGAGGCAACCAGCTGGCGACCGTAGCCCTGTTGCGACTGGCGACCCATGAGCAGGATGAGCAGGCGTGGGGGGCACTTGAGCAGTGCTTCAAGCCGCTAATGCGTGCATGGCTGAGGCGGCATCCCCATGTGCAAGGAGCCTTGAATGTGCGCGATGAGGAGGAGACTATCATCACTGCTTTTGCCGAGTTTCGGCGCGTGACGCTTGAACGGCGTCTGGTGTTTTCGTCTCTGGAAGCTATTTCGCGCTGTCTGGGGGCCTGTTTGAATGCTGTGATCGGGGCGTTGGCACGATCGCGGCCCGTGGCTGAAGTGTATCTGCCCGAACAGCTCTATCAACGCCTGGCGGAACGAGAACGGCGGATCGCCTATCTGCTCTTTCACTGTGGCTTGAAGCCAGCAGACATTATGCAGGCGTGTTCATCAGAGTTCCCCGATGTGAATGAGATCTACAGGCTTGGCGCTGCGGTCATGCGACAATTTCATACCATCACCCATACATCCTAGAAATAAGCAACGAGGATCACAGCGCCGTGGTCCTCTTTCAATGCCTCGGTTCGACAGTGCTCCTCAGAACAGGTTATAATGTGCGCAAACGTACGCAGGGATTCCTGCTGTGTGTGGAAAACGGACGGGCGGCTTCTGGTCCCGTTCGGGTGCAGATTGTTGAAATATAGTGTGATATTGCGGTGATGGAGTTTTGCGACAATGCCTACCTCTGCTAACAGGGTTCGTTCGTTTGCGACGACGATTTTCACGGAGATAAACAATCTGGCTGAACAGCATCAGGCGTTAAACCTGGGTCAGGGGAAGCCTGACTTTGATACGCCCCCGGATATTGTTCAGCATGTGGTGCAGGCGCTCGAAAGTGGACACTTGAATCAATATGCGCCTGGTTTCGGTACGCCCGCTCTCTGTCAGGCAGTTGCTGACCATGCGGCCCGCTTCTATCAAATGGATATTGACCCCCGCCGAGGTGTGGTGGTCACGTCGGGAGCGACTGAAGGCTTGTTGGCCTCGATTCTTGGTCTGGTCGATCCCGGCGATGAAGTGATTGTGATCGAGCCTTTTTATGATTCGTATGTGCCAGATATTATCATGGCGAATGCCGTGCCGGTCTACGTCCCGTTGCATCCACCAACCTGGACCATTGATCCCGACGAACTCCGGGCGGCCTTTAACAAGAAGACTAGAGCCCTGCTGCTCAATACGCCGCATAACCCGAGCGGACGTGTATTGACATATGAGGAACTCTCGTTGATCGCACAGCTCTGTATCGAGCATGATGTGCTGGTCATTGCCGATGAGGTCTATGAGCACCTGACTTTCGACAACAAGAAGCATATTCCTATTGCCAGCCTGCCCGGTATGTTTGAGCGGACCGTTACCGTGAGCAGCGCCGGAAAGCTTTTTAGCGCTACTGGCTGGAAAATCGGGTGGGTTTATGGGCACCCGGATCTGATAACCGGCGTCTGGCGGGCACACCAGTTTATCACCTTCTCAGTCCATCATCCGACACAGGAAGCTATCGCCTACGCGTTGAATCTGCCCGATACATACTATCAGGGACTCCAGACAATGTATACAGCCAAGCGCGATCTGCTGTTGTCCTCATTGACTGCCTGTGGCTTAAAGTGTGCTGTTCCCGAGGGAACCTATTTTGTCATGGCGGACTATCGCGATGTATTTGAGGGAACGCCAGTCGAGTTTACGCGCTATCTGATCGAACAGGTCGGCGTGGCCTGTATACCTCCCGAGAGCTTCTATAGCGCTGAACATGCCTCCATCGCGCAGGGATTGGTACGCTTTGCCTTCTGTAAAACTGATCCAGTGCTTGAGGCGGTAAAGGAGCGACTGAGTAAGCTAAACGGGTGATGGCAGCGCGGATCAGGGGGATGAGGATAGCTCATCCCCGGCAGTGGGTTGCATCGATTGCCCGCCCTAAATACCGCGACCGCGCACCGGTAACACGATGCCGTTGACGCCATCTCCGGCCGATGAGACCAGAAAAAGCGCGGCTTCAACAATCTGCTCCCTTGAGACCCAACGGTTGCGGAACTCTTCTTCTGAGGGGGCTAACTCGTCCAGATTGGATTGAGTAGCAACAAGTCCCGGACCGAGTGCATTTACCAGAATGTTGTGCGGCTTGCCCTCTCTGGCAAGGGTGGCAGTGAGCGCATCAACGCCCGCTTTTGCACAGTTGTAGGCAAGGATGTTGGGGCCTGAGGCCAGTGCGTCGCCCGCCCGGCTAAAATTGAGTATTTTGCCTCCGCCCTGCTGTTTCATCAGCGGCCAGACGGCGCGGCTGCACAGGAACGTGGTGCGCAGGTTGTTGTTCAGTTCTTGCTCCCAGTCTCCAAGCGTGAGCTCTTCAAAGGGTCCATAGGTGGTCAGGCCGCCCGCGAGATTCACCAGAATATCGACTCGACCATAGGCCTCAAGCGTGCGCTGGATCAATGTCTGTGCGCCTGCTTCTGTTGTCAGGTCGGCTGCTACTCCGAGAACAGTTGCGCCGGATACCTGCAATTCGTGGGCGCGTGCGGCAACGCGTTCAGCGCTGCGCGAACTGATCGTCAGACGTGCACCTTCTCGGGCAAAAGTGGAGGCGAGGGCAAAGCCGACCTGCCCCGATTGGCTGACCCCGGTAATAATAGCTACTTTTCCTGCCAGTTGCATAGGCTGCTTCCTTTCTGCTTAGCGTGAGAAGGCGTAGCGCAAGAAAAGGTGGCTCTCGCTGCGTTTGAGCGAAACAAGTGTGCCCCAGAGAGGTGCATCTGGCGCGAAGTGGTGTCCGCTGACCAGTCCGGGGCGACCGTCTCCGTCTTCACGTCCGGCAATCTGAGGTGCCAGTGTGAGGAAGAGTTCGTCCAGACAGCGAGCAACAAGAAAATCATTCAGAAGATGTGCACCGCCTTCTATCAAGAACAGTGTACCGGGCTGATGAAGCCGAACAGCAGAGATCATCTCATGTGGATCGAGAGGGCCGCGTTCCTTGAGAGCGGCGATGCTGACCGTGTGGGGAAAAGAGTGTTTGCGCAGGCGCTGTTCCCCTTCCTGAGTGGTCAGGAACAGCACCGGTATTTTCCCCTCGTGCAGAACCGGGGCAGTTGGATCAATATCGCCGTGAGCCGTAATGAACACATTCAGCGGATAGCGGGGCTTCTGCAAGCGCTCGCGGAGCTGAGCGAAGCTGTCCGCATACTCAGGACAGGATTCCTCAGCTGCCAACCCTGTCAGGTTCTCCGCACGGAGTGTGCCCGCTCCAAGAATAACCGCGTCAGCCAGCGAGCGCAGGACGCCCATTAGCAGACGATCTTGCGCGTTAAAGCCGCTGATGTCGCCCCCTCCCATGTGCCCGGGTGCGTTGAGCGAGACGACGCCATCCAGGGTTGTCACAAAATTGGCAATCAGGGCAGGAGAGTGATTCGAGGCAGGCAGCGTGAAGCTCCCGACCAGCGAATCAAGAGGAGGGGGAAATGATACGGCTGCTCCTTGCGTGACATCAAACAGCGTTTCAAATGGTGTGAAGTGCTTCATGATCGAATCTGACAGGCAGAGAAGAACTCGGAGCGGAGTTCTGGATTGGCTTCATATTCGCCGCGCCAGCTTGTGGTACGAGTCAGTGCCGATGTTTCTCGTACGCCACGCATTGCCATGCAGAGGTGATTTGCTTCCAGATAGACAGCGACACCATGTGGCTGTAGGATCGTTTCAAGCGTGCTGGCAATTTGCTGTGTCAGACGTTCCTGAACTGAGAAGCGCTTGGCGAAGACGCGTACCAGGCGAGTCAGCTTGGAAAGTCCGATAATATGTTGATTGGCGATATAGCCAACGTACGCATGACCGAAGAAGGGAAACGCGTGGTGTTCACAGAGCGAGAAGAAGGGAATTGGTCCCTCTATCACCTGGCTGCGGCGGCCATCAACACCATCAGGATACTCCGCATCAAAGACTTTAATCAGCTTGGGATCACCATCATAACCCTCAGTTGCGTCAAACATCGCCTTGAGGAAGCGCTGTGGTGTCTCGCGAGTGCTTGGGGTATTGACGTCCATCCCCATAGCGGCAAAAATCTCTGCAATATACCCCTCGAATTTCTGCATGTCTTCAACAGAGATATGACGATGCTTGAGATGGATGGCTTCTTGAAAGTCCAGATCGTCAAGATCTATATTCAGTGTCATTGTTTTCCTCTCCTGGCCGAAGATTCCCCCCTCTCTGGTCGCGACAATCTCCACTTTCTGGTATCGGCCTGATTGACAATATCTGAGTTTAATTCAGTGTATGAAAAATGAGGGGCATTGTCAAGAAAGTCAAGTAGTTCTTTGACTTTCTTGAGACCTGTACAATAAGAAGGACGATACCCTTGCTCACCTGTACTCGGTTAGAACGAGATGAAGCAAGCACCCGAATAGTGGCACGTTTTGGAATGAAAACTCGTGTCAACGATGAATAATGCGATAAAAGGATTGCTTGCTCGACTTGGAAAGGAGTAGAAAGGTATGGGCGATGTAGCGTCTATTGAGTCTTTCCTTATCTTTGTCGGGATGGTGGTTCTGGTTGCGGTGCTGTTTACAGTTGGTCAGTGGCAGTGGTTCCGCTGGCAGCGTGTACGTGATGTACGGCGTACAACGAGGCACGCAAAGCGGAGTGCCCGCCCGATGAATATGATTGAGCCACAGTTCGTTGATCCCTATACAGTGAGCGATCCGTTTCAGTACAGGTATCGTCGGCTCGATGACGATTCGTTTTATAGCGATGATACCGTTCCGGTTCCAATTCCTTCGCAATATTCTCGTTATTGCAGATATGAATGAAAGCAAATCAACTGCTTGTAGAGATGGTTCCTCTCTTGATCTTCCTTCGTTGCACTATCAGGAAATAGGCGCTTCTTTGTGATAAAGAAGGAAGCGAGAAATTTCCTGATAGTGTTCTCTGTACAAGCCCTGCCTTGAAATGGTAGAATGCTTGTAAGGAGCATATCCCCGGGAGACAAGGCGGCCTCCCTGAATGTTCCCCGTACCCAGAAGCCTCTACTCTGTTGTTTGTTTTGAAGTCAGGAATAGCAGGGATTGTTCTTTTGGGAATGTGGTATAGCCAACCGCATGTGCGTATCTTCACGCGGTTGGGTTTCTACGATGAATGAAGTATTGGTGTATGCCGATACACTTTCTGCAATTGAGAGGAACTAGTATGGCTCGTATTAAATTCGCGTACATTGGTGGTGGAAGTACACGCGCTGCTGGAACAATGGCGTCCTTCATGGAGCAGGGGGAGAACTTCAATGGTTCTGAAGTTGTGCTGATCGATCTCAATGAAGACACGCTTAAGGTTGTGCAGAAGATCAGCGAGAAACTTGCTCGCGCGAAGGGTCTGGATATAAAGGTCTCAATTACAACGGATCGCCGTGAGGGCTTGAAGGATTGTGATGCGGTGCTGACCAGCTATCGCCCTGGTGGCTTCGAGGCGCGTTATCTGGATGAGAGTATCCCGCTGAAACACGGTATTATTGGGCAGGAGACCCAGGGCCCGGGCGGTTTCTTTATGGCGCTGCGCTCTCTGCATATCATGAAGGGGATTATTCAGGATATGGAGGAGGTCTGTCCGAACGCCCGCCTCTTCAACTATACAAACCCCATTAACCTGATCTCACAGGCGGTGACAAAGCATAGCAGTATTCCAACTATCTCTTTCTGTGAGGGCCCGATTGTGACTAACGCGGGCTATGCCAGTTGGGCTGGATTGGACCCCGAGAAACTCGATGCAGTCTCCATCGGCCTGAATCATGGCTCCTGGACGGTTCGTCACCTGTATGAGGGACAGGACTTTATCCCCATGCTGGCCGAAGCATATGAGCGCAAGCGCCAGAACGGGGAGCTGGAACAAACATCACCCTGGATGCGGCGTCTGGTAGAACTGGCAATTCAGGCCGAGTCGCTGCCGAGCCATTATTTCCAGTATTACTACTTTACCAACGAGATCTATCAGGAATTGCTGAACAAGCCAACGACACGCGCACAGGATATTATGGCCTCCGTGCCTGATTACTGGGCTCACTATCGTGAGGAGGCGGAGAAAGAGGTTCCGCACCTTGACCCGGCTCGTTCTCGTGGCGGTATCCATGAACTGGAGCTGGCACTTGACGTGATGGATGCAATCTACAACGATCGTAAGGAAGTCTGGTATGTCAATGTGCCGAACAATGGCGCAATCAAAGAACTCCCCGATGATCTGGTTGTTGAGCTTGTAGGCTTTGTTGATAAGAACGGCGTACAGCCATTGCAACAGGGAGCTCTGCCGCGTCATTTGAGTGGTCTGGTGAAAGAGCTTGGTGAATACCAGTATCTCACGGCTGAGGCTGCATGGGCCGGTACCCGTAAGGATGCGATCAAGGCGCTTGCCAGTAACCCGCTGGTTCGCTCCTTCGCGAAGGCTGAGGCTCTGTATGACGAAATGGCTGCTGCGCACAAAGCTTACTTGCCCGAGCGTTTATTGCACTAAACCTTTGGAGGGGTTGAGGCATGAAGTGCGTACTGGCAGTTGATGGCGGCAATACCAAGACCATTGCACTGGTTGCTGCCCTTGACGGTACAATTCTTGGCTATGGCCGTGGAGGTTGTGGCGACATCTATAACAGCGGTGGCGACATCAAGGAGTCGTTGGCGAACATTGACTATGCGGTGACAACAGCGCTGCGGATGGCTCAAGCAGAGCCAGCAGATCTGGTAAGTGGTGTCTTTAATATGGCAGGCGCTGACTGGCCCGAAGATTTCGCTGTCTTGCAGGCCGCGATGAGTGAGCGCCTGTACGGACGCGAGATCCTGATCCAGAACGACGCCCTGGGTATTCTACACGCAGGAACCACCGGTAATGTCGGGGTATCTGTGGTTTGTGGAACTGGTGCGGCGACGGGGGCTCGCGGTCCTGATGGGCGTGTCTGGCATAGCAGTTTCTGGCAGATTCAGGCTGAGGGAAGCGTTCAGTTGAGTCGTAAGGCGCTGGAACGGGTCTTCCTGGCCGAACTCGGGCTGGAAATCCCTACCAGCCTGACTGCTCGAGTGCTGGACACATTTGCCGTTTCCTCCATCGAAGAACTGCTGCGTCAGATGACCAGTCGGGATTTTCGAGGCAAGCGGCCACGTAGTGAGAGCCTGACACCGGTGCTGCTGGATGAGGCTGAAGCCGGGGATGAGCTGGCCTATCGGCTGGTGCGGGATCACGGCTATGCGCTTGGTGATATCGCGAATGTCGCTGCTCGAAAGGTGGGCATTGAGGGAACTGCATTCCCGCTGGTGCTGGGCGGTGGCGTGTTTCGCCATCCTTCGTCTCTGTTAGAACGTGCCATCGTAGAGCGAGTACGCACTGTTTCTCCAGAGGCATGCCCGGTGCGAGCACGCTATGAGCCGGTTATAGGGGTGCTCTTCTCGGCTCTGGAGCTGGCCGGGATTGCCCTTGATCAGGAGCTTATTGCGCGGCTGGAACCGACAATTCCAGATCATTCCCTGTTCGATACCGTGAACGGGCGCTTATAGAGCCATAGAAAAGCAACAGAGAGTGCAACACTAATCTTGCGCTCTCTGTTTTTCTTTGCCTCATTTCAGAGTGATTTGTCCGATCAGGACACAGTGGTCACTCCCCCGCGAGGAACAGTCTGTTTTCAGGCTGAGAGGCTGGATATTCGGGCTGGCAAACATATAATCGATGCGGAGCAAGGCCCAGAAGCGGTTGAGTTGTCGAAGCCCCCAGGAATGCCCGCTTCCGTTGCCTACCAGTCGATGCATATCTTGCAGCCCGTTCGAGAGATCTTTGTATGCCACCTCACGGTCTGTCGTATTCATATCACCGAGCAGCAGCACATGCTCTCCCTGTTTCAGGTGTGACTGGATAAATTTTTGTAGCTCCTGAATCTGGCTATCCCGGCGCTTTGGGCAGAAGGTACAACCGTAGACAGTATTGACGGCAGAAATCGGGTGGGCATTCACCACGAAGAGCGTGCGCCCCTGGCCGAGATCGAGTCGTGCCCAGAGAATGCGGGGAATGTCCCAGATAGCTCGCGAGCCGTCGGGGGCCTCAACTTCTCCGTAGTCGAGGATCGGATATGTGCTCAGCAGAACTTCACCCGGAGGCACTCCCTGATCAGGCCGATAGAGGTGGTAGGGATAGCGTGTGAGCACATCGTCTGCCATATCGATGCCCCGCCAATCTGCTTCTTGAAGCGCAACAATTTGCGGCTGTTCTGTATTGAGCACGTGGCGAAGTGACCCACTACGCGCGTTATTACCAAGAAAATTCCAGGTCAGAACGGTAATAGGCTTCTCACCTGCTGCTCCGGCCCCGAAAGCGAGGTGAGGGCTATAGAGCAGTCCAAAGACCAGTATGGCGAGCAGAAACACGATGCGCAAAAAGGCGGTTTGTCTGAAAAAGAGAAAAGGGAAAAGAAGTAGAAAGGGAATAAACAGGTAAGGCGCAAAGATAGAGAAAAGGGCAAGTACTCCATCTCGTTGCTGTAAGATAGATTGTAAAAGCAAGAGAAGGATCAGGAGACCAAAGTACACATACGTTGCGATTGTAAATGCTTTAAAGCGATGTTTTTGAAGAAGGGTTGTGAATAGAGTCATAGAAGAGACATCCTTTTAGGGATAGAGCTTTTTTCTGTCTCGCAGTGATTCTCCATCTGGTAACGTATGTTATTCCTCACGGTTTGTCAAGATGGTTCCGCATAATATCCATCTCTCCTGCTCTGTCTGTTTACCCTTGTCTGCTCGCCATCCAACAGGACTGCTCAGGCCTTAATTGCCTGAGTGCCCGTCAGTCAATTTCAGGAAGATTTTCTCAAGATCCTGCTCTGCCTGATATACTTCATCAGGGATAAGTCCTTGCTGACTCAAGAACAGGTAAAGATCACGGCCACGCCCGTTAGGGGCCTGGGTGACGATCTCCCCCTTTTCGTTGTTGTAGGCTCCCTGACCCCATGACTGCGCGCGGATTGAGGCGAGCGCCTGCGGCATTGGGTCGATCTTGACGATGAACTCCCCATGTCCGCGGGTCAGTTTCTCAACTGCGGTCTCAGTAATCAGTTTGCCAAAGCTGATGATCGCGACATGGCTACAGATTTGCTGTACTTCTGAGAGCAGGTGACTGGACATCAGAATCGTTTTGCCCTCTGAGGCGAGCCGATGCAGGAAATCGCGCATTTCGACGATACCAGCAGGGTCAAGGCCGTTGGTTGGCTCGTCCAGAATCAACAGGGCAGGATCATTCAGCAGGGCGATAGCAATGCCCAGGCGTTGCCGCATACCAAGCGAATAGGTTTTGACTTTGTCTTTCTGCCGGTCGGCAAGGCCGACAAGTTCAAGGATCTCATCAATGCGTCGAGCAGGGACGCCTCCCAATGCCTTTGCAAAGACCTGAAGGTTGTCGCGAGCAGACATATAGCGGTATAATGCGGGCGTCTCAATCAAAGCTCCTACGCGGGGTAGTACTTTCGACCTATTTTCTCGAGCATCCTGTCCAAGAATTTCAACTCCGCCCGAAGTAGGTGTAATAAGGCCTAAAATCATACGAATGGTGGTCGTTTTGCCCGCACCGTTTGGGCCCAAAAAGCCGTAAATCTCGCCTCTTCTAATATCAAGATTGAGCTTGTCAACGACGACGCGTTGCTTGTACTGTTTATAAAGGTCTTTGGTGCGCAGAACAACGTCAGAAGAGCGCATAGACGGGGATGCAGAGGTCGCAATGACCGTTGATTGGTGATATTGTTGCATCATGTTGTAACAGAATCCTTTCTTTTCTCTAAGGATTATTTCAGAGTGATCTCAGGGTCGTGGGGTAGAATAACTTCTGTCCCTTTGATCTCGCTTTTTGCGTTTCTTTGGCGCTAATGTGCCCCTGCAAATAGGATAGGGGAGCGGTGTCGCAGAGGTATCACATATTTGTCTCAAAATTGTCTCAACGGGAGTTGAGTGGGAGCAGGATTATTCTGACATCTTGTCAGCTCATATGAGAATTTGATAAAACAATTAGGAGTCGATTATTCTATATGTGACTATAAAATGATAGATAGTAACACTGTATTTGTGACCAAGCAGCCTGTTCTATCGTTTTCGTTGTTGGTATCATTGCTTCATACACTCTTTGTTGCTCTGTATCTTTCAGGGGGTTACAGCCCTCTTCTTTTGTTGCTCTTGAAACGAGGCTGGAGCCTGCTAGCAAGACTTTTATCCTATTTGCTGTTCATTCCGAGCAGTTTTCTTTTTGTCTGAAAGTATATAAATTGGTGGATAGGAATATTTCGATATACTGGAATAGTCGCTACTGTGCTATGTGTTGTAATGTTGTGTATCTAAATGCTTTGTTTCCGTATAATGGATAGCGTTAATAACGTAATTTCTCTAGTAAGTAATGCTGATGTTCATGCCTATACTAATGGACGACTTGACAAAAGCTTAAATCACTGGTAAAGTATCCTTAGAGGAGAAGATGCAGTTATGTAACGTGCCGTCTGGCGTACTGAATAATGTCTGTACGATTCTTCGACGGTGGCTCTTTTTCCTTTACGCTTAGTATAAGTACCTGCCCTTCCTTCTATCTTGGAAAGGTTTCAGGTGCAGAACATTCTAAGCATGAGGAAATGTGGATGAGTGTGGATAGTAGCCATTTTTCCTCTATCTGGTACTCATTCTGACTATGCTCCTTTACAAGTTTCTTACAATGTTATACAATGCATACACAATGTTTTCTTGTGTATGTTTTCTGGCAATTTTTACCGCGCATGCTTGTCGCAACAGCGATAGCAGTGGTGCATGTGCGGGATACAAACCTTAAAGGAAGTGAGTAGATAACAATGAGTGAGCTTTTAACTGTTTCAGAAGTGGCCCGCATTCTTCGTGTTGACGATACTACCGTTCGCCGTTGGGTGAAGCAGGGAGCCCTTGAGGCCGTCGTTCTGCCTCATGTGAATGCACGTCAGGCATATCGCATTAAGCGTGAGACCCTGAACAAGGTGCTCGGTTCCAGCACCTCCACCACGGCAACCGCCTGAGTTGCAGGAAGAGGGCGCTAACGGGAACTCTCCCGGGCGCATGTGGGCATTGGCTACGGGGAGAGTAGCCGGATGTCTGACTCTTTAAGCTCGTAATTTGTGAGCGTCTTGTACGCTCATCGCCTATACAACTTTTTCGCTGTTTCTTGCAACGAGGTCTGGGTGGTCGAAGAGGGGCTCTCTCTAGAGGCATCCCCTCTCGCCTGTTTTCTATCCGGGTATGGGAGTGATAGGTCTAAATGTGCAAATATGGTAACACTTCGCGAGCAAAGCGTTCGATTTGGACTTTACGCTCCGGCCAGCGAGGGGCCATAAATTGCAGGGCCAGATGTGCTACCCCGATATCCCGGTACATACGGAGCATTTCGACCAGTTGTTCTGGACTTCCGCGTAAGACCTCCGGATCCTGGGGGACCGCCTGAGACGTTACTTCTATCGGGCGACAGCAAGCAAAACAAATATGGGCAGGATCGCGACCAGCCTCGGCGCTCAAGTGCTGTACAGTTGCGAATCCTGCCTGTAGCTTTTCTGGCGTAATTCTGACAAAATAGGGAAACCAGGCATCCCCAAAGCGGGCGGCTCTGCGCTGTGCGTGGATCCCTTCCCCGCCAACCCACAACGGCACCCCTTGCATCGGTTTGGGGAAAAATGCAATATCCCGCACCTGATAGTAGCTCCCCTCAAAGTTGATATGCTCCTTCGTCCAGAGTTGCCGCACAAGCTCTAGCTGTTCATCGGTCATCCTGCCTCGCTCGTTGAAAGGAACACCGAGTGCCGCGAACTCCTCGCGCATCCAGCCAACTCCTACCCCCATAATCAGCCTGCCATGTGAGAGACAATCGATAGAGGCGGCCACACGCGCCCAGTAGAGCGGGTGACGATAGGGAAGCACCAGGACACTGATCCCCAGGCGAATATGGTGCGTATGTCCGGCCAGAAATGCCAGGCAGGTCAGCGAGTCCAGAAATGGTTTATCTGGTGGAACGATAAAATGCCGATTCTCGCTGTATGGATAGGCGGTGGTGATCTCCCAGGGCGTGACAACCCTATCTGCCGACCAGATCGCGGCAAACCCCAGGGCTTCGGCGCTCTGTGCTGCTTCAATCAGTGTTTCTGGTCCGGTTGCGCGTCCCGAAATTGGAAGAAAAACGCCAAGTTCCATGTCTCCAGACTCCTTTCTTGTGACAGGTCTGCAAGGGGCTTTCTATCTATGTTTTACTACTGAGAGAACTCTTTTCTGTCTGGTTTCTTGCCTTTTTGCCGCTTGCCTGTAGTAAAGTCTTTCTGTTGAGAAAGCGCCATTCTCTTTTCTTTCTGTCTTGAAATATAGCATTCTAACGGGAGTTGGCAGGCATAAAAACAGGGTTATGCAAAGAGACTCGGAAAAACGTTTTCTATCGCCCCTAAAAGGCCAAAAATGGTTGTGTTTGTTCGGCTTCGGTACTGCTACACCCCTTTCCTCTTTTTCTGGCAATTTGAGGCTCTACGGGCCATTCTGAGAGGGAACCCCTGAAACGGTGAATATTGACCGGATAGGGAAACGGAGATCCGATCGTTCTGAACGTCCTCTATCTCTCATTCGCGGCGCCTCTCCTTCGGGAGTGGCATTGTTGCACTTCTGTTTCTAGCATAGCATAGAAATGCTGTTCTCTTCAGATGGGGTGATAGAAAAAGAAAAAGCCGCGTTATCGAGAAAATGGATAACGCGGCTTGAGGTTGTGAGGGTCAGGATTGAGCGAGCAGGTTGTTCAGCCGATTGACAAAGCCGACCGGGTCTTCCAGTGGCTCGCCACTGCTGAGCTGTGATTGCTCAAAGAGCACATGCGCCCAATCTTGAAAACGCTGTTCATCTGTTTCTTGCTTGATCTTCTGAATAATGGCATGTTGCGGGTTAATTTCCAGAATCTGCTTGTCCTGAGGAAGCCGTTGCCCGTTGGCCTCAAGCAGGCGTTTCAGGCTTGGATCAATGCCATACTGATCAACGACAAGACAGGCCGGGGAACTCGTCAGGCGGTTCGTGGTGCGTACATCTTTGACTTTATCGCCCAGAACTGTCTTGAGCCGCTCAATCAGGTCTTTCGCTTCGGAGGCGGTCTTCTGCTGCTCTTCCTTCTCTTTTTCGTCAGTAAACTTGCTCAGATCAATCTCGCCTTTTGAGACTGATTGGAGCTGTTTACCGTCAAATTCGCGCAACTCGGTCTCAATAAAGTGATCGATCGGATCGGTGAATAGCAGGACCTCGATACCCTTCTGTTTGAAGATTTCCAGCAGCGGGCTGCTCTTGGCCGCGGTGTAGCTCTCGGCGATCAGATAGTAGATCTTGTCCTGCCCCTCTTTCATGCGTTTCACGTAGGTTTCGAGTGAGACATCCTGCTTGTCGCTCTCAGAGAAGGTGCTGGAGAAGCGCAGGAGTTTGGCCAGCGTATCGCGATTGCTATGATCCTCAATGATACCCTCTTTGAGCACGCGTCCGAACTCTCGCCAGAAGGTCTCGTACTTCTCCGGCTCTTTGGTTGCCATATCGTTCAGCAGGCCCAGGATCTTCTTGGTGGCATTAGAGCGCATCAAATCGATCAGGCGGTTCTGCTGCAAGATCTCACGCGAAACGTTCAAAGGTAGATCGTTTGAGTCGATGACACCACGTATAAAGCGCAGGTAGCGGGGCATCAGCTTTTCAGCGTCGTCCATAATGAAGACGCGGCGTACATAGAGCTTGACGCCATGATGATGTTCGCGGGTCCAAAGATCGAACGGAGCCTGCCCGGGAACATAGAGCAGCATTGTGTATTCCTGTGTGCCCTCCATCTTGCTATGCAGATAGGTGAGAGGGTCACTGAAATCGTGTGAGATATGTTTGTAGAACTCTTTGTATTCCTGATCACTGATCTCGCTTTTTGAGCGGGTCCAGAGCGCAGACGCCTTGTTGACGACCTCTTCTTCGCCCTGTTTCTCTTTGTCCTCAACGGGCATATAGATCGGGAGCTGAATATGATCGGAATACTTGCGAATAATGGAGCGAAGCCTGTAACCATCGAGGAACTCGCTCTCGTCCTCGCGCAGATGTAACGTGACCTCAGTACCACGGGTCGGTTTCTCGACGGTTTCGAGGCTATATTCGCCTTTTCCATCTGACTCCCAGCGCACGCCTTCGCTGGCAGGTGTACCGGCTCGCCGGGTGGTCAGGGTGACTTTGTCTGCCACAACAAAGGAGGAATAGAAGCCTACGCCGAACTGGCCGATCAGATTTGCATCCTTCTGTTTATCGCCGGTGAGCGACTTGAAGAACTCTTTTGTGCCAGAGCGGGCGATGGTGCCAATGTGTTCGATTACCTCATTGCGGCTCATGCCGATACCGTTATCACAGATAGTGATCGTGCGGGCCTCTTTATCATACGAGACGCGGATCTTGAAATCGGCATCCCGCTCATAGAGCGAGGGATCAGAAAGCGCATCAAAACGCAACCGGTCGATTGCATCCGAGGCATTTGAAATGAGCTCGCGCAAAAAGATCTCTTTATGGCTGTAGAGAGAGTGGATCATCAGATCCAGCAGTTGCTTGACCTCAGCCTGAAAGCCAAGCGTTTCCTTTTGAGCCTCTACCGTCATGTACAATACCTCCACCGTAGCTTTGAGAGCTGTATTTTTCGATGTCTTTATGTAGGGTCAGGGTGAACTGTGGAATGAACAATGTGACCCCTACAGATGCACAGGGCATCTGCGCGGGGCCACGTGCGTCTGATCCGACGGTTTCTGAACCGGTAGCTAGTATGTCAAAGGTTCTGGGTTTAGTATTCGGGCATGCCTGCGGCAGCCGCGGGCTTCTCTTTTTCTGGAATATCAGTAACCAGCGCCTCGGTGGTCAGGATCATCGCGGCGATGCTGGTTGCGTTCTGTAGAGCAGAGCGAGTCACCTTGGCCGGGTCGATGATACCAGCTTCGACCATATCCACATAGGTATCATGGAGGACATTATAGCCGAAGCGCTCATTGGAGTGCTCGCGCTGGTAACGATGGACACCTTCAACAATGACCGAGCCGTCTTTACCGCCATTCACAGCAAGCTGACGCAGAGGCTCTTCAAGGGCGCGACGCAGAATGTTCACGCCGGTTGCAGCATCACCCTCAAGCTGTAACGTATCCAGCGCCCGAATTGCGTTCAACAGGGCGACTCCGCCTCCGGGGACCAGACCTTCTTCAACAGCAGCGCGGGTCGCGGACAGGGCATCCTCAACGCGCGTCTTGCGGTATTTCAGCTCAACCTCGGAGCCTGCGCCAACCTTGATAATGGCAACACCACCGGCCAGCTTTGCCAGACGCTCCTGTAGCTTCTCGCGGTCATAGTCGCTGGTGGTCGCCTCGATCTGGGCCTTGATCTGGCGCACGCGGGCCTGAATGTCTTCTGTCTTGCCGTGGCCCTCGACAATGGTCGTCTCCTCTTTGTGGGCAACGACGCGGCGAGCCTGCCCGAGATCGTTGATGGTGGCGCTGTCGAGGCGGCGGCCCATGTCCTCGCTGATGACGGTTCCGCCAGTCAACACTGCGATATCCTGAAGCATGTCCTTGCGGCGATCACCGAAGCCGGGCGCCTTGACGGCCAGCACGTTGAGAATACCGCGCAGTTTGTTGACAACCAGGGTTGCCAGAGCTTCACCGTCGACATCTTCCGCAATGATGACGATATCGCGTCTGCCACTCTGCGTCAGTTGTTCCAGCAGGGGCAGGATATCCTGAATGGCGCTGATTTTCTTGTCGGTAATCAGGATGGCGGGATTCTCAATCACGGCCTCCATCTTCTCCGTGTTGGTGACGAAGTAGGGAGAGATGTAGCCACGATCAATCTGCATGCCTTCTACGTACTCGGTCTCGAAGTGGGTACTGCGAGACTCTTCGACAGTAATCACGCCATCTTTGCCGACTTTATCCATGACCTCGGCGATCAGCTCACCGATTTGCTCATCAGCGGCGGAGATAGAGGCGATCTGCGCGATCTCTTTCTTGCTCTCGACAGGGATCGCCATCTTATGAATGTACTCTACAACGGCTTCGGTGCCCCTGTCGATACCATATTTGAGCTGCATGGGGTTGGCACCGGCTGCCAGATTCTTCAGACCCTCGGTGACGATAGCCTGCGCCAGTACGGTTGCGGTGGTGGTGCCGTCTCCGGCGACATCGTTGGTACGGGTGGCAGCTTCTTTGAGCAACTGGGCACCCATGTTCTCAAACGGCTCTTCAAGCTGAATCTCTTTTGCGACAGTGACACCATCATGCGTAACGGAGGGAGCGCCGAATTTCTTATCCAGAGCAACATTACGGCCTTTCGGGCCAAGCGTCACCTTAACTGCTTCGGCCAGGATGTCGATGCCCTTTTTCAGTGATCGACGGGCTTCATCGTTGAAGACGAGTTGCTTCGCCATAAATAGTTATTCCTCCTGAACACGACGTTCTAAACAGAGCATTGCGCTTGTCAGTATGACGACGTGCTAAACACAAACAACTTCTACCTTATCCCAGAACTGCCAGGATATCGCTCTCCCTCATTACAAGGTACTCTTCGTTCTCGATCTTGACTTCTGTTCCACTATATTTCGCGAACAGTACCTGATCCCCTTCCTTGACTTCCATCGTAACGCGAGTCCCATTCTCCAGCAGTTTCCCGCTGCCCACTGCAACGACTGTACCCTGCTGGGGTTTCTCTTTCGCGGTATCAGGAAGAACGATACCACTGCGGGTGACTTCTTCTTTGGCCGCAGGTTTCACTAAGACGCGATCACCTACAGGACGAATAGTAGGCATGAATTCCTCCTTTTGCTTCAATCGATGTTGAAGCGTGCCTCAATTTTCTTCTCTATCTTCATTGTAAAGGAGAAGGTGAGGAGGCAACCGGTTTAGTTATGGATCTGGTGAATACTTTCAGCGTTCCTGATCGACAGACGGCATCACTTCGAGGATGCCTGCTGTTCCGCAATACTATATAGCATATGGAATATTAGAAAGCCGTAAGAGAAATATTAGAATAATGTTGGAATTTCTTCTCCCGGGAAATACTCCGCTTCAAGCTCCCTGACTATAGTCCTGTGCTCACTGAGAATTTCTAGCCAGGAAGCATGACCGGGCCCCAAAGATTTGTTATGCTTACCGGGGGCTCGTTGACGCAGATAAATACTGTGATGTTTCCGCCTCCACCATGACGTATTTTGCTGGTATGTAGAACGTAAAGAAACATATTGAACTGATAACACGTGTACAGATCAAACAGGGGAGTCTTTTTGTATGTCTGGTGTACGTGAGAATATAGCCGCTAAGGGTGTACTGGCGTATAATAGCGAGACAAATCGGCTGGAGCTGGATGGATATGAGTTGCAGCGGGGCGAATCTATCGAGATTCATGTTTTGGGATCCTGGATCCCGGGACAAATCGCTCTGGATTCGGGCGGCTGGTATCTATTTACGCTTGACCATGTGGGGATTCGGTTGCATAGTGGCTTGCCTGCACGCTTTTGTGACTCGCGGCGCTCGCTGGTAACAAAGAATGATAGCCTCCAACCCTCCTTTACTCCGCCTCCCTATGTGCTGATAGTCGATGATGACCCGGGCCTGCTGGATGCTTTGCCGCGCACCGTCTCTCTGCGTATTCCGGGCATTCGCATCGATATTGCCTCATCCTCGACCGAGGCTTTACGCCTGATACATGATAATCGTTACGATGCGATCATCAGTGATATCAAGATGCCGGGGATGGATGGCTTCGAGCTGCTGGAGAAGGCACGTAAGGTACGACCTGAGGTTCCTGTGCTGCTGATTACCGGTCATGGTGAGCATGATCTGGCGATTCGAGCGCTACGCGGTGGTGCATATGATTATATCCCCAAGCCCGTTGATCGTGATACGCTGATCGCGGCATTGTTGCGAGCAATTCAGGCATGTCAGTTACGGCGGCGGGTGGAAGAGCAACAGTTAGCGCTGGAAATCCATGCTCGCTCGCTTGAGTTGCAGGTACAACAGCGAACCCATGAGCTGTTTGAGGCCAATGCTACCAAAGATAAGGTTATCAGTCTGGTCAGCAGTGATTTGAAGGTGCCGCTTGCACGCTTAAAAGAGATGACCCAATTGATTCGACGCAAGCTCAGCAATGCGGACGTCGCCGAACTGGTCAGCCGGGGGTTTGCAGATATTGAGAGTCATCTTGAGCGGACCGAGGAGCTGGTCCAGGAGCTTCTGAACACATCTCGCATTGATGCGGGAAAGTTTATCGTTCACCGCGTACGTCAGAATCTGGTTGAGCTTTGTCGTACCTTCCTTGAGGAGTTCTGCACTGAGCAAAATGCATGTGTGACCTGTCAGTTTCTGGGTATGGAACTGGAAGCGGATGTAGACGCCGATCGTATCGCGCAGGTGTTACGCACGCTGCTCTCGAATGCATGTGAGCATGCCTCGAAGGAAGCTCCCATTACGATCACACTTCAGCAGTCGGGAGACGAGGCGATTATCAGCATCCGTAATGTGCGGAACGTGGAGGGGCCAGGCTCAGGGCTCTATGTTGCCCGGAAGATCATCGAGCGCCATGAAGGTCATCTGGAGATTCAGAGCTTTCCCCATGATCGCTGTGCCTTCTTCCTGATCCTGCCTTTACCTGCTGACGTACCGATGGCGCAACAGCAAGCTTCCCCGATGTTGCCGCGCACGCTTGCGGTCTGGACACTATCCGAACAGCTTCATGAGGAGGCATCTGGAACAAAACCTTCTCAACCGCCTGTATAACACGTCCCTCCTGGAAACAATTCATCTTTGTCTGTAGAAAGCCTCCGGCTGTGAGGAGGTTGAATATATCTGTCTTTTTTTTCCTTTCTTTCCTCACTTCCTGCCCCTCTTCTGAATTGCATCGGTGTATTTATGTCTATTAAAATTGCAATGCCCTGCTATTGCTTTGTGATGTTCTTTCTTTGCAAAGAAAGTAGATCAGTTCATTGCATTTTCTATCAATTTATGCTACAAAGTAGGGTATTATTATATGCATGGCGGTAAGGCATCTGCTTTACGCCCTGGACGGTTTGTTTCCGTTGAAATTGTGGAGGTTCTCCTATGGACGATGCCGTCTCTCGAAGCGAACGTCCTGTCACAGCCGCTACACAGGACTGGCAAGCGATCGAGCAGGACAATGATTTTCGTACACTGGTCCGGACAAAGCGCAATTTTATTCTCCCCGCAACCGTTTTCTTCCTGGTCTATTACTTCGCTTTTTTGATTATTGTTGGCTACGTTCCTGAATTCGCGAATGCGTCAGTACTGGGCAATATTAATGTTGCCTATCTGTTTGCCCTCTCGCAGTTTATTGTGACCTGGCTCTTAATGGGACTCTACGTCTGGCGTGCCGGGAAATTCGATGCGATGGCGCAGCGTATTCTTGAGAAAGTACGTGGAGGGCAGGCATGACAAAAGAGATGCAGACCCTGCTGATGTTTGGGGTCATTGTTGTGATCACACTGGTTGTCACGTACTGGGCCTCTCGCCGTATGCGTACGACCACCGACTTCTATGCAGCCGGGCGGCGCATTGGTGGGCTGCAAAATGGATTGGCCGTTGCTGGTGACTATATGTCCGCCGCGTCGTTTCTAGGAATCGCCGGGTTGATTGCTTTCTTCGGATATGACGGCTTTATGTACTCGGTAGGCTTCCTGGTTGCCTACCTGACCGTGCTGTTTCTGGTCGCGGAGCCGCTGCGCAACACTGGAAAGTTTACGATGGCCGATGTGCTTTCCTTCCGTCTACGTCAGCGCTCAGTGCGCACTGTGGCGGCGATCTCAACGCTTGCGGTTACGTTGATCTATATGATCGCGCAGATGGTAGGAGCAGGTTCACTGGTTAATATTCTGGTGCCGACGCTTGACTATAACCTTGCCATTATCATCGTTGGCGTCCTGATGATCTGTTATGTGGTCTTCGGCGGTATGCTTGCGACGACATGGGTGCAGATTATCAAGGCCGTGTTGCTGATGGGAGGAACGTTCCTGCTCTCATTACTGGTGTTGTCGCATTATAACTTCTCTATTTCGGCCTTTTTTGATGCGATCAACCATGTGACGGGTCAGTATTGTACCGCTGGTGGTGTGTTGAAGAATGGTCAATGCACGGTGGGCGTGCCCGTGACCAAAACGTTCTTGCAGCCGGGACTGAAATATCACGGCACCTTTGGCCAACTTGACCTGATCTCTCTGGGTCTGGCGCTGGTGCTTGGCACTGCGGGCCTGCCTCACATACTGATGCGCTTCTATACTGTGCCCAATGCACGCACGGCTCGCTCGTCTGTGGTCTGGGCAACTGTCTTAATCGGCATTTTCTACATCTTAACGACATTTCTGGGATTTGGTGCGGCCCTGCTGGTGGGAAAGGAGCACATCAAAAATCAGAACCTTGCGGCACCGTTGCTGGCTGAAAGCGTTGGTGGACCGATTTTCCTGGCCTTTATTGCGGCAGTTGCGTTCGCGACGATTCTGGCCGTGGTGGCCGGTCTGACCATTGCGGGCTCTTCGGCTTTTGCACATGATATCTGGGTCAACGTGATTAAGGGTGGCAAAGAGAACGAGCGCGAACAGGTGCTTGTCGCGAAGGTCACGGCGGTGGTGATCGGTTTGGTCTCCATCGGGCTGGCGCTGCTCTTGCGCAATAGCAATGTCGCTTTCCTGGTAGGGCTGGCGTTTGCGGTTGCCGCAAGTGCGAATGTGCCGGCAATTGTGCTCACCCTGTTCTGGCGGCGCTTTAATACTGCCGGGATGATAGCCGGGATGCTGGCTGGACTGATTTCCTCTATCCTGCTGATCGTGGTCAGTCCGGCAATTATGGGGATTGATCCTCCTGGTACGCCTGCCAGTGCTGCGCACCTGATTCAGGCTCCGGCCCTGTTCCCGCTGGAAAATCCCGGCCTGATCTCGATCCCGCTTGGTTTCCTTGTCGCTATTGTTGTTTCTCTACTGACACGTGATGCAGCGGCTCGGGAGGCCTTTAGCGAGACGAATGTGCGAGCAAATCTTGGCATTAATGCTGAGGAGTAGAGCGCCAGAGGCTCTTATATGTACCGGCCTGTCCTACCCGGCAGGTCGGTTTTGCTCTTTTTCCCCATAGAAATATGCTCGTTTGCTCGGTAGAATGTGATACTATTATCAGTAGCGCTCCTGTTTTTGCGATTTTAATCCTTGATAGATAACCTTTTATCTTGTGAGAGCGGTAGAAAGGAGTTACCACATTCTATGGTTTCTTCCCACACAGAAGTAACGAGCGATCAGTATAAGCCTCGCAAAGAAGATCGGTTTAGTTTTGGCCTCTGGACAGTAGGGAATCGCGGGCGTGATCCCTTTGGTGATTTTGTGCGTCCCGAGCTTGCCCCGGTGAAAACAGTACAGAAGCTTGCCGAATTGGGAGCCTGGGGGGTCAGCTTCCATGACAACGACCTTGTTCCATTTGGAGCATCTGCACAGGAGCGTGACCGCATTGTCCGTGAGTTCAAGAAAGCACTCGCAGACAATGATATGGTGGTGCCGATGGCGACCACAAACCTCTTTTTCCATCCGATATTTAAGGACGGCGCCTTTACTGCGGTTGATCCTGCCGTGCGGGCCTTTGCTTTGCAGAAGACAATGGCGGCGATCGATCTCGGTGCTGAAGTTGGCGCGAAAACCTATGTCTTCTGGGGCGGGCGCGAGGGCGTCGATGCGGAGGCCTCAAAAGATCCGGTGGAGTCGGTTAAGCGGATGCGTGAGGCGCTTAATTTCCTGATCCAGTATGTGAAGGATCAGGGCTATGAGATGCGCTTTGCCCTTGAACCCAAGCCCAATGAGCCGCGTTCGGATACTTATTTGCCAACCATCGGACATATGCTGGCCTTTATCAACACGCTGGATGATCCCTCTATGGTTGGCGTGAATCCGGAAGTGGCTCATGAACATATGGCTGGCTTGAACTTTGTGCATGGCGTCGCTCAGGCACTGGACGCGGGCAAATTGTTCCATATTGACCTGAACGATCAGAAGGGCCCGCGCTACGATCAGGATTTCCGCTTTGGTAGTGAAAATATCAAGAGTATGTTCTTCCTGGTCAAGCTGCTTGAGGAGAAGGGCTACACGGGCGCACGCCACTTTGATGCGCACGCCTATCGCACCGAGGACGAGCAGGGAGTCTGGGATTTCGCGCTCGGTTGTATGCGAACGTACAATATGTTAAAAGAGAAGGTGCGCCGTTTTAACGCTGATCCTGAGATCAAGGCCCTGCTACAGCAGTTGCATGGTGGCGATCAGACATATGGTGGCCTGTTAGGGGAATACAGCAAAGAGAAAGCGCAGAAACTGAAGGGGACTCAGTTCGATGTTGATGTGCTGGCAAATCGCGGGTATCAGTATGAGAAGCTCGATCAACTCACGATTGAAATTCTTCTGGGTACTCGCTAGCAGGTAGGCGCTTCCTGACAGTATTGTATTTTCCTGCGAGAAGGCGTCCAAGAGCGAGGCTGGACGTCTTCTTTCTCTCATCATCGGTCGAGATATTGCATAATAAACAGCAAAATGAGATGATACAGCATAGAAGCAGGCGTCTTTGTCAGGGAGGTATCTTTTGTTATGGTAGTGCCATCAGATGAGCAGATAAGACGGGAGGAACAGGCCGCCGATATGCCTTCAACCCCTACATATTCAATTGTTGCCCCTGTTTTTGATGAGGAGGAGACGTTACCCCATTTTTATCAGACAGTGGTGAACGTGATGGAGGAGGTTGGAGAGCCGTTTGAGCTGGTGCTGATAAATGATGGAAGCCGTGACGGGTCGTATGAGATTATGCGTCAGCTCCATGCGCGTGATGGGCGGGTTCGGGTGATTAACTTCTCCCGCAACTTCGGACACCAGATCGCGATCTCTGCCGGGCTGGATTATGCCCGAGGCAAAGCTGTGGTAATTATCGACTCGGATTTGCAGGATCCGCCTGAAGTTATCCCTGAACTGATCGAGCGCTGGAAGGAAGGAGCTCAGGTCGTCTATGCGCAGCGAAGCCATAGGCGCGGTGAGACGTTTTTTAAGCTCTGGACGGCGGCGCTCTTTTACCGTTTGATTGAACGCATTACCTCTGTTCGGATTCCTCGTGATACCGGTGATTTTCGCTTGCTTGATCGGCATGTCGTTGATGTCCTGGTCCAGATGCGGGAACAGCATCGCTTTATGCGTGGGCTTTCTGTCTGGGTTGGATTTCGTCAGGTCATGGTGCCCTATGAGCGGCATGAGCGCTTTGCTGGAACTACCAAGTATCCTCTGCGCAAGATGGTTAAGTTCTCGCTTGACGCGATTACCAGTTTCAGTCATTTGCCTTTGAAGCTGGCGACCACTTTTGGCTTTATTCTGGCAATTATCAGTCTGCTTGGTATTCTGGTGGCGGCTGCTATTCGCCTGTTTACCGGGCAGATTGTGGGTCAGGCGTCAACTCTGATCCTGGTCCTCTTTATGGGGGGCATTCAGCTCATCTTCCTGGGCATTATTGGTGAGTATCTCGGGCGTATTTATGATGAGGTTCGCAGGCGTCCGCTCTATATTGTGAGCGAGGTACTTGATTCAGAAGAAGGGAAGAAATAAGGATGTGGGAGAGCCAGTAGAACAGCTCTCCCAATTGTTTACCTTTCCTCACGGTTGATTGCTCCAATGGCCTTACTGACATCGGAAGGCTTATTGTAGTTTTGCTCAGGAAGCTGTTCCAGCACATCGCAAACATTCTCATCTGCCTTGTTCTTTTTGGCGCAATCAACGAGATCCTTTTTACTGGCCGGATAATTGACCCCTTTCAGAAATTTCTCGGCCTGAATCGGGTTTATCTTTGCCATATCGGTATCTCCTTTTCTGCTCTTCAACAACTGACACGGTTCTCCTTTTTCCTGTCACGATCCTGTGTAGAAGAGCGTAACAGGGAGAACTCATGCAGTTGGTAGAGAGATGCCAAAGTGCTGAAGTAGCGCCTGATGATAGGCATTTCGATCTGCGATCGAGTATTCGATCCGCTCTGTTCCTCTGGTGACAATGAGGCGGTCGTCACGCAGCGTAATGCGCCCATCAGGCGTGACACGAGAACAGACAGCTCGCTGAGTGAAGTGAGATTGTGGGGAGGTCTGTTGATACTGACACATCTCGTTAAACGCTTCCAGCGGCTGTGGTTCTAACGTGAAGCGATGTTCAATGTTCCAGTCCTTGCCGAGCGGACGCCGATACAGCACATAGTATGGCGTTTCTCCCTGCTCGATACGATAGCTGCCGTTTGCCTGTTCCTGTTCCTCGTGGAGGACAAAGCGAAGCGGCTCAAGGAAGCAGTCTCCAAAGCCAACATCAGCCAGCCAGTCTTCAGGGCTATCAACACAGCGAACTCGCAGCAGCATATGGTCAAAATCGGGGCCAAAGGAGCCCTCTCCATTGCTCACCCCGGCGGAAAGTCGATCTACTTCAAATCCAAGCGTACTTAATAACTGCGCGAACAGACCATTGAGCTCATAGCAGAAGCCGCCCCGTTGCTGCTGGACGATTTTCTGATACAGCGCCGTTTCATCCAGCACGATGGGCCTCTTGATGTGGATATCCAGATTTTCAAATGGAACTGTTTCCAGATGCTTCCGATGTAGTTCGCGGAGCACGGCAGTTGTGGGCTCAAGCGAGCCCGTATAGCCGATACGTTGACAGTATGCAGTGATATCAAGAGACATATATTGACTTTCCTTCCTGAATACAAAGAATTCTGCTCACACTATATCAGAGAAAAAATCCTGTTCCTACGGACAAAAGGACAGAGATGCATCTTTGTTTACGCCATCAATGTGAGTGCAGAATTATCAAAAATGATAGTAAAATAAGAGTATATGAAGCGAGGTAAAGGGATGTAAGAAGGGAAGATGCCATGAACGAGCCAGAATGCTATTGTCAGATCTGTGGAGCTGCCAATGCTGCAAATGTTGAAAGATGTTTTGCCTGCGCTCAATTGCTGCGAGGAGAGGCAGAGAGACTGCTACAGCAGCGCTATCGCTTGCTCGAACAGATCGGGAGTGGTGGGTTTGGGGCTGTGTATAAGGTTGCGGATACTCGTATGCATGGGACTATCCGTGCGCTCAAGCAGGTCAATTTACGAGGCCTGACCCCGGAGCAGGCAATTGAGGCCACAGATGCATTTCATCGAGAAGTGCAAATTCTTTCTCTGTTGCGGCATCCGCATGTACCCCGTCTCTATGACCACTTTTATGATGCCGAACACTGGTATCTTGTGCTTGAGTATATTCAAGGGGAGACGCTCGAACACTATCTCGAACGCAAGCGCCCCCTTCAGGCCTTTGCCCCATTCCTTCCGCTTCCCGAGATTCTGGATATAGCGCTTCAGGTTTGCGAAGTGCTGGAATACCTGCATGCGCGGCAACCGGCCATTGTGTATCGTGACCTCAAACCCTCGAATATCATGCTGACCCGAGATGGTCACCTCTATCTGATCGATTTCGGGATTGCCCGTCGGTATAGGCCTGGGCAGGAAAAAGATACCATCCCGTTTGGCTCTCCAGGCTATGCCGCGCCCGAACAATATGGCAAAGTCCAGACGACACCGGCTTCGGACATCTACAGTCTGGGGGCTCTGCTCCATTTTCTG
>Ga0164243_10002561_pt1 | contig 29941 bp, 32 predicted proteins | sample OricompcompostOP_FD_108781 | JGI IMG/M metagenome (GOLD analysis project Ga0164243, IMG submission 108781) | Organic Plus compost microbial communities from Emeryville, California, USA - Original compost - Organic plus compost (OP) | ecosystem: Engineered > Solid waste > Mixed feedstock >... | reverse complement strand
TCAAGCCCTTATTAGCCCCTCCCCTTTAGGGGAGGGGTGGGGGAGGGGTGGTGCCTCTAGGTCAAGCATTCGCCTGGGGCCAGACCCCACCCCCTGACCCCCTCCCCTGAAGGGGAGGGGGAACTCATGAGTTCCTCCCCATTCCCTGCGCGATAGGGAGGGGATAGGCGGGTCAGCCTGCGATCTCTTCCACCTTGTGGTGGGGCAGGAGGCGGTTGCCGAGGATCGAGACGATCACCACCAGCGCCTCGAAGGCCATCGGCACCGCGGCGCCTTCATAGGGGCCGTCGGCGAAGAGGCTGACCAGCCGCCCGGTGAAGGCGGTGCCGAACAGGGCGGCCGGCACCAGCAGCACGTCGCCCGCGCGGCGCCAGGCGCCCCACATCATGCACAGGCCGGAGACGGCGAAGAAGGCGGTCATGTCCGCCCGCATGGTGGACCAGCCCTGCACGTTCGCGGCGGCGAGGCCGAAGCCGGTGGCGGCGGATTGGGGCTGGATCAGGAAGTTGATGCCGGTGATGATGAAGAACAATCCACCCACGAAGAGCAGGGCGGTCAGGATCAGGCGCATGACGTTTCTCCTCCCCGGCTGCTTAGCGCCTCGGGTGGCGCGCGCATAGGTCCCGGATCGGAAGGCTGGCCAGCGAGCCGTTGGGGCGCTAGAGCCGGGGCATGGCGGCCGAACCGCGAATCCTGCTGGTGGTGGGCGGCGGCATCGCCGCCTACAAGGCGTGCGAGCTGGTCCGCCTGATCCGCCGGGGCGGAGGTTCCGTCACCTGCGTGCTGACCGGGGGCGGTGCGCAATTCGTCACTCCCATGTCGCTCGCCGCCCTGTCGGAGAACAAGGTCTACACCTCGCTGTGGGATCTCAAGGACGAGGCGGAGATGGGCCATATCCAGCTCAGCCGCGAGGCGGACCTGCTGGTCGTCTGCCCCGCCACCGCCGACCTGCTGGCCAGGATGGCGGCCGGCATCGCCGACGATCTCGCCACCACCCTGCTCCTTGCGACCGACAAGCCGGTGCTGGCGGTGCCGGCGATGAATGTCCGCATGTGGCGGCATGCCGCGACCCGGCGCAACGTGGACTGGCTGCGCCAGGCCGGGGTGCGGGTGATGGAGCCGGACGAAGGCGCGATGGCCTGCGGCGAATACGGGCCGGGCCGGCTGCCCGAGCCGGAAGCGATCCAGCGGGAGATCATGGAGATGCTGGGCGCCGGCGCAGACGGGCTTCCGGCCGATCCCCTGGACGGGCAGCCCGGCTTCGAGGCCGATCCCGAGCATCGCCCGCTCTACGGCCGGCATGTGCTGGTGACCGCGGGGCCGACGCATGAGCCGATCGATCCGGTGCGATACATCGCCAATCGTTCGTCCGGGCGGCAGGGCTTCGCGATCGCGGCGGCGGCGGCGGCGCTGGGCGCGCGGGTCACGCTGGTCGCCGGCCCGGTCACGCTGCGCACGCCGCCGGGGGTCGAGCGGATCGATGTGGAATCCGCGCGCGAGATGGCGGACGCGGTAAGCCGGGCCCTGCCGGCGGACGCGGCGGTGATGGTGGCGGCGGTGGCCGACTGGCGCAGCCGCGATTTCTCGCCGGACAAGCTCAAGAAGCAGGGCAGCGCTCCCGCCGCGCTGCCGCTGGCCGAGAATCCGGACATCCTCGCCACCCTGGCCGCGAGCGGGCAGCGCCCCCGCCTGCTGGTGGGCTTCGCGGCGGAGACCGGGAACCTGATCGAGAATGCGAAGAGCAAGCTCAGGAGCAAGGGCGCGGACTGGATCGTCGCCAACGACGTTTCCGGCGGGGTGATGGGCGGGGCGGACAATGCTGTGCATATCGTGACCGCCCAGGGTGTCGAGAGCTGGGAGCCGATGTCAAAGGAGGATGTCGCGCTCAAGCTCGTGGAAAGGATCGCAGATGCCCTCGAATGAGGTCCCGGTCAGGATCAGACGCCTGCCGCATGGGGAAGGGCTGGAACTGCCGCGCTATGCAACCGCAGGGGCCGCGGGGATGGACGTGCTGGCCGCCGAGGATGTGGTGCTGGCGCCGGGCGCGCGGCATGCGGTGGCCACCGGCTTCGCCCTGGCGATCCCCGAAGGCTACGAGATTCAGGTGCGGCCGCGTTCGGGCCTGGCGCTCAAGCATGGGATCGGCCTGCCCAACACGCCGGGCACGATCGATTCGGATTATCGCGGCGAATTGAAGGTCATCCTGATCAATTTCGGGGCCGAGCCCTTCGCGATCCACCGCGGCGATCGCGTGGCGCAGCTCGTGCTCGCGCCCGTCACCCGCGCGGGCTGGGAAGAAGTGGCCGAGCTCGACGAGACGCAGCGGGGCGAAGGCGGCTTCGGCTCGACCGGCGGAGTGGTTTCGCTGCGCGGCTGATTTTTGCTTTGCTGGAGGAATGGATGCGAAAAGGCGATATGTTGGGGACCTTCCTGTTCGGCGCGGCCGCGCTGGCGCTGGCTCCCGCTGCCCATGCGGAGATGATCACGGCCAAGGACCCGGCGAAGCTCGCCAAGGTGATCGAAGCGACCGATCATGAGGCGAAGGTGGTGACCGATGACGGGACGACCTATATCGAATCCCAGCATAACGGCCTCAAATTCCTGGTCTTCTTCATGAATTGCCAGGACGATTCGCAGGATTGCGCCACGATCCAGTATTACATGGGCTACAACGACGCGAAGGACACCACGCTCGAGCAGCTCAACCAGTGGAACCGGGAGCACCGTTTCGCCCGCGCCTATCGCGACGATGAGGGCGATCCGGTGCTGGAGATGGACCTCGATCTCGATTTCAAGGGACTGCCGCGCGAGAACGTGGCCGAATCGGTGGAGACGTGGGTTTCGCTGATGGACGACTACCAGGGCTTCCTGTTCGGCTCTTCGGAGGAGTAGAGCCCTTCCGTCATCCTCGCGAAGGCAGCCCGTCATCCCCGCGAAGGCGGGGATCCAGCAGCAACGTTGGACTGATTGTCCGAGGACGTCTTCGACTCCCGCCTTCGTGGGAATGACGCGGGGGTAGGGGAAGCGAGAGACACCCCCTTCGTCATTTGCGGGGAGGCGAAGCCGACGAAGCAATCCACAGGCCGCTGCGTGGGACCCTGGATCGCTTCGCTGCGCTCGCAATGACGAAGCTATGCGCGTGCGGAAAGCGAAGTGGAAGCAGGGCTTCAGGCCTGAATGGGCGCTTCGGGCCTCAGGGTGCGGGGTGTCCGGATACCGGGGCGATCAGGGCGACGCCGCGGAAATCGTTGGCGGCGATCGCGGTGCCCGGTTCCGCCGCATTGCCGGCGAAGACCGGGGCCGGGGGAGCGGCGGGCGCGTCGCGGTAGATGAAGCCGAAGGTCGGGTTGGTGCGGACGCCCAGCCCGCCGGAGGGCGCATACCACACGCGCACTTCGCTCCAGTCGCCGGCTTCCGACACGTCGACCGCCAGCGCCTCGCGCTCGATCATTCCGGGGCGCGACCAGTTCGCATGGTTGAGGATGATGTGGCGGTCGTCCACGATCTTGCTCACCACCGCGACATGGCCCAGGGGCATCGCCCGGGTGGGGCGGAAGGTCAGCACCGCGCCCACTTCGGGCTCCTGCCCGCGGCGATATTCCCCTTCGGCCTGGTCCCACCAGGTGAGCGCATTGCCGTGGATGTCGATGCCGGAAACCTCGCGCGCATAAGGCACGCATTGCAGCCGGGCCTGGGCGGCGGCGGGGATGAGGCCGAGAAGGGCGGCGAACAGAACGATGCGGGCAAGTGCCCGGCCCAGCTTGCTGCCTGCCCCGGTGAAGATGCGTGATCCACCGGCCGGCCAGCGGCCCTTTCGTCCGTCGTGCTGCAAGATAGACCCCTTCGCGTCCCGAACTTTCCCGTCGGGAGGATGCGTAAGGGATCAGGTGCGCGAAGGCACCCCGGGCGCCGGCCGGCCATCGCGCAGGCCTAACGGCTTGCCCTCAGCCGTGCGCGATTCGCGATGAACCGTGAATCGGGTGGGAACGATCGGGATTATCCCCGGGAGTATCGCATTGTCGTGACAGGCAGCGCCTTCCCCAAAGGAGGGAAGGCGCTGCCCTGCCGTTACCTGCTCTTTTCCGGCGCCACGGTGATGCGCACGGTCTCGCCCGAATTGCCGGGGAAATCGGTGAACATCGCTTCCACCAGGTTCGGCACCAGATATTGCAGGCGATTCGAGGTCGAGACCGCCTGGGCCTTGCCTTCGAACAGGCGCTGGCCGTCCGCCGCCCGGTCGATCTTCAGGTCGATGCCGCTGGTGTAGATCGTGTAGCTGTCCACGCCCTGGTCGAACCAGGGATCGTACCAGCCATAGCCCCACATCCGGCTGCGGTAGTAATAGGGGCGATAGCCGTACCACGGGCCCCAGAACGGATCGCGGCCCATGGTGGTGCTGCGGATGCGCTCGCGCCCGTTATCCACCCCGTAATCGAAGCGGACCAGCAGGGTCGCGCGTTCCGGCGTGGTGCGAGCGTAGCCCAGCCTTTCCATCCGCTGGCTCACCAGGCTGGCATATTGCGAGAATTCAAGCCCCCCCGCGAGCGCCGGATCGTCCGCCACCACGGCGAAGCTCTGGCCTTGCGGCGCGGGCAGCTGGCTCTGGAAGCGGGAGACGTCGGCGCTGAAGCCGGAAGCGCAGGCCGCAAGGCCCAGCAGAAGCAAGCCCGCCGCCGCGACCCGGAGGCTTTGCCCAAGAGTTCTGAGTGTTTTCATCGTTTCTCTCCGCATGCCATGCTGGCAGGCTGCACGGCACGTTCCTTCATGCGTATCTGCCCGTATGACGGAGCCGGGCTGAATAGGCCTTGAATAGTGAACGGTTTACCGCAGCCGTTCAATGGCCATTGCGCACCAGCCCGAGCGCCCCATAGGCCGAAGCGAGCGTCGCCTGGGCATGCTCCCGCGCCTTGAGCGCGCCCTTGGCGAGAATGGCGTCGAGCGCCTCGCGATCCTGCTTCAGCTCCACGAAGCGGGCCGACAGCGGGGCGATCGTCTCGACCAGCAATTCGCCCAGCGCGGGCTTGAACGTGCCGAAGCCCTGCCCGCCGAACTCGGCCAGCACCTCCTCCACGCTCCGGCCCGAGACAGCCGCGTAGATCGAGACGAGGTTGAGCGCCTCGGGCCGGCCTTCCAGCCCTTCCTTTTCGATAGGGAGGGGCTCGGGATCGGTCTTGGCCTTCTTCACCTTGCGCATGATCTCGTCCGCATCGTCCACCAGGTTGATGCGGCTCATCTCCGAAGGATCGGACTTGCTCATCTTCGCCGTGCCGTCGCGCAGGCTCATGATCCGGGCCGCTTCGGGCGGGGTGATCGCCTCGGGCAGGGTGAAGATCTCCTCCCCATTGCCGAAATCGTTGTTGAACTTCTGCGCGATGTCGCGCGCCAGCTCCAGATGCTGCTTCTGGTCCTCGCCCACCGGCACGTGAGTCGCCTGGTAGAGCAGCACGTCGGCCGCCTGCAGCACCGGATAGGTGAACAGGGCCACGCTGGCGCCTTCGCGGTTCTTGCCGGACTTGTCCTTGAATTGCGTCATGCGGTTCAGCCAGCCCATCCGCGCGGTGCCGTTCAGCAGCCATTGCAGCTCGGCATGGGCGGGCACCTGGGCCTGGTTGAACAGCACCGAGCGATCCGGGTCGATCCCGCAGGCGACCAGCGCCGCCGTCATCTCCAGCGTGGCGGCGTGCAGCTCCGCCGGGGCATGCGGCATGGAGATGGCATGGAGGTCGGCCAGGAAGAACAGGCATTCGCTGCCTTCCTCCATCGCGTCCTGCATGCGGACCCAGTTGCGGATGGCCCCGAGATAATTGCCGAGATGGAGCTGGCCCGTGGGCTGGATACCGGAAACGACGCGCATGGTGGTGACTTTCTCGATCGGAATGGAACCGGGGGAACGAGCCCGGACGACATTCCGGGCGAAAGGCGTGGAGAATCAGCGCGCGAGGCGCGATGCCGCACGCCATCGCCCCGAATCGCTTCGAGGGGCCCGGCCCGGCAGGGCCGGATGGTTCAGGCGGAGCGAAAAGCGTTCCATGGCGGCGCGCATATCACAATTCGCGCGGGTTGGAAGCCGGGAGTGCCGAGAAGGAGGACGGGGAACCTAGTCGCCGCCTTCCGCTTCCACCCTGGTCGCGTTCTCGGGAGTGGCCCGGCGCCGGCGCAGCAATTGGGCGACCAGGTCCCTGTCCAGCGCGCCGATCAGCCAGGCGGCGGCGAAGAACACCGCCAGCCCCAGCCCGACCAGCACGGCGAGCGACCACACCCGCTCGAACACATTGCCGCCATAGCGCGCGGCCATCAGCGGCAGGACGGCATACAGCGCGGCCGCCATCGCCGCGGTGGCGAGAAGCTGGCGCGCGATCCGCCTGGCGAGCTTGGCGGTGAAATGGAACCACCCCCGGCGATGGAGGATCGTGTAGAGCAAGGCGCAGTTGAGCGTGGCCGAAGCGGCGGTGGCGGCGGCAAGGCCGACGATGCCGAAGCGCTGCACGACATAGAGGTTCACGCAGATGTTGAACACCAGGCAGACCAGCGCGGTCATCACCGGCGTGCGGGTGTCTTCCCGCGCGAAGAAGCCGGGATTGAGGATCTTCACCACCACATAGGCAGGCAGGCCGGCGACCAGCGCGATCACGATGTCCGCCATGATCGCCCCGTCCGCCGGCGTGAACTTGCCGCCCACGAAGAAGGCGGTGACGAAAGCGGGCGAGCACACCGCCAGCGCCGCGGCCGCGGGCAGGGTGAGCAGCGTGCCCATCTCGAAGGCGTTGGCCTGGAGCCGCTGCGCCTCGGCGGCGTTGCTTTCGTGGATATGGCGCGAGAGCATCGGCAGGATCGCCGTGCCCAGCGCGATGCCGACGATCCCCAGCGGCATCTGGTTCAGCCGGTCCGCCAGCTTGAGCAGGGTGAGCGATCCCTGCGGCAGGCTGGTGGCGAAGAAGGTGTCGACGAACTGGCTGATCTGGTAGATGCCCGCGCCGAAGGTGGCCGGCAGGATCAGCGCGCCCAGCCGTTTCACTTCCGGCGTCAGCTTGGGAAAGGAGACCTTGAGCCTCACCCCTGCGCGGCGCGTCTCCCAGGCGAGATAGACGAGCTGCAGCAGCCCGGCGGCGAAGACGCCCACGGCCAGCGCGGTCGCCACCGTCACGTCGCTGCCGCCCTGCCGGCGCAGATACCAGCCCGCGCCCAGCGAGGCGATCAGGGCGATGTTGAGCAGCACCGGCGCCGCGGCGCCGGGGGCGAAGCGCGAGCGGGCATTAAGCAGGCCCGACAGCATCGCCACCAGGCTGATGAGGCCGAGATAGGGGAAGGTGATGCGGCTGAGCGTGACCGCCAGCTCGAACTTGCCGGGGATCTTCTGGAACTCGCTTGCCAGCACCCACACGATCGCGGGCATGGCCAGCATGGCGAGCGCGCTGAACGCGACCAGCACCCAGACGAAGACCGACAGCACGTCGCCGGCGAATTTCGCGGCGGCCTCCTCGCTGCCCGGCTCCCCGTTCGCGCCATGCAGCGCGCGCGAATACAGCGGCACGAAGGCGACCGAGAACGCCCCTTCCGCGAACAGGCGGCGGAAGGTGTTGGGTAGGGTGAAGGCGAGCTGGAACGCGTCCGCCGCCAGCCCCGCGCCCAGCACGCGGGCCAGCAGCATGTCGCGGGCGAAGCCGAACACGCGGCTGACGGCGGTCAGCCCGCCGATCGTGCCGACATTGCGGACGAGGCTCATCCGTTGCCCCGGCGAAGCGGGATCAGGCGTTGCCGACGGTGGGTTCGCCCTGCTCCGCCTGGCGGCGCTGGAGCTGCTGGATGTAGAGCCCCTGGAAATCGATCGGATCGAGCAGCAGCGGGGCGAAGCCCGCGTCGCGCGTCGCATCCGCCATCACCCGGCGGGCGAAGGGGAACAGGATGCGCGGGCCTTCGGCGTAGAGGAAGGCGTGCCCCTGCTCCTCGGGCATGTTGCGCAGGCCGATCAGGCCGCAATAGGACAGCTCGACCACATAGATCGTGCCCTGCGAGGTCTTCGCCGTCACGCCGACCTTGAGCTCGATCTCGTGCACCTCGTCGCTGATCTGCCTTGCGCCGATGTTGAACTGCACGTCGATCTCGGGCTGCTCGGTCCACTGGAAGCTTTCCGGAGCGCGCGGGTTCTCGACCGAGAGGTCCTTCACATATTGCGAGAGCAGGCCGGCAACCGGCTGGTTGTCCGCGCCGTTCGCGCCGGCATCGGTGTCGAGATTGGTGAGGACGTCGCCTTCATCGGCCATGATAATGCCTTCCCAGCTGGAATTTCGTGCTGCCCGCGGCCGGAAATGCGGCCTGCCGGGCTTGAGGCGCGCGCCTAGCACTCAAGCCGCGCCCCCGCAACGCCCGCCTGGCCTCGGATCGCGGCGCTTTCACCGGCCTTGCGGGGCCGGTCGCCGGCATTTCCCGATGATCCAGCGGTTGTTCATTTGTAATATGCGCCTATTTCAGGCACGAGAAGGAATTGGGATGGTGCAGCTTTGCGCCGTCCATGGTATACGGGTTCTAGTCACGTGGTTGTCGAAATTGTCATCCTGGCGATGATCGCCGCCTTTCTGGGGCTTCGGCTCTATTCCGTGCTCGGCCGCCGTGCGGAGCATGAGGAGGAGCCCGTGCCCACGCGCTTCGACCAGCCCGAAGGCAAGGCTCCGCCTCGCCCCGCCGCGCCTCCCCGTCAGGTCCAGCCCGTGCCCCAGCCTTATCGCCCGCGGGAGATCGGTGGCTATCCTTTCGCGATCGAGCAGGGCCTGCGCGCGATTTCCGCGGCGGACCGGCGGTTCGATGTCAGCACCTTCCTCGAAGGGGCGAAGGGCGCCTACGGCATGATCCTCGAAGCATTCTGGCGCGGGGATCGGGGCCTGCTGCGGGACCTGTGCGACAGCGACGTGTATGAAGGTTTCCTCGCCGCGATCGACGCGCGGGAAGCTGCGGGCGAACAGCTCGAGAACCGCCTGGTGCGGATCGAGGAAGCGGTGATCGATTCGGCCGACCTCGACGGGCAGATCGCCCGCATCGCCGTGCGCTTCACGGCCGACGTGGCCACGATAACGCGCGACAAGGACGGCAATGTGATCGCCGGCTCGCTGGACGATGCGGTGGAAAGCCGCGACATCTGGACCTTCTCCCGCGACGTGACGTCCACCGGTCCGGACTGGCTTCTCGACGAAACCGACGAAGGCTGATCGCCCGTGCGGGCATTGGCATCGCTGGCCGCGCTCTTGCTGCTTGCCGGCTGCGGGGGGCTCATCCCCAAGGTCGGCCAGGCAGGCAGGCCAGCTTCCCCCCCTACCGCCACGCCGACCCCGGTTGCGCCCACCGCGTTGCTCGTGGGGGTCCGCAAGGGGCCGAGCATCGGTTCGCTCCGTCTCACCCAGGCGGATGCCGGGCCGGCCCTGTCGTCCTTCGTGGAGAGCTGCCCGCGCCTGCTCGCGCGTGAGGATGGCAGCGGGCTGACCCGCAAGGAGGACTGGCGGCTGGCCTGCTCCGCCGCGAATGGCTGGTCCTACGGCGATGCGGCGACCTTCTTCGAAACCTATTTCGAGGCCGCGATCGTGGGAGACGGCAAGGCCTTCGCCACCGGCTATTACGAGCCGGAGATCGCCGGGGCGAGGCAGCGCGTCCCGGGCTTCGACGTGCCGGTCTACAGCCTGCCGCCCGACCTGGTGCGCGCCTGGCCGGACAGCACGCCGGCCGCCCAGCGCAGCGGCCAGCCGCCGCTCGGCCGCTATGACCGGAGCGGCAGGTTCGTTCCCTATTACGACCGCACAGAGATCGAGGAAGGCGCACTTGCCGGACGTGGGCTGGAGATCGCCTGGGCGGCCGATCCGGTGGAGTTCTTCTTCCTTCAGATCCAGGGCTCGGGCCGCCTGCGCGGGCCCGACGGCTCGGTGATGCGGATCGGCTATGCCGGGCAGAACGGGCGCGACTATGTCGGGATTGGCACGCTGATGCGCGAGCGCGGCCTGATCGGCGATGGGCCCGGGCAATATCCGGGCTCGATGCAGGGCATCATGCGCTATCTGCGCGAAAATCCGCAGCAGGGCCGGGAGCTGATGCGGATGAACCAGAGCTGGGTGTTCTTCCGCGAAGTGCCGGGCGACGGGCCGCTGGGTGCGCTGGGCGTGCCGGTGCGGCGCGAATCCTCGGTGGCCGCCGATCCCAGATATGTCCCGCTGGGCGCGCCGGTGTTCCTCTCGCTCGACCGGACGGTGGCGAACGGGTTGTGGATCGCGCAGGATACCGGCGGTTCGATCAAGGGCGCCAACCGCTTCGACACCTTCTGGGGCGCGGGCAGTGATGCGCGCGAGATCGCCGGGGGGATGAGCGGGCGCGGCTCGGCCTATATCCTGCTGCCCAAGGGCACGCTGCGCCGCCTCGGCGCGGATTGATGCGCCCGCCACGCGGCCTGTCCGCCGAAGAGCAGGCCGCCTGGGCGCGGCTGGCAAGAACGGTGACGCCGCTGCATCCCGCCTCTCCCCCTCCGGTAGCGGGAGATTCGGCGAAGCCTGTTCAAGGGGGCTCGCCTCCCAAGCCGCCGCCCGCCAAGCGTTCGCCTGCAGCACCTCCTCCGTCACCGCCGCCACGTGTCGCCAGTCTCCCTTCACGATCCGGGGAGGATCGGTTGCGCCACGGGCTCGATTCGAGCTGGGAGCGCAAGCTGCGCAATGCCCGGATCGAGCCGGACTTCACGCTCGATCTTCACGGCCATTCGCTCGACGCGGCCCATGCCCGGCTCGATCGCGGGCTGGGGCAGGCCAAGGCGATGGGGGCGCGGCTGGTGCTGGTGGTGACGGGCAAATCCCGCCCGGTCGAGGCGGCGGATCGGGGCGAGCGGCGCGGCGCGATCCGCGCCAAGCTGCTCGATTGGCTCGCCGCCGGCCCCCACGGTTCCGACATCGCCGCGATTCGCGGTGCGCACCGCCGCCATGGCGGGGAGGGGGCGCTCTATATCGTCCTCAGAAGGACGCGCTGACCGCTTTGCGGCCTGGTCGCGTTACCCCAGCGAAAGCCGGGGTCTCGGGCGGCCATGCGCAAAGGGCCGAGATGCCGGCTTGCGCTGGCATGACGTGTCTCCCCTCCTCTTGACAGGCTTCATCTTACGCATCATCTAAAGTTACATGAGACGCGATAGCCGCCTTTCCGGAGTCCTCCACGTGCTGCTGCATATGAAGGAGGAGCCGGGCCCGGTAACCTCCGAGACGCTGGCGAAGGCGATGGATACCAATCCGGTGGTGATCCGGCGGATCATGGCCGGCCTGCGCGACCAGGGCCTCGTCCGGTCGGAGAAGGGGCATGGCGGGGGCTGGAGCCTGGCCTGCGATTTCGAGCGGGTCACGCTGCGCGACATCTACGACGCGCTGGGCGAGCCGGAGATCCTGGCGATGGGCAACCGGACCGAGGCTCCGGGCTGCCTTGTCGAGCAGGCGGTCAATGCGGCGCTGGGCAAGGCGTTCGACGAAGCCGAGGCCTTTCTCCTGCACCGCTTCGGCGAGGTCACCTTGGCCGGGCTGAGCGCCGATTTCCACACGCGCCTGGCCCAATGGCACGGCAAGCTTACCCTGGAGAATGCGCATGAAGCATGATGTCATCGTGGTCGGTGGCGGGTTCGCCGGGCTTGCCGCCGCGACCTATGTCGCCCGCGCACGCCGGACGGTGTGCGTGATCGATGCGGGCCAGCCCCGCAATCGCTTTGCCGAGGCTTCCCACGGCTTCCTGGGGCATGACGGGAGCGATCCCCGGGCGATCCTGTCCGCCGCGCGCGGCCAGCTCGAAGCCTATCCCGCCGCGAGCGTGATCGAAGGGGAGGTGCGCGAGGCCGGCCGAGGGGAAGGCGGCTTCTCCGTCTCGCTGGCGAGCGGCGAGACGCTGGAAGCGCGCAAGATGGTCCTGGCGTTCGGCTTGCGCGACATCCTGCCTGAGCTTCCCGGCTTGCGGGAGCGCTGGGGCAAGACCGTGCTGCATTGTCCCTATTGCCACGGCATCGAATTCAGCGACCGGCCGCTGGGCGTCCTCTATCGCGTCCCGATGTCGGTCCATCAGGCATCTCTGATCGCCGAGTGGGGGCCGACGACCCTTTATCTCAACGGCGCGGAGCTGGACAAGGAGAGCGCGAAGGCGCTCGCCGGCCGGGGCGTGGCCGTGGAGCCGGCGAGGATAGCGGCGCTGGAAGGCGAAGGCCTGGCCCTCTCGGCGCTCCGGCTGGAAGACGGGCGCCGCAGCACGGTCGAGGCCCTCTACATCGCCCCGCAATCCTGCCTGTCGAGCCCCCTGGCCGAGCAGCTGGGCGCCGCGATCGACGAAGGCCCGCTGGGCCCGGTGATCCGCACCGATGCCGACCGGATGACCACGATCCCAGGACTATACGCCGCCGGCGACATCGCCCGGGCGCCGCATAGCGTGAGCTGGGCGGTCGCCGACGGCGTTACCGCGGGAACCTCCGCCCACCGCGCGCTGGTGTTCGGGTGAGGGGGCAATCCTCCCCCTATTTTCCTTGGTAGCCAACCGCTTGCAGGCAACAGCCTCATTTTCGTCATGCCAGCGAAAGCTGGCATCTCGGGCCTTTGCCTTCACCGCCCGAGACCCCAGCTTTCGCTGGGGTGACGAGCGGGAGGCTAGCCCTCAGGCGGCTTCGGCCACTTCCTCCGCCGGAGCGTTGCGGATGATGTAGTCGAAGGCGGAGAGCGCGGCTTTCGATCCTTCGCCCATGGCGATGATGATCTGCTTGTAAGGCACGGTGGTCGCATCGCCGGCGGCGAAGATGCCGGGCAGCGAGGTTTCCGCCCGCTCGTTGATCGCGATCTCGCCGAACCGGGTCAGTTCCAGCCCCGAATCCTTCAGCCATTCGGTGTTGGGCACCAGCCCGATCTGCACGAACACGCCTTCCAGCGCGACCTTGCGCTCGGCGCCGCTCTCGCGGTCCTTGTAGACGAGGCCGTTCACCCGCTCGCCGTCGCCCGTCACCTCGGTGGTCTGGGCCGAGACGAGGATGTCGACATTCTTCATGCTGCGCAGCTTGTCCTGCAGCACCTGGTCGGCGCGCAGCTGGCTGTCGAATTCGATCAGCGTAACATGGCCGACGATATTGGCGAGGTCGATCGCCGCTTCCACGCCGGAATTGCCGCCGCCGATCACGGCGACCCGCTTGCCCTTGAACAGCGGGCCGTCGCAATGCGGGCAGTAGGCCACGCCGCGATTGCGATATTCGAACTCGCCCGGCACGCCCAGGTTGCGCCAGCGGGCGCCGGTGGAAAGGATCACCGCGCGCGCCTTCAGCGAGGCGCCGTTCTTCAGCACCACCTCGTGATAGCCGCCGGGCATCTTGGCCGGGACCAGCTTCGTCGCTTCCTGCAGGTTCATCACGTCGATGTCGTATTCGCCGACATGCGCTTCCAGCGCGGCGGCCAGCTTGGGGCCTTCGGTGTAGGGCACCGAGATGAAGTTCTCGATCCCCATCGTGTCGAGCACCTGCCCGCCGAAGCGCTCCGCCGCGATGCCGGTGGAGAAGCCCTTGCGCGCGGTGTAGATCGCGGCGGAGGCGCCGGCCGGGCCGCCGCCCACCACCAGCACCTCGAACGGCTTCTTGTCGGCGATCTTGGCCGCCGCCCGCGCGCTGGCATTGCCGTCCAGCTTGGCGAGGACTTCCTCCACGCTCATCTTGCCGCTGGCGAACATCTCGCCGTTGAGGAAGGTCGCCGGCACGGCGAGCACGTTGCGCGCATCCACCTCCGCCTGGAAGGCGCCGCCTTCGATCAGCGTCGCCGTGATGCGCGGGTTGTAGAGCGCCATCAGCGTCAGCGCCTGCACCACGTCCGGGCAATTGTGGCAGGACAGCGAGAAATACATCTCGAAATCATAATCGCCTTCCAGGTCGGCGATCTGCTCCAGCACTTCGTCCGAGACCTTGGGCGGATGGCCGCCGGCCCACAGCAGGGCGAGCACCAGCGAGGTGAATTCGTGGCCCATCGGCAGGCCGGCGAAGCGCACCCACTTCTCCGCGTCGGAAGCGCGGCGGATGATGAAGCTGGGCTTGCGCGCATTGTCGCCGTCGAAGCGGGCGGTCACCTTGTCGCTGAGGGCGGCGATCTGCTCCAGCAATTCGCGCGTCTCGGTCGAGCGCTGGTCGCCGCCAAGCGAGGCGACGAGCTCGATCGGCTCGCGCAGGTTGCCGAGATAGGTCTTGAGCTGCTGCGTCAGATTGGCGTCGAGCATGGTCGGTTCCTTGGAAAAATCTCTCTCGTGAAAACAGAAACGGCCCGGGGCGGAGGGAAACGCCCCGAGCCGCTCATGCGCCCCCGTCGAGGGGATCGGGGCTTAGATCTTGCCGACGAGGTCGAGCGAAGGGGCCAGCGTCTCGCTGCCTTCTTCCCACTTGGCCGGGCAGACCTGGCCGGGATGCTCGCGGACATACTGGGCGGCCTTGATCTTGCGGACCAGTTCCGCCGCGTTGCGGCCCACGCCTTCGCAGGTCACTTCCATCACCTGGATCACGCCGTCGGGATCGACCACGAAGGTGCCGCGGTCAGCCAGGCCCTGCTCCTCGCGCAGCACGCCGAAATTCTTCGAGATCGTGTGCAGCTGGTCGCCCAGCATCGGGAACTTGATCTTGCTGATGGCGGGCGAACTGTCGTGCCAGGCCTTGTGGCTGAAATGGGTGTCGGTCGACACGGCATAGACCTCGACGCCGAGCTTGGTGAGCTCGTCATACTGGTCGGCCATGTCTTCCAGCTCGGTGGGGCAGACGAAGGTGAAGTCGGCCGGATAGAAGAAGAACACCGCCCACTTGCCCTTCACGTCGGCGTCGGTGACGTCGTAGAAATCCTTGCCCGCCTGGAAGGCCGTGGTCTTGAACGATTTGATCTCGCTCCCGATGATACCCATCGCTTTTGCTCCGTTGTCAGGGATGAAACTCAGTGACGCGGAGATAGGCGGAGCAGGCCGATCCGCCAAACAAAAGAGTCCGATTAGTTTGATGGATTTAATCAATCAATCACGATTGATCGAAATCATAGATCAAGAAATCCCGGCCGGCTCTCGAGATTTCAGCCGATCTGCGCCCGGTGCAGCAGCTTGTGATCGGCCAGCACCAGCGCCATCATCGCGGCCACCACCGGCACCCCACGAATCCCGACGCAGGGATCATGGCGGCCCTTGGTGACGATTTCGCTCGCCTCGCCCGTGCGCGTCACGGTGGGCTGGGGGATCAGGATCGAGCTGGTGGGCTTGAAGCCCACGCGCACCACCACCGGCTGGCCGGTGGCGATGCCGCCCGCGATCCCGCCGGCATGGTTGGCGGCGAATTCCACGCCGCCTTCCCCGGGCCGCATGGGATCGGCGTTCTCCTCCCCGCGCAGCCGGGCGGCGGCGAAGCCTTCGCCGATCTCCACCGCCTTCACCGCGTTGATGCCCATCATCGCCGCGGCCAGGTCCGCATCGAGCTTGCCGTAGATCGGCGCGCCCCAGCCGGCCGGGACGCCGTTCGCCACGCATTCGACCACCGCGCCGAGCGAGGAGCCCGCCTTGCGCGCATCGTCCACCAGCTTCTCCCATCGCTTCGCCGCCCAGGCATCCGGGCAGAAGAAGGGGTTGTTGCCGATTTCCTGCGCGCTGAACGCCTCGCGGTCGATCGCATCGCCGCCGATCTCGCTGACATAGGCGGTGATCGCCACTTCCGGGATCACCAGCCGGGCGATCGCGCCCGCGGCCACGCGCGCGGCGGTCTCCCGCGCGCTGCTGCGTCCGCCGCCGCGATAGTCGCGAAAGCCGTATTTCGCGTCGTAGGCATAATCGGCATGGCCGGGGCGGTATGCCTTGGCGACGTCCGAATAATCCTTGGAGCGCTGATCGGTGTTCTCGATCATCAGGCTGATCGGGGTGCCGGTGCTGCGCCCCTCGAACACGCCGGACAGGATCTTCACCTGGTCGGCCTCGCGCCGCTGGGTGGTGAAGCGGCTGGTGCCGGGCCTGCGCGCGTCGAGGAAGGGCTGGATCCAGCCTTCATCGACCTCTAGCCCCGGCGGGCACCCGTCCACCACCGCGCCCAGGGCGGGGCCGTGGCTTTCCCCCCAGGTCGTGAAACGGAGCACGCGGCCGAATGTGTTGACGCTCATGGGGTGGGGCTATTGTCGGATTCGGAAGGACCTGTCCACTTTCCTTGTCATCGCTCCATTCGGCCCGCAAGGGCGGTGCCACGGGTATTTACCCTAGCCAAACGCCCCGTTAACGGGCAGGAACAAAACATGATTGCGAAGCTGAAGGGGCGCCTCGAGGAAAGCGGGGCCGATTGGGCGGTGATCGACGTCGCGGGCGTCGGCTATCTCGTCCATTGTTCGGCCAAGACCCTGTCCGCCCTCGGCGAGGCGGGGGAGGGGGTGACGGTGTTCACCGATCTCCAGGTCAGCGAGAACGACATGCGCCTGCTGGGCTTCGCCACTTCGGGCGAGCGTGACTGGTTCCGCCTGCTTACGCAGGTGCAAGGCGTGGGCAGCAAGGTCGCGCTGGCGATCCTTTCCGCGCTGTCGACCGAGGAATTGCAAGGCGCCTGCGCCCGCGGCGATGCCGCGCAAGTGGCCCGGGCGAACGGCGTGGGCCCGAAGCTCGCCGGCCGGATCGTCAACGAATTGAAGGACAAGGCAGGCGGAATGCCCGCCGCGCCGGGCGTGGCGGCCCTCGCGATCTCTCCCGCCGGATCGTCCAGCGCGGACGCCGTTTCCGCGCTGCAGAACCTCGGTTTCAAACCCGCCATCGCAGCGAGCGCCGTGGCCCACGCCCAGGCCGAGCTGGGCGAGGATGCGGAGCTGAACGAGCTGGTGCGGGTCGCGTTGAAGAGGGCGGCGGGATGAGCGAGGCCGAACGTCCGGGCCGGGCCTCCGCCCGTGCGGCGCGAAGGACCCTGAAACAAGTTCCGGATGACGGGTTTGTGCGTAAGCATATCTCTTTTCGTCACCCTGAACTTGTTTCAGGGTCCATTTTGCCTCGCGTGGGGAGCAAGAGGCGGCAGGCCGAGCCCTACCGCCAGGTCGCGCCATTCTGGATTCTCGGCGTCGATCAGATTGATCTTCCATTGCCGGTGCCAGTTCTTGAGTTGCTTTTCGCGCTGGATCGCCTGTTCCATGCTGCCGAAGAGTTCGAAATGGACGAGGCGATGGACGTGGTATCGGCCGGTGAAGCCGGGAACCTCCCCTTCCCGATGCTGCCACAAGCGGCCAACGAGATCGGACGTCACGCCGATATAGAGCGTGCCGTAGCGGCCGCTGGCGAGGATGTAGGCGCACGGGATGCGTTCTTGCCGCATGGTTCCGGGCTTGGGGCACGATGGATACTGAAACAAGTTCAGGATGACGGAGAAAAATCCACTCCGGCACCATCTCGTCACCCTGAACTTGTTTCAGGGTCCCTTGCGCCTTCCGCTCCGCCGGGGCGAGGATAGCCGATGTCGTCGAATCCCACTCTCTCCCCCGACCGCCAGCCTGACGATCAGGACGCTGCCCTGCGGCCCAAGTCGCTGGGCGAGTTCATCGGGCAGGAGGCCGCGCGGGAAAATCTGCGGGTGTTCATCGAAAGCGCGAAGTCGCGCGGAGAGGCGATGGACCATGTGCTGTTCTTCGGGCCACCGGGCCTGGGCAAGACGACGCTGGCGCAGATCGTCGCGCGCGAACTGGGCGTGGGCTTTCGGGCCACCTCCGGCCCGGTGATCGCCCGGGCGGGCGATCTTGCCGCGCTGCTGACCAATCTCGAGGCCGGGGACGTGCTGTTCATCGATGAGATCCACCGCCTCAATCCCGTGGTGGAAGAGATCCTCTATCCGGCGATGGAGGATCGCGCGCTCGACATCATCATCGGTGAAGGGCCTTCGGCGCGCTCGGTGCGGATCGATCTGCCGCCGTTCACCCTGATCGGCGCGACCACGCGGCAGGGCCTGCTCACCACCCCGCTGCGCGACCGATTCGGCATCCCGGTGCGGCTCAATTTCTACACCGAAAGCGAGCTGGAACTGGTCGTCAGCCGGGGGGCGAAGCTCCTGGGGGTCGGGATGGACGGCGCCGGCGCGCGCGAGATCGCCCGCCGCGCCCGCGGCACCCCGCGCGTCGCGGGGCGGCTGCTGCGGCGGGTGCGCGATTTCGCCCATGTGGCGGGCGCCGGCCTCGTCACCGCCGAGGTGGCGGACCAGGCGCTGACCCGGCTCGAAGTCGATTCGCTGGGGCTCGATGCGATGGACCGGCGCTACCTCGGCATGATCGCGGACATCTACAAGGGTGGGCCCGTGGGGGTGGAGACGCTGGCCGCAGGCCTCGCGGAACCGCGCGATACGGTGGAGGAAGTGGTCGAACCCTACCTCATCCAGCTCGGCCTCATCGCGCGCACCGCCAGGGGGCGCTGCCTCAATGATCGCGGCTGGCGGCATCTCGGCCTCGCTCCGCCGACGAGCGGGGGCGAAGCACAGGCTGGTCTATTCGACCCTGAAACTTAACGATCTTTTCAGATTTGCCGCAGGTTTGGTCCCATTATGGGACAAGTTGGTCGTAGGGGTCCTCCTCGTCCCAAAAAGAGCCGCCCGATCAGTGAAAAACACGGTTAAATCAATTGCCCCTTAAGGAGGGGTCTGCGCTGTTGCGAGGCGAGGGGAGATAGGGATGTGCCCGCAAACGGCCTCCACCGCTCCTGCAACGCAACGGGATTGAAGAACATGTCGGTAAGAACGGCCCTCGCGAAATTGTCCGCCGCTGCGGCGGGCGGCGCGCTGATCGGTGGCGGGGCGGTGCATGTCGCCGAGCCACCGTCGACGACCGAGTTTGCCTACAAGTCGGTCAAGGCGGAGCCGCGCTATGTCAAGGCGAAGCCGATCAAGCGCGTGGCGGAAAAGCCACGCAAGGTGAAGCGCATCCGCCGCGTGATCGAGGAAGAGCCGGATTGCTGCCAGCCGCAGATGGCGCTGGTGCCCATGCCGATGCCGCTTCCCGCGCAGCCGGACGTGCCGACGGGCGGGTCCTCGGGCGGCGGTGTCACCGTGATCGGCGGATCGGGCGGCGGCTGGGGCGGCTTCGGCGGCGGTTTCTTCGGTGGGTTTTTCGGCGGCGGGTCCAGCGGGGGCAATGTGGTGATCACCTCGACCACCACGGGCGGTTCGACCAGCACCTCCACCGGAGGGAGCTCCACGTCCACGGGTGGCAGCTCGACCTCTACCGGGGGGAGTTCCAGCTCCACGAGCGGCGGCTCCTCCTCTTCGAGCTCGTCCAGCTCGTCGTCCTCTTCCAGCTCATCGAGCTCCAGCTCGTCGAGCAGCAGCTCGGGCGGGCATCATTGCCATAAGCATTGCGATCCCGATGATCCCGGCTCGTCCGGCGGGTCGAGCGGCTCCAGCTCTTCGAGTTCATCCTCGTCTTCGAGCAGCGGTTCCAGCTCGTCGAGCAGCTCGGGCAACGTGACCAGCAGCACTTCGTCGAGCTCCTCCTCGAGCAGTTCGAGCAGCTCCAGCTCGTCTTCGAGCACCAGCACATCGAGCGGCACCCAGGTGCCCGCTCCGCCGATGCTGCTGCTGTTCGGCGCGGGCGCCGCCGTGGTGTTCGGCCGCCGCTTCGGCAAGGGCAGGGAAAAGCAGGCGGCCTGAGGGAGGGGCTCCGGAGAAAGCTCCGCCTTCCAGGGGAAACGCGGTGCTAGCCTGTCTCGACTTCGCTCGACACGAACGGAGGTTGCAAGGGGCAAGGCACCACCCTGCCACTTCGAACTCGCTCACTTCGTCATTGCGAGCGTAGCGGAAGCGAAGCCGGCCTTGGCCAACCAATCCAGGGCTTTCAATGGGACCCTGGATTGCCGCGGGGCTTTGCCCCTCGCAATGACGTTCAGACAGAAGCTTGCTGCCCCTCATCCGAGGAGAAGGAGGAGTTTTCCCCTCCCCGGACTCTGCGATCAGGCGGCCAGCTTCCTCAGCACGTAATGCAGGATGCCGCCATTGAGGTAGTATTCCATCTCATTGGCGGTATCGATCCGGCACTTGGCCTTGAAAGTGAACTGCGTGCCGTCCGGCCGGGTGACCTCGACATCGACCATCTGGCCCGGTTCGAGATTCGCCAGCCCGCGGATGGTGAAGGCATCGTCTCCGGTAAGGCCCAGCGTCTGGCGCGTCGCCCCTTCCTCGAACTGCAGCGGCAGCACGCCCATGCCGACCAGGTTGGAGCGGTGGATGCGCTCGAAGCTTTCCACGATCACCGCGCGCACGCCGAGCAGGTTGGTGCCCTTGGCCGCCCAGTCGCGGCTTGAGCCGGTGCCGTATTCCTTGCCCGCGATCACCACCAGCGGAGTGCCGTTCGCCTTGTGCTTCATCGCCGCGTCGTAGATCGGCATCGCCTGGCCTTCATAGCGGGTCATGCCGCCTTCGATGCCGGGCACCATCTCGTTGCGGATGCGGATATTGGCGAAGGTGCCGCGCATCATCACCTCGTGATTGCCGCGGCGCGAGCCGTAGGAGTTGAAATCCGCCTTGGCCACCTGGTGGCCCAGCAGATACTGCCCCGCCGGGCTGTCTTCCTTGATCGACCCCGCCGGGCTGATGTGGTCGGTGGTGACCGAATCGCCGAGGATGGCGAGCGGCTTCGCCTCGATGATGTCGCCCACCGGGGCGGGCGTCATCGTCATCCCCTCGAAATAGGGCGGGTTGGCGACATAGGTGCTGCCCGCGCGCCACTGATAGGTGTCCGATCCGGTGACGTTGATCGCCTGCCAGTGCTCGTCGCCCTTGTAGACGTCGGCATAGCGGGTCTCGAACATCGCGCGGTCGATCGCGCCGGCGCGGATCTCGGCCACTTCCAGGTTGGTCGGCCAGATGTCCTTGAGGAACACGTCCTCCCCATCCTTGCCCTTGCCGATCGGCGTTTCGGTGATGTCCTCCGTCACCGTGCCCTTCAGCGCATAGGCCACTACCAGCGGCGGCGAGGCGAGGAAGTTCGCCCGCACGTCGGGGCTGACGCGGCCTTCGAAATTGCGGTTGCCGGACAGGACCGAGGCGGCGACGATGTCGTTGGCGTTCACTGCCTTGCTGATCGGCTCCGCCAGCGGGCCGGAATTGCCGATGCAGGTGGTGCAGCCATAGCCGACCAGGTCGAAGCCGAGCGCGTCGAGATGATCCTGCAGCCCGGCCTTCTCGAGATAATCGGTGACGACCTGCGATCCGGGGGCGAGGCTGGTCTTGACCCAGGGCTTGGGCTTCAATCCCTTCTCGTTCGCCTTCTTGGCCACGAGGCCGGCGGCGATCAGCACGTCGGGGTTGGAGGTGTTGGTGCAGCTGGTGATCGCGGCGATCACCACGTCGCCATCGCCGATATCGTGCCCCTTGCCGTCCACCGGCACGCGCTTGGGCGCGGCCTTGCCGTAGACGCTCTTGAGGTCGGAATTGAACAGGTCGTCCACTTCCGGCAGCACCACCTTGTCCTGCGGCCGCTTGGGCCCGGCGAGGGAAGGGACCACGCTGCCGAGATCGAGCTCCAGCGTGGCGGTGAAGATCGGCTCCGGCGCGTTCGGGTCGAGCCAGAAGCCCTGTTCCCTGGCATAGGCTTCGACCAGCGCGATCTGGTCTTCGCTGCGGCCGGTGAGGCGCAGATAGTCCAGCGTCTTGTCGTCGATGCCGAAGAAGCCGCAGGTCGCGCCATATTCGGGCGCCATGTTGGCCAGCGTCGCCCGGTCGGCAAGGCTGAGCGAGGCGAGGCCGGGGCCGAAATATTCGACGAAGCGGCCGACCACGCCCTTTGCGCGCAGCATCTGGGTGCAGGTGAGCACGAGGTCGGTGGCGGTGACGCCTTCCGCCAGCGCGCCGGTGAAGCGGAAGCCCACCACTTCGGGGATCAGCATGGAGACGGGCTGGCCCAGCATGGCGGCCTCCGCCTCGATCCCGCCGACGCCCCAGCCCAGCACGCCCAGGCCGTTCACCATGGTGGTGTGGCTGTCGGTGCCGACGCAGGTATCGGGATAGGCGACGGTGGCGCCGGTCTCGTCCACGCTGGTCCACACGCATTGCGCGATATGCTCCAGGTTCACCTGGTGGCAGATGCCGGTGCCGGGAGGCACGGCCTTGAAATTGTCGAGGCTCTTGGAACCCCATTTGAGGAAGTCGTAGCGCTCGGCGTTGCGCTGGTATTCCAGCTCCATATTACGCTCGAACGCCTTGGGATGGCCGAATTCGTCCACCATCACCGAATGGTCGATCACCAGGTGGACCGGAACCAGCGGATTGATCTTGGAAGTGTCGCCCCCCAGCCGGGCGATCGCGTCGCGCATCGCGGCAAGGTCCACCACACAGGGCACGCCGGTGAAATCCTGCATCAGCACGCGCGCCGGGCGATACTGGATCTCCGCGCCGGTCACCGGGTTCTTCTGCCAGTCGGCCAGCGCCTGGATGTCTCCGGCGGAAACTGTGAAGCCGCCATCCTCGAACCGCAGCAGGTTTTCCAGCAGGACCTTCATGGAGAAAGGCAGGCGGCTGATATCGCCGATCTTCTCCGCCGCCCTGGCCAGCGAGTAATAGGCGTATTCCTTGCCGCCGACCTTCAGGGTGGAACGGGTGCCTAGAGTGTCCTTGCCGACCTGGGTCATCTTTATCTGCAGTCCTTTTCCGTGATTCGCAGCCCTTCCGGGAAGGCCCGGCGGGACGCTACGGGGTCAATCGGCCCTGCTCGTTTTGCAATGCAACGTCAAGGGCGCCCGCCACTCGAATCGCCGTTGGCGCGGGCGGTTTCCGGCGGCATAAGGCTTCCCAATGCCTCTCCTCGGCCCCCCTTCGCGCGGCAACGATCCGCTTCACGTGCTGCTGATGGCTGCGGCGCTCGTCGTGGCCGCCATGCTGGGCGCGGCGATGGGCTTCCTGCTGGACCTCGGCTCCCACGGGACGAGCGAGGCCGCCCCCGCCTCCCAACCGACCGAGCAGGCTTCCTGATCCGGCCTCTCCCTCCCCGCCGACGAGAAGGAAAGGTTTTCGCAACCATGCGGCGGAACGTCCTGCGCTTTCGGCAGTTCATGCTGCAGTCAGCGCTTTTGCTTGAATATGCCCTCTATTATGAGGCAATTCGGCGCGGCGCTGGGGGGCATGTGCCGCCGGTGGCGGCCAGGACGGGGCTGATTTCTTGATGATGCGTTCTACCAGCAAGGTGTTTCTTCTCGGCGCGCTCGCACTGGCATGGCCGTGCGGCGCGCAGGCGCAGGCCGGAGCGGGGGCCGGAATGGGGGCCGGAGCGGGCGGTTCCGCCACGGAGCCGGTGCGCGCTCCGCTTTCGACGAATGGCGTTCCTCCCGTAATGGTGCCGCCGCCGCTGCCGGGAAGTGCGCTGGGTGATGTCCAGCCCTGGACACAGGATGACGCGAAGGCGCTGCTTTCCCTGCTGGAAGGCATCGGCAGCGAAGGGCTGGACCCGCAGGATTACAAACTGCCCGAGCTGAGTGCGGCGATCGCCGCCGGCGAAGGCCCCGAGCTCGACCGTGCGGCCAGCCGAAGCTTCGCCTGGCTGATCGAGGACCTGCGCGACGGGCGAACCCCGATGGAAGCGCGCCGGCAATGGTTCGTGGTCGATCCCGATCCGGACGTGATGCCCACCGCCCGGGTGATGTCCGAAGCGCTGGCGAAGCACGACATCGCAGGCGTGGTCGACAAGCTGGCGCCGGTAAATCCGGACTATGCCGCGCTCAGGCAGGCGCTGGCCGACACGCCGAAGACCGACAAGAAGCGCATCGCGATGATCCGCGCGAACATGGATCGCTGGCGCTGGCTCGCGCGCGATCTCGGCAAGCAATATCTGATGACCAACGTGCCGGAGTACCAGCTGCGTTTGACGGTGAACGACAAGATCATCAGCACCTACAAGACCATTGTCGGCAAGCCGGGCCGCACCGCCACCCCGCAGCTGGCGGAGATCGTGGAAGGCGTGATCTTCAATCCGACCTGGACGGTGCCGCAAAGCATCGTGAAGGGCGAAGGGCTGGGCGCGCGCCTGCTGGCCAATCCCGCCTCGGCCCGGGCGCAAGGCTATGCCGTGACCCGGGGTGCGAACGGCTATGTCAACGTGGTGCAGCAGCCGGGGCCGAACAATTCGCTCGGCCAGATGAAGCTCGACATGCCGAACGAACATGCGATCTTCCTGCACGACACTCCCTCGCGCGGGCTGTTCAACCAGGATAACCGGGCGCTGAGCCATGGCTGCATTCGCACCGAGCGGGCGCTGGAACTGGCGATCACCATGGCGATCCTCGGCAAGGGCGCCTCGAAGGACGAGGCGGTCTCCATCTCGACCTCGGGCAAATACACCCGCGTGCCGCTGCAGAAGACCTTCCCGGTCTACATCACCTATTTCACCATGGGCCGCGACATCACCGGCAAGCTGCGCAGCTTCAACGACATCTATGGCCGGGATGCGCCGGTGCTGGCGAGCTTCGAGGCTCCCCGCGTCGCGAACCGCGCCCGCAAGACCGACGAGGAAGTGATCGAGATCGTCGACGATCTCAGGACCTGAGGTCCGGCCCGATTAGCGTGAAGGCCTTCTCCCGCCGTTCGTGGAGGAAGGGGGCCGTCCGCCTATTGCGCTATCGGCAATTCGCCCACGGGTTCGGCCTTGGCGATATCCACCGCCGGCAGGGCAGGCGCGCCGATGCCCAGCTTGTCGGCATAGAGCAGCCGCCCGCCCGAAAGATGCCACAGCGCTTCGTTGAAATCTTCCGGCGCCATGGCGAAGCAGCCGTTGGAGCGGCCGAGCTTGCCCCATTTCGCCACCATCCCCGGCTCCGCATACCAGGCCGAATGCATCACGATGGCGCGGGGCAGGGCGTTGGAATTGTCCGGGTCCAACCCGCCGAGTCGGACCGAGGTGCCGTATTTGCCCCGATACCATTCCCAGGTGACATAGGCGCCCCGGCTGGTGGCGTTGGAGCCGACCGCGTTGGAGAAATTCTGCAGATAGCCGGAATGGTCCGGGTCGGAGCCCGTGCCGTGGGCGACAAGGAAGGAACGGACGGATCCCGCCTCGAGATTGGCGAAATGGAGCCGCGGCAGGGAGGAAGGCAGGCCGAAATCGGCCACCCCCGCGATGTCCCTGCGCCACAGCACGCTGCCCGCGCGTTCCACCTCGCGCTTGGCGACGTCGAGAATCCGGCGCTCGTTCTCGCTCAGCGGAGAAGCCTGGGCGAAGACGCGCGCCGGCAGCGCCAGCGCCGCACAGGCAGCGCCGCCCGCCTTCAACAAATCCCTGCGATCGAGCATTGCTGTCATGCCCCCCATATATCACCGCGACCTTGACGCGGAAATGAACGCACCTCCTGGTCCCTGTCGAGTCTCGCGGCGACGGAATCGCACGATCCTGCGGTGAATTGCAGCATATCCCGCCGATGCCGCCTTAGGAAGGCTTGGCGGACCTTTCCCTTCCCGTCATTCCCGCGAAGGCGGGAATCCAGTAGCAACAGCGGATCTGGATTCCCGCCTTCGCGGGAATGACGAAGATGGGCGGGGCAGGAAGGAAGCCCCGCTCTCTCTTTTCATCCTGGGCTCAATGCCCGCACGGCCTAGCGCCGCCCGGCCAGCGCGGCCAGGCTTTCGCCGTCCACCCGCATCACGGTCCATTCGTCCATCGGCCGCGCGCCGAGCGATTTGTAGAAGCCGATCGAGGGCGCGTTCCAGTCCAGCACCGCCCATTCCAGCCGGGCGCAGCCGCGCTCCACCGCGAGGCGGGCCAGCTCCGCCAGCAGCGCCTGCCCCAGCCCGGCCCCACGCGCCTCGGGCACCACGAACAGGTCTTCCAGATAGATGCCGGGCCGGCCTTCGAAGGTGGAGAAATTATGGAAGAACAGCGCGAATCCGCAGGGTGCGCCGTTCAGCTCGCCGATCAGCACCTCGGCATAGGGGCGCGGACCGAACAGCTTCTCCCCCAGCACTGCGCCGTCCAGCCGGACTTCGTGGGAAAGCCCTTCATACTCCGCCAGCGCGCGAATGAACCGCTCGATCGTCGGCAGGTCGCCGGGCGTCGCGGGGCGGATGGCGACGCTCATTGGTGGAACAGGATCGAGAGGTTGCGCCGGGCGTCCACGATGCGGACGATCTCGACTTCCCCCTGTCCTTCATTGGCTCGGTAGACGATCAGGAAGGGAGTGCGCAGCACTGCACGCATGCCTTCTCCTAGTTCCGGCGGGGCTGCTCCGAGGAAGGGAAACTCCGCAAGCCCTGTGATCGCTTCCTCGATGCGATCGAGATGCCGATCGGCCGCAAGCATGTCGTCGGTGGCGATGGACAGCCAGATTTCCAGGAGATCCCTTCGCGCAGCGAGGCTGCGACGCAGCGCAAGACTCACCGGCGGCTGTCAGCCAGAAGCCGGCGTCCTTCCCGCTTGATGGGGTCCATTCCGTCATGCGGTTCGAAGCCGCTGGCGCGGCCTTCGTCGACCAGCGTCTTCAGATGCGCGAGATCATCCTGCCGGCGGCGCTGCCAATCAGCCAGTGCCGCATGCACCACATGCTCCAGCGACGCGAACTCCCCCCCGGCGATGGCCGATTCCGCGGCGTCGATGAAGCCGGACGAAAGTTCGACGGAAAGCTGCTCGGCCTTGCCCATGGCGGGATGCTATCATTTCGCCTGTGGGCAGGCAATCACTCCGCCGCCTCGGCGGGGACCTCCGCGTTGGCGGCCTCGATCTCCGCCGCCTTGGCTTCCACCAGGGCGACGATATGGTTGAGCATATCCTCGCTCTCCACGTGATGGTCGGTCACGCCCGAGAGATAGACCATGTGCTTGCCCGCGCCGCCGCCGGTGATGCCGATATCAGTCTCGCGCGCTTCGCCCGGGCCATTGACCACGCAGCCGAGCACGGAGAGCGAAAGCGGCGTCTTGATGTGCTGCAGCCGCTGCTCCAGCGCGGCTACCGTCTTGATCACGTCGAAGCCCTGGCGCGCGCAGCTGGGGCAGGAGACCACGCGCACGCCGCGCGTCCTGAGGCCCAGGCTCTTGAGGATCTCGAACCCGACCCGCACTTCCTCCTCCGGCTCGGCCGAAAGCGAGACGCGGATCGTGTCGCCGATCCCGGCCCAGAGGAGGTTTCCGATGCCGATCGAGCTTTTCACCGTGCCGCCGATCAGCCCGCCGGCCTCGGTGATTCCCAGATGCAGCGGGCAGTCCACCGCTTCGGCCAGGCCCATATAGGCGGCCACCGCCAGGAACACGTCGCTGGCCTTCACCGCCACCTTGTATTCGTGGAAATCGTGATCCTGCAGCAGCTTGATATGGTCGAGCGCGCTTTCCACCAGTGCTTCGGGGCAAGGCTCGCCATATTTCTCCAGCAGGTGCCGCTCGAGGCTGCCTGCATTGACGCCGATGCGGATCGCGCAGCCATTCGCCTTGGCCGCGCGGACCACTTCGGCCACCCGCTCGCCGCTGCCGATATTGCCGGGATTGATCCGCAGGCAGGCCGCGCCCGCATCCGCGGCTTCCAGCGCGCGCTTGTAGTGGAAGTGGATGTCGGCCACCAGCGGCACGCGGGCGGCGCGGGCGATCTCGCGCAAGGCGGCGGTGCTTTCGACATCGGGGCAGGAGACGCGGATGATGTCCGCCCCCGCATCCTCGCAGCGGCGGATCTGGTCGATCGTCGCCTTCGCATCGGAAGTGGGGGTGTTGGTCATCGTCTGCACCGTGATCGGCGCATCGCCGCCGACCGGAACGGTGCCGACCATGATCCGGCGGCTTTGGCGGCGCGCGATGTCGCGCCAGGGGCGTACGGAAGACATGCGGCGCGATATAGGCCGATCCGCGTTGCCGGACAATGACGGAAGGGCCGAGCTCGCGCTCGACAGGGGCGGACATCTCCTTCTAATCAGGGCGGCGTCCGGTGCATCGCCCGTTCCGGATGATCCTCGCATGAAAGGCGCCTGACGGATGGAAGAAGCGGGCCAGGCCTCGCTGTTGCATGACGGTTTCCTGCTGCTGGGCTTCGCGCTGGTGTTCGTGCTGGCGTTCCGCCGGCTGGGGCTGGGGGCCACGCTGGGCTATCTGGTGGCGGGCGCGGTGGTCGGCCCCCAGCTGCTGGGGCTGGTCGGCGATGCGGAACAGAAGATCGGCATCGCCGAGCTGGGCATCACCCTGCTGCTGTTCATCGTCGGGCTGGAGCTGAGCCCTTCGCGCCTGTGGCGGATGAAGCGCGAGATCTTCGGGCTCGGCCTGCTGCAGGTGGTGCTGTGCGGGCTGGCCCTCAGCGCGATCATCTACCGCTTCACCGGCTTCACGCTGGAAGCCTCGCTCGCGCTGGGCCTGCCGCTGGGCCTTTCCTCCACCGCGCAGGTGCTGCCGATGCTGCAATCGGCCGGGCGCCTGCGCACGCCGTTCGGGGAGCGGGCCTTCGCCATCCTGCTGTTCCAGGACCTGTCGATCATCCCCCTCATCACCGTGATCGCGGCGATGAGCCGCAATCCGCTCGACGCGCAGGGCCCGCCGGGCTGGCAGCTGGTGCTCTACACCATCGCCGCGATCGCCGGGCTGATCGCGATCGGGCGCTTCGCGATCCGCCCGCTCTTCGGCCTGATCGGCAATCTCGGGGAGCGGGAGATGTTCGTGGTCACCGCGCTGTTCACGGTGATCGCGGCGGCGGCGCTGATGGAATATCTCGGCCTCTCCACCGCGCTTGGCGCCTTCGTCGCCGGGGTGATGCTGGCGGATTCACCCTATCGGCACGAGCTGGAGGCGGATGTGGAGCCGTTCCGCTCGATCCTGCTCGGCCTGTTCTTCCTCTCGGTGGGCATGCTGCTCGACCTGCGGGCCATCGCCGAGCATCCGCTGTTCGTGGCCGCGATGGCCGCGGCGCTGATCGCGACCAAGGTGGGGGTGATCTTCGCCCTCGGCCTGCTGTTCCGCATGCCCTGGCGGCGCGCGCTGGCGCTGGGCCTGCTGCTGAGCCAGGGCGGCGAATTCGGCTTCGTGCTGTTCGCCCAGGCGCAGGACGCACTGCTGATCGAGCCGTCGGCCGCCAGCCTGTTCGGGGCGATCATCACCCTCTCCATGGCGGCCACGCCCTTCCTGATGCTGGCGACCAAGCGCGTGCGCCAGGTGCCCGACGCCAAGCTCGCCACGCGCGACGGGCCCAAGGCGGACGGGGCGCAGGCGCTGGTGGTCGGCTATGGCCGCTTCGGGCAGACCGTGGCGCAGATGCTGATGGCGGGCGGCGTGCCGGTGACGCTGATCGACCACGATGTGGAGATGATCGATACCGCCAAGGAGTTCGGCGCCCGGGTGTGGTTCGGCGACGGCACGCGGCTGGACCTGCTGCGTCAGGCCGGGGCGGGCGAGGCGGAACTGATCGCCTTCTGCATCGATCGAGATCAGGTGGGGGCGGAGCTGGTTCACGCGGCGCACGAGGCGTTTCCGCGCGCGGCGATCTATGTTCGCGGCTATGACCGGCGCAGCGTGATCCGCCTGCACGGGGCGCCGGCCAATTACGTGATGCGCGAAGTGATGGAATCGGCCGTCGCCATGGCGCGGATGTCGCTGGAGAATCTCGGCCTTGGGCAGGACGAGATCGAACGGGCGGAAGACGCGTTCCGCGCCAACGACCGCGACCGGCTGCGCGAACAGCTCGCCTCCGGCGACGTGCGCACCGGCCGGGACCGCATCCTCACCGAACCCCTCCGGCACGGAGAGCCGTGAGGGAGGGGGCGGCCCCCTTCGCCCTGCCCCGCGTTATGCCAGCGCAAGCTGGCATCTCCTGCGCCGGGATAACGACTTCCTCGTCATTGCGAGGAGGCGAAGCCGACGAAGCAATCCAGGGCAGTTGCAGAAGGCCCTGGATTGCCACGGGGCCTCACGGCCCCTCGCAATGACGAAGGGGGGACGAAGCGGTGTGTGTGTGCAGGAAGCAAACACACCCTCACCCCCGCTGGCGAATGCGGGGTAACGCCGGAAGGAAAGGCACGGGGATCGAACCGG
>Ga0164243_10002560_pt1 | contig 29944 bp, 22 predicted proteins | sample OricompcompostOP_FD_108781 | JGI IMG/M metagenome (GOLD analysis project Ga0164243, IMG submission 108781) | Organic Plus compost microbial communities from Emeryville, California, USA - Original compost - Organic plus compost (OP) | ecosystem: Engineered > Solid waste > Mixed feedstock >... | reverse complement strand
TCGATCAACGACAAGTCGAAGATCCTGTACAACCGGACGCCGCGGGAGCGGGTGCAAAAGGCCGCGCCGTTCCTCGACGTCGACGGCAACGCCTACCCGGCGATCGTGAACGGCCGGATGGTGTGGGTGCTCGACGGCTACACCACGTCCAACGGGTACCCGTACTCCCAGCCGACCAACTTCGGCGAAGCGACGCGCGACACCAACACGGCCTCGTCCGGGCGGATCGTGCAGCAGTCCGGGAAGCAGATCAACTACATCCGCAACTCGGTGAAGGCCACCGTCGACGCCTACGACGGCACCGTCCACCTGTACCAGTGGGACACCAAGGACCCGGTGCTGAAGACCTGGATGAAGATCTTCCCGCACACGGTCGAGCCGAAGTCGAAGATCACCTCGAACAAGCAGCTGATGAGCCACATCCGCTACCCCGAGGACCTCTTCAAGGTGCAGCGGACGATCCTGTCGCAGTACCACGTGCGGGACGCCAACTCCTTCTACGGCGGCCAGGACTTCTGGCAGATCCCGACCGATCCGACCAAGAGCACGCAGGCGCCCGAGCCGCCGTACCGGGTCACGCTGAAGATGCCGGAGCTGCCCAACCAGAAGAAGGACTTCCCGGGCAACGAGGATCCGGTGTTCTCGCTGACGTCCACGTTCGTGCCCCGCGGCCGGGAGAACCTCGCCGCGTACATGCAGGTCGACAGCGACCCGGCGTCCGCCGACTACGGCAAGATCCGGATCCTGACGCTGCCGCGCAGCCAGACGTTCAACGGCCCCGGGCAGGTGCAGAACCGGTTCGAGAGCGAGTTCCGGTCCCAGCTCTTCCCGCTCCGCCAGCAGGGCGTGAAGACCGACATGGGCAACCTGCTCACGCTCCCGTTCGGCGACGGCCTGCTGTACGTCGAGCCGGTGTACGTCAGCTCGGCAACCGGCCAGGGCTCCTTCCCGGTGCTCCGGTACGTCATGGTCCAGTTCGGCGACCGCGGCGGCATCGGCGCCAACCTCCAGGAGGCGCTGAACCAGGTCTTCAACACCTCCGGCGACACCGGCACCACGCCGCCCAACAACAACAGCGGCAAGCAGACCGTCAACGCCGACACTCTGAAGTACCTGAGCGACGCCAGCAACGCCTACGACGACAGCCAGAACGCCCTGAAGAAGGGCGACTGGAAGGCCTACGGCGACGCCCAGAAGCGCCTGAAGCAGGCCCTCGACAACGCGTCGAAGGCCGCGAACAAGTAATCGATTTGCCCCCGCGCCGGTGATCCCATAAGCTCATGATCACCGACGCGGGGTGGAGCAGTTCGGTAGCTCGCCGGGCTCATAACCCGGAGGTCGCAGGTTCAAATCCTGCCCCCGCTACCAGATGGCAGCAGGTCACAGGCCCGGTTCTCCAGCTCGGAGAACCGGGCCTTGATCGTTCGCCGGTGTTGGACGTGAGCGTCCGCTACTTTCCGTTTCTCAGCGGGGAGAACATGGCGATGGCCGCGGCGACGGCGAACACGGTCGCCACGCCGAGGATCGTGGATCGGTCGCCGACGGTGGCCAGCGCCGTTCCGCCGAGGAGTGCGCCGATGACCGCGATGGTGCGGTTCGCCGAGCGTCTCGTCGCGTTCACGCGGCCGAGCAGGTCGTCGGGCGTGGTCCTCTGCCAGTAGCCCATCTCGTTGGCGTTCTCCACGCCCGTCGCGAGTCCGAGGACCGCGAGCGCGGCGAACAGCGCCGCGGTGCGGGCGGTGGTGGCCAGCGTGAGCGCGACGAGCAGCCACGCGACGGGATAGGCGGAACGCGTGCAGATGATCGTCGGGCCGGCGCCCCAGCGGCGTCCGATTCCGGGGGCGAGGGTCGCCCCGGCCAGGCCGGTGACTCCGCTCGTGGTCAACAGCAGGCTGTAGACCAGCGGCGAGAGGCCGAGCGTTCGCAGGGCGATGACGGCAAGCGCCGTGAAGGCCGCCGAGTTGGCCAGGAACCACACGTGCGTCGACACCGCGAGCGGGCCGAGCGTGCGGTGCCGGTAGGTCCAGGGGACGCCTTCGCGGACCTCGCCGAGAAAGCCGCGCCGGTCAGCGGGTGAGGATCGCGGCTCCTCGACCCGCAGACCGGCGTTCAGAGCGGCGTCGACGAGGTAGCTGACCGCATCGACGGCGATCGCGACCGGCGCACCGAGCACCCCGACCAACCCGCCGCCGAGCGCGGGTCCCAGCGTCTGGGCGGCCGTGTCGCTCTGGTCCAGGCGCGCGTTCGCGGTGACGAGCCGGGCCGCCGGAACCAGCCGTGGAAGCAGCGACTGGGTCGCGGCGAAGCCGAAGACCGAGAACGCCCCGAAGGCCAGCAGAAGGACGACCAGCATCCACACCCGCAGCCAGCCCATCGCCCACAGCACGGGTATCGCCCCCAGCGCGACCGCTCGGCCGGCGCTCGACCAGACCAGGACGGTCCGGCGACGCCAGCGGTCGACGTAGACACCGGCGACCAGTCCCAGCACCACGTACGGCACGAACTGGGCCGCGTTGACGACGCCGACCTCCACCGGCGTCGAGGCGAGCGTCCGCACCATGAGCACCGGCATCGCCACAGCCGTGACCGCGGTGCCGAACGAGCTGACGGTCGCCGCACACCAGTACCGAACGAACACCATCGGTCGCGGCGGACTCGGCTTAGCTGTCGTCCGGGCTGGGCGACCCGGCGCTGCCGTGGGTGAACGTCTCCTTGTCACCGCCGATGGTGATCTCAAGGGACTTGGCGTCGTCGGAGAGCTTGAGCGTGGCGATGGCCTTGGTCACGCCGCAGTCCAGCTTCAGCTGGTACGGCTCGCTGTCGGTGTCGAGCTTGCCCTGGCACTCCGTGTCGTGCGTGTCCAGATTGGCTTCGCCGTTGTCGAAGATCTGCAATGTCTCCGTGGCGCCGTCATCCGGGTCATGCGCCGACCAGGTGCCGACGAGATCATCGTCACCGGAGCCGCAGCCGGCGAGGACGAGAGTGGCGCAGAGCAGGCCAGCAGCGGCACCCATACGGGTAAGGGGCATGACGGAAAACTCCCGTGATCGGCCGAATGACGGAGATATATCAGCGAAGTTCGGCTCGCTTGTCAAAACGAAACCGGCAGTCCGGGTCCGAGCCTTGATCGTTTACGGCCGTACGGGGGTGACCGCCACCTCGAGGTGGTCGAGGCCGCGCAAGCCGTTGTTGATCATCGGGCGGCTTTCGCGGACCTCGAAGCGGGCGACGCGGTCGGCCAGGCGGTCCAGGAGTGCCGTCATCTCCAGGCGGGCGAGGTGCATGCCGGGGCAGACGTGCTCGCCGCGTCCGAAGGCGAGGTGGTCGGCGGGGCGGCGGGTGATGTCGAAGCGCGCCGGGTCGGGGTAGTGACGCTCGTCGCGGTTGGCGGAGGCGTACAGCAGCGCGACGCGTGCGCCTTCGGGCAGCGGCTCGCCGCCGACCTCGTGGTCCTCGGTCAGCACCCGGCTGAACTGCGGCACCGGGGACTCCAGCCGCAGCGATTCGTTGATCGCGTGCGGGATCAGCGAGCGGTCCGCGCGCAGCAGGTCCCACTGGTCCGGGTGGGCCGCGAACAACGCGATCGCGTTGGCGATCGCCAGGATCGTGGTGTCCAGGCTGGGCGTGACGTAGTCGAGCATCATCACCGGGCACTTCTCCGGCGGGATCTCACCGCGGTCGGCGGCCTCGTAGAGCTGCGCCGCCCAGCCGCCGGGATCGATCTTCCCCGGCACGGCCTCCTCCATGGCGAACGCCATGAACTCCTCGACGGCCGGGCCCGCCGCGGCGGCCCGCTCGTCGGCGGGTCCCTGGGTGTTCCAGATCGCCTCGGCCCACTCCAGCATCTTCGCCCGCCCCTGATCGGGCAGGCCGACCAGGTCCGACACCACGGTCATGGGCAGGTACTCCGCCAGCTCGGTGACGACCTCGAACCCGCCCCGGCCCACCAGCCGCTCGACGACCCGGTCGGCCTCCGCCTCGATCCGCGGCGCCACCTCGCGCATCCGGTCCTGCCGCAGCGGCCGCCCCAGTACCGAGCGCATCGCCGTGTGCTCGGGCGGATCGCTGCACAGCGTGATCCCCTCAAGCTGGGCGTTCACGTCCGGATCCACGAACACGCCGCGCGCCGAGGAGAACGTGCGCCAGTCCATCAGGGCCGCGCGCACCTCGTCGTAACGGGGCAGCGCGTAGAGGTCGTAGCGGGTCAGGTGCACCACGGGCCCGAGGGCCCGGAGCTCGGCGTAGATGCCGTACGGGTCGGTGCGCGCCTCTTCGGTGTAGAGGTCGACGTCGCTGGCGGGGATCAGGGACAACGAGAACTCCTGTGGAACGAGTGGACGGCCAGGTGTGCCGCGCTTCAGCGTGCTGATCATCCCGCAACGGGTCGCCGGTCCACATCGGCCGAAATGACGAGGCGAGCGAAGGTCCTGGATGCGCGGGCCTGACGGATCGGCGGGCCGGGACCTGGGCCCGGTCCGCGCGGCGCGCCCCGGGACGAGACTCGGAGTACCGAGGCGAGGTGGGTTCGATGTGGCGTACTGCGGCGGTACTCGCGGGTCTTTCGCTCTCGCTGGGGATGGTGGGCGCACGGGGCGGGCCGGCGGCCGCGGCCGCCGTCGCGGATGTGCCGACGTACGCGGCCTCCGTGACCGCCCGCGCGTCCGGCGGGTACGACGTCGCCTACCGGACGGCCACCGGAGCGGTCGCGCTGCGCGGCCTCACCGGCACGACGTGGACCGATCCCTCCTCGCTGGGCGGCCGGCTGGTCGGCGGACCCGCGATCACGTACGCCGCCGGTGCGCTACACGTGTACGGGCGCGGCACGGACAGCGCGCTGTGGCGGCGGGTCCGTACCGGATCCGCCTGGGGCGCCTGGACCAAGATCGGCGGGCTGACCCTGTCGTCGGCTCCGGCCGCGGTGGGCCGGTCCGGCGGGCGGGTGGACGTCTTCGCCCGCGACGCCTACGACCAGCTGCGTACGCGCACCTACCGGCCGGGCACCGGCTGGGGAGCATGGACGTCGCTGGGCGGCCGGCTGCACAGCGCACCGTCCGCCGCCCTGGCGGCCGACGGCTCGCTGCGGGTCGCCGGCACGGGCACCGACTCGGCCGTGTGGACCAGGACGCTGACCGGATCGACGTGGTCGGCGTGGACGTCGCTGGGCGGCCGTACGTACGCGGCGCCGGCCGTCTCCTCCGGCGGGTCGGTGACCCGGCTGTTCATCCGGGACGCCGGCACCGGCGCCCTGCACGCCAGGACGCTCACCGGCGGGACCTGGCAGGACTGGCAGGCGCTCGGCGGTACGTACGCCGACGGGCCGGCGGCGGCCGGCGGTGACCCCGCCGTCGTCCTCGCCCGCGGCGCCGACCGCGGCCTGTACGGCGGCACGCTGACCGGCTCGGCGTGGAGCGGCGCGAGCCTCGCCTGGACCCCCGGATCGCCGCCGGCCGTGCCGTCCGCGCTGCTCGGCACGAACGTCACGCGTGTCCCGACCACCGCGAAGGTGGCCGCGCTCACCTTCGACTGCGCGTGGAGCAACGCCGGCACCGAGTCGATCCGCGCGACCCTGCAGCGGCGGAACGTCCCGGCCTCCTTCTTCTTCGTCGGCGACTTCGCCCGCGGCTTCCCCGCGGAGGCGAACCTGCTCGTGAACTCCGGCTTCCGCGTCGGGAACCACAGCGACCACCACCCGGACTTCACCACGATCGACGACGCGACGGCGCGCACCGAGGTGACCGGCGCCCGTACGACGATCCTCGGCACCACCGGCACGGAGCCGCGGGCGCTGTTCCGGTTCCCGTACGGGGCCTACACCGCCTCCGACGTCACGCTGGTGAACGGGCTCGGCTACGTCCCGGTCGGCTGGAGCGTGGACTCGCTCGGCTGGAAGGGCACCTCCGGAGGGCAGACCACCGCGAAGGTCACCAACCGCGTGCTGGCCGCCGCCAAGCCCGGGATGATCGTGCTGATGCACGTCGGCGCGAACCCCGACGACGGCACCACCCTCGACGCCGCCGCGCTGCCCGGCATCATCACCGGCCTGCGCGACCGCGGCTACACCTTCACCACGCTCGACGCCTTGTTCCCCTGACGCCAGTCAGCCCGGGAAACGGCCCGTCTTGGTGGCGGTGGCGATCAGGCCGGTGATGCGGTCGGTGTACGTGCCGACCCGGCCGTAGAACTGCGGCGTGCGCGGGTCGTTGCCGGGCTTCCAGTTGGCCACGCCGGCCAGGCGGCCGTGCACGACCAGCGGTGAGCCGCTGTCGGTGGGGCGGATCGGGAACGCCGTCGCGCCCTCGCCGGCGCACAGGTAGGCCCGGCGGTCGTACCGGTAACCGTGCCACTCCGGCCGGGGGAACAGGCTCGACGCGTCGGCCGCCGCCTGCCGGCACCGGTCGTCGTCCAGTACGGCCGTCGGCGTCTGCCACAGCACCGGCTCGTCCTGCGGGGACACCCGCCAGCCGGTCACCCGGGCCCGCGACCCCGGCGCCGGGGTCGCCTGGCCGGCGGTCACCATCGGCAGCGTCCGTTCCCGTACCGCCGTCTTCAGCAGCAGCACCCCCACGTCCGGAGGCGAGACGCGCGGGCCGGTCACGCCGGCGAAGAACCCCTGCCGCTCCGGCCATCCCGGCGCCGTCCACGCGTCGGCGACGCCGACCGCGTGGCCCTGCTTCGTCCGCAGGTCGGTACGCCCGACGATGACGCGCGTGGCGCCCGGCGCACTGGCGCAGTGCGCGGCGGTGACGACCGCCTTCGGGCTCACGAGCGTGCCCACACACGACTTCCCGGACGGCGCATCCGGAGGGCCGGCGCCGCGCGCGCTGATCGCGACCACCCACGGCTCGTCCGCGCTGGCCACCGCGCCGTTTCCGGGCACCGGCGCCGGACGCGGCTTCGGCCAGTACTGCCACGCCAGGAATCCGGCCACCAGCAGCAGCGGTACCCCGAGCGCGACCCACCGTCGGCGGCGGCCCCGATTCCGTCTGCCCACGGGGCGTGATGATGCCAGATCCGCCGCGGACGCACCGGCGCATCGCTGACCGATTGAGGCCATCCGAATTCCGCATTATCGGCATCGGGGCGAGGATCGGCCCCATGCCGAAAACGAGAGCGCACCTCCCCGCTGCGGCGCTCGCCGCCGCCCTCGTCTTCACTCCGGCCGCCGCCGTCGCCGCGACCCCCGCTCAGGACCACGGGCTCCGCGCCTTCCAGAGCGACCACGGGCTGCGGGCCACCGGGACGGTCGACACCGCAACGGCCAAGGCGCTGAAGGCCGCGCCCGACCGTGAGATGCACCGGGTCTTCGCCGATCCCACGGACCTCGGGCCGGACCAGCTCGCCAACGCCCGTACCGTGATCGGCGTCGGCAAGGGTGCCCAGATCCCCGACCAGGGCCAGGTCATCGCCCTCATGACGGCGATGCAGGAGTCCAAGTTCGTCAACTACACGACCCCGGTGGACCACGACTCGCTGGGCATCTTCCAGCAGCGCCCGAGCACCGGCTGGGGCACACCGGAGCAGATCACCGACGTCGCCACGTCCTCGAAGTCCTTCTACGGCGTGGCGCCGTTCGGCAGCAACCCGGGCCTGATCCAGATCTCCGGATGGGAGACGATGCCGCCGGGCGACGTCTGCCAGGCCGTACAGCGCTCGGCCTATCCGGACCGCTACGCCCAGTGGGAGGGGTTCGCCCGCGACCTCCTCGCCCGTGAAGGGCCGAGCGTCCAGCCGATCCCGTAACCGCCACCGGCCCGGCCCTCGTACGGGCCGGGCCCCGGGTTCCGGTCAGCGGACCACCGCGACCGCCTCGATCTCCACCAGCTGGTCGGGGTAGCCGAGCATGGCGACGCCCAGGAGCGTGCTCGGGGCGTCGTGCCCGTCCATGTCGGCGTGGTACGCCGTCCACGCCTCCGTCAGGTCGGCGCGGTCCGGCGACGCCACGTAGATCGTGGTCTTCACGATGTCGCGCGGGCCCGCGCCGGCGGCCTTCAGGGCGGCGACGAGGTTGCGCATCGCCTGGTGGGTCTGCCCGGCGACGTCGCCCGGCGCGACGGTCGCACCGTCCGCGTCCAGCGGGCAGGCGCCCGCCGTCCACACCCCGCGTACCGGCCCGTCGATGACGGCCGCGTACGCGTACTGCACGGTCTGCGCGAGCTCCGGGACGCGCACCAGATTCACCATCGCCTACCTCCCGTTCGTCGGTCCTACCCCGCTTCGCGGCCGAGGACCAGGTACGCGAACCCGAGCACGCCGCGGTAGTCGCGGACGTACTGGCGTTCCCGCTCATCGAGCCGGCCGCGGATCTCCTCGGCGCGCGGGTCGGCGCCGTTGGCCAGCAGCCATTCGGTCAGGCCGGCGCGGGACGTGGACTCGAAGTCGTCCCACTCCCGCTGGTCGGCCGTGCTCAGGTGCAGCACCCGCCACCCGGCGGCGCGGGCGGCGTCGACCAGGTCGGGCAGCGGCAGGATCTCGTCGCCGAAGATGGCGCGGGCGGCGGCGGTCGGCGGGCCGGGCCAGCAGCCGTCGCCGTACAGCAGCCGCCCGTCGTGCGGCACCACCGACGCCAGCGCGGCCAGCGCGGCCCGGGTGCCGCCGAGCGCGTGCGCGGAGCCGACGCACAGCGCCCGGTCCGCCGTACCGGCCCAGTCGGCGGCGTCGGCCTCGATCAGCTCGACCCGCTCCCCGAGCCCGCGGCGCCGCGCCTCCGCGCGCCCGCGCTCCAGCACCACCGGGTCGTTGTCGACGCCGACGCCCGCGGCGGCGTCCGTCCGCTCGACCGCGCGCATCAGCAGCTCGCCCCAGCCGCAGCCCAGCTCGGCGACCCGGCCGGCCCCGGCTAGGTCGAGCCGGTCCAGCAGCAGGTCGAGGTGGCCGGCCGACAGCGGCGTGTTCCAGCGCATCCGCGCGCGCCGGACGGCGGCGAGATCATCGTCCATGGAGAGAACCGTCGCGGATCACCGGCGCCGCTGTCATCCGATTTTCCGCTCCTACGCTCGACGATCGATGGCGATGCGCGCGCCGATCTGGCTCACTGGGAACCGTGGACAACGCGACGCGAGACGCCTACCTGGACCGCATCGGAGCGCACCCGGGCAGCTCCCTGGCCGAGCTGCAGGAACGCCACCTGCGTACGGTGCCGTTCGAGAACCTCAGCGTGCACCTCGGCGAGGACATCGTGCTGGACGCCGACGCGCTGGTCGCCAAGATCGTGAAGGACCGGCGCGGCGGCTTCTGCTACGAGGTCAACGGGGCGTTCGGCGCGCTGCTCGCCGCGCTCGGGCACGACGTGGAGCTGCTGGCCGCGCGCTCGCTCGGCGCCGACCATCTCGGCATCCCGTACGACCACCTGGCCCTGCGCATCGGCGACCTGCTGCTCGACGTCGGCTTCGGCCGGTTCGCCCACCATCCGCTGCGCTTGGACGTCCGCGCCGACCAGCCCGACCCGGGCGGCGTCTTCCGCATCACCGAGACCGCCGAGGGCGACCTCGACGTGTTCCGCGACGGCGAGCCGGAATACCGCCTGGAGACCCGCCCGCGCCGCCTCGCCGACTTCGTGACCGGCGCCTGGTGGCACCGCACCTCCCCGGAGTCGCACTTCACGCAGTCGCTGGTGTGCTCGATGCTCACCGCCCGCGGCCGCATCACCCTCAGCGGCCGCACCCTGGTCCGCACCGTGGACGGCACCCGCGACGAGCGCGAACTGGATACCGACGCCGAGGTCCTCGCCGCATACCGCACCCACTTCGGCATCACCCTGGACCGTGTGCCGACGGTCCGCGGCTAGGCGCGTCCCCGCGCTGCGCGCGGTGAAAAGGCCTCGCTTCGCGCGACTGATTTCTTGCGCGTGGGCCGCCGTACGTGGCCGGGCGCCGATTGCGAAGTGCGGGCATGAGCAGAGCGAGGTCTGTGCAGATTCCCGGCACGGGGGCGTCGTGGTACCTCGAGGGTGCCGAGCCGACAAGCATGCGCTACGCGCAACCCCGCGCGGGGTTGATGTCCGCCGCAGGCGACACCCAAGCTGTGCCGCGCAAACGGCGGCCCGCCACCAACGGCGACCCACCGCGCAAATAAATCAGTCTCGCGAAGCGAGGCCTTTTCGCGACAGAGCGCGCGGAACGCGGGCTTCGAGTCACGCCCTAGCCGAAGACCCGCCGTACGACCTTTTCCGCGGCGTGGCCGTCGTCGAATGGGCAGAAGCGTTCGCGGAAGGCGGTGCGCAGCTTGGTGGACGCGGCTGAGCGGAAGTCCTCCGTGCCGAACACCTCGGTCAGCTCCGGCTCGGTGGCGGCGACCGGGCCGGGTGGGTCGGCGAGCAGGTCGAAGGTGACGCCGCGGGTCTCCCGGTACGTCTCCCAGTCCGGCGCGTAGATGACGATCGGGCGGTCCAGGTTGGCGTAGTCGAACATCAGCGACGAGTAGTCGGTGACCAGGACGTCGGCGGCCAGGCAGAGGTCCTCGATGACCGGGTGCGCGGAGACGTCGATCAGCGCGGCGGCGTCCGGGGCGTCCGGCGCCGGGACCTCGTCCGTACGGAAGTAGTGGGCGCGGGCGAGGACGGTGTACCCGGGGCCGAGGATCTCGGCCAGGCGGGCCGGGGCCAGCGGGTACGCGACGTCGGTGTGCTCGCGGTGGGTGGGCGCGTACAGGACGGCGGTGGTGCCGGGCGCGATGCCGAGCTCGGCGCGGATCCGCTCGGCCTCCTCCGCGGACGCGTTGACCAGCCGGTCGTTACGCGGGTACCCGACCTCGAGCAGCTCGTACGTGCCCGGGTACGCGCGCGGCCAGATCTGCGAGGAGTGCGGGTTGCTGGAGATCACGTAGTCCCAGCGGGCGCTGTGCTCGCGCAGCCGCCGCTCGTTCATGCCCTGCGCGCCCACCGGGTGCTCCAGCTGGAGCAGGCCCATCGCCTTCAGCGGCGTGCCGTGCAGCGTCTGCACGTGCACCGAACCGGGCCGCTTGGACATGCCGTGCGGGAAGTTCACGTTGTTGACCAGGTACTTCGCGCGGGCCATCACGCGCAGGTACCGCCGGGACCCCTCGACGACGTGGTCCACGCCGTCGGGCAGCGACGCCACCGCGTCCGGCCGCACCACCCACACGCCGTGCACGCCCGGCGCCAGCTCGCGGGCCGCCTCGTAGATGGCCTTCGGGTTACAGGCGTACCCGCGGTACCAGTACGCGGCGTACACGGCCAGCCGGTCGTCCATCGGCAACCGCTTCTGCGCCTCGTAGTACGCCAGCGGCCCGGCGACCCCGGCCCGCCGGACGACCTTGCGCGCCGTCCGCCGCGCGCGCCCCGCACCGCCGCGGGCGGCGATCCGGGCCTTGTTCACCGGTTCCAGCGCGCGGAAGCCGCCGTAGGCGTTCCGCGCCACCAGCCGGAACTTCGCGCCGCGCGCGCCGCCCGGGTACCGGTACCCGGGCGGCCGGTACCGCCGGAAGTCCTCCGACATGCGCTGGAAGAACCGGCGCCGCGAGCCGGCCGGTACCCGCGCCTCGTTCTCGATGGTCGTCGTGTAGTGCCAGATCATCCGGTCGAACAGGCGCGCGCGGAACGGGTCCGTCGCCGCGCGGTGCTCGTCCATGAACGCGAAGATCCGCGCGTACTCGCCGAAGATCTCGAAGTGCCGGTCGCTGGGCGTCGTGGTGATCGCGCCGGCGCGCTCCTCGCGGTAGACGTAGCAGACCCGGTCGAGGATGCCGAGGCGCTCGGCGGCCATCAGGATCGGGTACGTGACCGCCACGTCCTCGTAGTAGCCGGAGCCGAACCGCAGCCCGAGGCCGAGCAGGAACTCGCGGCGGATCGCCTTGTTCCAGGCGGTCATCATCACGCCGAGCACGGACGGCCGCTCGCTCAGCCTGAAGACGTCCGGCGCCGGCGGTTCGCGCAGCAGGCGGCTCCACGGGTTCGGCGCGCGGTTCCCCGGGCCGAGCTCGCGTACGTAGTCGAACAGCAGGACGTCCGGCCGGGTGCGCGCGACCCGCTCGGTGATCGCCGCGAGCGCGCCGTCGGCCACCAGGTCGTCGCTGTCCACGAACCAGACGTAGTCGCCGCGCGCGTGCTCGAGCCCGGCGTTGCGGGCCTCCCCCAGGCCGCCGTTGCGCTCCAGGTGCAGCACGCGCAGCCGGTCGTCGCGCGCCGCGTACTCATCGAGGATGCGCCCGCAGTCGTCCGGCGAGGCGTCGTCCACCGCGACCACCTCGATGCCGTCGGCCGGCTGCCCGAGGATCGAGTCCAGGCAGGCGGGCAGGTACTCCGGCACCTTGTACACCGGCAGGACGACGCTGACCAAGATCGGCGCGTCCGGGTCGGACGGCATCGGACCTCCCCCGTTACACGGCAACGACTACGACTACGACCCCGGAAATTATCGCGTACGCCGGCGGCGCCCGCGGCCGTGAACGACGGCCGTCCGGCGCCGTACGCGATCGTGAACTTCATGTTCATCAATTGACCGTACCGTGTACGTTCGTTACGTTCACGGCGTGGCCGACACCGTGAAACCCGATTACACCGGCGGCGCCCTGGCCCGGCTGCGGGCGCTGCTGCCGACGCTGCAGCCATCGGACGTCCGCGTGGCGCGGGTCATCCTCGACGAGCCCGACGCGACCGTGCACCGGTCGGTCAGCGAGATCGCCGAGGCCGCGGGGGCCTCGACCGCGACCGTGGTGCGGTGCGCGCAGAAGGCCGGGTTCCGCGGGTTCCACGATCTCAAGCTCGCCCTCGCCCACGACGTGGCCGTGGTGGCCGCGGCCCAGGCCGACCAGGCCGGACCGGACGCCGGCTCCACCCTGCGCGAGGTCCTGGACACCGGCGCGCAGATGCTCCGCGACGTCGCCGCGCTCATCGACCCCGCGGCGTTCGCGGCCGCGGCCGACCGGATCGCCACCGCCGGCCGGGTGCTGTTCGTCGCCGTGGGCACGTCGGCGGCGCTGGCCCAGGACGCGGCGTACCGCTTCACCACCGTCGGCGTACGCGGCGAGGCGCCCGCGGACGTCCACGCCCAGCACGTCACCGCCCGCGGCCTCGGCGCCACCGACGTGTGCGTCGCGGTGAGCCACACCGGCTCGACCCGGGAGACGCTCGCCGCCGCGACCGCCGCCAAGGACGCCGGCGCCACCGTCGTGGCGATCACCAGCTACCTGCGGTCCCCGCTCACCGACCTCGCCGATCTCACCCTGCTGGCCGGCGCGCGCGAGCTGGCGCTGCGGCTCGAGGCGGTGGCGAGCCGGCTCGCGCACCTGGCCGTCCTCGACGCACTGCTGCTCGACGTGGTGCGCCGCACCGAACCGCGGGCGCACGAGGCGCTCGACCGCTACGCCGGCGTGCTCTCCGAGCATCGCCTGTAGCCGACCCCGAGGAGGTGGCAATGGCCGCCACCGATCAGGCCCCCGTCCACCCCGGTGACCTCCGCCGCGCCATCGCCGCATCGGCCATCGGGAACGCCACCGAGTGGTACGACTTCGGCGTCTACGCCTACCTCGCCTCGACGATGGGCGCGGTCTTCTTCCCCGCGACGCACGATCCGGTGCTCGCGCTGCTCGCCGCGTACGGCGTCTTCGCGGTCGCGTTCGTCATCCGCCCTCTCGGCGGCATCGTGCTCGGCCCGCTCGGCGACCGGCTCGGCCGCCGCCGCGTGCTGTCCCTCACCGTGCTGATGATGGCGGGCGCCACCGTCCTCATCGGCGTACTGCCCGGCTACGCGACCATCGGCGCCGCCGCGCCGCTGCTGCTGATCCTCTGCCGCCTGGTGCAGGGGTTCTCGACCGGCGGCGAGTACGGCGGCGCGGCCACGTTCATGGCCGAGTACGCACCGGACCGGCGGCGCGGCTTCTTCGGCAGCTTCCTGGAGTTCGGCACGCTCTGCGGCACCATGGCCGGCGTCGGCGCCGTCACGATCTGCACGGTGACCATGAGCGACGCGACGCTGCTCGCGTGGGGCTGGCGGATCCCGTACCTGCTCGCCGCGCCGCTCGGCCTGGTCGGCTTCTACCTGCGCAACCGCCTCCAGGACACGCCGGTGTTCCGCGAGCTGCGCGACACCGGCGCCACCGAGCGGACGACCGGCGCGCAGGTCCGGGAGATCGCCCGACACTGGCGGCCCATGCTCGTGTGCATGGGCCTGGTGACCATGCTGAACATCACCGACTACACGCTGCTCACGTACATGCCCGAGTACCTCACCGGCCCGCTGCGGCTGACCGCCGGCACGGCGCTGCTGGTGACGATCGCCGCCATGGCCCTGATGCTCGCCGTGATCACCCACGTCGGCCGGCTGTCCGATCGTGTCGGGCGTAAACCGCTGTGGTACACCTCCGCGATCGGGTTCCTCGTCCTTTCGCTGCCCGCGTTCCTGCTGATGGGACAGGGGTGGGCGACCGCGGTGGCGGGCCTGGCGGTGCTGGGGCTGCTGCTGGTCCTCCAGCTCGGCACGATCTCCGCGACGTTCCCGGCGCTATTCCCCGCGCACGTGCGGTACGCGGGCTTCGCGGTCAGCTATAACCTCGCCACGTCGCTGTTCGGCGGCACGGCGCCGCTGGTCAACACCGCGATGATCGACGCCACGCACGACCCGTACTTCCCCGCGTACTACCTGATGGGCGCCTGCGCGGTCGGCCTCGTCGCGCTGCTGTTCGCGCCGGAGACGGCACGCGCCTCGCTGCGCGGCACGGCCACGCCGCGGACCGACGCCGTACCGTTGCCCGGATGACCACCACGCTGCGCGTGCTGACGATCAACGCGCTGGCACCCGAGTACGCGGACGGCCCGCGGCGGCGGGCGGCCCTGCGGGAGGGGCTGGCCCGGCTACGGCCGGACGTCGTGGCCGTCCAGGAGGTACGGCCGGGCGAGGCCGCGGACCTGGTGGGCGCCGGGTGGCACGTCGCGGAGAACGTACGGCGCTCCCCCGACGGCCTGGGCGCGGCACTGGCCGCCCGGTGGCCGATCGAGCCGCTCAGCGAGATCGACGGGGGCGCCGGTTCCTGGTACGCGACCATGATCGCCGAGGTGGACGGGATGCTGGTCGTGCACCACAAGCCGGTGTGGCCGTACGGCGCGGAGCGCGCCCGCGAGCGGCACGCGGTCGCCGCGGCGCGCGCCGTGGAGTCCGCCCTCGGCGACGCGGACCGCCACGTCATCCTGCTCGGCGACCTCGACGCCACCCCCGACGCCGCCAGCATCCGCTTCCTGACCGGCCACCAGTCCCTCGACGGCATGAGCGTCTGCTACCAGGACGCCTGGCCGGCCGCCCACCCCGGCGCCCCCGGCCCCACCTTCACCCCGGACAACCCGCTCGTCCGGTCCGGCGACATGCCCACCGCCCCCGCCCGCCGCATCGACTACATCCTCATCCGCTGCACCGCCCACGGCCCGACCCTCCAGGTCACCGCCTGCGAACGGGTCTTCACCACCCCACCCGTGAGCGACCACTACGGCGTCCTCGCCGACCTCCGCGTCCCCCCACGCCCCCCGGGCACCTTCGCCCCCGGCTACGCCTGAGGCGGCTGCTCCTTCTCGCACCACCAGGTCGTGCGGCCGCCGACCATGCCGTGGGCCATCGCGGCGTCGTCGCGGGGGCAGCGGGCGCCGTCCTTGCGGTACGGGATGAGCGGGAGGGTGTGCACGCCGCCGTCGTTCAGGGCCGTACGGATCTCGCGTCGTACGGCGCGGTGCAGGCGGTCGGACTCGGGGCGGGACAGGTCGCCGGCGGGGCGGGCGGGGTGGATGCGGGCGGCCCACAGGATGTCGTCGGCCAGCAGGTTGCCGATGCCAGCGATGGCCTGCTGGTCCAGGAGGCGGGCCTTGATCGGCGCGGTGCCCTTCAGGACGGCGTCGCGGAAGCGGGCCGCCGTGATGTCCGCGGCGTCCGGGCCCAGCTCGTCGACCGGTGGGTCGAGGCGGACGCGGCCGAGGCGGCGCGGGTCGACCAGCAGCAGCCATCCGCCGTCGTCGAAGGTGAGCGCGAACCGGGCGAACCGGTGGTCGCCCGGCTCGCGCCCGCGGCGCCAGTAGTCGCCGCCGTCGGTCTCGGTGCCGTCGGGATCGGCGATGACGATCTTGCCGGACATGCCGAGGTGCACGCCGAGCTCCGGCCCGCCGTCGCCGGTGTCGCACCACATGCTCTTCCCGCGGCGGTGCACCCCGGTGAGCGTGCGGCCCACCAGCGCGTCCCGGATCTCGCCGGGCCGGTGCGGCCGGCATACGTACGTGTCCGCGTCGTCGACGTCCGCGATGCGCCGGCCGAGCGCGCCGCGCTCGACGACCGCCCGCGCCGACTCGACCTCCGGCAGTTCAGGCACCCCTTGATCGTGCCACGGCCGAACGCGTTCAGCCGAGCGCCGCGGCCCATTCCTTCACGGTCGTGACCTCGGCCTGCTTCGGGAAGATCTTCTCGGTGAGCACGCGGTGCACCTCGGGGTCGGCGTCGTAACAGGCGTCGGCCAGGACGGTGATCGCGAAGTCGAGGTCCGCGGCCTGGCGGAGGGTGGACAGCACGACTCCGCTGGTCGCGATGCCGGTCAGCACCAGGTGGTCGACGTCGCCGGCGCGCAGGATCAGGTCCAGGTCGCTGCCGGCGAACGCGCTCACCCGCTTCTTGTGCACCAGCGGCTCGCCGTCCCGCGGCGCGATGTCCGGGTGCACGGCCGCGTCCGGGTCGGCGTCGGTGAAGGCGCCCTCGGGGATCTGGCCGAAGGCCGCGTTGCGCCGGTCGATCTCGTGGTGACCGGCGCGGAAGCCGACCGCGACGTGGATGACCGGCAGGCCGGCGGTACGCGCCGCGCCGGCCGCGTCCTGGACGCGCGGCAGGTAGCCGTCGTCGCCGACCATGCCCACCATGCGGCGCTGCAGATCCATCAGGAGCAGTGCGGTGTTCGCCATGAATTTCGGTCCTTTCTCAGGCGCGCTCGGCCTTGCCGAGCCGCGCCAGCGAGCGGTCGGCCACGGTGAGGACGAGGAACAGGACGGCGGCGCCGAGCATGAACGCCGCCAGGTCGTGCATTCCGGCCGTGTCGGCGCCCTGGGAGAGGATGGCGCCGTTGGCCGCCGACGCCACGATGGCGCCGAGGTAACCGAACGTCCGGAGCAGCCCGGACGATGAGCCGATGCGCTCGGCCGTGGCCTGGTGGTACACGGAGTTCTGCAGCGCCAGGTTGTTCAGCCCCTGCGGGACGCCGAACATCATGGCGACCGCGATGAGCAGCCAGAACGCACTGCCGGCGTGCAGCAGGAGCATCAGCGCGCAGGCCACGATCTGCCCCAGCGCGCCGACGACGAGCTTGCCGCGCACCTCGGACCGCCGTCCGGTGGCGGTCGACACGATGATCGCGACGGCGAACAGCGGCAGCTGCGCCAGCCCGGCCTGGGACGCGGACAGCCCGCGGCCGTCCTCCAGCCACTGCGTGTATCCGTACAGGAAGGCGTACGCGACGATGTAGGAGAGCAGCGCCCGCACGTACGTGGCCACCAGCGGGAGGTTGCCGCCCAGCACGCGCAGGTCGATGAACGGCGTCGCGGCGCGCAGCTCGCGGACCGTGAAGCCGGCGGCGCCGGCGCCCGTGATCAGCAGCAGGTACCAGTCGCCGGTGCCGGGGTTCATCAGGAAGAGCAGCAGCGCGACCAGCGTCACCGCGAACAGCCCCATGCCCGGCAGGTCCAGGCCGGACAGCGGGCGGCCGCCGTGGTCGGGCCGCGGGGTGCGCGGCAGCCGCCGCATGCCGAGGGCCAGGCCGGCGACGGCCAGCGGGATGTTGACCGCGAGCGTGGTGCGCCAGCCGCCCACGCCGATCAGCAGGCCGCCGAGGCTGGGCCCGATGACCGCGATCGTCTGGGTGGTGACGGCGAGCGCGGTCAGCACGCCGGCCGGACTGTCGTGGCCGGTGCGCCGGGCCTCGCTGCGGATCAGGTACATCGCCGACGGGTAGCCGGCGCACGTGCCGAACCCGAGCAGCACGCGGGCCACGATCAGCACGCCGAGGTTCGGCGCCAGCGTGCCGACGATCCCGGCGACGCCGGTCAGCGCCGTGCCGGCCAGGAAGAGCCGGCGCGGGCCGTACAGGTCGATGAGCCGCCCGACGACCGGCTGGCCGATGGACGTGGCCAGGTACAGCGCGGACACCAGCCACGCGGTCTGCGACGGCGGGGCGCCGAAGGCCGCGCCGATCGGCACCAGCGACACCGACAGGATCGAGGAGTTGACCGGGTTCAGGATCGAACCCAGCATCATGGGGGCGAGCAGCCTCCGGTCGAACCCCGTACGCGAGCGGCGCTCGGTCTCCGGGCTCGCGCTCACGGCTCGGCGACCTTGTCCAGCAGCGCCATCGCCTCGATGACCAGCTGCCGCTCGCGCTCGGTGCACCGCTCGGCCAGCGCCCGGGTCAGCCACTCCTCCCCCGCGCCGCGCTTGTCCGCGAGGAAGGCGTGCCCGGCGTCGGACACCGACATCAGCTGCCGCCGCCCGTCCTCCGGATCCGGCCGCCGCCGGACCAGCCCGCGCTCCTCCAGTACGGAGACGGTCGCCGCCATCGACTGGTGCCGTACGCGCTCGGCCGCCGCCAGGTCGCTGATCGACGCGTCGCCGTCCTTGCTGAGCCGGCTGAGCGCGGACGTCTGCGACGGCGTGAGCCCCTCCGGGTCGTACGACTCCTTCAACCGCCGCTTCACCCGGCTGAACACCGTCCGCACCTCGTGCGCGGCCCGCACCGCTGAGCCCGGCACGGCCTCGGTGATCTCGTTCATACGATCAGTCTAAGTTGTACAGGCTGGCCTACACAAGTTGACCTGTACAGTTCAGACTGTACGACTCGCGGCCGGGACGGGGGCCGTCTCCTCGGCACGCGGTACGGCGACGGTGCGCACGGACATCGCGACCACGGCCAGGCAGGCCAGGGCCAGCAGCGCGACGGCGGCGAGCATCACGACGTACGTGGTGGCCGCGGACAGCGCGGCCAGGAGCGTCGGGCCGAGGAAACCGGTGTAGGCGAGGGCGTAGAAGACGCCGGTGAGGCCGGCCAGGTCGTCCGGGGTGGCGATGCGCTGGATCTCCATGAGCCCGGACACCAGCACGAAGCCGTACGCCGCGCCGAGCACCATCGCGCCGCCGAGGGCGAGCCACGGGGAGCGCAGCGCCGCGTCGGTCGCGCAGAGGGCCATGCCGGCGGTCATCAGCGTCATGCCGGTGATGACCGGACGCGTGGTGGAACGGGCGGCCATGCGCTTGGCCAGGGGCTGGACGGCGGCGCCGGTGCCGAGGGTGAGGACGGTCAGCAGGGTGGCGTACGCCAGGCCCGCGTCGCCCACCTTGTCCGCCTCGAGCTGGGGCATGACCGCGTACGCGATGCCGGCGGCACCGAAGATCCAAGGCGCCATCGGCAGGACCACGCGCAGGAACCGGCGATGACCGGCGGCCGGGACCCTGAGGTCCTGGAGGAGCCGGCCGGCGCGCGCCGCCGTACGGGTCTCCGGCGCGCGGACCAGGAGGGCCAGGGCCGGGAGCGTCACGACGACGTGCACGACGTACGGAAGCACCATCGGCCACGGCGCCCACTGGGCCAGCACGCCCGCGATCCCGGCGCCGAGACCGAAGCCCCCGGTGAGGCCGAGCGAGGCGCGCCGGGCGCCGGTGCCCGGCCCCGGGTCGTCGTACGGCGGCTGGGAGAGCTCCTTGACCCAGCTCGTGCCGACGGCCATGGCGACGCCGACCGCGACGCCGGTCAGGAACCGGCCCGCGTAGATCGCGGGCTGCCCGAGCGGCACACCGGTCAGCACGGCACTGGCCACGACGGACAGCACCGTGCCGGCCAGCATCAGCGGCTTGCGCCCATGCCGGTCCGACAGCGGCCCCGCGACCAGCAGCCCCGGAACCAGACCGACCACGTACGCGGCCAGGAACGCGTCGACGGTCACCTCGGAGTACCCGCCCATCTGCCGGTACATCAGGAGCAGCGGCGTGAACTGGTTACCGCCCCAGCCGCAGCAGAACATCGCGGCCACCACCGGCGGCCACCCTCGGCTCATCCGCATCCTCAGCGGACCTCCGCCGGAGCCGGCACGCCGAACGCCCGGTGGGTCGCCGTCAGGTGCCCGTGCAGCCGCTCGGCGAAGCCCGCCTCGTCCCGGTCCGCGATGGCGTCGACGAGGCTGGCGTGCTCGGCCACCAGCACATCGAGGTGCCGGGCCCGCGGCGGCAGATGCTGCGCCGCCATCCGCCGCTGCCGGTCCCCCAGCGAGGAGTAGAACCGCTCCGCGATGGCGTTCCCCGACGCCGCCACGATCGACCGGTGGAACAGCTCGTCCACCCGCGCGAACGCCGGAATATCGGCCGCCCGCGCCGGCGGGTCCTGCTCCCGAACGACCGCCCGCAGCCGCTCGACCACCGCGCCGAGCGCGTCTTCGTCGAACCGCAGAATCCGCCGTACGGCCGCCCCCTCAAGCGCCTCCCGCAACTCGAGCACGTCCTCGGCTTCGCCCGCCGCCAACGGCGCCACCACGGCCCCCCGCTTGGGGAACAGCCGCAGCAACTCCTCCGCCTGCAACCGCAGGAACGCCTCCCGCACCGGCGTCCGGCTCACCCCCGCCCGCTCGGCGATCTCCCCCTCACTGATCAGGCTCCCGCCGGCCAGCTCCCCACTGATGATCAGCTCCTTCGTGAACCCGTACACCCGATCCGCAGCGCCTTCCATGCCGACAAAGATACCCACATAGATACAAGCTGAGATGCATGGGGAACCCGGTAAGGCCGCGCCGGTCATGCGGCGCGTAGCGGGGCGCCTCGACGAGCCGCCGGACTCGGTGGCGGGCGGCGTCGAGGACCGCCGCGACAATCCCCGAGGCCTCGACATGACACGCCTCCGGGGGTGACCCGCTCGCGGGCTACGTCTCAACGCGCTCGGGGATGGTGGTGATCAGGGACTCCAGGCCCTGCTCGTCGAGGAGGTCGGCAGGGCGTTCGGTGCGGTTCTCGCGGACGTAGTGGAACGCCGCGCTGACCTTTGACACCTCGACCGACTTGAGGCGGGACCAGGCCAGGCGGTAGGCGGCGAGCTGGACGGCGACCACCCGGCGTTCGGTGGCGTCGCGGGGCGGGCGGCCGGTCTTCCAGTCGACGACCGTCCAGGTGTTGTCGGGATTGTGGAAGACGGCGTCGATGCGGCCGCGGATCAGGCGGTCGGCCAGGTGGGTCTCGAAGGAGACCTCGACCTCTTCGGGTGTGCGGTCGGCCCAGTCGCTGGCGGTGAAGGCGGCGCGGAGCTCGTCGAAATCGGTGTCGGGGGCGGCGTCCTCGTCCGCGGCGCCGGGGAGTTCGGTGGTGTCGAGAAGGCGCTGCTGGCCGTACAGCTCCTCCAGCCAGCGGTGGAACGCGGTGCCGCGGCGGAGGTGGGGGGCCGGGGGGCGGGGCATGGGGCGGCGGATCCGGCGGGCGACCTCGTGCACGTCGCGGGCCATCGCGACCAGGGTGGAGACCGAGAGGTGGGCGGGAAGCTCGACGTCGTTGCGGTTCTCGCGGTGGTGGGCGGCGCGTTCGGCCAGGAGGAGCCGTTCGTCGAGGGCCCAGCCGGCGGGACGGGTGCGGTCGGGTTCGGGGAGGGCGACGCCCTCGGTGGCGTGCAGCCAGTCGTCGGCGGCGCCGGCCAGGGCCTGGTGGACCAGGTCGGCGCCTTCGATGACCGCCGACTGCCGGTCGGCGCCCTCGGCGGAGGCGGCGGACAGTTCGAGCTGGGCGCCGGGGACCGGTGCCTCGGCGGCGGTGTCCGGCCAGGGGGCCGAGGGCGGGGTGGCCAGCAGCGGGTTGGTGGCGTCCTCTTCGGGCTCGGGGGCCCAGTGGGCGATGTGGTAGCCGGGGTGGCGGGGATGGGCCTCGCAGGCGGCGTGGATCTCGCGGAGGAAGACCGACGGGCCCATGCGGGTGCTTCCGGTGGCGCCCCACCAGTAGCCGGAGACGAGGAGGAGATAGGAGGCGCGGGTGACCGCGACATAGGCCAGGCGGCGTTCCTCGCGTTCCTCGCGTTGCAGGCAGGCCTCGTCGAACGCCTCGCGGGACTTCGGGTCGAGACCGCGCAGGGCGGGGAGGTCGGCGACGTCGCCGCGGAGCGGGAAGGGCAGGGCGCGGGGGTTGCTGGTCCACTTCGTGGACACCGTGGGGCGGGCGGGGAAGACCTGGGCGCTGCGGCCCGCGGACAGGCCGGGGACGGCGACGACCGGCCACTGGAGGCCCTTCGCGGCGTGCACGGTCATCAGCTTGACGCTGTCGGTATCGCCAATGCGGCCCGCTTCCAGGCCGAACTCCTGGTCCTCGGCGGCGTTGAGGTACGCGAGGAACGCGCCGAGCGTGGGCTCCTCGGCGCTGCCGGCGAAGCGGGCGGCCGCGTCGGCGAACGCGTCGAGGTCGGCGCGGGCCGGGGCCGCCTCGGCGCCGGGGCGGGCGGCGACCTCGATGTCCAGCCCGATCACGCGTTCCACCTCGGTGACGAGGTCGGGCAGCGGCTGGCCGACCTGCTCGCGCAGGCCGCGCAGCTCGGCGGCCAGCTTGGCGAGGCGGCCGAAGCCGGTCGAGGAGTACCGCGCGGGTTCCCCGAGGTCGTCGAGCGCGTCGATCAGGCTGCCGCTCTCAGCGGCGAGGTCGGTGATGACCTGGCGCAGCGCGTCCTCGGGGGCGGGCTCCGGCTCGCTCTCGGGGAGGTCGACGTCACGCCGGGAGTCCTGCGCGAGCTCGCGGGCGCGGCGGCCGAGGGCGACGAGATCGCGCGGGCCGATGCGCCAGCGCGGGCCGGTGAGCAGCCGGACCAGCGCGTCACCCGCCGTGGGGTCGTGCATGACGCGCAGCGTGGCCACGATGTCGGCCACCTCGGGGACGGTGAGCAGGCCGCCGAGGCCGACCACCTCGACCGGCACCCCGCGCGCCTCGAGCGCCTGCCGGACGGCGGGGAACTGCGCGCGCTTGCGGCACAGGATCGCCACGTCGCTGGGGTGCAGCACCGAGTCGGGCCAGGGCCCGCCGTCCGGCGCGGTGCCCTCCGGTACGGCCAGGGCGGCGGCGATCTCCCCGGCCAGCCACTCGGCCTCCTCCTCGGCCGTCTCGAACAGGCCGCAGACCACGCGGCCGCGCTCGTCGCGCGCGGAGCTGGACGTCAGCACCGGCAGCTCCGGCGCCTCGGAGCGCAGGTCGTGGGACAGCGCGTTGGCCGCGCCCAGGATGTACTCGCCGTTGCGGAAGCTGGTGGACAGCTTGGACAGGCGGCCCGGGTGGCCGCGGCGGGCCGGGAAGTCCTGCCGGAAGCGCAGCAGGTTGCCGGCGCTGGCGCCGCGCCAGCCGTAGATGGACTGGCAGGGGTCGCCCACGGCGGTCACCGGGTGGCCGACGCCGCCCGCGGCGCCCACGCCGAACAGCGCGCGCAGCAGGACGAGCTGGGCATGGCTGGTGTCCTGGTACTCGTCGAGCAGCACCACGGAGTACCGCGAGCGCTCGATGGCGCCGACCTCCGGATGGCGGGACGCGATGCGCGCGGCCAGCGCCACCTGGTCACCGTGGTCCATCACCTCGCGTTCGGCGCGCAGCCGCTGGTACCGCTCGATCATCGGCAGCAGCTGCTCACGGGCCTCCTGCTTGGCGATGATCTGCCGGACCGGCGCCAGCACCTTGGGCAGGACGTCCCGCTGCTCGCGCAGCCATTCGCCGATGCGCCGCACGTCCTCCGGCGCGCGCAGGTGCTCCGACATCTCGCCCGCGAGGTCGAGCACCGCCTTGGTGACCGACGCGGGCGTCATGTCCACCTTGTCCATCGGGCCGTCGTACGCGGCCACCACGCCGCTGGCCAGCTGCCACTCCACCGCCGGGGTGATCAGCCGCATGGTGGGCTCCATGGCCTCGCGCAGCGCGTGGTCGCCGACCAGGCGGGCGGCATAGGAGTGGTACGTGGACACGGTGGGTTCGGCGTCGAGCAGGCCGGCGGCGGACGGGTCGCCGGGGTCGCCGACGATGCCGGCCGTCTCCTCCGTACCGAGGAAGCCGGTGGCACGCAGCTGGCCGAGGCGCGTGCGCACCCGCGTGGCCAGCTCGGCCGCGGCCTTGCGGGTGAACGTGAGGCCGAGCACGCGGTCCGGCCGGACCAGCCCGTTGGCCACCAGCCAGACGACGCGCGCCGCCATGGTCTCGCTCTTGCCCGACCCCGCCCCCGCGATCACCACGGTCGGCTCGAGCGGCCCCGCGATGACGGCCGCCTGCTCGGCCGTCGGCGCGGGCTGCCCCAGCAGCCCGGCCAGTGACACCGGATCGATCCGGTAGCCCTCGGACATGTGATCCTCCCCGTTTCGAACTGACGTTCCCTTTCGCCGACCATCGTGCGCGCTCCACCGTCAGCGGCGCGAGCCCCAATATCACCGGCTGTGGATAACTCAGTCCGTAACGTGTGCGCCTTTCTCGTGCACCGGGCAGCAGGATGCCACCGGGCAGGTGCGGCAGCCGTCGTTCACCCGGGCCTCGAAGACGGCGCCGGACATGCCGCGCGCCACCGTGTCGACCAGGTTCCGCGCCCAGTCCGGCTCGTCGTCCTCGTTCAGCGGGCGCTGGCGCTGCACGCGTACCTCGGCCTTCAGCGCCTTCTTGCCGATCTGCACCAGCTCCGCGCCGCCCGGTTCGACGATGCCGTGCTTCTCGAACGCGTTGAGCAGCACCGCCAGCTGGTACACGCCGAGCTGCGGATGCCGGTCGAGCTCGTCCGGCTTCGGCCCGGCCGACCCGGTCTTCAGGTCGACGATCACGCCGCGCCCCTCGGCGTCGCTCTCCACGCGGTCCACCCGCCCGGTGATGCGCACCTGCCCGACCGTGGCCGCGAAGCCCTCCTCGACGGCCACCAGCTCGCGCGGGTTCGCCCGGTGCCAGTCCAGGAACTTGTGCACCATCTCGTCGGCGACCTGGCGCTGCTTCTCGCCGTACCACCGGCCGCCGAAGTCCAGCTCGTTCCAGATCTCGTCGAGCTTGCGGCCCAGCGCGGTCTCGTCCAGCGCGTCGTCGGTGGCGGCCAGCGCGGCCACCGCGTGGATCACCGAGCCGAGCTGGTTCACCACGTCCGGACGGCGGGCGCCGACCGCGGCCTCCAGCAGCCAGCGCAGCCCGCACTTGGTGAACTGCTCGACCTGCGACGGCGACACCCGTACGACCTCGTCCTCGGTGACCACGGGCCGGTCGTCGGAGGAGCGGGTCAGGGCGTACCACTCGTCCGGATGGGCGCCGCGCACCCCGGCCGACGCCAGCCGGGCCAGCCGGGCCGCGGCCGTACGGCGCAGCTCGTCCGGACGGGAGCGGTCGGTGACCACCGAGCGCAGGTCGGCGACCAGCGCGGGCAGCGCCAGCCAGCGCAGCCCCTCGGCGGCCAGCTCCGGCTCGGTCTTCGGCGCCAGCTCGGTGAGGAACCGCGACGGGCGCTCCTCCGCGTCGTCGCCGCCCACGGCCGTGAGGTACAGCCGCCGCCGGGCGCGGGTGGCCGCTACGTAGAACAGCCGCCGCTCCTCGTCCAGCAGCTTGGACGTGATGGCCTCCGGACTGCTGGCGACCCCGGACGCGGCGTCCACCAGCTCGTCGGCGCCGAGCAGCGAGCCGCGCAGCCGCAGGTCCGGCCACACGCCCTCCTGCAGGCCGGCGACGATCACGACGTCCCACTCCAGGCCCTTGGAGCGGTGCGCGGTGAGGATGCGCACGGCATCGGCGGTGGGCGCCTGCTCGGCCAGGCTGTCGCCGGGGATCTCCTGCCCGTCGACCGTCTCCAGGAACACCTCGGGCCCGGCGTACGGCAGCCGGTCGACGAACTTGGCGACCGCGTCGAACAGCGCGACCACCGCGTCGAGGTCGCGGTCGGCGGCGGCGCCGCGCGCACCGCCCGCCGCGGACGTGGCCAGCCACCGCTCGGCCAGCCCGGACTCCTTCCAGATCGTCCACAGGACGTCCTCGGCCGTACCGCCCTCGGCCGCACGCGTACGGGCCGCGGTCAGCACCGCGACCACGCGGTCGACCGGCTCGCGCACCTCCGGGGCGACCAGCGTGAGCTCGCGCGGGTCGCGCAGCGCGTCGGCCAGCGGCGTGCCGCCCCGCCGCCGCTCCCCCGTGGCGTGGTCGATCTCGCGCAGCGCCCGTACCAGGCGGCGCAGGCCCAGCGCGTCGACGCCGCCGACCGGGCCGGTCAGCAGCTCCGCCGCGGCCTCCTCACCGATCGCCTGCGGATGGACCGCGGCCTTCAGCAGCGCCAGCAGCGGCACGACGCCGCGTTCGTCCTTCAGCGGCGTCTCGTCCCCGGCCACCACGACCGGCACCCCGGCCGCGATCAGCGCGCGCCGCAGCACGGGCACCTGCCGGGACGCGGACCGCACCAGCACCGCCATGCGCGACCACGGCACGCCGTCGAGCAGGTGGGCGCGGCGCAGGACGTCGGCGATCAGCCCGGCCTCCTGCGTGGCGGTCGCCGCGACCAGCTTGCGGATCTCGCCGGGATCGGCGCCGTCAGCGGACGTGAGGTCGCGATGGTGGCCGGCGCCCGGGACGGCCGGCAGCCGCCGCGCCACGTCACGCGTGGCCTCAAGCAGCACCTCTCCGCTACGACGGCACGTGCGCAGCGCGACGACCGGCGCCTCCGCCCCGGATGCCGTACGGAACCGGGACGAGAACCGCAGGATGTTGCGGACGTCGGCGCCGCGGAAGCCGTAGATCGACTGGTCGGGGTCGCCCACGGCGATCAGGTCGCGCCCGTCGCCGGCCAGCGCGCGCAACAGCGCTTCCTGGGCCGGGTCGGTGTCCTGGTACTCGTCGACGAAGATGACCTCGTGCTCGGCGCGCTGCCGCTCGCGGACCTTGGGGTCGGCGAGCAGGCTCGTGGCCACCTGCACGAGCTCGGAGTAGTCGTGCGCGGGGAACTGGTCGAGGACCATGCGGGCGTCGTACCGGTCGAGGAACCCGGCGGCGGCCACCCAGTCGTCCCGCCCGTTCTTATGGCCGAGGCGGGCCAGCTCGCGGGGCCCGATGCCGCGCTCGGCGGCGCGGGAGAGCAGGGCGCGCAGCTCGTCGGCGAAGCCGCGGGTGCGCAGCGCCGGGCGCAGCGGCTCCGGCCAGGAGCCGAGGAGGTCCTCCGCCTCGCCGGCGAGCAGCTCGCGCACCTCGTGCAGCTGCTCGGGGCCGGACATCAGCCGCGGCGGCAGCTCGCCGGTGCGCGCGTACTCGCGGCGGACCAGGGCGAAGGCGTACGAGTGGAACGTCAGCGCCGGCGGGTGGCGCAGCGTGGCGCCGAGCCGGCCGGTGATGCGCTCGCGCAGCTCCTCGGCGGCCTTCCGGCTGAACGTCAGGACGAGGATCTTCTCGGGGTCGACGCCGCGGGAGATGCGGTCGACGACGGCCTCGACGATCGTGGTCGTCTTGCCGGTACCGGGGCCGGCGAGGACCAGCAGCGGGCCGCCGGGATGGGCGACGACGCTGCGCTGCTGCTCGTCGAGCAGGGGCGGGGTGCCGCGCGTGGGCACGGGGCGCCGCACCAGCCGGTAGCCGGTCCCGGTCGCCCCCCGCGCCACGTTCACCCCGCCAATTTCACCAGACCCGCCGGTCGCGCGCCGGGCTTATCCACAGGCGTTTCGCGAAGAGTGTCACCAACCACCCTGCTGCGGGCCACCGTACGGAGGCTGCTGACCACCGTAGGGCGGCTGCTGTCCGCCGTACGGGGACTGCGGTTGCCCGCCGTACGGCGGCTGCCCGCCGGACTGCCCGTACGGAGGCTGCTGCTGCGGCGGCTGCGGCGGCTGCTGGCCGCCGTATCCCCCGCCGTACGGCCCGGCCGGTCCCGCCTGTGCCGGTCCGGACGCGGGCGAGAACACGTTGTGCGTGGCCCGCATCAGGCCGACGAGCTGGTCGCGGCGTACGGCGAACCGCCGCGGATCGACCGTGCGCGACTCGGCGTGGGAGTGCAGCATCGCCAGCTCCGTCCCGGCGAGCTGGTACTCGCGCATCGCCTTCTTCCCGCCCGCGCCGAACTGCCCGCTCGCCCAGCTCCGGGCGCGCCGGCGGGCCTTCAGCGTGCTGAGCATCTGCACGTCGGACGGGGAGACGATGCCGTACTGGGCGTACGGCGGCAGGAACCGCTGGATCGTCGCGATGATGCGCTTGCGGTCCATCACCAGCACCACGATCAGGCCGGCGAGGACGAGGGCCAGGATGACGTACGCCACGATCGTGCCCGCCCGGACGATGAGCACCGGCGGGCCGAGGCCGGAGCCGAAGTTCCAGATGAAGTGCAGGACCATCGCGCCGATCCAGCCGCCGATGACCGCGAAGAAGCCCGCGGCGCCGCGGTGCTTGGCCGCGTACGCGACGCCGAGGCCGGTCATCGCGGTGAACATCGGGTGGCACAGCGGCGACAGGACGCCACGGAGCCCGACCGTGATCACCAGCGGGAGCAGGCCGGAGTGCGTGATCGCCCCGGTCGCCAGCGCCTGCAGGTAGTAGTTGACGTTCTCGACGAGCGCGAAGCCGAGGCCCACCATGGCCGCGTACACGATGCCGTCCGTGGGCCCGTCGATCTCGTCGCGCTTGCGCCACAGCAGCAGGAACAGCACCGCGCCCTTGGCGGTCTCCTCGACGGGCGGCGCGCCGAACGCGGCCGCGTAGAACCGGCCGGTCTCGGGTCCGAACACCGGCGTCCAGAAGAGCAGGTCCCCGGCCGTGTTGATGACCAGCGCGACCACGATGGCCACGCCGGCACCCCACAGGAACACGAACGCCAGCGTGCTCCACGGCTCGGGTTCGAGCCGGTCGATCAGCAGCACGAGCCCGACCATGACGACGGCCGTCGGTATCGCGAGGACGTAGCCGAAGATCGTCGAGAAGATGCCGCCCGCCAGCATGTAATAGACGGACACGGCCAGCAGGCAGACGCCGGCGATGATCAGTCCGGCGATCAGCAGCCCCGATTGCCGGTTGGACGTACGACCGGCGATGACGGCGCTCGGATCGGGTGGGGTCATGCGCGTCAGCGTAACGATCCGGAACCACGGGGGCTAACCCGGGCCGAAATGATCTTGGTCGGAAGTTGCCAATCGGCCGGTGACCAGGGGATCAGCGGTAGCCGGCGTCGGATGGCGTACGGCCGCCCCGTACGACCTCCTCGAAGTATCGGCCCCAATCCGGACGGGTTCCGTCCGCGTCGGTGAACCCGTACGTACGGGACAGTTCCCAAGACGACAGCGCCCGTCCCGACCAGCGCCGTACGTCCGGGTCGGCGGCCAGTGCGGCCACCGCGCGGCCCACATACGTCGGGGTTTCGGACATGCAGAAGTGCGGGTCCTTCGCCACGCCGTCGCGCCAGGTCTCCTCGGTGACGCCGAAGTGGTCGAGCATCTCCTCCGAGCGCAGGAAGCCGGGCGTCACCGAGACGGCGGTCGCGTCGTGCTCCTTCAGCTCGGCGGCCTGCGCCACGGCCAGGCGGATGACGCTCGTCTTGGCCAGGTCGTAGTAGAAGGAGCCGCGGTAGTCGCCGATCTCCGTGCCGTCGGTCACCTCCACGACCAGGCCGCCGGGGCGGCGGATGAGCAGCGGCAGCGCGTACGTGCTGGTGATGATGTGCGTGTCGATGGCCAGCCGGAGGAGCTTGAGGCCGTCGTCGAGGGAGTGCTCCCAGAGTTTCTTGTCCCAGGCGGCCAGCGGCTCGCCGCCCCAGATGTCGTTGACGAGGACGTCGAGCCGGCCGTGCTCGGCCTCGATGCGGGCGACCAGGTCGCGGACCTGGGCGGGGTCGAGGTGGTCGACCTGGACCGCGATGCCCGTACCGCCGGCCGCGGTGACCAGGTCGGCGGTGTCCTCGATGGTCTCGGGGCGGTTCTGGTCGGAGCGGTACGTGCGGGTGGTGCGGCCGGTGCAGTAGACGGTGGCGCCCTGGGCGCCGAGCCGGGTGGCGATGCCCCGGCCCGCACCGCGGGTGG
>Ga0164243_10002559_pt1 | contig 29944 bp, 30 predicted proteins | sample OricompcompostOP_FD_108781 | JGI IMG/M metagenome (GOLD analysis project Ga0164243, IMG submission 108781) | Organic Plus compost microbial communities from Emeryville, California, USA - Original compost - Organic plus compost (OP) | ecosystem: Engineered > Solid waste > Mixed feedstock >... | reverse complement strand
GCTCCAGGTCGACCGGGGTGCCGACGGCCTGTGCGTGGCCAAGCTCGGCGAGGCGGAGGCGTTCGCCGCCGCCGGCGTCACCCGGATGACCGTCGCCTATCCGGTCGTGGGCCGGGACAAGGCGGTACGGGCCCGGCGCCTCGCCGACCGCGTCGACCTCACCCTCGGCGTCGACAGCGTCGAGGGTGCCCGCTTCCTCGGCGAGGTCTTCGCCGCCGACGGCCGGTCGGTGGACCTGGTGCTGATCGTCGACAGCGGACTCGGCCGGGTCGGCGTCCAGCCGGCGGAGGCGGCGGCCGCCGCCCGGGCCATCGACGCGGTGCCCGGCGTCCAGGTCGTCGGCGTGATGACCCACGAGGGCTCGGTGTACGCCGCGGCGGACCGCGCCGACCTGGTGACCCGCTCGAAGGCGGCGGCCGCGCTGATGGTCGGCGCCGCCGAGTCGATCCGGTCCGCCGGTGTGCCGCTCAAGACGGTGTCGCTGGGTGCCTCCGCCTCGGCGCGGGTCGCCGCCGGCGAGCCGGGTGTGACCCAGATCCGCCCCGGCATCTACGCCTTCAACGACCTGGGCCAGGTGGCGCTCGGCAACGCCACGGCGCGGACCTGCGCGGTGCGCGTGCTCGCCACGGTCGTCAGCCACCCGGACCCGTACCGGGCCTGCGTCGACGCCGGCTCCAAGTCGCTGAGCCAGGACGGCCTGCCGGCCGCCGCGCACGCCGCCGAGTACGCGGGCCACGGCCTGCTGGTCGGCCTGCCGGGCTGGCGCATCGACCGCCTGTCGGAGGAGCACGGCTGGCTGCGCTGGCGGGGCCCGGGCGACCCGACCCCACTCACGATCGGCCAGCGCGTCCAGATCATCCCCAACCACGTCTGCACGGTGTTCTCCAGCCTCAACGAGGCCACCGCCATTCGCGGGGGAGAGGTCGAGGCCGTCTGGCGCACGATCGGACCCGGCGCGTCCCGCTGACCGACCGCGGCCAAGCCCGTGGCATCGGGTGCGGGCCAGGGTGATGCGCCGCGTGGCCGTCCCGGTTGGACCGCGCGTTCTATTGTGGGCGCCGCGATGGCCTGCCCCTCGGTCGCGGAAGGGATGTCGGCGGTGCGTATCAGATCGATGCTGGCGTTGACGGTCGCCGTGGTGGTCGGCGTGGTCGGTCCGGGCAGCGCCGCGGCGGCGGCCGAGACGCCGCTCGGCTCGTGCAGCGCCGGCGCGCCGCCCTCGCACAGCGGCCCGGTGGCCGAGGGTGTGCCGGGCAACGCGGAGACGCCGTGGTTCACGCCCCTGAGCCTGGCCAACGGCGATGCCCTGCGGGCGACCGCCAGCGGCCGGGTCCGGGTCGACCACTGGGGTACGAACAAGTCCATCGCGGGCGAGTTGCCGGTCGCGGGCGGCGGATGGCCGGCGCCTGGGCTGCCCCGGTACATGCTGATCGGGAAGGTGACCATCGGCGCCATGTGGCTGAAGAGCACCGGGCTCACCTACGGTCCCGGGCAGTGGTTCCCGGTGGGTCCCGACAGCGGCTGCATGCTGTACCTGAGCGCCAGCCCGCCGCAGGGAGGGCGGCTGGTCTTCTCGTTCAACGACGACAACCTCGGGGACAACGGCGGCGGTGCCGCGGTGCTTGTCGCGCAGTGGATCTGACGGCGTCGCGGTTCCTCGGCGGACGGTCGCGGCTGGTCCCGCCGGCGGTCGACGGGGTGAAAGCCCCGACCCTCAGCGGGTGCGGCGGGACTTGCGCTCGGGCCTGCCGCTCTCGGACAGCATGGCCACCGAGTCCAGGTGGGCCTCCATGGCGGCCGCGGCGGCGGGGCCGTCGCCGGCCTCGATGGCGTCGAGGATGCGCTGGTGTTCCGCGTCGGCCTGCTGAGCGCGTCCTTCGATCCTGCTCAGCGTTAGTGCCTGGTCCTGGAGCACCTGCCGCAGGTCGCTGACGAGCAGCTCGAAGAGCGGATTGCCGGTCGCGGCCGCGATGCCGATGTGCAGGTCGGCGTCGATCTCGATCCGCTTCGTCGCCTCGGCCGTCGCGCCGAACCGCTGACCGAGCTGCCGCAGCTTCTTCAGGTCCGTCGCGGTGCGCCGCTCGGCCGCCAACCGGGCCGACGGCACTTCGAGCGCGCGACGGATCTCTCCGAGCTGCGCCGGCAGGTAGCGGCCCATCAGCAGCCGGGAGCTGAGGTGGGCGGAGGCGACGAAGGTGCCCTTGCCGGCGTGTGAGCGGGTCAACCCGAGGGCGTTGAGGCTGTAGAGCGCTTCACGGATGACCGACCGGCTGACCGAGAACGACTGGGCCAGCTCCGCCTCCGAGGGGAGGCGTTCGTTGACCGCGTAATGGCCACTCTCGATCAGCTCGATGAGCTGTGCGCGGACGATCTCCGACGCGCGGCGCTGCTGCACGGGCCTGATGGTCACGCCAGAACCGTACCGGTCCGGTTGTCTGACAGCAATCTCCGGCTCCATTCCGAATGGCTAGGTCGCGATGTGGTAGGTCGACCATGGCGTCGTGCACGGATTGCCCGGCGCCACGTGGAGCGTCCCGTGTTCCACGTCGATGATGATTCCGGCGACGGTGCAGGTCCGCTCCGCCTCGGGCATGCGCGGGTCGGGGTGCTGGCACACGCTGTTCGGCTCGAAGGTGTGATCGGCGAGCGCGGCCTTGAGCGACTGGACGGTGTGCTCGCCGCGGCCCCGCAGGTGCTGGTCGATGGCCCGCAGGCGGTCGACGGTGTGCCGCTTGCGTTCGAGGTAGACGTCGCGTTCGGTCAGGTCGGCGGTCAGGAAGTGGTTGGCGTGGGTCAGCACGCCGCCGCGTGGCGAGAGCCGCCGGAACCCGCCGGCGACCGGCGTGGTCTCGATGTCGGTGCAGAAGCCGCTCCGGTCGAAGATGAGGTAGTTGGCGGAGATCGCCCGGTCCGTGTCGGTGATCCGGTCCGCCGCCTGCTGGCCCGATCCGCTGTCGAGCACCGATCGCAGCAGCACGTGGTACGGCACGGCGGCCGTACCCTCCGCGTGGCTGCTGATCAGCGTGTTGGTGCACAGCCCCACCCCGGCGGAGTTGAGGCCCACCTTCGCCAGCAGGCCGGCCTCCACGACGGTCATGAAGTCCGGGCCGTCGTCGCGGCGTACCTCCAGCACGATCGACGTCTGCCGGGCGTGCGAGAGCCAGTCCCAGTTCTGGCCGGCGATGAACGTACGCGTCCGGGTCGCCTCGGGGGTGAGGCAGAACGAGGTGCATTCCCCCGCCTCGACCGCGCTGCCGCTGGCGAACATCAGCTCGCTGCGCGTGTTGAGCGCGACCACATCCTCGACGTCGAGGTTGGCGCCCTCGGCGACACCGGCGAGCTCCTCGGCGACGGCCGGGGAGAAGTCGGCGATGACGGGCAGGAATCCGCGCACCCGTCGCCGGACCTCCGGCCACGACCAGCCCTGGTAGTGGTCGAACACCCGCGCGTAGCCGGCTATCGAGCTCTCGATCTCGCGTCGGGCCATGGCGCCGTACGCGCGGCCGCGCTGGCGTGGCGGTCCGCTGACGCGGTAGTGCGGGAAGGAGCGCGGCAGGGTCACAGACGTCCTCTCTGCAGATTGCCAGGTCGCCAGGTTGCCTGACAAGTTTGTCGGGCATGATCTCTTGCGAGCCCCCGGCAATCTAAGCACGATGTCAGGTGGCCGGACAATCAGTCAGCTTCCCGAGACGGACGGAGAACGCGTATGCCAACAGCCCTGGTGGCGGGCGGAGCGACGGGGATCGGTCGCGCGGTCGCGCGCCGCCTCCTGGCGGCCGGGTGGCACGTGCACGTCAGCGACATCGCCGAGAGCGCCGCGCGCGAAGGGTTGGCCGACCAGCCACCGGAGCGGTACTCCACCTCGTCCTGCGACCTCTCCGCCGTCGACGGCGCCGCGGCGTCGGTGTCCGCCGCGCTGGACCTGACCGGAGAGCTCACCGCGGTCGTGGTCTGCGCGGGGCTGCTGGTCGAGCGCGAGCTGGCCGACTTCACCGTCGACGAGTGGGATCGCACGATGGCGTTGAACCTGCGCGCGCCATTCCTGATCACCCAGAGCGCCGCCCCGCATCTCGCGGCGTCCGGCGCCGGACGGGTGGTGCTGACCGGGTCGACGGCGGCGTTCCGCGGCGGCGGCGGTTCGTTCGCCTACGCGGCCTCCAAGGGCGGGTTGGTCGCGCTGGTGCGTTCCCTGGCGGTGGCGCTCGGGCCGGCCGGCGTCAGTGTCAATTGTGTGTGTCCCGGATGGATCGACACGCCGTTCAACGCACCGTACTGGGAGCGGGTCGGCGGGGACCGCGCCGAGGCCGAACGCGACCTGGTGGCGCGGATCCCGCGCGGTGTTCTCGGGCAGCCCGACGACGTCGCCGGTCTGATGGCCTTCCTCGCCTCGAGCGAGGCGGGCTACATCACGGGGCAGTCGTTCGTCGTGGACGGCGGCCTCCTGGCCAGCTGAGGCCCTCGACATCGCGGTGCCGCCGACCGGCGCCGCCGACGCGTCCACACGGCGCCAGCGTGCTCGCGCCGGGAGAGGTGTATCCATGACCCGTCAGACCACCACCATCGACTACGAGGACGCGCGGCGCGTGGCGGCGGCCGTCGTCGAGGAGGCCACCGGTCGCGGCGCCGCCATGGCGGTGGTGGTGACCGACCCGGCCGGCACCCCGATCGTGGTCGCCCGGATGGACGGCGCCAACGCGGTCGCGTTGCGGATCGCCGCCGACAAGGCGTACACGGCGGCGGCGTTCGGCGCTCCCAGCCACGCCTGGGCCGAGGCCACCGCGCCGGGTGGGGCGGACTGGGGGATGGCCGGCGCGGCCGGCGGGCGGATCCTCGTGCTGGCCGGTGGCCTGCCGATCCGGGCCGACGGCCAGGTGATCGGCGCGGTCGGCGTGAGCGGAGCGGCACCGACGGTGGACCTCGCCTGCGCCGAGGCCGGCTGCGCCGCCCTCGAACTGGTTCGCTGACTGGACCAGATGTCTTGCGCCGCAGCGAGCCTGCTCGCTAACTTGTCAGGCAAGTGGACAGCCGGATCGCCTCCGGACTCTCGGACCCGCTGAGGAGTGGAATGTCGCTGAGCGGAAAGACCATCGCCGTGCTCGCCGGTGACGGATACCAGGAACTCGAGCTGTGGTACCCGATACTGCGCGCTCGCGAGGCCGGGGCCGATGTCGCCGTCCTGACCTCCGCCCCCGCCGGGGTCACCAGCCACCTGGGTTACCCCCTGATCCCGGTCGGCCAGGACACCCCGCCCGACCGGTTCGACGCGGTCGTCGTCGCCGGCACGGTGACCGGAACGCCGGCGCTGTCCGAGGCGCAGACCGCGGTGCTGCACGCGGCCGAGGCCGGGGCCAAGCCCGTCTACGCCATCGGCACGGCCGGCGAGGTCGCGGCGGCCGGCGCGCGCCGGTTCGCGTCCGCCGACGCGTTGCCGGAGCTCATGCGTGCCCTCGTTTCCGACCTTTCCCAGTGAGGTGAAGCCGTGAAGGTCCTGCGCACCGTTCTTGGCGACGTCCCGGCCGAGCAGTCCGGGCTGATGCTCTCGCACGAGCACCTGCTCTACGGGTACCCCGGCGCCGAACTCGACCCCCGTGCGGCCCTGGACTACGACGCGGCGGTCGACTTCGTCGCCAAGCAGGTCCGCCGCGGCAAGGAGGAGCACGGCTACGGGACGATCGTCGACATGACGCCGCCCGAGGTGGGGCGGTACCCGAAATTCATGGCCGACGTCGCGGCCAGGACCGGCATGAACGTCATCGCCATCACCGGCTTCTTCCCGGAGCGGATGGGCATCCCGTACTACTGGCGGCGCCAGACCCTGGAGGAGCTGACCGCATTCTTCGTCAGCGATCTCACCGAGGGCATGGTGTTCGCCTGGCACAAGACGCCGTACCGGGCCGGCGCCATCAAGATCGCCACGGGGCAGGAGAGCGTCACACCCAAGCCGAGTCCCCTCGGTCCGAACGGCCGCCACATCCACGAGGTCGAGGACCGCGTGATCCGGGCGGCGGCGCACGCGGCGACGCGGGTCGGCTGCGCGATCAACACGCACATCGACCCCATGGACTTCGACGTCACCAACCCGCTGCGCGAGCAGCTGGAGATCCTGCTCGAGGAGGGGATGGACCCGGGCAAGGTGATCCTCGGACACGCGTTCGTCCCACCGCAGATCGGCGCGATGCGCGAGGTGCTCGACATGGGTGCCAACGTCCAGCTCGACCACATCGGCATCCCGTGGCGGATCAGCAGCGCGGAGGAGCTGGACGAGGCGATGGCCGTCGCGCTCGTCGAGCTGCTGGACGCGGGGTACGGCGACCGGATCACGATGTCGTTCGACCGCTGGTTCATGAATCCCCGCGCCGGTGTCACCGAGCTGGACCCGCAACTGCTCAACGAGAAGGTCGACCTGAGCTACATGTTCACCAGCTGGGTCCCGCGGCTGAAGGCCAAGGGCGTCACCGACGAGCAGCTGCACAAGATCATGGTGGACAACCCGCGCCGGATCTTCTCGATCGAGGTCCCCGACCCCGAGCCGGCCGCCGCCTAGCGCCACGCGGGTCACCGACGGATCGCCGTCCTCATCAGACAAAGAGCGGAGCAACCGTGGACATTTCCAAGGCCCGGGTGGCCGTACTGTGCGAGAACCAGTACCAGGAGCTGGAGCTGTGGTACCCGGTGCTGCGGCTGCGCGAGGCCGGCGCGACCGCCGTGATCGTCGGCCCGGCCCGTGGCGAGGTCTACGCCAGCAAGCTCGGCTACCCGGCGGTGGCCGAGGTGGCGATCGACGAGGTGACTCCGGAGCACTTCGACGCCGTGGTGGTGCCCGGCGGGTTCTCCCCGGAATACCTGCGGCGCAACAAGGCGATGGTCGACTTCGTCAAGGCCAGCGTGGCCCAGGACAAGCCGGTCGCCGCGATCTGCCACGCCGGATGGCTGCTAGCCACCGCGGACGTGGTCGGCGGGCGTCGGGCCACGTCGGTGCCGACGATCCGCGATGACGTACGGCACGCCGGTGCGATCTGGCTGGACGAGCCGGTGGTGCGCGACGGCAGGCTGCTGACCGCCCAACTGCCCAACGACCTGCCGGCGTTCATGGCCGGCGTGCTGGAGTTCCTCGACGAGGCCACCGAGACCCGGCGGCCGCCGCTGCCGGAGCACCAGCGGAGCTCGGCGGTCTACAACCGGATGGCGGTCCTGAAGAACCGCGCCGCCGGTCCTGGCTCGGCCAACTACCGCGCCTACGCCGAGCTCGGCTGAGCCGGCGGCCCACCCGCGATCAGAGGGGACTTCCGTGCACGTCGACCTGCCCCTGGCCGAGCTGCGCCAGTTTCGCTACGAGGAGCCGGAGCCGGCCGACTTCGACGAGTTTTGGCGGGGGACAGTGGCCGAGCAGGCGGCGATCCCGCTGGAAGCGACGATCACCCCCGTCGAGCAGGAACTGACCACCGTCGACGTGTGCGACATCGAGTTCGGCGGTTGCGACGGCGCGCGGATCAAGGGGTGGCTGATCAGGCCGGCGCGGGCCGAGGGGCCGCTGCCGGCGGTGGTCGAGTACATCGGCTACGGCGGGGGACGGGGGCTGCCGGTCGAGTCGCTGGCGTACGCCTGCGCCGGGTTCGCGCACTTCATCATGGACACGCGCGGGCAGGGCAGCACGTGGCGCACCGGGGACACCACGGATCCGGCCGGGACGCCACCGGCCAATCCCGGCCACCTGACCCGCGGCATCCTCGACCCGCGGCGGTACTACTACCGGCGGCTCTACGTCGACGCGTACCGCTTCGTGGACGTGGTCAAGGGCGTGGCCGGCATCGACCACGACCGGATCGTGGCCACCGGCCGCAGCCAGGGCGGCGCCCTGTCGGTCGTGGTCGGCGGCCTCCGCGACGACCTGGCGTGGCTCGCGCCGCACGTCACCTTCCTGGCCGCGTTCCGCCGGGCGTTGCGGGTCACCGAGCAGGGGCCGCTGGGCGAGCTGAAACGCTGGCTGGCGATCCACCGCACGAAGGCGGACCGGGCGTTCGCCACGCTCGGCTACTTCGACGCGGTGTTCTTCGCGCGCCGGGCCCGGACACCGGCCTCCTTCTGCGTCGGGCTCGCCGACCTGGTCGCGCCGCCGTCCAGCGTGTTCGCGGTGCACAACGACTACGCCGGCGAGAAGCGGATGACGGTATGGGAGTTCAACGGGCACGAGGCCGGCGGGCCGGAGGACCAGCTGCGCGTGATCCGCGAGGTCCGGGCACTGGGGCGGCGCGCATGAGCGGCCACCCACCCGGACCGCTCGACCTGCACCAGCACGTCGTCACGCCGAACTACGTGCGGCGGCTCACCGCGATCGGCGTGCAGGCCCAGCCCGGTGTCCCGTTTCCCCGCTGGGACCGGGACGAGTCGCTGGCCACCATGGACGACCTCGGCATCGCCGTCGCGGCCGTGTGCACCGCCTCGCCCGGCTACTACTTCGGCGACCAGGGCTTCACCACCGCGCTGGTACGGGACACCAACGACGAACTCGCCGACCTCGCCGCGGGTTCGCGGGGACGGTTTCTGGCGTTCGCCGCGATGCCGCTGCCGTCGGCGGACGCCGCGGTCGCCGAGGTGCGGCGGCTGGCCGAGGTGCCCGGCTTCGCGGGCGTCAGCCTGCTCAGCAACTACGCCGGCCGCTATCTGGGCGACCCGGCCTTCGAACCGCTGCTGGCCGAACTCGACGCGCTGAACGCGATCGCGCACGTGCATCCGACGCTGCCGCAGTGGTGGCCGGAGGGAGCCATCGACCTGCGACCGTCGTTGCTCGAGTACGTCTTCGACACCACCCGGTCGATCACGAACCTGATGCTCACCGGCGCCGCCGACCGGTATCCCCGGATCTCCTGGATCTTCTCGCACTGCGGCGGCGTGCTGCCGTTCATCTCCCGCCGGCTGGAGATCGCCGAGCCGCTTGCCGAGTTCGCCCGGGTGGACAGCGTCATGGCGACGATCGCCCGGCTGCACTACGACTCGGCGCTGTCGGCGAGCCGGTCGGGACTGGGCACCCTGCTGTCCGTGGTGCCGGCCGGGCGGGTGGTGCTGGGCACCGACTACCCGTTCGCCGGTGTGGCGGAGGTGCGCGACGAACTCGCGCGGCTGGACGGGTTCGCCGAGGTCGGCGGCGTCGCGGGGCTCGGCGCGAACGCACGTGCGCTGGTCGGCCTGGACACCCGCCCGACGATCACCATCCGCCGTGCGTGACGGCGACGAGAAAGGAACCGGAGCGTGAGAACAGCGCGGTTGTACGCGGCGGGTGACCTGCGGGTCGAGGAGGTCCCCGACCCGGTACCCGGAGAAGCGGAGGCGGTGGTGCGGATCCACGCGTCGGGCGTGTGCCCGAGCGACATCCGCAGCTACACCGGCGTCAAGGCGGTCAAGCAGCCGTGGACCCCGGGTCACGAGATCGCCGGGGTCGTGACGGCGCTGGGCCCGCAGGCGCCGGCGCCGTGGGCGGTCGGCGACCGGGTCGCGGTCGACTGGCGCGGCGTGTGCGGCCGGTGCCGGCAGTGCGAGCGCGGCGCGTCCAACTTCTGCGAGAACGTCATCTCGTACCCCATCGCCGGCTTCGCCGACTTCACCGCGATGCCGCTGCGGCAGTTGCACCGCCTGCCGGACGAGGTCTCCTTCGAGGCGGCGAGCTTCTGCGAGCCGCTGGCCTGCGTGCTCAACGCCCACCACGCGATCCCGGTGCGGCTCGGCGCCGACGTGCTGGTCGTCGGCGCCGGACCGATCGGGCTGCTGCACACCCAGATCGCCGCCCGCCGCGGCGCGCGGGTCATCGTGCTGGACCGGCTCGCCGAGCGGCTCGACGTCGCCCGCCGGTGCGGGGCCCACGACGTCGTGGTGGCCGGCGACGACGGCGGCGCCGCCGAGGTCCGCCGGCTCACCGGCGGCTACGGGCCGGACGCGGTCATCGTGACCGTCGGCATCCCGGAGGTCATCCAGACCGCGCTGACCATGGCGGGCCGGAACGCGACGGTCAACCTGTTCGCCGGTACCCACCCCAAGGGCACCATCGCCGTGAACCCCGACATCCCGCACTACGACCAGGTGTCGATCAACGGCAGCCACGACTTCACCCCGTACGACTTCAGCACCGCGCTGCGGCTGCTGCGGTTCGGGATGGTGGACGTCGCGCCTCTGGTCAGCCACCGGTTCGATCTCGCCGACATCACCAAGGCGTTCGAGACGACGCGGTCGCAGACCGGCCTGAAGTCGCTCATCGTCGCCTGAGCGTGCCGTCCAACCGAGGGGACAGCCCATGACAACGACCACCGGTCCGTACACCTTCCCCGAGCACCTGCCGGCCTGGCCGCGGCGGCGGATGCACCACGTGTTCGCCCCCGACGGCAGAGCGGTGGTGGCGGCGCTGGACTCCGGCCTCAAGTACGGCGTCAAGCCCGGCCTCGGCGATCCCCGCGCGGCGGTCCGCCGGATCGTCGACGGCGGCGTCGACGCGGTGCTGGCCGGCATCGGCTTCGCCCGCGCGACCGCCGGCGAGCTGGGCGGACGCGGCCTGATCCTGGCCCTGGACAGCGAGATCCCGTCCGCCGGGTACGGCGTGGCGCAGGCGGTGCGGTACGGTGCCGACGCGCTGGAGCTCAAGGTCTTCCCGGGCAACCCGGAGCGGTCCCTGCTCGGCGAGCTGCGGGAGCTCGCCGCGGAAGCCGACCGGTGGGGGATGCCGCTGATGGCCGAGCCGATCCCGGTCGGCTTCGCGGCCACCGAGGCGCACACCGTACCCAACATCGCCAACGGCGCGCGGATCTCGGCCGAGGCCGGGGCCGACTTCGTCAAGGCGCAGTTCGCCGGCACGGTCGAGGAGTTCGCGGACGTGGTGCGGACCTGCCCGGTGCCGTTGCTCGCCCTCGGCGGCCCGGTCCGGCCGACCCCGCGGGACGCGCTGCGGCTGGCGCACGACGCGGTCGCGGCCGGTGCGCGCGGGGTCGTGTTCGGCCGCAACATCGTCGAAGCCGAGCGGCCCGACCTGATGGTCGCGGCGCTCGTCGAGATCGTGCACGGCGGTGCCTCGGTGGACGCCGCGGCCAAGCACCTCAACGCGCCGCTGTGACCGGTCCGGCCGCACCGCGCGCCGGAGACCGGACCATGGCGGCCGCCGTGTTCCACGGTGGGGCTGACATCCGGATCAGCCGGGTACCGGTTCCGGTGCCGGCGCCGGACGAGGTGCTGGTCGAGGTCGCGGCGGCCGGCATCTGCGGTAGCGACCTGCTCGCGTACCGGGGGCTCGGCCCGTGGCAGCACGATCCCGCGCATCCGGACGGCGACGGCCACGAACTCAGCGGCCGGGTGGCCGCGGTGGGGGACGCGGTCAAGCGGTTCGCCGCCGGAGACCGGGTCGCGGTCGAGCCGGTCCATCTGCTCAGCTGCGGCGGCTGCGGACTGTGCCGGGCCGGCCGCGGTTACCTGTGCGCCGAGCGTGGAATGCGGCACGGCAGGCCGGTGCACAGCCGCGGATTCGCCGAGTACGACGTGGCGCCGGCCGGACAGCTGTACCGGCTGCCGGACGGCGTGGGGCTGGCCGAGGCCGCGCTGCTGGACTGCTACGCCTGCGGCGTGCACGCGCTGCACCTGGTCGCGCTCGCGCCGGATGCGCCGGTCGCGGTGCTCGGCAGCGGAGCGATCGGCCAGTGCCTGGGCCAGCTCGCCCAGGCCGCCGGGCATCCGGTGAGCCTGCTGGGACACCGCGCGTCCACGCTGGACGTGGCGCTGCGGGCCGGCGCCGCCGGTCGTGTCTGGGACACCTCGACCGCCTCCGGCCGGCGGGCCCGGGACGCGGCCGCCGGCACCTTCCCGGTCGTCTTCGACGCCGCCGGCAGCGGCGACTCGCTCGCCGAGGCGCTGCGGCTCGTCGCTCCCGGCGGCGAGGTCGTCGTGCTCGGCGTCCACCCGGCGGCGCCGGGCTTCGACCCCTACCTGGCCTACCGGCGGGAGGTCACGCTGCGCTGGTCGAACAGCTACGGTGCCTGCGTCGACGGCGTGCCCGACTTCCGGCGCGCGCTCGACCTGCTCGCCGCCGGCGCGGTGGACGCCGCCGCGCTGATCACCCACCGCCTGCCGCTGGCCCGGCTGGCGGACGGCTTCGGCATCCTGGCCGACCGCGGGTCCGGCGCGGTCAAGGTGATGGTCACCGCCGGTCGCACGCCGGCATGAGCGTGGGGTCCGCACCCGTGGTGCTGGCCGTCGACCAGGGCACCAGCTCGGTGAAGGCCGCGCTGGTCGACAGTCGCGGCCGCGTGCGAGCGCGTTCGCGCACCCCGACACCGGTCCGGCGCGGGCCGGACGGCGCCGTGACCGGCTCGCCGGACGAGTGGTGGCGCGCGGTCACAGCGGCGATCGGCGGGGTGGGCGACCTGAGCGCGGTACGGGCGGTCGCGGTCACCAGCTTCATGCACACCCTGGTTCCGGTGCTGGCCGGTGGCGGCGCCGGGACGGCCCTGCTGCCCGGCGATCGGCGTGGTGTGGCCCGCGAGGCGTCGTTCGGGGCCGCCGGCACGCCGGGCGGCCGGTCGGCGCTGGCCCGGCTGGCCGCGTGGGCGGAGCGGGGCGAAGGACGGTTGCGAGCCGCCGTGCCGGTCAAGGACTACCTGCGGTACCGGCTCACCGGCGTGCTCGCCAGCGACCCGTACGACGCCGGCGGTGCGGGGCTGGTGACACCGGCCGGCGAGAGCCCACCGCCGGCCGCGGCCGCGTTGCTGGACCGGCTCGGCGCGCAACCGGTGCCGCTGCTGGCGCCGGACGCGGTCGCCGGGACGGTGACGGCCGCCGCGGCGGCGGAGACCGGGCTGCGTCCCGGCGTGCCGGTGGTCACCGGAAGCGGCGACTGGTTCGTGGTCTGCCTCGGTGCCCAGGCCGCCTTTCCGGAGCGCGGGGTGCTGTACGCCGGGACCTCGGCGGCCTACGGCGGGTTCGCCGGCGCCGCCGCCCTCGCCGCGTTGCGTGACGTGGCCTGTCTCGCGGTCGCGGTGGGCAGCGGCGCGGTGCTGCAGTGGGCGGCCGGCGTGTTCGGCCAGCCGTCCGGCACGGTCACCGACCTGCTGGCGCTGGCTTCCGCGGCCCCAGCGGACGCGCGCGGCGTACGGTTCGTGCCGCGCGCACCGGCCGCGGCGCGCAGCCGCGAGGCGGTGGTGGGGCAGGGCGACCTGGTCGGGCTGTCCCTGTCGAGCGACCGCGCCGACGTGGCACGCGCCGTCGTGGACGGCCTCGCGGCGTGGATCGGTGCGCGGGTCGGCAATGTCCTCATCGACCGTCCGGTGGACCAGGTGCTGCTGTGCGGTGGTGCCGCGCGGCCGGGTTTCGCCGGACCGCTGGCCGCGGCGCTCGGGCGGCCACTGGCCGTGGCCGCCGAGCGGGATCTCGGGCTGGTCGGGCTCGCGCGGCTGGCCCTGGCCGGCGCCGGCGAGGCGGTCGACCACGATCCGGCGCACGACTCGGCTGTCGTCGAACCCGATCCGGTACGCGGTGCGGTCCTGGCCGAGCTGCGGGCCGAGCTGGCCAGATCATGATGGCCCCAACCCCTTGCGCTACCTCGTCGTCGGGGCCAGGATGAGGGAACTTGTCTGGCAGGCAGGCAAGCAGATAGCAGACCGGCTCCAACTACATAGTCAAGACCGCGACGGCGACGTTAGGGAGGACATCCATGGCTCGCTGGAAGTTGGGCATAGCGGCGGCGATGGTCGGCGTGATGGGTGCGGTCGTCGGATGCTCCGGGGATTCCGGATCGTCCGGGGAGAGCACGCTCGATGTCTGGTTCAACGACCCCGGCACCGAGCTACAGCCGGTGATCCAGAAGGTGATGAGCGACTTCGAGTCGACGCACGACAACGTGAAGATCAATCTGAGGTTCGTCGGCGGTGCCGACACGCATCAGCAGTATCTGACCGCGGTGGCCGGCGGCGCTCCGCCGTGCGTGGCGCAGATGGGCAACACGTGGACCCCGGAGTTCGCGAGCATGGGTGCGCTGGCTGAGGCCGACCTCAAGCTCGACGAGGCCAAGCAGCGGTTCGTCGGCTCCATGGTGGACAGCGCCACCATGGACGGGAAGGTCTACGGCTATCCGTACAACGTCGGCAACCGGGCCTTCGTCTACCGCAAGGACCTGCTCGACACGAGCGGCGTGCAGGTGCCGAAGACGTGGGACGAGGTCGCGGTGGCCGCCAGGAAGCTCAGCGCCGACCACGGGGCCGACGGGATCGCCGGCTTCGGCCTCATGGGCGGGGACGTGTGGCAGTACCTGCCGCTGGTGTGGAACTGGGGCGGCGAGATCGCCGTCAAGGAGGGCGACACCTGGCGGGCCACGATGGACTCCCCACAGGCCAAGGCGGCCTTCGACTGGTACGCCAAGCTGCTGACCGTCGACAAGCTCTCGCCGCCGGACTCGGCCAACTGGGTGGCCGCGGACGGGACCAAGGCGTTCGCCCTGGGCAAGGTGGCGATGGGCATCTACGCCAGCTTCCAGCTCAAGTCGATCCTGGCCCAGGCTCCGGGCCTGAAGGACAAGATCGGCGTCTCCGAGCTGCCCACCGGGCCGGCCGGCAACAACGACACCTTCGCCGGCGGCAGCAACCTGGTCGTGTTCAACGACTGCGAGAACATCGAGAACGCTCGGGCCCTGGTGCGGCACATGGCGGAGCCCTCCAACGTCATCGGGTACACCCAGGGCATCGGCATGCTGCCCGCGTCGCTGGCCGGCATCGAGGAGGAGCAGACCTCCGGCGCGTTCGCCGACCCGCTGTTCAAGCCCTTCGGCGACCAGGCGCGGCACACCCGCTACGTGCCGGCGGACCCGAGCTGGGGCAAGGTCGAGGGCAGCGGGGCGATCATCAACGCGATGCAGGCGCTGATGGGCGGCAAGGCCGACGTCGACTCCACGATGGACAAGCTCAACGCCGAAATCACCGAGGCGTTCAGGAAGTGACCGTCGAGGCGGTGTCCAGGCGCCGGTGGCAGCTCAAAGTCATCCCGTGGCTGCTGATGGCTCCCACGATGGTGAGCATCGCGCTGGTCATCGGATATCCCTTCGTGCGGACCTTCTGGCTGTCGCTGCACGAGGGACGGGGGCTGCGCACCGGCGCCTGGGTCGGACTGGACAACTACATCGAGATGGTCACCGACGGGCTGACCCAGGCGGCGTTCGTCCGCACGGTAGCGCTGACCGCGGTGACCGTCATCGGCTCGATGGTCGCCGCACTGCTCATCGCGCTGGTCCTCAACTCCGGCCTGCCGGGGATGAAGCTGCTGACCATCCTCGTCGTGCTGCCCTGGGCCATGCCCCGGGTTTCCGCCGCGATCCTGTGGAAGTGGGCCTTCGACTCCCAGTACGGCGTGGTGAACTGGCTGCTGAGCGCGTTCGGGCTGGACATGTTCGACGGCTACGGCTGGTTCAACAGCGGGACGTCGGCGCTGGTCGTCGTCGCGGTCGCCATCATCTGGGCGAAAATTCCGTTCCTGGCCATCGCGATGCTCGCGGCGCTCAAGTCGGTGCCGGGGGACATCGTGGAGGCTGCCCGCCTGGACGGGGCCTCGGCGTTCACGGTGCTGCTGCGGATCAAGCTCCCGGTGATGCGACCGGTGATGGTCGTGCTGTTCGTCCTCGCCACGATCCAGGCGTTCCAGGCCTTCGACCACATCTACGTGATGACCGTGCCGCCGGGCGGCCCGAACCACTCCACCGAGATCCTGTCGCTGCTGACCTACCTGGAGGCGTTCGCCTTCCTCGACGCTGGCATGGGATCGGCGCTGGCGATGCTGACCTTCGCGGTGCTCGCCGTCGTCACCGCCCTGTACGTGCGGCTGCAGCGGGAGGAGACCCGGTGAGCGCCGTCGACAGCCGCCGCCACGCCGGCCGCCGAGCCCAGTTCGCGAAGCGGGCGGTCGGCCGTGGCCTGCTCGGCCTGGTCGCCGTCGGCATCGGGCTGGTCAGCGTCTTCCCCTTCTACTGGATGATCCTGACCTCCATCAAACCCGAGTCGGAGATCTTCACCGTCACACCGCGGTTCTGGACGTTCGATCCGACCCTGTCGCGCTACACCGTGCTGCTCAACGGCGCGATCGGCCGGCAGGTGCTGAACTCGGCGATCGTCGCCGCCGGCGCCACGATCTGCGCGGTGCTCATGGGGATGTTGGCCGCCTACGCGCTGTCCCGGTTCGCCATGCCGGCCAAGTCGGTCATCGCGGTGGCGCTGCTGGTGGTGCAGATGCTGCCGGCGATCGTCGTCGTCATCCCGCTGTTCACCGCGTACCGGAGGGTCGGCCTGCTCAACACCTACGCCGGCGTGATCATCGCGCACACCGCGCTCGCGCTCGCGCTGTCGGTGTGGCTGATCCGCGGGTTCCTTTCCGGCATCCCCACGGACCTGGACGAGGCGGCACTGGTCGACGGCGCCAACCGGTTCCAGGCCCTGGTCTACATCATCTTTCCGCTGGCGCTGCCCGGCGTGGCGGTCAGCGCCATCTTCGCGTTCATCACGTCGTGGAACGAACTTCTGCTCGCGATGACGTTCCTGCAGCAGGAGTCCATGAAGACCCTTCCCGGTGCGCTGCAACAGTTCACCAGCCAGAACGGCACCGACTGGGGCGGCACCATGACCGCCAGCACGATCTTCGCGCTGCCAGTGATGATCTTCTTCGTGCTCATCCGGCGGTACCTGGCCAGCGGCGCGGCGGTCGGGGCCGTCAAAGGATGACGGTCGCCGGCGTGCCGGCACCTGCGGCACTGTCCACATTCGGCGAAAGGAAGTCGAGCCAGATGGATCCCATGAAGGTTGCGGTCCTGGGTGCGGGCAACATCGCGATCCAGCCGAACGGCGTCCTGCCCAACCTGCACCACATCCAGGACAAGGCGGTCGTCACCGCGGTCGCCGACCCGGTCGAGGAGAGAGCCCGGCACGCCGCGGCCAGGTTCGGCATCCCCAAGGCGTTCACCAGCCTGGACGACATGCTGGACCACGGCGACTTCGACGCCGTCGTCAACCTCACGCCGATCCCCGTGCACGGCGAGACATCCCTGAAGATCCTGCGCGCGGGCAAGCACCTGACCACCGAGAAGCCGGTCGCGGTCACCCTCGACGAGGCCGACGCGCTGGCCGAGGCCGCCGAGGCCAACGGGCTCACCGTGGTCTGCGCGCCACCGAACATGCTCTACCCGACCCGGCGGGAGGCCCGCCGGCTGCTCGCGGCCGGCACCATCGGCCAGGTGTGCTTCGTGCGGCACCGCAGCTCTGGCCCGGGCCCCGCGGCCGGAGCCTGGCCCAGCGACCCGAGCTGGTTTTACCAGAAGGGCTCCGGGCCGATGTTCGACATCGGCGTGTACAGCATGCACGAGGTGCTCGGCATCCTGAACCGGCCGGCCAAGCAGGTGTTCGGCTTCTTCGGCATCACCGAGGCGACCCGGACCGTGCCGTCGGGGCCGGTGCGTGGGCTGACCTTTCCGGTGACCGCCAACGACAACAACCTCGTCCTGCTCGACTTCGGCGACTCGATCTTCTGCGTCATCGACGGCACCTACAACGTGTGGGCGGCCAAGTCGCCGCGGATGGAGATCTTCGGCCGCGAGGGCGTGCTCAACCTGTGGCGCAACCTGAACGAGACCGACGGCCGGCAGCTGGAGGTCTACCGGGTCGACCACGAGCGCGGCACCCGCGGCTGGTTCGACCTGGACATCCGCGACCTGCAGTTCGCCCAGCGGCACGTCGACAACCTCAAGCGCGCGTTGATCGTCGAGCACCTCGTCGACGTCGTGCGCGGGACCCGGCCCAACGAGCTGACCCTCGACATCGCCCGGCACAGCCTGGAGATCATGCTCGCCGCCGAGGAGGCCGGCACCACCGGCCAGGCGATCGAGCTGAAGACCTCGTTTACCCCGGCCGAGTTCGACCCGGGCGTGCGGGAGGGTGCGCTGATCCATGGCTGATCCGCGCCGGATCCGGATCGGGGTGGCCGGGCTGACCAGCGATCACGTGTGGTCGCTGGTCGGCTCGCTGCGCGCGCTGCCCGCGGTCGACGTGGTCGCCGTCGCCGAGCCCCGCGCCGCGCTGCGCCGGCGCGCCGCCGACGCCGTGCCGGGGCTCGACGAGTACGAGGAGCCGGAGGCGATGCTGGCCGCGCAGCGGCTGGACGCCGTCCTGGTCTGCGCCGAGAACGCGGCCAAGGCGCGGATCGCGGCCGCGGCCCTGGACCGCGGTGTCGCGGTCTACCAGGACAAGCCGCTGGCCGCCACCGGCGCGCAGGCGGCCGCCATCGCGGACGCGGTCGCCCGCACCGGAGGGCTGCTGATGTGCGCGTTCCACACCGCGTTCGACCCGCTGTTCGAGGAGGCGGGCCGGCTGGTGCGGGACGGCGTGGTCGGCACCGTGCAGTTCGCGCGCGGCCTGGCCGGTCACGCCGGGCTGGAAGCGATGGGCGTCTCCGGCGAGTTCGCCGCCTGGCTGACCGACCGCGACCGCGGCGGCGGAGGCTCCTTCGTGGACCAGGCCGGCTACCTGCTGACGACCCTGGTCAGCTACCTCGGTCCGGTGGCCCGGATCAGCGGCTTCGCCGCGACGGTCAACCCGCGCATCCCGCCGGGCATCGAAGACAACACCGCGGCGATCGTGCAGCACGCCAGCGGCGCGCTGGCCGCGATCGACACCCGCTGGGGGCAGGTCGGGCCGACCCCGCTGCGGTACAGCTTCCACGGCACGGCCGGGACGCTGAGCGTGTACGCCGACCGGTACGAGCTCGTGACCGGCGCCGGTCAGGGGCCGAGCGGGTGGGAGCCGGTCCCCGCACCGCCGGGCCTGACCGGATGGCGGCGCGCGGTGACGCCGCGGACCGGCTACGACGCCGAGGCCGCGCACTTCGTCGCCGCGCTGCGGGACGGGACGCCGCTGCGGGCGGAGCTGACCGCGCCGTCGGCACTGCACGTGCAGCGGGTGATCGACGCCTACTACGAGTCGGTCGCCACCGGCCGGGCCGTCACCGTCCCGACCTGACCGCCCACTGGTCGACCCTACGGATCACGGTACGAGGGTGCGCGCGGCCTCGGCGGCGCCGGCGAGGGTCGCGTCGCCGTCGTCGACGACGTGCTCGATCGACACCGCCGACCACGGCGGGCGGAGGGCCGCCCAGCGTTCGCGCAACGCCTGGCCGAACCCGGTCCCGGGGCCGAGCGGCGCGCCGGCGAGCGCGACGCGATGCGGGTCGAGCTGGGCCACGACGTTGCGGATGCCGGTGGCCAGGTAGTCCGCCGCGTCGTCGAGTGCCCGCCGCGCGTGCGGGTCGCCGGCGCGGGCGGCGTCGTCGAGGTCGCCGGCGTGCACCGCGCGGTCGCGCCGCCGCGCGGCCAGCAGCGGGCTTCGCCCGCCGGCCGCGAGCACGTTGGCGGCCGCGGCCAGCGCGCGTCCGGAGGCGTACCCCTCCAGGCAGCCGTGGCCACCGCACGCGCAGGCACGCCCGCCCACCTCGACGACGGAGTGCCCGACGTCCCCGGCCGCACCCCGGCCGAGCAGCAGGCGGCCGCGGTCGAGCACCGCGCCGCCGAGCCCGGTGCCCATGCTGATCACGGCGATGAGCTCGTCGGGCCAGCGCGGTGCCAGGGCCGCGGCCGCCGCCTGCGTGTCGTTGACGACCAGCACCTCGGCGGGCCGCAGCCTGGCGCGCAGCTCGGCGCCGACCGGGGTGGGTCGCCGGATGCCGAGGTTGACCGCGCTGGCCACCGTGTCGCCCTGGACGATGCCGGCGATGGCCACGCCGACCGCCGCGGGCTCGGCGCCGACCGCCGCCGCGCTGTCCCGCAGCACCGTCGCGATCAGGTCGTACTGCGCGGCGAGGGGCTCCGGACGCCGGTGGCGCTCGCGGTGGGCGATGGTCCCGCCCACGACGAGCGCCACCCGGATCCAGGTGCCGCCCCAGTCGACGGCACCCACTGGTCGCGGCACGCCGGTCAACCCAGGCAGCCCGGCGCGTATCCGGCGGCCACGCTGAACAGGCAGGACGCCGGCTGGTGGCTCATGTTGTAGAACGAGTGCCGGGTACCCTTCGGGATCCGCACCGCGTCCCACGGGGACAGCTCGACCCACTTCTTGGTGTCCGGGAACTCCACGTGCAGCTCGCCGGACTCCACGAAGACGATCTTCTCTCCGTCGTGCCGGTAGTCGCAGCTGCGCTGGCCGGACAGGAAGCGCATCTTGCCCGCCGTCAGGTGCTCGGTGCTGGCCAGGATGCCCACCAGGACCTCGCGGCGCCGGACGGTGCCCTCCATCCGCCAGAGGATGTCCGCCTCCCGGATCACCCACGACGTCTTCGGTCGCGGCTCGTCGCGGGCCATCGGCCAGCGGCCCAGAAGCTCGTCCTGTCCCTGCTTCGGCGCGTGTTCCAGCGGCGGCTGGGCACGCGCGAACGCGCCGCCGGTGCCCGTCTTCGGCGCCGGCTGGAAGAACTCGAGCATCCGCAGCTGGGTGTCCGAGTAGTTCCACTGGTAGTGCCAGGTGCCCTTGCGGAAGAACAGCGCCTCACCCGGGTTGACGACGTACACCTCGCCGGTCACCGGGTTGCTCTGCACCATGACCCCTTCGATCACGTAGAACAGCTCGTCGGCGCCGAACACGGTGGGGTGAGCCGGCGAGCTGAGCGCGGCGCCCTGCGGTCCCATACCGACGATGTTGAGGTTGAGCTCGGCGTCGTCGGCGTAGAACCAGTCGGCCAGCCGGCCGGTCTGCTCGTCGCCCCAGGTGCGGCGCTCGATGTCGGCGTACCTCATGACCGCTGGCTGGGCGGGGGTTTCGGATCGCATGGTTGCCTTTCGTCGATGCGGGTGGTCCGCGTTGGTCCTGTCGGTCAAGTCGTCGGGCCTAGCCTTTGATCGCTCCGGAGGTGATCCCGCGCGCGAACGAGCGCTGCAGCACGAGGTAGACCACGACGACGGGCAGCGCGGTCAGGATCGCGGCGGCGGACAGGTAGGCGTAGTCGGTCGTGTACTGGCCCTGGAAGGTGGCCAGCGACATCGGCGCGGTGACGTCACGGCCGCCGGAGAGCATGACCAGCGGCACCAGCAGGTCGTTCCAGGACCAGACGAAGGTCAGCACGACCAGGGCCAGCAGCTGGGGGACGGCCATCGGCAGCAGCAGGCGGACGAGCACGACGAAGCTGTTGGCGCCGTCCACCCGGCCGGCGTCGATGATGTCGGCCGGCGCGTCGCGGAAGAACGAGCGCATCCAGAACGACCCGAACGCCAGCCCGAGCGCGGTCTCGACCAGCACCACACCGAGCAGGTTGTCGGCGAGGCCGAACTCGCGGAAGTCGAAGTAGAGCGGGATGATCAGTGACTCGTTGGGCAGCATCAGGCCCGTCAGGAGCACCAGGAACAGCACGTTCCGCAGCGGGAAGCGGAACCGGGCCAGCGCGTAGCCGGCCGGCACGGACAGCAGCACGGTCAGGACGGTGGATGTGACGCTCACCGTGAAGCTGGTGGCCAGCGCGGTGCCGAGGTCCGCCAGCCTCCACACGTCCGCGAAGTTTCCGACGTGGAACGTGTCGCTCCAGCGGATCGTGCTGTCCTGGGTGCCCGGCTCCGCGAGCGCCATCATCACCACGCCCAGCAGGGGTACCACCGCGATCGCCGCCGCGCACGTGACGACCACCTGACCGGTGATGGTCTGTGCCCGTGCCGCCTTCATCCCTTCCTCCATGGACGCAGGATCACGATCGACAGGACCAGGATCAGCACCGTCAGCAGCACACCCATCGCGGCGGCCACGCCGAGGTTTCCCACGAAGAACGCCTGCTGGTACACCAGGAATGAGGGGACCTCGGTCGCGCTTCCGGGCCCGCCCTGGGTGGTGACGTAGATGAGGTCGAAGTTGCGCAGGGCGGCGGTCACGGACAGCACGGTGACAACCGTGACCTCGTTGCGGATGCCCGGCAGGGTGACCGCCAGGAACTCCCGTACCGCGCCGGCGCCGTCGATCCGGGCCGACTCGTACAGCTCCGTCGGGATGCGCTGGACTCCGGCGATCAGCAGCACCAGGGCGAACCCGAGCAGCATCCAGGTGCCGATCAGGCCCACGGACGGCAACGCCCAGGTGAAGTCCGCGAGCCACGCGCGGGCCAGGCCGCCGAGGCCCACCGCGCGGAGCAGCGCGTTGACCGGCCCGTCGGGTGCCAGCAGCCAGCGCCAGGCCACGCCGGTGACGACGGGCGTGAGGACGTAGGGCAGGAACAGCGCGGTGCGCAGCACGACGAGCCCGCGTACCCTGCTGCTGCCGATGATGCCGACCAGCAGCAGGGCGACGGCCATCGTCAGCACCGCGTAGAAGCCGATGAGCACGAACGCGTGCAGGAAAGCTGCCCGGTACTGCTCACTTTCCACAATGGAGCGGTAGTTGTCCAGGCCGACCCACTGCTTGGGGCTGATGCCGTCCCACGACGTGAACGACAGGTACACGCTGCGCAGGAACGGCACCAGCAGCAGCAGGCAGTAGAACAGCAGCGCGGGAGCCAGGTAGGCCAGGCCGACCGCGGCGCTTCGCCGGCGCTGGCGGCGCGCGGCCAGAGTCAGAGTCAACGGGAATCCTCGTCAGCTTTCCAGGGACGTGACGAACGGGCCGTACGCGTCCTGCAACTGCCCGAGGAAGGCGTCGACGCTGAGCGAACCGGACATGAGCTTGTCGAAGCTGCTGGAGATGGTCGGGTACAGCTCCGGCGCACCCCAGTCGACGTAGGGGACCGGGGTGCCCTCGCCGACCAGCTTCAGGCCGTTGGTCAGCGCGTCCCGCGACGGAGCGGGCAGGTTCGCCGCCTCGATGGCCGCCTGCGCGTTCGCGGGCGGCTTGGACGGGATCGCGCCGCGGGCCAGGAACTGCTCGGCCGCCTTGTCGCTGGTGACGAAGTCGATGTACTTGGCGGCCAGGTCCTTGTTCCTGGACTTGGCCGGGATGGTCCAGGGGATGTCGCCGGCACCCACCGCGGCGAGGCCCTGGCCGGACACCGAGGGGAAGAAGACCATCGTGAACTTCGCGGTCTGCTCCGGCGTGCCCTTCAGCGGCATGAAGCGGGAGCTGGTCAGGGAGAAGAGCCCCTTGCCGGAGGTGAAGTTGGCGATCACCTGGTCGGTCTTGTACGCGGTCCAGTCCGGCGGGAAGAAGCCCCTGTCGCCCCATGACTTCATGGTCGTCGCGGCCCACGCCGCGGTCGGCGACGTGAAGGTGGCACCGCCCTTGTGAAAGACCAGGTTCTGCACGGCCTCCGGGCCGCCCTGCGCCAGCAGCAGTTCGCTGAGCAGCCAGGCGGCCAGCTCGCCGTTGGCCGACCCGAACTGCAGCGGGATCTCGCCGGCGGCCTTGGCCAGCTGCATCTGCGCCTCCAGTTCCTGGATGGTCTTCGGCTCGCTGGTGATGCCGAGCTTCTGCGCGATCTCGGTGTTCATCAGCAGGCCGATCCAGGCGGTGGTGGCGGACATGCCCCACAGCGGGCCCTCACCCATGACCTTGCCGTCGGTGGTGTGCCGGTTGAGCTGGAGCTGCGACGCGGTCTGGCGGTCGGCCCAGCCGTACTGCTCGGCGTAGCCGGCCAGGTCGGTGAGCAGGTTGCCCTTGGCGAAGGCGCCGAGGGCCTGATATCCGCGGTTGACCTGGGTCAGGTCGGGCGGGTTGCTGCCGGACAGCTGCAGCTTGGAGGTGCTGGCGAGCTCGTCGAAGCTCTTGGTCACGAAGTCGATGGAGACGCCCGGGTTCTCGCTCTCGAACTGCTCGTTCAGCTTCTGGTAGATGGCCAGCAGACCGGGCGAACCGCCGAGCCCGTTCTGCACGACGAGGGTCTTGCCGTCGCCGGAACCGGCGTCCTGCGATCCCGACGAGCAGGCGGTTATCGCCAGCGTCGCGACCATCAGTGCGGCGGCCGGCAGGGAGATGAAGCGTCGCAGGCGCGTGCGCGGCATGGAAGGGCTCCTTCGGATTACGGCACCGGCGAGCGGTCCGTGCTCACCGTGCCTCGACAAGCAGAGAGCCCGGACCGGGAGGATGAGGGCAGATCGGTACGTGCGGGAGCGTCGTCTGTCGGGGGGTTACCGGTCCGACGGGGTCGTGCTACTTGACCGGAATGGTCACTCTTCTTTGACTGCCGTGGAGAGAACTGGTCTACTGTGGCAACCAGATTGCGTCCGGAAAGATCTCATGTCAAGACCTCGATCGAACCGTTACGTCCGCTCCTCAGTGCCCGTCGATCGGACCGCCGCCATCCGCCCACGGGCCGGGTCACACCCGCTACTCTCGTTCGTCGACGTGCCGCGCGCCGGCGTGGACTCGCGAGAGCCGGTGGTCCGACCGCCAGAAGTGGACGACTCCAGACGATGAAGCCCATCCCACTCAACATCGGTCCAGCCGGCGCGGAAGGGCGCCACACCGCGGTCGAGGCCTACAAGATGCTGCTCAAGGCGCTCGCCTCGGCGCACTACGCTCCGGGCTCGCGGCTGCCCGGCGAGCGGGCACTGGCCGCCCAGCTCGGCGTCAGCCGCGCGACGCTGCGGCTGGTGCTCAAGGCGTTGGCCGACACCGGGCGGATCCGGCCGTCCCCGCAACGTGGCTGGTTCGTGGCGGAGCAGAAGTTCGTCCACGAGCCCAACCGGCTGCGCGGCTTCACCGAATCGGCCGCCGAGCAGGGCATGGCGGCCTCGTCCCGGGTGACCATGCTGGCCCGGCGGCCGGCGACCGTCGACGAGGCGGAGGCCCTCTCGCTCGACGAGGGTGACGACGTGGTGGACGTCGAGCGCGTGCGCAGCCTCGACAAGGTGGTCATCAGCGTCGACCGGTCCTGCCTGCCCGCCCACCGGGTTCCCGGACTGGAGCACGAGGACCTGACCGACCGCTCGCTGTACCAGCTGCTTGCCGACCGGTACGGCATAAGGCCCACCCGCTGCGACTACCAGCTGCAGGCCGAGGCGGCCACGCCGCGGATCGCCGAGCTGCTGGAGATGCCCCAGGGCGGTCCGGTGCTCGTCGGCTACCAGACCACGTACGACCAGGACGAGCGGCGCGTCGACGTGGGCTGGCAGGCGTACCGCGGCGACGCCTACACGTTCCGTGCGTCCCTCTTCCGGTTCGAGCCCTGAGGCGAGCGTCGCCGCCCGGCCGGTAGCGCCGCCGCCCGGGCCGGCGGGGTCCGTGCCGGTCCGGGCGGCGGTGACCGCCGGCGCTCAGGGTTCGATCGGGCGGACCCGGTCGCGGTAGCGCTCGTAGAGGTCGCGGTTGTGCGCGTCGCCGGCCGCCAGGTTGGCGGAGACGTGGACGGGTGGGGCGATGCCGCGGTCCAACAGCCGCCGGCAGACCCGTTCGGTGAGCAGCTGCGCGATGAGCACCCCGGTGAACGAGGAGAGCGCGCCGATCCGGACGCCGGGGGAGATCTCCACGGCCGCGTCGCCGGCCGGTGCCTGGTTGTCGATCACCACGTCCGCCAGGTCGGCCAGGTGCGGCCCCTGGGTCGACCGCGCGCCGGCCGAGCGCGTGTGCGCCAGGGACGTGACGGCGACGATCGGGTGGCCGCGGTCGCGGGCCAGCGTCGCCATCTCGACGATCGCGGCGTTGATGCCCGAGTTGGAGACGATCAGGAAGGCGTCCCCGGCGGCGGGCGACGCCAGCCGGTAGATCCGTTCGGCGAGGCCGGACACCCGCTCGTACGTCGGATCGAGGATCGGCCCAGGGTCGGCGCCGCCGAACATCACCAGGTCCTTGACCGCCAGCATGCTCACCGCGGCGAGCCCGCCCGCCCGGCCGGCGAGCTCCAGGGTGACGATCCGCGAGTGGCCGGTGCCGAACGCCTGCAGGACACCGCCGGCGGCGACGGCGTCGGCGACCAGGCCGGCGGCCGACTCGATCGCGTCGAGCTGCGTGGCCAGGACCTGGTCGAACGCGGTCCGGGCGGCGGTGGCGTAGGCGGGCTCAGACATGGGTCCTCCTCGAGGGTTCACGGCCGCTGGCGGCCTCGGTGGCGGCGGACACGGCGGCCTCGACGACGATCTCGCCGCTGCCGGAGCTGACCGGGCTGGCGTGGGTTTCGTAGCAGGGTGGGGTGTCGCGGGCGGGCAGGTAGCCGAGGTAGCCGTTGGCGTAGCCGACGACCACGACGCCCTCCGCCGAGGCGCGGATCGCCTCACCCAGCTCCAGGAACAGCTCGCCCGGGACGCCCACGACGGTGGTCCCGTCGAGGTCGACCGCCTCCACGTCGATCAGGTACGGCTCCGTCCGGCCGCGGGCGGCCTGCTCCTCCGCGATCCGCAGCCCCTGGTCGAACACCCGCCGGACGCGTCCGTCCCCGGTGTCCGGCGGCGGCGCCTGGCGCAGGGCGGCGGCGAGCTCGGCCGGCGGTTTCGGCGCGAGCCGCACGCGGCGGGTCACCGGCGGCCGCACCGGCGGCGCGCTGCCGCCGCCGGGGTGGGGTGCGGGTGTCCCGACCCGGTCGGCCACCCGGATGCCGAGCCGGTCCACCTCGCCGAGCCCCCGCCCCTGGCGCGTGTGCCGGGTGCTGATGTCGCCGGCGGCGCCGGTGGCGACCACCACCCATCTGTCCTGTGTGGACAGTGCGCGCCGGATGCCGCCGTTGAGGTCCGCGCTGACCAGGTTGTTGTCGGCGGGCAGGACGGTCGGGTGGACCGGTGAGACGACGACGAGGCCCACGACCTCGGTGCCCACGGTGACCGTGACGGTGTCGACCGGGATGTCGAGCGGAGGCGGATCGGCGACGTTGCGGCGGCTCGCCAGCCCGGGAACCAGGGTACGGGCCGAGCTCAGCCGGGCCGCTTGCTCGGTCGCGACGGCGGACCGGGCGGCCGCGAGGGACGCGGCTTCGAGCCGGCCGGCGACGTGCGGTGGGGTGGCCGCGCCGCCGGGGCCGCAGCCCGCCTCCGGGCTCGCGTGGGTGTGGGTGGCGACGACCCAGCACGAGTCGACGCCGACGGTGCGCAGGGCGGTCCGTACCCGGGCGACGGCGTCGACGTTCACGCAGACCAGATCGGCGACGACCAGCGCGAACCGGTGGCCGGCGTCGGCGAACGTGACGGCGTGGACCTCCAGCGGGTCGAGGACGCCCCCGACACCCTGCGCGCGATCGGCGTACCCGCCCATGGGCTCACCCGGCACGACGTCGAGGACGGCCACCCCATGTCCGACCCTCATGCCTCGCCGCCCGACGCCTGGTGCGCCAGCAGGCGGGCGTAAGGTCCGGCCGCCCGCAGCAGCACCGGTCCGCCGTCCAGCGGCTCCGCGACCGGCGCGACCAGGGGCAGCCCGCGCGCGTCGAGTTCGGCCGACAGTGCCTGGTGGACCGCGTTGCCGGGGGTCAGGAGCCGACCGCTGTGGGACACGCGCCGGTCGGCACCCCGCAGCCCGAGCCGGACGCTCGCCGCCTCGGCGGCGTCGGCCAGGTCGGTCGCCGCCGCGGCGCAGATGCGGCCGGCCACCGCGTCCGCCGTGGCGGCCGCGTCGAGAACGTCGCGCGCGAACGCCGCGGTGCGGGCCACCACGTCCGGGTCCCGGTAGTAGCGCTGCAGCGATGCCAGGTCGCGGCCGCCGAGCGCGGCCACGAGGCGGTCGGCCAGCACGGTCGGCGGCCCGACCCCGTCGTACGCCGCCGCGGCGGCGCGCATCCCGGCCAGCCCGACGGCGTACGCGCTGCCGCGGTCACCGAGGTGGGGGCCCCATCCGTCGAGCCGGGCATGGTTCCCGCCGGCGTCGACGGCCAGCACGGTCGTCCCGGTGCCGGCGCACAGCACCACACCCGGACCGCCGAGCACGCCGGCGTGGGCGAGGACGCTGTCCTCGACGACCACGGCCGGGCCGCCGAACTGCCGTTCGAGGCCGAGCGCCAGGCGCCGGCGCTCGGCCACCTCACCGGGCACGCCGGTCAGGCCGGCGACCACGCCGGTCACCGCCGGCGGCACGGGCAGCGCCGCCGCGGCCGCCCGCACGGCGGCCAGGATCCGCTCGACGCCGTCGTCCCCGGGCCGGTACGAGAAGCCGGGGCCGACACCGAGCCGGCGGTCGGCCGCGGTGCGCAGCAGCAGCCGGAGTTCCGACTTGCCGCCGTCGATGGTGATCGTCGTCGTCATCGCGACATCCCTGCCGTCAGGCCCGCGACGATCTGCCTGGTCGCGAGCGCGAAAACCACGGCCAGCGGCACCAGGGCGATCACGAGCCCGGCGAACAGGGTGCCGCGGTCCGCGGCGAACTCGCCGAAGAACCGGGTGAGGCCGACCGGGATGGTGTACTTGTCGCCGCTGCGCAGCAGCACCAGCGGGTAGAAGAAGTCGTTCCAGGTCGGCGCGAACTGGAAGACCGTGGCGACCGCGAGCGCCGGCCGCATCAGGGGCAGCACCACGGAGACGAACAGCCGTCCCTCGTGGGCCCCGTCGATCCGCGCGGCCTCCTCGAGCTCCCCGGGCAGCCCGCGCATGAAGCCCATGATCACGAACACGGAGAACGGGATCCCGCCTGCCGCGTAGAGCAGCACCAGCCCGATCCGGCTGTCGATCAGGCCCATCGACTGGAACATGTAGAACACCGGCAGCAGCCCGAGCTTGGCCGGGATCATCAGCCCGGACAGGAAGAACGCCGCCAGGAACGCGCGGCCGCGGAACTTCCACCGGGACAGCGCGTACGCGGCCATCGCCGACACGCCAACGCACAGCGTCACCGACGCGACGGTGACGGCCAGCGAGTTGACGAAGTACGTGGAGATGGACGCGGTCTCCCACGCGCGGACGTAGTTGCTCAGGTCGAACGAGCGGGGCAGCCCCACCGGGGCCCGCAGGATCTCGGCGTTGGGCCGCAGCGACCCGATCAGGACCAGCAGCAGCGGGCCGAACGCGATCACCGCGTACGCCCACAGGACGAGCTGGGTGCCGGCGCCGCGCAGCAGGGGTCGCCGGTGGGCGGCGTGGTGGAGGCTCATCAGGTGACCTCCCGGCGGCGCAGGGCCCGCTCCAGGCCCAGGGAGACACCGAAGATGAGCACGAAGATCAACATGGCCAACGCCGAGGACTCTCCGATCGCGTTGCTGCCGCCCTGGAAGGCGGTCCGGTAGTAGAGCAGGCCGAGCACGTCCATGGCGCCGCCGGGCCCGCCGTCGGAGCCGCCCAGCGCGTAGACGAGGTCGAAGATGTTGAAGCACCCGATGAACGTCAGCACGGTGATCACCCCGACGGCCGGCATCAGCAGGGGGAACCGGATCTGCCAGAACGTCCGGGTGGCGGAGGCGCCGTCCATCGCGGCCGCCTCCTCGAGTTCGCGCGGGACACCGCCGAGGGCGGCGCCGAAGATGAGCATCGGCCCGCCGATCCACTGCCAGGCGTTGACGAGGATCAGCACGGGCAGGGCGGTGTCCGGCTCGCCGAGCCAGGGACGGGCCCACGAGTCGAGGCCGACCGTGCGGAGCACATGGTTGACCGGGCCGAAGGTGGGGCTCAGCAGCAGCGACCAGATGTAGCCGACGATCAGCGGGCTGATCAGGTACGGCAGCGAGAAGAGCGTCTGGAACAGCCGCTTGCCCCACGGACTGCGGTGCAGGAGCACCGCCAGCCCCAGACCGATCGTGTTCTGGATCGCCATGGTGCCGGCGAAGAAGAGCACGTTGTGCCACAGCGCCGTCGGGATCTCGTCGCTCAGTGGATAGCGGGTGAGGATCTCCTGGTAGTTGCCGAGACCGACGAACTCCCCCTGCCGGGTGCCCTGCCACCGGAACAGCCCGTAGTAGAACGCGGTGACGAGCGGCACCACGAGGAACAGGCCGTAGAGCACCAACGCGGGCAGGCAGAAGGTCGTGATCCACCCGGGTGAGACGCGCTGTGCCCGGCGGCGGGACCGCCGGGCACTCGCGCTCACTTTCGGGGCCGGAACCACTGATCGACCCCTCGCTGGATGTGTTCGGCCGCGCCGGCGGCGTC